>Ga0210392_10001493_pt1 | contig 12257 bp, 6 predicted proteins | sample IncBWC30OmetaG_FD_161057 | JGI IMG/M metagenome (GOLD analysis project Ga0210392, IMG submission 161057) | Forest soil microbial communities from Barre Woods Harvard Forest LTER site, Petersham, Massachusetts, United States - Inc-BW-C-30-O ...
TGGTGAACTCGGGACAGATTTTCCGTCGAGCCGAAGGCACGGTACTGCAATATAGTGAGCTCCAGGAGATATGCAGTTCGCAACACGGCCTGCCAGTGCCGCATGCGATCCCGACGGTTACTGCGCTTTGTGTTCTGGTGCTTCAGTCATTTGAAGTTCAGGGACGGCCTGAAGTAGAAGTATTGTCATCACTTCGGCAGGTAGAATAAGGGTCGCCCAGACGTTCATATGACAATCACCCACCTCACCAGTCCAACCGCCGTCAAGCTCGCTCTCTGAATGTGATCGATTAGGGCGCAAGAAGAAAGGAAACTCTAGACGTGTAAAGTCCTTGTATCACTTTCGTATCACAGCGGCTTTTTTGGCGGTTGAGGTGGTTGCCGGTAAGTTATTTATTTTGTGTGGTGAGCTCGCTGGGATTCGAACCCAGGACCCACGCCTTAAAAGGGCGTTGCTCTACCAGCTGAGCTACGAGCTCACGGGATGACCCGCTACTTCAAAACTAACATAAAAAATGACGGTTGGCGGACGGGCAAAGGCACATCCTGCTGTCTGGATGCATCGAGCGAGCAAGGGAACAGACGCGACGGCGGTTGGCCTCAGGTCGTCGAGCATTTTTGCATGAACCGACAACCGCTATCCGAAAAGCAGCATGTACCGAAAGGAACAACGGCGCCACTCCCACTAGCGAAATTTTCTTGTCCAGAGACTCATTTCTGAAGTACAACTAAAAAACCTTGGAAGCGATTAGAAGCTATTCGGGGGATGGTTGTACTTTTCGTGAGGAATCTCTTGAATTTGTGTCGTGGTTGTTCTCTCCTGCTCTGGTCTCTCCTGTGTTCATTTCCTGCTATCGCCTCTGATTTTCAGCAGCCAACTCAGCAAGAGTTGAAGATGACGTCCGATCCCGCTGCCCCGGATGCTGCGGCGGTGTACCTCTTCCGCCAGGAAACCTCCGATGACAAGCTGCACATGCACACTCTGTATGTGCGGATGAAAATCCTTACGGAAAAAGGCAAGGAATACGGTGACGTCGAAATTCCGGCCTACGAGGGACGAACGTTCTCCATTCGCGCGGTGCAGGGACGGACCATTCACAGCGACGGCACGGTGATTCCATTTACCGGCAAGCCGATTGAGAAGCTTCTGCTGAAACAGGGCAATGAGAAGGTGATGACGAAAGTCTTCAGCCTGCCCGACGTTCAGGTTGGGAGCATTATCGAGTACGAATACATACTGGCCTACGACGACAACCGGTTCTCGTCGCCCCGCTGGTATATTCAGCAACCGCTGTATGTTCACAAGGCCCATTACCACTTTGTGCCGACAGAGAGTACTCACATCATCAATAACGACGAGCATGGTCATACTGTGTTGGGATTGATGTATACGCCGGTTCTGCCACCGGGAGTGCAGGTGCGAGGCGGATTGGATGGCTACGATCTGGTGATCGAGAATGTGCCTGCTCTGGTGCAGGAAGAGTACATGCCGCCGATCGAGAGCCTCTCGTATCGGGTGCTGTTTTATTACTCGAGCTACCACAGCGGCGACGACTTCTGGAAGGACGAAGGCAAATACTGGTCGAAAAACGTCGACCACTTTGCCCAGCCCTCCTCAAAACTGCAGGCGGCAGTACAGCAGCTTGTGGCTCCCGGCGACTCCGAAGAGCAAAAGCTCGGGAAGATTTACGCTGCAGTGATGCAATTGGAAAACACGAGCTTCACCCGCGAGCATTCGGCGGCGGAAAACAAAGCGGAGAAGCTAAAGATCAAGACAGCGCAAGACATCTGGGAGCAGAAACGCGGCAACGATGACGAACTGACCCTGCTGTTCATCGCCATGGTGCGTGCTGCCGGCATGAAGGCTTATGCCATGGCCGTGACCAATCGCGACCGCGGTATTTTCATCAAGAGCTACCTCGACTGGGATCAGCTCGATGATGACATCGCGATTGTTCCGGTAAATGGCAAGGAGATGTTTTTCGATCCAGGTGAGCGTTATTGCGAATTTGGCAAGCTGCACTGGAGACACAGCTTTGCCGAGGGTGTGCGCCAGGTCGATGGCGGTACTGCGATTGCTCCCTCGGGAAATACCGGCTACAAAGACACGCAGGAAATGCGCATTGCGGAGCTGAAGCTCGACAGCGAGGGCAAATTGTCAGGGGTAATCCGGATGACTTTGACCGGCAACGAAGCGTTGCGCTGGCGGCAGAGTATTCTGCGTACCGATGACGAGCAGGCTAAAAAGGATTTCGAGGAGGAATTGCAGAACAGCATGCCTGCCGGCGTCGTGGTGAAAACAAATCATTTCGTTGGAATGACGGACTATGATCACGCGCTCATGGTGATAGTGGACGTAAGCGGCTCCATGGGGACGGCTACGGGGAAGCGGGTCTTTCTGCCCGGGAATTTTTTCGAAGCAAACGAAAAGCCCCTATTCGCGCACGAGAAGCGCGAAAAAGCGGTGGACCTGCATTTCCCTTACATGGTGACCGATTCGGTGACGCTCGCCTTGCCTGCGGGTTTCTCCGTCGAGAGTGTTCCCAAGGATAGCGAGATTCCATTGCCGAACTTTGCCGACTATATCGCTAAATACAAGGGCACAGACACGCTCTACACGTATGCCCGCCGGATGATTTTGGCGAATATTCTGTATGCGCAGAACGAGTACCCCCAACTCAAAGATTTCTATGCAAAGGCAAACGCGCAGGACCAGCAACAGGCAATTCTGCGTGTGGCAGCAGCCGTAGCGAAAGGCCAATAATGCGGCTAAGGCTCATTCCTGGCATTCTTTCTTTGTTTGCGACATGCAACACTCTGGCATTCTCATCCTCGTTTCCGGACTGGGTACAGCAGGCCGCGGCTGCGCAGGTGTCGAATCCCGCAGACGCGAAGGCCGTTGTTCTCCTGAGCGATGATCTTCTGACGATTCAGTCCAACGGGCAGGCGCGGCTGCGGCATCGGGAAGTGATTAAGCTGCTGCGTCCTCAGGGACGGGAATACGCGGAACTGGTCGCATGGTCGGGCGGAGGCAGAAAGCTGCAGTCCTTCCACGCGTGGAGCATCGGGCCGGATGGTCATCAGTACACCGTCAAAGATGACCAGGTTCGCGAAGAAGGCGGCGAAGCGGGTGGCATGCTATACATCGATGACTGCGCCAAAGTCGTGACGCCGCCCGGTGCCGATCCGGGAGGAGTGGTCGCATACGAATACGAGATCCTGCTGCCAAATTACATGACGGAAAACTCCTGGGACTTCCAGACCTCGATTCCCGTGCATCATTCGGCCTTCGAAGTCGACCTGCCCACAGGATGGAAGCAGCGCGCATTGTGGCACAACCATGATGTCCGGGAGCCACAGGAAGTGGCTCCCGGACATTGGCATTGGGAGCTGACGGATATTCCAGCCGTGGACACTGAAGACTCACCGCTGGCACCAGCCGAGATCGCGTTGGCAGGCCGCATGGTGGTGCATTACGCAGCCAACGATATTTCGCAGGGCGATCAGCTATGGGAGAGCATTGGGCAGTGGTATGACACACTCGCCGCCCCGCAGACAACCGCTACGAGCGAGATTTCAGCCAAGGCGCAGGAACTGGTCAGTAAGGAAAGCGACTTCACTGCACGAGTCGAGAAAGTCGCTGAGTTCCTGCAGCGCGAAATTCGCTATGTAGGCATCGAGATCGGTATTGGCGGCTATCAACCGCATCCGGCGGCGGCGGTTTTTCATAACCGCTACGGAGATTGCAAGGACAAGGCGACGCTCCTGATCGCAATGCTGAACTCAGTCGGCGTGCATGCAACGTATGTGCTGGTAGACACGCGCCGTGGGTTTGTAGATGCCAATGTTCCCTCCATCGATGGGAACCATGCCATTGCCGCGATTGAGGTTCCCGAAGGATATAGTGACGCACGCCTGAGGACCATCGTGAAGACCCGCAACGGGCAGCGTTTTCTGATCTTCGATCCGACCAATCACTATGTGCCGCTTGGGCTTCTGCCCACTTATCTCCAAGGTAGCTTCGGAACACTGGTAAATGGCGCGAACAGCCAGGTTATCCAACTGCCGGTAGTTCCCGCAGATGCGGACGTGACCGAGCGGATCGCAAAGCTTCAGCTCAATCCAGACGGCACTCTGGAAGGCTCAATCACCGAGACGCGTGTCGGAGCTTCATCGGGTCGGGAGCGGAACTACTTCGCCGAAAATGCCGAAAAAGAGAGACGCGAGTATGTGGAGCGCTGGTTGAAGCAGGATTTCTCGGTATTTCAGCTCAAGGCCGAGAGCGTGGAGAATGTGCAGAATCTGGAGGAGAAGTTCGTCGTAAAGTATCAGATCTCCGCATCTGAATATGCCAAGACGGCCGGGACTCTGCTCCTGGTAAGGCCGCGTGTTCTCGGTTCTGATGCTGAGGCATTGAACGACAAGCCGCGCAAGTACCCCATCGACCTGCGCGTGGTGGGCACGAGGCGCGATACATTCGATGTCTCAATGCCTGCAGGGTTCGTTATCGACGAGCTGCCCGACGCGACGAAGATCGACGTAGGCTTTGCCACCTACAGCAGCGAAGTGAAGGCGAACCAGAATGTGCTGCGTTACTCACGTGAACTGGTGGTAAAGGAACTCGTGCTGAAGCCGGATCAATATGACGCGCTCAAGAAGCTGGAAGCCGCTATCACGACCGACGAGAACCGCAGCGCAGTGCTGAAGAAACCTTAGACTCAGCGCTTTTCTTTGCTCATGGGCACGACCTGAACGGTCGTGTCGCGCATTTCGGCGAGAAAACGGTTGATGACGGAGCCGCGCAGCAGAATATCGAAGCGCGACCTAGCCGACTGACCGAAAACTACATGCGAAATGTTTTCGCGCTTGGTGAAGGCGATGAGCGCGTCGGAGACATTCTTGTCTTTGAGCACTACGACCTTTGCGCCCAGGTCGCGGGACATGCGCTCGTATTCTTCGAGCCGCTGCAGAGCTTCTGGATCATTATTGCGCAGGTCTTTGTCGGGTGTTTCTACATAGACGGCATACCAGTTGGTTGCCAGCCGCCCTGCGATGCGTGCGCCGGCACGAATGAGCCGCTCCGTGCCGGGGTGCGGCGAAATGCACACCATCACTTTTTCCGGAATCGGGGCTTGTTCGAGGCCCTGCGTGCGTCGGTATTCGGAAGCTGCCGAGCTTACCTGTTCCGCAGTGGTGCGCAAGGCGAGTTCGCGCAGCATATTGAGGTTGCCCTTGCGAAAAAAATTCGCAAGAGCCTGCTCAATTTTTTCCGGCGCATAGATTTTGCCTTCGCGCAGGCGGGTACGCAGCTCATCAATTGTAACGTCGACGGTTACGACTTCATCCGCGCGCTTGAGAAAGCTGTCGGGAATCGTTTCGCGAATCTGTGTGCTCGCCGAGCGCGAGACTGCGTCGTTCAATGTTTCCAGGTGCTGGATGTTGAACGCGGTCATCACGTTGATCCCGGCATCGAGCAGTTCCATCACGTCTTCATAGCGTTTGCGGTGGCGCGAGCCGGGCACGTTGGTGTGCGCCAGCTCATCGACGATGCAGGTATGCGGATGGCGAGCGAGGATGGCGTCGATGTCCATCTCATGCAGGGTGACCGAGCGGTAGACGATCTCCCTTTGCGGAATGATTTCAAGATCGCCAATGAGGGCTGCGGTTTCGGCACGTCCGTGGGTTTCAACCAGCCCGATGACGATGTCCACGCCCTGATGACGCAGCATGTGAGCCTCTTCGAGCATGCGGTACGTTTTGCCCACGCCGGGCGCAGCGCCCAGATAGATGCGCAGCTTTGCGTGCTCCGGTGCAGAGCTTTGGGAATCGGTGCCGAGGTCAATTTGCGCGCACATATCAGCCGATCTCCACTTGATGACGCGAAGGCACCGCGGTTGCCATGGGCAGCGTAAAGCTGAAGGTTGTTCCCTGGCCGAGGCGGCTTTCGACGGAGACCTGACCGCCCAGTGTCTCTACCATGCGGCGCACCAGTGCGAGGCCGAGTCCGGTGCCCTTGCCCGAACTGTCTGTGAAGCGCCCAAAGATGGTGGGCAGGCGTTCGGCTTCGATGCCGCGACCGCTGTCCTGCACGACGAATTGAATGCCGTCCTTGAGTTCCGACGCTTCAAGGCGAATCTGGCCGCCGGCTGGCGTATAACGCAGCGCGTTCGAGAGGAGATTGTCCATGATGCTGCGCAGTGCGCGACGGTCGGCGTTGATGTGAGAAAGGTCGGCGAAGGCATTCACCGTGATTTCGATCTTCTTCTCGCGTCCTTGCTCGCGGAAGCGGTGATACGCGTCATCGAGAACATCGATGGGGCGCAGCCGTTCCAGCTTCATCTGGCGTCGGCCTGTATCGAGTTCAGCTACTTCAATCAGATCTGCCATCAGATCGTCGAGCTTTTCGGCTTCATGCGTTGCGCCTTCGAGAATCTCCGTCTGCAGAGGCCGCAGCTCACCGGCATGTCCGCGCGTGAGCGTGTAGATCGCGAGGCGCAGACGCTGGAGTGGATCACGCAGCTTTTCCGAAGCGACAGAAAGAAAGCGCGTTTTGAAGCGGTCAATATCCCGCATCTCGGTGACATCTTCAAGCACTGTGACCGCGCCCAACAGCTTGCCATCGCTGTCGCGCATGGGAGAGGTGCGCAGTCGATAGTTGCGCTGCGCACTGCCGATGCGCATGGGCAGAAGCGTCGCGTCGCCCTCGCCCGTCATGGCGCGCTGCATGGAGACGGCATTGCGCACGGCATTGAGAATTTTCTCGCCGCCAGGAGTATTGGTGAGCGCCATTCGATCCGTGGCGGCTTTGCCAAGCAGTTCTGTCGATGCCTGATTCAGCTTCAGCACATGGCCCTTGGCGTCGGTCACGATCACTGGCTCAAAGATCGATTGCACAACCGCATCGCTGAGTTGCTGTTCCATCTGGCGTCGGCCCGATTCGGTCTCGCGCAAGTCGCGCAGACGGATGGCCATGCGGTTGATTTCTGTAGCGATGTCGCCGAGGTCGTCGTGCGTTCGCCACTCGATACGTTGATTCAGATCGCCCTGGCCGATCAGACGGGCGGTCTTCGCTGTGCGGCGAATGGGCAGGATGACGAAGAGCATGGACACAATGCCGATCAGAATCGCGACGATGAGGCTGGTTCCCGAAGCGGCGATGAGGCGCGCACGAAGCAGAAAGCGCTGGTGATCGAGAGCTGCCATGAGAGCGGCTCGGCTTGCAAAGAGCGTCGTCAGATCGTCTGAGATGGATTGATCAATTTCATCCAGTTGCGGCCGCAGCGTCTCGCCTGCGAGGTGCTGCCGCGTATCGGGCGCGGCGGATTTGAGCAGGTTGACGAGCTGGGTGTGTTTCTCTCGCAATTCCTGCAAGGATAGTATCGACCGATCCGCGGAGAGGGCCTGCGCTGCGGCTGCCATGCGCTGATCGGTGGCATCGCCCTGGGTAAGAAGCTGCGTATAGAGGCCGCGATCGGCAGAAATTGCCATGTGCCCGGCAAGCACCTGCTCGCGGGCAATCGACGCCTGCACCTGTGAGAGTGCGCCCACGGCAGCATCTGCCGTCTGCTGCTGCGCGTCGAGTGCAGAGAGATGCACGAAGGAGTGGCGAACCAGCATTCCCAGTCCGCCGACCAGCGCAATCAGCAATAAAAATCCAAGGATGAGTCTCTGATACAGGCTCAGCATGAGGTACTGATACCGAGACTATTGGTAGTGTCCTCGCGATGCAAGCATGTTCACCCTCAAGGCAGCTTGCAGACCGACACAGTCTCGTTGCGATAAGGGCAGATCAATTGGGTCGCAGCATCGGCGCTCAACACAACCCACGTAACTCCGGCGGGGCGAAGGCGCGCGATTCTCTCCTCGTCGCTAATGTGATCGAGGCCCAGTTCCAGATCTCGCTGGCTCTTCCAGAGAGGCGCAAGCTCCGGGAAGATGGACGCCACTCCCCCGTCTTTCAAGTCGTCGACGAGAGCGCTCCGCAAGGCGGTAGCGCGAAATCCCTGCGTATCCTCCGAGGCTACTTTCGTGTAGTTCGAGTCGAGCGCGAAGACGGCATTGCCGGGCGTGCTCTCGCGTATCCAGAGAAAAGCCTGCTGCCATGGGTTGCTCGGTGCGACAAAAGGCCACTCAATATGTGCCGACGCCGTGTAGACCTGCTTCTGCACTAGAAGCATAAGGCCGGAAACCAACAGCAGCAGCGCTGTGCCCATCGCGGCGCGCCTGACACGAAAGTGCTCGGCAAGGACTGCTCCAAGCAGAAGAATGCCAACGATGTAAATCATCTGGAAGGCGCGCAGTGGCTGGATTCGCGCAAGAAAGAAGTTGCTGTTAGTGCGGACGAAGAAGGCTGCTACAAGGGACGCGGTCACGCCCGTCGCGATAGAGGACGAACATAGGTTTCTGATTACAACGTTGCGAGTGCGATAGGCAGCAACCAGCATCAACAGCAGCGGTACCACAAGGCCAGAGATCTCATACCAATGCCAGAACGACAGGAAAAAATATGTCCGGGTTAATACTGCTTCCCGGTATCCGTACGGGAAAGGTGCGTGACGAGTAGCGAAATAGACAATCGCGGAACCGGCGAACGTGGCCACGCATGTGGCGGCGAGCCTGCGCTCGCGCTGTCCGCTGACAAGGCCGTAGACCACGAGAAAGGCAGCCAGATAAGCGGCCATAAGAGGATGCAGAGCGGCTACCGCGACGAACCACAAGGTGGTACGCCTCCAGTCGCAGTCGATGGACGCTGCGAGCGCAAATAGGGAAAGGGGCGTCGAAAAAGAACGCGCTGTCACATAAGGATCCATGACCCAGAGCGAGGTAGCGGCCACTGGTAACGTAAAGAGAGCGCTGGCCAGCAGAGTAGCGCCCCACTGCGGCTGTACATCTTGAAAAATGCGCCGCGACAGCTGAAGACATCCGAGCAGGAAAGCAAAAATGGACAGCAAGTAGGCGCAAAGCAGGGCATCGCGCAACGGGATGTGAAAAAGCCTGATGATTGCGGCGAAGAGGTGCGAGAAGACGGAGAGCCGAGTGTGGGCCAGAACAAAGCTCGAATCGATGCTGAAAAGGGATGGGTCCAGCAACTTGCGGATGCCGGGAACGTAGATGCCTGCGTCATCCGCGAATGGATGATAGCCGTGGACGAGAAGGACAAATAACGTGAGAGCTGCGACGGCGGCTATATCGCTGATCGCCGGCGTGCCGGGTCGATGCGAAATCTGCTCCTCAGAAGCGAGCGCGGAGGGTGTTGCTTCCAGAACATGGGAACTCAAAATTACAACCTCGCCAGGATCGGCCGGGGATACTTACACGCTGCCAGAGGTGTAGACGAAGAAAAGGTCCAGCATGTCTCGGGTTGACGACATTTTACTTTGTAGGACACATGAGATGCGCTTGGTTAATGCTCGTGATAGCAGTGAAGGACGTCATCCTGTGTGAGGATGCCTTCGATCTTGCCTCTAATGGCGCGATTCAAAACAGGCAGGACGGGCCAGCGTTGAAAATAGTGCAGAGCGCTATCGAGAGGCATGTCAGGAAAGAGGATGGGAACGCGTTCGGCCGGCAGGACGCGCTCGATGGGCGTGTCAGGAGTCGATGTAGCGCTGGCAGCTGTGAGTTCAGCTGCACTCATGGCATACCACGAACCATCCCACGGAGACACTAGAAGCGCAGACGCGCGTGCTGCGGTAAGGGCCTGCGTTGCCTCTCCGATTGTCTGCTGTCCTTTAATGATCGGCACGTCAACAGGATGTACAGCATCTTCGAGATGCAGTTCGGATTCTTCGCGCGCTTCTTCCATCGATGGCAGTTCGAGACCGTCCTGGTGCGTAAAGACTTCAAAAATGGGAACCGGCTGCAGTGCGCGCGACAGCAGATAGGCAATCATGTTGGCGAGAATTACTGGAAGGATGATGGAGTAGTTGCCGCTGACCTCGAGCACCATAAAGACGGATGTCAGCGGTGCGCGCAGAAATCCTGCGAAGAGAACGCCCATACCGACCAGCGCATAGGCGCCGACCGTGCCAGCCAAGTGAGGGAAGAATAGCTTCTCAAACGAACCAACGGACGCCCCCAGCATCGCTCCGATGAACAACGTTGGCGCGAACATCCCGCCCGGAGTGCCGCTGGAAAAAGATAGCGTAGTCGCCAGAATTTTGAGCAGCGCGAGCGCGAGCAACAGCTTCCATGCAAACTGACCGTGCATGGCCTGATCGATCACCTCATAGCCGGGACCCATCACCTGGGCGAAGCCAAAGAATCCGATGAGCCCTACGAGCAGCCCGGCAATCCCAGATTGACAATAGTGTGTCCAGTTGGGCAAAGCACGCAAACGCGGTCGCAGGTAGCCAAGAGATTTTGAGAAGACAAGGGCGGCGAATCCGCCGACGATGCCGAGTACGGCATACGCGATCAACTCGCGCGGATCGCGCAGCGTAACAGGCGGGATGCGGAAGATAGGCTCCGATCCCCAAAACCAGCGCGCCACCACGACGCTTGAAATCGCGGAAAGAACGATGGAACCGAGGACTGCCGCGCTCCATTGACCGATCACTTCCTCAATGACAAACAGGATCGCCGAGATGGGCGCGTTGAAAGCTGCGGCCAGGCCAGCCGCTGCGCCGATGGGCGCGAATAGACGCAGACGCTGCCTTGATAGGTTCAGTCGGCGCGCCACCATAGAGGCCACACCGGCGCCAATCTGTAACGATGGATCTTCTGGCCCAAGCGAATGCCCACAGCCGATCGCCAGCGCCGCCGTAACGAATTTCCCAATGACGGTCTTGAATGAAATGTAACCGTTGTAGATATAGAGCGCAGCCTTGGTCTGGTTGACGCCACTGCCGCGCGCTGCTGGAAAGACGAGTTGCACCAGAGCCGCGACCACGAGCCCGGCAAGAGCGGGAACGAGGATCAGCCGGAATTGTCCGGCATGCGGGGCGGAGCCGAGCGTCAGGATCTTGATCCATTCGATAGCGATGCGGAAGGAAACGACGAGCAATCCGGAGAGCACTCCGATAAAGATCGACAGGACAAGGAAGAGGCGCTCATCGCGCGTGGGCGCAATCTTTTCGAGCTCAGCCTGCGTTAACGGGCGTTGTAGCGTTCTTTTTGAAATCCGCGCGACGGTTTCCTGCATCGATTGCACGCTCATTACTGCTCGACTGCCTCCGGCGCCTGGGCAATTTTCAGCAGCAGCGCGTCATCGCCGGTGGGAGAGCCGCACTGTTGACTCGTGACCTGCTCGGTGTGATAGACAAGCTGCATAATTGTCTGTTCCAACTCGGGGTCTTCTTCCAACTGAAGGAGGCGCAGCCTCGCCGGCAACTGCTGCCATCGATCGGCCATGGTTTGCAGCGCTGGTGGAACCGTTGTCTTGCTGCTGAGGCAGTCTGCGAGCCGCTCCTGCGCAATCTTTTTGTTACCGAGGATGCGCTCGGTGCGCGCGCGAACGCTCAGCTCAGGCCCGGGATACATTAACAGGATATGATCGGCATCGGAAAGCATGTTGCGAAGCTGCGCCTGAGCCTCTGCGGGTTGCTTTTCAAAATCAGGATGGTTCAGAGTGCGCTCGAGATACTGCTTAGCCTGCAGAAAGTGGTTGAGTGCGTAAGCTGTGCGGCCCGCCCCCTGCAATGCTGTCAGCCGCGCCGGTCGGTGCTGCAGGCCTTTCTTATAGAGATGCAATGCATTCGCGGGGTCCTGCGCGGTTTCCAGCCGTCCTGCTATTTGGAGTTCAATGTTGACATCGTCCGGCGCATTACCCGCCGCAATCAGTAATTGATTGCGCGCGCGGTCAAAGTGTTTACGATCGATCAGATATTGCGCGAGCTCCAACCGAACCTCGCGGCGGCGAACATAGCCATCGCCTTCCCATGTGCCATCCAGCGCCGCCTGGTAGTGGTCGAGCGCGTTGGCTTCGTCGCCCTGTTTTGCCGCCAGTCGCGCCAACTGGAGGTTGATCATCCCGTTTCCTGGCCGGCCTTCGAGAAGGGTATTGAAGTAGGCGACTGCTTCCTCCGTGCGGCTCGCTGCCGCCAGCGCCTCGGCCAGCTCAATCTGCATATTTTCATCATCGGGAGCATAGGCCAAAGCCGATCGTAATGCGTCTATGGCAATAAGGGGTTGTCCCGCGCGGAGCGCGTTCTCGCCGCGCGTGAGCCACCTCTGCGCCAGCTCTTGACGATGCACAGAAAAGGAGTGGAACAGGGCGAGGGTAATGAAGAAGAGAACGATGACGATGGCAAACAGGCT
>Ga0210392_10001494_pt1 | contig 12257 bp, 12 predicted proteins | sample IncBWC30OmetaG_FD_161057 | JGI IMG/M metagenome (GOLD analysis project Ga0210392, IMG submission 161057) | Forest soil microbial communities from Barre Woods Harvard Forest LTER site, Petersham, Massachusetts, United States - Inc-BW-C-30-O ...
TGTAGGTGCACTTTGGGACTCGCTCTGGGCTGGGACTGAATGAACGGGCGTTTTCGAGACCGCGGATTCTAAACGCAAAGCATCATTCGTACGAGCGCTGGCTGAGCAACTCTTGGTGAGCCTGAATACGCGCCGGGTGGCAAGCCGGCGCGACAGATCGCGAACTGATTCAAATGCTGCGCGACGAACGCAAGGCGCAGCCAACCGCGATCACTTTCCCACGAGTCGCAACAGGTCCTTCATGATGAGCAGCATGTGGTAAGGATCGCTCGGGCTTGGCTCGAAATCGAAATGCTCATAAAACCCCTTGGCGTTATCGTCCTTGGCGTGAACGAGCAGCGCCCGCGCGCCGATCAAATCCGCCGCCTGCGCCACCCGTAGCAATGCATCCTTGAGCAGTGCCGGGCCGATCCCCTTTCCTTGCAGCGACAAGTCGATTGCCAGACGCGCGAGAAGAATTACGGGAATTGGATGCCGCGCCAACCCTTTCTTGACGCGCTCCGTTGCTTCGTCATGGCCAACGGCAGATGCGGCTAAGCTGTAATAGCCGACGACGGCAAGGTCTTTGACCAGCACGTAGGTTTGCGCGCTGTGTGCCTGCTGATTATTCCACGCCTGACGATTGAGGAAGCGATTCAAGTCCTCCTTACCGCAATCAAAGCTATCGACAACGTGCTCACGCCGCAGCTTTTCGATCGCGCCGAATTCGCTCATTCCAGAACGCTTGGCGTCGCGAGAAGTCTCTCGAGGCGTGGGCGGGGTTTCACCGGGGAATCGAGCGCCGCGACAAAGGCGTCATACTGTTTGCCGCTCAAACGGAACTCGCGGCGATCCGCGAGCGTTTCCGCCGCTGCTTCGAGACCCTTGTCGAGGATAAACGCGCTCACAGTCTTTCGCTCCACCGACGCGGCGCGCTTGAGCATGGATTTCGCCTTTGGCGTCAAGCGAACTTCGAGCCGATCTTCCCGGCGCTTTGTGGCGCTGCGCATAAATGCCTCCTTGATACTACATGTGTCGATCATATCACCCGTACAATGTACGGACAACTTCATGTGGGCGCATGTTTGCAAATGACTGCACCGGTTGACGTAGTGGGGTACACACGCGGCATATACTGCAGGCAAACACGCGGCATAATTGAGGCCATGGCGGCGCGAATTGTTTACTCAACCGGCATAGGCGTCCTGTGCCCCAACTGTCGCCGGCCGGTGCGCGAATGCGTTTGCCCAAAGGGCGCCCCGGGCGCAGCCGGTGCTGCCGCCGTGCGCGTCGCGCGCGAGATCAAGGGCAGGGCGGGCAAGGGCGTCACGACCATCACGGGGTTGCCGCTGTCGCTCTCCGACATCGAAGCGCTGGCGACCAAACTCAAAAAGCGCTGTGGATCGGGCGGTACGGTGCGCGAAGGGATCATCGAGATCCAAGGCGATCATCGCGATGCAATCGTCGCGGAGCTGATCAAAATGGGATGGCCAGCAAAAAAATCCGGCGGTTAGTGCTGCACCCACGCGATGCCCGCCCATGCACAAGATATATGAGGTCTTTGCGCTTCATGTCCGCAGTGCTCTTCTGTATCATCCTTGCCCACTCGCGATAAGAGCTGTCTGGAGAGAGTCCTTTTGCTAGGACCGCCGAAGGCGCAACCGCCCGGAAACGCTCAGGCACACGAACGGCAGACTCTCGCGATCTCTGGAGAGCGGTCGCGCAGGCGATCCACCGAAGGGGAGCAGCGCCTGGATCAGGCGCGCAATCTCTCAGGTCTTAAGGACAGAGGGGCGAAGCACGATGGTGCTTGGCGTCTCTGTATTCGTTCGCCGCGAGGTTGCGATGGGCCTTAAGACTCCTTTATACGATACCCACGTCCAGCAGGGCGCCAAGATCGTCGACTTCGGCGGCTGGGATATGCCGCTGCACTACGGTTCGCAGATCGAAGAGCACCACGCGGTGCGCCGGGACGCCGGGATGTTCGACGTCTCGCACATGTGCATCGTCGACCTGACCGGTGGGCGCGTGCGCGAGTTTTTGCGTCTTCTATTGGCCAACGACGTCGGCCGCCTCAAGACCTTTGGCAAGGCGCTGTATTCCTGCATGTTGTTGCCCAACGGCGGCGTGATCGACGATCTGATCGTCTATTACATGTCAGAGACCTGGTATCGCATGGTTGTGAATGCCGGGACCCGCGACAAGGACCTGGCTTGGATCCGTAAGCACGCCATCGACTTCGACGTCACGGTTGTCGAGCGCAAGGACTTGGCGATTATTGCGGTCCAGGGTCCCAATGCGCGCCGCAAGGCCGCGGCGCTGCTGCCGCCGCCTCAGCAAGTCGCGGTGCTCGAACTGAAGCCCTTCTTCGGCGCTCCTTTCGGATCGTGGTTTGTGGCGCGTACGGGATACACCGGTGAGGACGGCTTCGAAATCATGATCCCCGCCGCGGAAGCTGCCGATGCGTGGGGCCGGCTGCTGCAGCAGGGCGTCAAGCCCGCGGGCTTGGGTGCCAGAGACACGCTGCGACTGGAAGCCGGCATGAATCTGTATGGCAACGACATGGATGAGAATTTCCATCCTCTGGAATCGGGCTTGGCGTGGACCGTTGCCTTTGAGCCCAAGGAGCGGGATTTCATCGGCCGCGAAGCACTGGAGCGTGCGCAGCGCGAATCCGGGCGCGAACTCGTCGGGCTGTTGCTCGAAGATCGCGGCGTGCTGCGCAGTCATCAGAAAGTCTTAAGTGCCGGCGCCACAACGGCCGGCCTCTCAGGCGAGGTTACCAGCGGAACTTTTTCGCCGACGCTCAATCGTTCCATTGCGCTGGCGCGAGTGCCGAAAACTTCGCAGCCGGCGGTGCAGGTGGACATTCGCGGCAAATTGCACGCGGCGCGCATCGTCAAGCCGCCGTTCGTGCGCCATGGCAAAGCATTGATCGATATTAGCTAGCGAGGGTTAACGTGAGCAACAACATACCGAGCGATCTGAAGTACACCAAGAGCCACGAGTGGGTGCGCCAAGTGCAAAATGGCGCGATCGAGATCGGCATCACCGATCACGCGCAAAGCGCGCTCGGTGATTTGGTATTCGTCGAGGTGCCCGATATCGGCCGCGCGTTGAAAGCCGGCGAGGCCTGCGCGGTCGTGGAATCCGTCAAGGCCGCATCCGACGTTTACAGTCCGCTGGCGGGCAAGGTCATTGCCAACAACGGGGCGTTAGCCGGTAAGCCGGAACTGCTCAATGAAGACCCCTATGGTGCCGGATGGTTGTTCCGCCTGGAGGCGGGCGCATCCGCCAACGCAGGTTCGCTCATGAGCGCGAGCGCCTACGAGACGTTCCTGGCTGAAGAATCGAAGTAAGGACGCATATGGCTTTCATTCCTCACACGTCCGACGACATCGCGCGCATGCTGGAAGTCATCGGAGTCCGCTCCATCGAAGATCTGTTCGACGAGATCCCCGCCGAGCTTCGCGCCGGGACGCTCAGCGTGCCGTCTCCCCTGTCCGAAATGGAGATCGGGCGTCTCATGGCCGATCGCGCGGCTCTTGATGGACGGCCGTTGAATTTTATCGGCGCCGGGGCGTATGAACATCACATCCCCGCGCCGGTATGGGCGATCGCGACGCGCGGCGAATTTTATTCCGCGTATACGCCGTACCAGGCGGAGGCGAGTCAGGGCACTTTGCAGCTGATTTATGAATACCAATCCATGATGTGCGCGCTGACCGGCATGGAGGTATCGAACGCGTCGTTATACGACGGTGCCTCGGCGCTGGCTGAGGCCTGCCTGATGGCGGTGCGTTCCAATCGCAGCTCAACCTCGCGGCGCATTTTGATGCCGCGAGCGGTCAATCCCACCTACGCGCAGGTGGCGCAGGCCATTGCCGGCAATCAGGACATCAACTTTGTGCCGGTGGACTTCGACCGGGCGGCCGGACGCACGCTGCTCGAGGCGCTCAAACCCTTCGGCGGCCAGGACTTTACTGCACTGGTGCTGCAGCAGCCGAATTTTTTCGGCAGCTTGGAGGAGGTCGATGCACTCACCGATTGGGCGCACGAGAACAAGATCATGCTGATTGCGGTGGTGAACCCGACCTCGCTGGCGCTGCTGAAGCCGCCTGCGCTGTGGGGAGCGCCCGCGGATGGCGCACAGGGCGCCGACATCGTCTGCGGCGAAGGACAGGCGCTGGGCGTGCCGCTGGCATCGGGCGGTCCGTACTTCGGGTTCATGGCGACGCGCATGCAGTATGTGCGCCAAATGCCGGGCCGAATCGTCGGGCGCACCGTGGATGTGGAAGGGCGGCCCGGATTCAGTTTGACACTGCAGGCGCGGGAACAGCACATACGCCGCAGCAAAGCGACGTCCAATATCTGCACCAACCAGGGATTGATGGTGACGGCCGCTACGATTTACATGAGTCTTCTCGGGCCTCAAGGGTTGGAAGCCGTCGCGCAGGCCAGCATGCAGCGCACCGCAGATCTGATCGCGGCCCTGGTCCGGGTCCCGGGCGTAAAAAGAGCTTTCACCGCGCCGCACTTCCACGAAGCCGTGTTGTTGCTCGATCGTCCGCCCGCGGCGGTTCTCGCAGCTCTGTCGCGCCGGGGAATTCTCGGCGGACTGGATCTGAGCGAGCGCTATCCGGAATTGGGCCATGCACTGCTCGTGTGTGCCACCGAAACCAAACTCAGCGTCGATATCGAGTCCTACGCGGCGGCATTGGCCGACGTGATGAGCGCATCGCGCGCGGCGGCCTAAAGGAGGACTATTCATGACTGAACTCAATTTGCGCGAACCGTTGATATTCGAACTGAGCAAGCCGGGACGCGGCGCCGGCACGCAGTTCCCGCCGCGGGTCGCAGGTTCCGCTCAAGTACCTGCGAATCTGCGCCGCAGGACGCCGGCTAAATTGCCTGAAGTTTCCGAGCTGCAGGCGGTGCGCCACTACACGCGCCTGTCGCAGATGAACTTCTCCATCGACACGCATTTCTATCCTTTGGGTTCTTGCACGATGAAGTACAACCCGAAGGCCTGCAACACCTACGCGATGCTGCCGGAGTTCTTGGGAAGGCACCCTCTGGGACCGGAACCCCAAGGGTTTCTCGCATGCATGTACGAACTTCAGGAGATGCTGCAAGAGATCACGGGCATGCCGGCGGTCAGCTTGACGCCGATGGCCGGCGCGCAGGGCGAGTTCGCGGGTGTCGCGATGATCCGCGCCTACCATCGTGCGCGCAATGATGTGGCGCGCACCGAAATCATCGTGCCGCAGGCGGCACACGGCACCAATCCTGCCACCGCGACCATGTGCGGTTTCATCGTCAAGGAGATTCCCTGCGATGCGAACGGCGATGTCGAGATCGAGGCGTTGAAAGCCGCGGTGAGCCCGGCAACGGCCGGCATCATGCTCACCAATCCCTCCACACTGGGAGTCTTCGAACGCAAGATCGTGGAGATTGCGCGCATCGTTCACGATGCCGGCGGCCTTCTTTACTATGACGGCGCAAACTTGAACGCCATTCTCGGCAAGGTGCGTCCCGGCGACATGGGTTTTGACGTCATTCACATGAATTTGCACAAGACTTTTTCCACCCCGCACGGCGGCGGTGGACCTGGCTCCGGCGCGGTGGGCGTGAGCGCGCGCCTGAAGCCTTTTTTGCCGCTTCCCATCGTCGGCAAGGAGGGCGCGCGCTTTTCCTGGCTGACGGAGCGCGACCTGCCGCAGTCCATAGGCCGCTTGTCCGGGTTCATGGGCAACGCCGGCGTGAATTTGCGCGCCTACATCTATATGCGGCTGTTGGGCCGCGAGGGCATGGTGCGGGTCGCTGAGTTCGCCGCGCTCAATGCCAATTATTTGATGAAGCGCCTGCAGGGCCTGGGCTTTGAAGCGGCATATCCTGAGCGTCGCGCCAGCCACGAATTCATCATCACCCTGAAGCAGGAAAACAAGGCGTACCACGTTTCGGCGATGGATGTCGCGAAGCGGTTGCTGGACTACGGCTTTCACGCCCCCACCACCTATTTCCCCCTGCTGGTACCCGAGTGCCTGCTGATCGAGCCCACAGAGACGGAGGCCAAGGAGGACCTGGACCGGTTTTGTGACGCGATGGCCTCCATCCGGGAGGAAATGCGCCATGATCCCGAGAAACTCAAGCTGGCGCCGCATACAATGCCCGTCCGTCGCCTGGACGACGTGCGCGCTGCAAAGCAGCTTGATTTGACATGGAAAGCTTGACTGGAGGAACCGGCTGCCTTCTGATCTTGTCCGACCCTTCAGCTTAATTGTCATTTAACCCTAGGATCGGCATGTCCCGCATTTCGCCGCTTTTGTTCTTGTTTGCATTGTCCGTCTCACCCACATTCAGCGCTCCGTCCGCCACTGCCGCCCGCACCACCCCCGCCGCCGGCACGCCCGTCCCCGGCATTCCCGGCGCCGGCATTCCGGGCACTCCTGCGAATTGGGCGCAGACTTTGGAGAGAATCGCGACCGGCGTGGTCACCATTCAAATCGACAGCACGCGTGCCTTCGACACCGAATGGAACACCACCGCGCAGGCCACGGGCTTTGTCATCGACGCCAAGCGCGGACTCATCTTGACGAACCGGCATGTGGTGACCTCAGGGCCGGTGACCGCGCAGGCCATTTTCTTGAACCGGGAAGAGGTGCAGCTATATCCGGTTTACCGCGATCCGATCCACGACTTCGGCATCTATCACTACGATCCTGCAAAACTGCACTTCATCCAACCGGCTGAGCTGCCGCTGTATCCGCAGGGCGCGGTCATCGGCCGCGAAATACGCGTCGTCGGCAACGATGCCGGCGAACAACTGTCGATTCTCGCGGGCACGCTGGCGCGTCTGGACCGCGAGGCGCCGGAATACGGCTACGGCAAGTACAACGATTTCAATACCTTTTATTTCCAGGCGGCGTCGAGCACCTCGGGCGGTTCGTCCGGTTCGCCGGTGATCGATATCGAAGGCCGCGTGGTGGCGCTCAATGCGGGCGGGGCCACGGGCGCCGCCTCGAGTTTCTACCTGCCGCTGACCGCGGTGGTGCGCGCGTTGAAATATATCGATGCCGGCAAGACTGTGCCGCGCGGCACGCTCGAAACCGTATTCAAGTACACGCCCTACGATGAACTGAAGCGCCTCGGCCTCAATTCGGAAACGGAAGCGGGTATGCGCAAGGCGTATCCGAAGCTGACCGGCATGCTGGTGGTTGACGACGTGCAGCCTGGATCGAGTGCCGACGGGATTTTGGCGCCCGGCGATATTCTGGTGGCCGTCGACGGCAAGCCCATACCTGAGTTTTTCTCGCTCGAGGAAGTGCTCGACAATAATGTCGGCAAGCAAGTGAAAATCGAAGTCCAGCGCGGCAGCCAATCGGTGCAGCACGAGTTCGACGTGCAGTCCCTGGGCGCCATCACGCCCGATGAATTCATCGAATTCGGCGAGGCGGTGGTGCACACTCTGTCCTATCAGCAGGCGCGTCATTTCAATGTGCCGATCAAGGGCGTGTATATCGCCAATCCGGGATATGTCTTTGGCGCTGCCGGCATTCCGCGCGCCGCCTTGATCAGCTCGTTCAACGGCAAGCCGGTCACAACCCTCGAGGAATTTGCCGCGGCGCTGTCCGAGCTTGCGGATGGTGCGCGGGTGCCGGTTCGCTACGTCACCATTGAAGATCCCCGTGCGGTTCAGCTCAAGGTCATTCGCATGGACAGGCGCTGGTTTCCGGCGCGAGAGTGCAAGCGGGACGACATCCTGGGAACCTGGCCCTGCATCGGCATCAGTTCCGGACCTTCCCCGTCCATTGCCAAATCCGCCTCCACCCAGTTTGCCAAGACCGGCGATGTGCGGATCGATCGGTTGGCGCCGTCATTGGTGATGGTAAATTTCGACATGCCTTATTCAACGTCCGGCGTCACCGAAAAGAACTATCACGGGACCGGCGTCATCGTGGACGCGCAGCGCGGTGTGGTGGCAATCGATCGCAATACCGTGCCGGTGGCGATGGGCGATGTGCGCATCACCTTTGCGGGCACCGTCGAAGTGCCGGGCAAGGTCGTGTTCATTCATCCCTTGCACAATCTGGCGGTGGTCTCCTACGATCCGAAGTCGATCGGCAACACGCCGGTTCGCGCAGCGACGTTGGTCACGCGGCCGTTGAGTGCAGGCGACGATGTTTGGGTGGTCGGCCAGCGCGCCGACTCCAAAATCCTCTCGCAGAAAACTCAGATCTCCAGCGTCGATGTGGTTTCATTTCCCTTGTCGCGCACGCTGCGCTTCCGCGACAGCAACTTGGAAGCGGTCAGTCTGATCAATGCGCCGGGCGACTACGATGGTGTGCTGACCGATGAAAAAGGCGATGTGCTGGCGCTATGGTCGAGCTTCGCATTCGAATCGCAGCGCGAATTGGAACAAATCAATCGCGGCATACCCGCCGACCTGGTCAGCGAGATGATCAGTGTGGTTGCCGACGGGCGGCCCCTGTATTCCTTCGAAGCGGAATTCGACGTGCAGTCTTTGGCCGCCGCGCGCGAGTTGGGATTGCCGGACGAGTGGGTGCGGCGCTTCGCAGACCACAACCCGCAGCGCCGTCAGGTACTCGGCGTCAATCGCCTCGTCGCCGGTTCTCCCGCCGCAGCGTTGCTGGAGCCCGGCGATTTGCTGCTCGCGATCGATGGCAAAGTTGTGAATCGCTTCCGCGAAGTCGAACGCGCGGTGCAGAGTCCGACGGTGTCCGTGACGGTGTGGCGCGATGGCGCTGAAAAAACCCTGCAGATGAAGACCGTGGCCTTGAACGGCCGCGACATCGATCGGGTGCTCATCTGGGCGGGCGCCACCCTGCAGGCGCCGCATCGCGCCATGGCGGCGCAGCGCGGAATTGCTCCCTACGGTGTGTTTGTGTCGTTTTTCTTTTACGGCTCACCCGCCACCCACTATGGTCTGTATGCCGGGCGGCGCATCACGGAAGTGAACGGTCAAGCCACACCCGATCTCGACGCCTTCATCAAAGCGGTGAGCGGTAAACCCGATCGGGCCTCGTTGCGCCTGAAGACCATCAGTTGGAACGGTCAGACGGATGTCATTACCTTGAAGCTCGACAAGCATTACTGGCCGGCCTACGAACTCATCAAAACAGACGACGGCTGGACGCGCACCGCACTCGATCCACCGGAAGTTACGGCGGCGGCGAGGCATTGACCGGCGGCAGCGGCAGATCCGTCACCAGCGATTCGAGCGCCAGCAGCCAATGTTGGTAGTAGGTGTCGCCGAGATCGGCGTCTCCCGCGGCTTGCGCTTGGCTTATCTGACGCGACAACGCGGCGGCCCATTGCGGCCAGGTGAACAAGCCGCGTTGGTGAAGTGCCAGCACCATGGCAAACGCGCGCGCTTCCCAGGGTTCGTTGAAAACCGGGCTGTCCGCATCCGCAGGCATTCCCGGCAATCCCGCCAGTGCCTCGTGCATCATGCCGGCTCGAGGTACGGTTCGAAGGCATCCACCGAGATCGTGGAGCGCTGCCTTGGGTCTTGCCCGCCCCACAGCTCCTTTTCATCAAAGGCGACGGTGTACAGCCACTGCGGGGATTCGCCCAAGCCCCGTGAGTTGGTATCGGGAAATACGTGCGCGCCATGAACTCGGTCGATGACGCCTGCTTTGCCCCGCGCATAAGCGGGGAGCCGTGTGTGATGCGCAGGTTGAGCGGCGATGGTGCGCACGCGTTGTCCCAGCGCATAACGAGCCGGGCGAGTCGGCGTTCGCGAGCTGGGGGTGCCGTTTGCAATCGCAGCGGCGACCAGATCGGCGCGTAATACCCGCTGCGGCGGGGGAGGCGAGTTGCCGAGCACACCCTTTTGCAGCAACAATTTTTCAAGCGCGGCCAGCCAGATCTCGTAGTAGCTGAGATCGCGATAGTTGGGGAGTGTTTCGCGTGCCGCGCGATTCATGTCGATATTCGATAACCCCGTTGGACCCATTGCCACCACCAGCGCCATGACCCGCGGCTCCCAGGGAGCGTGAAACAATTCGCCTTCAGGTTCCATCACGATGGCAGCGCGGACATCTTGTCCGCCGAGGTCGGCTTGAGAGTGGTAGCTCACCTATGCTTTGCCCGGCAAACCTGTACCGATCATGGAGTCGCGCGTGACGAGATTTGCCAGCTGCTGTTCGCTCAAGTCCTCGGAGCCCGCCGGTCGCAGCGGCAACACCAGATAACGGATTTCCGCGGTGGAGTCCCAGATGCGGATTTGCGTGGTTTCGGGCAGTTCAACGCCGAATTCTTTCAGAACGCCGCGCGGATCCTTCACGGCGCGTGCGCGATACGGCGCGCTCTTGTACCAGGTCGGAGGCAGCCCGAGCACCGCCCAGGGGTAGCAGCTGCACAGCGTGCACACCACCAAGTTGTGCACTTGCGGTGTGTTCTCGACCGCCACCATGTGCTCGCCCTGGCGGCCGCTCAACCCCAAGGACGCGATGGCGGCCGTGGCGTCGGTGAGCAGCCAGCGGCGAAATTCAGCGTCGCACCACGCGCGCGCCACGACCCGCGCGCCATTGCGGGGCCCGATTTTTGTCTGATACGCATCGATCAGCACATCGAGAGCCGCAGGATCGATGTAGCCCTTTTCAGTCAGCAGCGCCTCTAAAGCGCGAACCCGCAGCTCTATCGGACTCAGCGTGCGCTGCGCGTGCTCGTGAGAGTGGGGTTCGTGAGGGGTGTGTTCGTGTTCGCTCATCGATGGTCTAGTATAACCGGTGCTCAGGAGGGCCAGTCTCATGAAAAACGCCAGTACTCACATAAGCGCCTGGTTGGCGATGGCCCTCTTGGCCCTGGGCTTGAGCGCGGCCGGCCCTTGCACCGCGCGCGCGCCGGAATTGCGGCTTTACGTGCTCGATTGCGGACACGCCACCTTCAAGGACATGGGTGGATTCTCGGATACCGGCGAATATGACGGCAAGCCGGGTGAGATCGCAGCGCCGTGTTTTCTGATCCGTCACCCCAAGGGTGATCTGTTGTGGGACGCAGGGTTGGGCGATCACTACAACTATCCCAAGGAGGGAAGCGACGCCGCACCTGGCGTGCATGTCACCGTGCCGGTAACGCTGATCGCCCAATTGCAGTCCCTGAATTTGACGCCCAAGAGCATCAATTTCATTGCTTTTTCGCACCTGCATTGGGATCACACCGGCAATGCCAACGAGTTCGGCGACTCGGTTTGGATCATGAACAAGTTGGAACTGGCGGCGGCGCTGACGCTTCCGCCGCCGGGCGGGGTACTGCCTGAAACGTGGAGCGCGTACAAGACCGCCAAGACTGAAACGATTGAGGGCGACTATGATGTTTTCGGCGACGGCAGGGTCATGATCTTGAGAGCCCCGGGACACACCCCCGGGCATCAGGTTCTGAAGCTGAAATTGCAAAAGAGCGGCACCGTCATTCTGTCGGGCGATCTATATCATCTGCGAACCAATCGGCTGTTCAAGCGCGTGCCGGTCTACAATACTGATCGCGCGGACACCCTCGCCTCGATGAGCCGCATTGAAACCATCATCAAGAACACGCACGGACGGCTGATCGTGCAGCACGATCCACGGGATTTCCAGGCGCTGCCCAAGCCGCCGGCCTACCTAGATTGATTATGATTACGGATGCCACTCGTCAAGACCTGCCCGAAATTCTGGCGATCTACAACGAGGTAATCCGCAATTCCACAGCCATTTATACCGAGGTTGAGTTGACTGCCGAGCGCGGCGAAGCGTGGTACGACGCGAAGATCGCAAGCGGCTTCCCGCTGATCGCCGCGCGGGATGTATCCGGAATCACGGGTTTCGGAAGTTTCGGAGAGTTTCGCGCATGGCCGTGCTACCGGCATAGCGTTGAGCACAGTGTTCACGTTCGCGCGGATTGCCGCGGTTTAGGGATAGGCCGGAATCTGGTCACCGAGCTGATGAATCGGGCCTCCGCCATGCAGAAGCACGTCATGATCGCGGGCGTCGACGCCGACAACGCCGCGTCGATCAAGCTGCATCAGAGCCTGGGATTCATCAATGTAGGGCATTTTCATGAAGTGGGATTCAAGTTCGGCCGGTGGCTCGACCTGGTGTTCCTACAATGTCGCCTTCCTGCTACAAATCAGTCAACAACTGTAAAACGGCCGCCCTAAACCCTAAGCAGCCCGTGCTCGTATCTCAGTCTTGATATCATGAGGGTGTGGTACGAGCTACACAGACAGACATCGAAACGGCGGTCGAAGCTTTGCGCGCCGGAGAATTGGTCGT
>Ga0210392_10001496_pt1 | contig 12250 bp, 10 predicted proteins | sample IncBWC30OmetaG_FD_161057 | JGI IMG/M metagenome (GOLD analysis project Ga0210392, IMG submission 161057) | Forest soil microbial communities from Barre Woods Harvard Forest LTER site, Petersham, Massachusetts, United States - Inc-BW-C-30-O ...
GGTCGGCGATGTCTCCATTGATAGTTCTAGCTTGGGGGCTTATTCCATTTTCCTGAACTCGGCGCAGGGTTCGGTGAACATCTCTGGCACAGCTTTGCAGGCGCAATTCCTGACTGTGAATTCCGGGGCTGACATTATTCTGGATGGACTCGGCCAGTCATTCAATGTTGCCAACGCCAGTTTTTTCGCCCCCGGCCCTAACGCCATCGGCACCATACAAAATTCCGACTTGAGCAACGTCGCTTATCTGAACATGGCGGCCAACACCATCACCGTCAGCAGTACGACCTTCAATCCTAATAATGCCTATAATTTCGGCACCGGCACGGGCAACGTGAATGTGAATAACGGAACCACCACGGGCTCCCTCAATCTGATCAGTGACAAACTTGGCAACACCGCCATCACCTCCGCCAATCAGGTCAATCAGACGGTTGGCCCGAGCAGCAATCCCGGCATCAATTCGTACGCCATCGCCCATTAAAACCCACCCCGTTGAGTTGTGAACCTGACCTCATGAAATTACATAGGGCGTTAATTGCGGCATCCATCCTGGCTTCTTTGGGCATTGCGCGCGGGCAGCCGTCCGCCATCCAGCAGTTGCAAAACATGCAACAACAGCAGTTGCAGATGCCCCAGCCGGCGCTCCGTTCCGGCACCAACGCCCCGGAATTATATACGGGGGAAAATGCCGACATCGGCCCGCAGCGCATCCTCAGCGTCGGCGCCAACGGAAAGGCGCCGCGCCGCAAATTTTTGGACGGCCAGGCGGATACCCAGATGTTTTATTCTGATAACGCCAGTTACAACGGTTCGCATAACCGCATTGGCAGCATGGTCTTTGTGAACTCTGTTCAGGCCGCGATCGCGCCGGATCCATATGATGTTGGCGCCGGCAAATTCGCCCCCGCCGTCGGCTTTTCCAGCCAGTGGTATAACTACAACGACGTGCGTATGAACGGCCTGGATTTCAATGCCCAGACCGCGTTTGCGAACTTCCGTTACCTGACCGGCTACTGGCAGTTCAGTCTCGGGGCCAATTTCACCCGTCTGTCGGCGCTGGGTTCATACGATGAAACCTATCGCGAATGGTTGCCCAACTTGACCGTGCAACGGGCGCTGCCCATCAATGACAAGATGGCATTTGTTGTCGGCGATGCCGTCAGCTATCATTTCACCACGGTACCGCAGTTGACTCTGGCGACTCTGCCGCCGATTGTCGCCCCCCTCCGGGATGACATCAACGATCATTTGGACAACACCTTGTTCGTGTCGTTGAATTGGCAACTGACGCCTCAAGTCGTCATCCAGCCATTTTACCGCTTCCAGTATTCGTGGTACAAAAACGCCAGCACCATGCCGGGGACCATCCGCAACGACTACCTGAACGCCTTCGGCATCACCCTGCTTTACAGCATCAACGAGAACCTGAGCTTGCGGACCTTCTGCTCCTACACCACGAAATCATCGGACGACCAGAACACACCCACCTACGATGAATTCAACGGTGGCATCGGAGCCATGCTTGACATCCGGTTCTGATATTTCAGTTTTTCCGGCACGGCAAAAATTTGCCGCGCCTTTTTTATTTTTTATCTGCGTGGTTCCGCATTAACCTGTGATCATCGAATCTATGAAACCACGCGTCCGTTTTGCCCCCTCGCCCACCGGCTACCTCCACATCGGCGGGGCACGCACCGCCCTGTTCAACTGGCTCTATGCCCGCCATACCGGCGGCACCTTCGTCCTGCGCATCGAGGACACCGATGCCGCGCGCAATTCCCAGGAGGCCGTGGATGTCATCCTCAACGGCCTCCGCTGGCTCGGTCTTGACTGGGATGAAGGCCCCATCACCGGCGACGCCACCGGCCCCAGCAAGGGCGACCGCGGCCCGTATTTCCAATCCCAGCGGAAAGAAAATTACACGCGCCGCATCGAAGCCCTGCTCTCCCGCGGCCTCGCCTACGAACACGAAGGCGCCATCAAGTTCAAGATGACCCGCGAGCCCATCCTCATCCCCGACCTCGTCGTCGGCGATGTCCTGCGTCCGCTCACTGACCGCGAAGAGATCGACCCCGACTGGGTGCTCGTCCGCAGCGACGGCCAGCCGGTGTTCCACTTCGTCAATGTCGTGGACGACCTCGAGATGGGCATCACCCACGTCATCCGCGGCGAGGACCACTTGAGCAACACCGCCAAGCACATCGCTTTGTTCAAAGCCTTCGGCGTCGAGCCGCCCAAGTACGCGCACATCCCGCTCATCCTGAATGGTGACGGCTCCAAGATGAGCAAGCGCGACAAGGGCGCCTCGCTCACCAGCTATCTCGACGACGGCTTCCTACCCGAGGCCGTGAACAACTATCTCTGTCTCCTCGGCTGGTCGCCCAAGGACAACACTGAAAAAATGCCGCTCACGGAAGTCATCGAACGCTTCGACCTGCCGCAGATCCTCCGGCACAACGCCAAGTTCGATTATGAAAAACTCACGTGGCTCCAGGGCGAATACTGCCGCGACCTCCCGGGCGACCGTTTCTACGAACTCGCCGTCCACACCTTTGCCAAGGCCGGCGTTGATACCAACAAATTCCCCGTGGCCTACGTGAAAGCCGCGTTGGACACCTGCAAAGGCAAGATCAAGACCTTCAACGAACTCCCCGCCTACGCCGGTTTCTATTTCCGCGACGACATCGTCTACGACCCCGAAGCCGCCAAAAAAAGCTTTGTGCCGGAAAACAAGCCGCGCTTGGAAAAAGTCCGGGATGCCTTTGGCAAACTCCCGACCTTTGACGCTGCCAGCATCGAAGCTGCGTTAAAAGCCACCGCCGCCGAACTTGGTGTAAAAGTGGGTGTGCTCATCCACCCGACACGTCTCGCCGCCACCGGCAACCCGAACGGGCCGAGTCTGTATCATCTGCTCGAAGTGCTGGGAAAAGACAAGGTGCAGGGGCGGATTGAAAAAGCATTGAGTAATGCCGGATTCGGCGGATAATCCAAAAAATAATAAAGCAAAAATGCTGTCAAAATCATCTCCCCCATCCTCTCAACTTTCTGATGAACATTTAAGGGCAATTGGAAGACTGGTCGTAGAGTGGGCCAATATTGAGTTTTTGTTGCGCATAACTTTAACTCGGCTTTTACTAACGCCAGATTTTTTGGGGCGCAGTTATACAGACCAAATGTCTGCTGCAAAAGTTCAGGAAACCATCGGAGAAGCTTTAGATTTGCATCGTGGACGATTTGGTTTCGCCATAATTTCAAAGGCGACGGTTGATCAGGTGGCAAAAATAAACAGCCGAATAATTAAACTACGAAGCACGAGAAATAAATTCGCCCATTTCTGCTGGTGGCGTTTTGACGAGGACCACATTTTTGGAATGAATTTTTCTGGCGGTTTGCCCGGCACAAAAAAGCACGAAAGAGGACAGCTTAAAATTAAGATTTCGGAGTTAAATCAGCTTCATCATGAATTCCGTGATGTCGTCGAAGAACTGAATCAAATAACAAGCAAACTCCCAGAAATTGATGAAAAGAACTTGTTTGAGCGCTTAGCCGGTCTTCAAAAAAGAAGAGCACTTTCTTTGGAGCAATAAACTCATTACTTCACCGTCACAAACTTAACATCCACCGGCGAACCAACGGTCAGGGACTGTCCGGTAGGCGTGAGTTTCCCGGTCTTGGTATCAATGGCAAAGACGGCTGCGTTGTCGGATTTCTGGTGGCCCGTGATGAGCCAATGGCCCGTCGGATCAATGCCCAATCCGCGTGGCACCTGACCACTGGATGGAACATTTTGCACAAAGGTCAGGTGGCCGGTTTTCTTGGCCACGCTAAAAACACTCACGCTGTCATGCCCGCGCAGGGTGATGTAAATGAATTTTCCCGAAGGATGCATCAAAATTTCCGCCGCCGTGTAGCTGGCTTTCAACGGTTCCCCCGGCGGGAGCCCGTCAACCGTTTCCAGCGCGGTCAACCCGCCATGTTTTGCATCCCACGCAAACGTGGTGATGCTGCAGCCCATTTCATTTACCACGTAGGCGAACTTGCCATCGGGGCTGAACGCCAGATGGCGGGAGCCGGAGCCGGGCGGCACGGTACCGAAAGGAATTTCGTTCGTGGTCAAGGTCGCATCCGCGGCGTTGATTTTGTAAATCATCACTTCGTCCATGCCGAGATCGCAGGCGAGCGCAAAATGATTGCCCGGATCTGGTGTGATGAAATGGGCGTGGGCGGAAGACTGGCGGTCGGTGTTCACGCCGCTGCCATGATGCTGGATAACGGAACCGTCCGCGCCAATGCTGCCATCGGGGTTGAGGCGAAACGATTTGACGCTGCCGCCGCCGTAATTCGCCGCCAGCAGAACTTTGCCGTCGGCGGCCACGCTGACGTGACATGGCCCCACGCCGCCGGACGATTTCCGATTCAGCAACGAAAGTCTTCCAGAGGTTTTATCAATCGCAAAGGCGCTGATGGACCCGGCATTCTCACCGTTGAACGACTTGACGCTGTCCGATGTGTAGAGAAACCTTTCATCCGGCGAGACCGCAATGAAGCACGGGCTGGGCGTGGCGATGGCCAGTTCCGGCACAGAAAGCTTTCCGGTATCCGCATCCAGCCGTGACACATAAATGCCCCGGCTCAGGGCGTTCGTGTAGGTGCCGAAATAGGCCAAAAATTCCTTGGCCGGAACGGCGACGGCAAAAGCCATCACCGCCGACACCACCAGCAATTTCCTGCAAGCGGTGATGTTCACACGACAAATTCCAGTTCCTGCCGGTGCGGAATGATGCCGCGCTCGAACGCCTGGCCGAGGAAGCGGCGGATGGATTCCCTGCCCTTCTCACCGTAGTCCAGCGTCCAATGGTTCACATACATCCCCACGAACTTGTCCGCCAGGTCGCGGCCCATGTCGCGCGCATACTGCAGGGCGTGTTGCACGGCCTCGGGACGATGATCGAGGCTGTATTGGATGCTGGCAGTGAGCGTGTCGGAGATCTGCTTGCGCACATCCGGCGCATATTTCTTGTGGATGACGTTGCCACCCAGCGGCAACGGCAGCCCGTCCTGCTCCCGGCCCCACCAGACACCAAGGTCTTCGCACACAACAAGACCTTCGTTTTGATACGTAAGCTGACCTTCGTGGATGATCAGGCCGACATCCGCCGCGCCGCTGCGGACGGCCTTGAATATCTGGTCGAACGGAACCACGATGTAATTGAATTCCTTCGCGCTTTTGCCCAGCCACAGTTGCAACGCCAGGAAGGCGCTGGTCATGGTTCCCGGCACAGCAATCTTCTTCTTGGCGACTTCTTCCTTGGAGAATTTGGTTTTTGACACGAGCATCGGCCCGTAGCCATCGCCCATGCTGGCCCCGCTGGGCAGCAATGCGTATTTGTCGGAAACGAAGGCATAGGCGTGGATGCTGACGGCGGAAATGTCCAGTTCGCCGCGCGTCGCGCGCTCGTTCAGCGTCTGGATGTCCTGCAGGATGTGCTCGAAGTGAAAGCCGTGCGTGGGAATAAGCTCCTTCGCGAGCGCGTAAAACATGAATGCGTCGTCAGGGTCGGGCGAGTGGCCCAGGGTCAAAGTCGTTTTTGCCATGCGCGGAAATTAAACCACGCGGCACGGACTGTCACGACGAGAAGCTTCATGTAGGAAAATTCTGGCATGATGCTGAAAAAGATTCACCGGCCTCACACGCACGCGCCCCATCCGTCTCTTTTGCCGCCGACCGTCACCTCCTTATTGGCACGATTGATACGACAAAAAAACCAATGGGCGCGTGCGTTGTGGAACCTCCTTGGATTTCAGCCAGAAAAACAACCGGCACATCCCCACACCGACTCCGTTTGTCTTTCTGTTCCCCACCCAAATTCACAACAACCGCAACCGAGTCAGCACATAGCAAAGCCAATGCCAACCATGTAAAACCCTGATTTCATTGGCATTTACAAGGGTTATTCACAGGGCCAAGCCGAAGTCGCTGTTGCTTTTTACACAACGATTAAAATTCGCCACAGATGCTTTTGAAGTTCCGTTTGGAAAGCGCGTCTGCCGGCCTGCAAGTCACCAGCCACCTTGCCAAATTCAAATCCGTTAAAGCTGCTGGTTTTCCCCAAGAGCCGTCAGACGTATAACGCCTGCTGCAAGTCGCGCAGCATGATGCCGCAGAAGGGATATCGCCGGTCGGGATCGCGCTCGATGCACTTCATGACGACTTTTTCCAGCGCCACCGGCACGTCGGGATTGTGTACGCGTAACGGCACAGCCCCGCCCGGAGCCATTTGTGCAGCGAGGATTTCCCCCGGCGTTTCCCCCGGGAACGGTTTCTGGTTCGCCAACAGCTCATACGCCGACACCCCGAACGCATAGATGTCCGCGCGGCCGTCAATCCCCTCGCGCTTCAGCTGTTCCGGCGCCATGTAACCGGGCGTGCCCGGGTTCTTGGAGAATTTCACCGGTTTCTCCGGCATCGGTTGCGCCATGTCGAAATCGATCAACCGCACGGCCCCGTTGCGGGTCACCAGGATGTTTTCCGGCTTGAAATCCAGATGCATATAGCCCGCCTCATGCACATGGCTCAAACCGGTGGCCGCATCGATCAGGATTTGGGCGACATTTTCCGCCAGCAACGGATCCTGCCGCGCATAAAGTTCCTTGAGGTTTTCCGCCTCCACATAATCCATCAGCAGATAACAGGTGCCCTCCGCCTTGCCGTGCTCCACGTAGCCGACGATATTTTCCTTGTCCGCGAGCTGTTCCAACACTTCGCAGCCGTGCATGAACCGGCGGCGCGCGGTGAAGTTGAACCGCAGCTCGCGCTTCAGCTTGCGCAAGGCATACGGCTTGCCACGTCCGTCGGCCACCAGCCAGATCTCAGACATGCCGCCGCTGTTCAGCAGTTCCCGGAGGTAAAACCGGTCAAATTTTTGTGGTTCTGTCATTGCCCGCGCCATCTTGCTAAAAACTTAACACAGCCGCGCATAGTCGCGAACAAAATTTCTGGCGATACGCATCGGAAACCTGCCCGCAACAAGGTTTTAAGCCCCGTCACTCCAGTCCAGCCCCGCCGGCAGGGTGAACCCCGCATATTCAATGTGCAGCACCCGGCGCTGCTTGACGCCCAACGACCGGCCGGACGCATGCAATAACAGCGGGCGCATCAGCATGACATCCCCGGCCGCCGCCCGGCACAAATGCTCCGGATGTTGCCCGCGCAACTCTTCAATCTGCCCGGCCCCCAGCCGCCCCAATTTATGGGTGCCCGCCAGCACGCGCAGCGCCCCGTTCGTCTCATCACAGTCATCCAGATGCACCCGGATTGTCAGCATGTTCTGCAACAACTCGACCGGCGGCTGCACGTGCGGGATGCCCTCTTTGACACTCCAAGCGGTGAACCCGGGTAAATCGGCCTTTTCCTTGACCGCAATCGTCAGATCCTGATGCCATGCCACCAGCCAGTTTGTCTCTGCCGTCTTGTTGAAATAGACCGCCCGGACCGGACGCGGTTCCGCCGGCAGATGCGGTCGCACCAGGTCAATCAACCGCGCTGAGTGCGCAAAATGGGCCACGGCCGGCTCAGCCAGCAACCCTCGCCGCCCTGCCCCTTCCACCGCGCCCAGTTCCATGCCTAGCTGCTGGGCCTCATCCGCCGACAAGACCTTGTGAACGATGACAAACCCGTGCTGTTCGAGATGTTGATTCATTAGGTTTAATTTGGTTTAATTTACCTTAATTTTTGCGTTTTCATTGGCTTTTTTCAAATTTCAATCATTGCCAAAACAGGGTCGCAGCCATCTGGATAACCCACGACGCGATATATGCCCTCTCTCCTCGTCGAGGAGAGAGCCGGAGAGAGGAGGCCTTATTCGTTTTCTCGTCCCCTGCACCCGATGGCCGTACGCAAGCACCTGTTTTCATAATTTTTTTAAAAAGTAGGTGGATATCAGTAGAAACCGGTGTAAACCGGTAGAAATCGGTGGAGCGCGCGGCCCTGGGCTTGCCCAATTGCCGTGCGGCTCGCACTTTTTAAAAATTCTATGGTCTGACAAAGCCTGACGAAGCCTGACGGGCCTTGCGCCACAATCGCTTGCCCGGGGACCTTCGAGTCCCTCGCGTCCTTTGCGTGAGGCATTTTTCCGCGCCAGACCCACGACGCCAGACCCGAGACCCTAATCTCGGATTCCGCATCCTCATTCTTCATTCTGCATTTTTCATTCTGCATTCGCCCACGCTATCACACCTCCCCAAAAGTTGAATTTCTCCCGGGAATGTAGAATGCAGATTTATGCCATATTTCTGCAAAAACCCCGAGTGGGAACACCCCCTCACCCAAAAAAACAAAAACGCTTTTACTAGCACCTGGAACTGAAAAATTTGCAAATGAAACTCCAGGCCAAAATCCCACAAAAAATCAAAAACATTGGCTTTTCAGCAATTGACGACCCGACGAGTTGACTTTTCGCATTCAAATGTGGAAGTGATTGTACAGCCATGATCTCTAGCTTGCCGGATCCTTATGGAGATCATTTTGGTCGTTTCAGCCCCATTTTTTTCATGCGTGCAAGCAACGTAGTCGGTTTTACACCCAGAAGTTCCGCTGCACCGTCAGAACCTCTGAGTTTCCAGCCGGTCTGGCCGAGAGCCGCGACGAGGTTCGCGCGCTCCCGGCTTTGCATTTCAGTTTCAGTGAAAACCTCCTGACCTGGCTGATTTGCCTGAACCGGTTGGGACGAGGTTGACATGGGTACGGCATCTTTCACCGGCAGATCAAAGAACAGGGGGCCCCCACGCGCCAAAATGACGGCGCGTTCGATGACATTACGCAGTTCGCGGATATTTCCGGGCCAGTCATAACTCTGAAGTCTGGCCACACCCGCCCGTGTCAAACGGGGTTCGGCGCATCCCAGTTCCTTCACTGACAACTCCACAAAATGTTTCGCGAGGAGCGGAATATCATCCATCCGCTCCTTAAGCATGGTGACGTGGATGGGGAAAACATGGAGCCGGTAATAGAGGTCTTCACGGAACCGGCCCGCCGCGACTTCTTTTTTTAAATCCCGGTTGGTCGCGGCAATGATGCGCACGTCGGCGTGTCGCGTGCGGTCTTCACCCACGCGCTCGTAGTTTTTTTCCTGCAACACCCGCAGCAGTTTGCCCTGCAACTCCAGCGGAACTTCGCCGATTTCATCCAAGAACAGGGTCCCGCCTTCGGCGGTTTCAAAGCGCCCGGCACGGTCCTTGATGGCGCCGGTGAAAGACCCTTTGACGTGGCCGAAAAATTCACTTTCATACAATTCCTTTGGGATGGAAGCGCAATTGACGCGGACCAGCGGCCTGTCTTTGCGCCGGCTGCGCCGGTGAATTTCGTACGCGACCAGTTCCTTGCCCGTACCGGTCTCACCCAGGATGAGCACCGAGGCGTCGGTCGGCGCGACCAGGTCAATCTGGCTGACGATTTGCCGCAACGCCGCGCTTTGGCCGACCAGGTCACCGAAGGCCTTGGCTTCCACGACCTCCTCCTGCAAATAGGTGTTCTGTTGTTCGAGCTGCCCCTTGAGCCGCTGAATCTCCTCAAAAGCCCGTGCGTTGGCAATGGCGCCGCCGATGTGGTCGGCAAAGATTTGACTCCAGGGCCGCGCTTCATCCGGTATGGTTTCGCGCATAAACGAGGCCATGACTCCCAAAACCTCGCCCTTGTACATGATCGGCGATCCGCTGAACGCACGAATTTGATCCTGCTCCAGCCAGTCAAGTCCGGCCAGCTCAGCCGGCCGCGCAGCGAAACCATTCAGAACGAGTTGCTGGCCGGTCGCCGCCACTTTTCCCACCAAGCCCACGCCCAACGGCATTCGTGTATTATGATCAACGCAGTGCAGAACCCGCTCTTCGGAATTGGAGATTGAATTGCCTCCGCCAATCGCCAAATGCAGGCAGCGGGTTTGGTCGGGACAATTCGGCCTTTGGGGGCAAATAGAGCAAAGGTCTCCTTTATCAACCAGCCAGACCTGAAAGCAGGCCAAGCTGGCGCGCGCCATGATACTGCGGACGAGCTTATGCAACAAATGCTCCACTGATTGCTCATGGGCGATATCCAGAAGCAATTGGGTCGCAAAATTCGGATCGTATCGGCTATCAGTATTTGATCCCACAACCAGTTAATTTTTAATAACTGTATCATATTTTTCATCCCTCAACCTACAATATTTTGAATGTTCAATATTTTGACCAGCATCTTTTCAATTGTTAAATTTTGTTAGTAATTGAATATCAGTTACTTGAGAAATTCTAAAGCCAGTTGGCACAGACGCTGCATTAATGATTTTGAATTTGAAATGGATTCAAAAATATGAGCTCGGACAAAACGCAGATCGTTGAAATCGGCGAAGTGAACTTCGAAGTTGAAGTGTTGCAGTCGAAGCAGCCGGTGTTGGTGGCGTTTTTTGCTCCTTGGAGCCGGGCTTGCCAACCAGTCCGGCCGGTGCTGGACGAAATTGCGACTGCGTGCGCAGGAATGGTAAAAGTCGTCAAGGTCAACGCGGACAACAATCCAGATCTTGGGCTCTGGTACGAAATTCAATCCATCCCAGCTTTGCTTTATTTCGTAGGCGGAAGTCTCCGCGGCAAAGTGATTGGGACTGTCAGCAAGGAAGCTGTTTTTTCCCAATTACGGATGTTTTCACAGGACAACGCTTCTGTATCTCCAATTTCTGACTCCAATACAAAAAATGAATACCACAACGGATGAAACCCGCAAGGAACGCAGCCTGAATTCCACGGACCGCGACGACACATTGACCACGCCGCCGCCAGCGGGCAATCATCACGCCCAGCCGGCGGTGCCAAAACGCGATGGCGAAGGGAAGGCGAACCCACCGGCGGACCCTGACCGGTCCAAGTCCAGGTTACGGGTGGCTTTGTTGGTTGTCGCGCTGATCACCGTTGTTGGCGGCAGTGCTTATTATTTCCGTTTCATCGCGCCTTTTGAATCCACTGACGACGCGTTCATTGAGGCGCACGTGATTCCCGTTGCGCCGCAGGTTGCCGGCCGGGTCGCGCAATTATTCGTGCGGGACAATCAGGAAGTCAAACCGGGCGATCTGTTGGTGCAAATCGGCCCGGATGATTATCAGGCGAAGCTCGATCAGGAGCGCGCCGGTCTCGCCGCCGTCCGGAGCCGGTTCGATCAGGCGAACGCGCAGTTCACGGTGGATCAGGCCAAAGTCGAACAGGAAAAAGCCAATGTCGCTGTTGCGAAAGCGATGGCGAAACAGGCGGAAGCGGACAATAAACGCTATCAGGCCGCCGGTGATTTCGCCGTCTCAAAAAGTCAATTGGATCTCGCCGCCACCCAGGCTCGATCAGCGGAGGCGCAAGTGGATGCGGTCCGTAACCAGGAACTCGCTGCTGAAGCGCAGGCGGGTTTGGATAAGGCGGGCATTCAAACTGCCGCCGCCGAAATCCAAAACCGTGAAGCCAATGTGCGCCAGGCCGGATTGAACTTGTCTTACACCGGAGTCAAGGCGCCGGAAGCGGGTTATGTCACTCATCGCACAGTTGAAACCGGTGCCTATGTCCAAACGGGACAGGCATTGCTGGCTATTGTGCCGCGGCAGGTCTGGGTCGTCGCAAACTTCAAGGAAACACAATTAAGCCACATGCAGGCCGGCCAGCCGGTCGAGGTCAAAGTAGACGCCTATCCGCACAAGATATTCCACGGCCATGTGGACAGCATCCAGCACGGTTCGGGACCGAGTTTCAGCCTGCTGCCGCCGGAAAATGCCTCGGGTAATTTCGTGAAGGTTGTCCAGCGCGTGCCGGTCAAAATCGTGCTTGATGACACTGCCGCCGCAAATTATGTGCTCGGCCCCGGCATGTCTGTCGAACCGGAAGTCCGGGTCAAATAATTTCCAGCTTCCAGACATTTGATGCCATGAACGCCACTGAACCTCATCTGAAAGTGAATCCGTGGCTGGTCGCGATCGTCGTGATGGTGCCGACGTTCATGGAAGTGCTGGACACGACGGTCGCCAACGTCTCCTTGAGTCACATTGCCGGCAGTCTCGGGGTATCCACCTACGAGTCCACCTGGGTGCTGACCAGCTACCTGATTTCCAATGCCATTGTCATTCCGAGCACCGCCTGGTTTGGACAGCGATTTGGCCGCAAACGCTTTCTCATGACCTGCGTAACGATCTTTACGGTAGGATCGTTCCTATCCGGATTGGCGACCAGTTTGCCGATGCTGCTCCTC
>Ga0210392_10001497_pt1 | contig 12244 bp, 10 predicted proteins | sample IncBWC30OmetaG_FD_161057 | JGI IMG/M metagenome (GOLD analysis project Ga0210392, IMG submission 161057) | Forest soil microbial communities from Barre Woods Harvard Forest LTER site, Petersham, Massachusetts, United States - Inc-BW-C-30-O ...
GTCGGGCGAGACGCGGATCTCCGTGATGGTGACCGCAACGGCCTCGGACTGGTGGCGCTGCCGGAGGATGGCGCTGAGCTCGCGCTGGATCAGTTCGTTAACGCGAAGCGTGCGGTTGCTCATGGGGTCAAAAAGTGGTGGGCGAGGCGGAGATTGCCCGGCGACCATGAACCATACTCAGGCCGCGGGACGAATTGCGCAATGCACAATCGTCAGAGCGCCGCGCGGATTTTCTGGATCTCGTAGCACTCGATGACGTCGCCGACCTGGTAGCCGTTGAAATCGTCGAGCTTGATGCCGCACTCGAGGCCGGCGCGAACTTCGCTGGCGTCGTCCTTGAAGCGCTTGAGCGTGCCGACCTTGCCTTCGTACACGGTTTCCTTGCCGCGGCGGAGCCGGGCAGAGGCGTTGCGATTGACCTTGCCCTCGGTGACGAGGCAGCCCGCGACAAAACCCTTCGCAAGCGGGAACGTGGCGCGGACTTCCGCGGCGCCGGTCTTGGTTTCCTTGAGGTCGGGATCGAGCAGGTCGGCCATCATTTCGCGGACCTTGTCGCCGAGCTCGTAAATAATCCCGAAAGTCTCGATGCGCACGCCGTGGTGCTTGGCCAGCGGGGTGACGCCATTCTCGAGCTTGGTGTTGAAACCGAGGATGATCGAGCCGGCGGCGCTGGCCATGAGGACGTCGTTCTTGGTGACGAGTCCGACGTCGGTCGAAACGATCTCGAGCGAAATCTTTGTGCTCTTGATGCCTTCGAGAATCGTGCGCACGGCCTCGGCGGAACCAAAGACGTCGGTCTTGACGATGACCTTGAGTACTTTTTCCTGCGTGGCGGCAATGTTGGCGAAAAGCTTTTCGATGGAAATGTCCTTGGGCGGAGTGTCCGTGATCGAGCTGGCCTTGAGACGGTGTTCCTCTTCCTCGGCCAGTTTCTCCGCTTCGCGGGCATTTTTAGCGCCAACGAAAGCCGCGCCGCTATCCGGCGTGCCGCTCCAGCCAATGATGCGCACGGGGGTGGACGGCGGGGCGACCTTGATCGGGAGGCCCTGGTCATCGTACATCGCGCGCACTTTGGCCCAATGCGGGCCGCACACGATGGCGTCGCCGATTTTGAGCGTGCCGCTCTGGATGATGACCGTGGCCAGCGGGCCGCGGCCGACATCGACTTGCGACTCGATGATGGCACCGGCGACCTCACCCTTCGGATCCGCCTTTAATTCGAGCACGTCGGCCTGGAGAAGAATCATCTCGAGCAGATCGTTAATGCCGGTGCCTTTGACCGCGGAGACGGGCACGGTAACGGTCTCACCACCCCAGTCTTCGGGCGCGATGCTGCGTTCCTGCATCTGGGCTTTGACGCGATCCAAATTGGCACCCTTGGTGTCCATTTTATTAACCGCGACCAGCAAAGTGACCTTGGCGTTCTGCGCATGCTGGAGTGCTTCGTCCGTTTGCGGCATGAAGCCGTCGTCGGCCGCGACCACGAGCACGGCGATATCGGTGACATTGGCGCCGCGGGCGCGCATTTTATTGAAAGCGGCGTGGCCGGGAGTGTCGAGAAAAGTGATTTTCCGGCCGTTGAACTCGATCTGGTAGGCACCGATGTGCTGGGTGATGCCGCCGGCCTCGCCGTCAGCGACATGGGCCTTGCGGATGGCGTCGAGGAGCGAAGTCTTGCCGTGATCGACGTGGCCGAGGATGCAGACGATCGGCGGGCGCGCCACGAGGTTTGCCGGATCGGCGGCATCCGGTTTCGTTTGCTTTTCCTTCTCTTTTTCCTTCGCGGCCTGCTGCGTGGCGGCGTCAGCCCGGTGCTTGATCTCAAGCATGAAGCCGTGTTTCTCGGCCACCTTGGCCGCAACGGCCTCGTCGAGACTTTGCGTCATCGCCGCAAAGATGCCCATTTCCATCAGCTCCGAGATGAGCTTGAACGGCTTGAGGCTGAGTGCCGTGGCAAAATCGCGAACGATGATGGGCGGCTTGATGTGGATGACCTTGACGTCGCCAACCTGGGTGATCTCCGGCGCCGTGTACGCGGCAGGCACGGCCGCCGGCGGCGCGATCGGCGCGCTTCGGGTGGGCAGGCTGGGCATCGACGGCGACACCGATTTTGAAAGAGGCACCGAAATTGGCGAAACGGGCGCAGGCCGCGCGGGGGCCGGGGGCGGGGCAAATTTAATCGCCGGTGGCGACACGGTTTCCATCGCACGCATGGGCGCAATCGGGCGCAGGGGTGCGACAGGCGCGACGGGCGCGGGCCGGGCCGGAGTGACCACGGCCTTGGGGGCGGCGGCGCGGGCGGCCTCTTCCTTTTCACGGCGGACGCCCTCGGCTGTTTTCACGAACGCATCGCGCGGAACATTAGTCGTGAAGGCATGCGATGAATCCGGCGCGGTGGCCACGGCCGTGCCGCCCATGGATTTACTTTCAGTCTCGGTCGCAGTAGACGGCGCCGGCGCAGCGGGTGCAGAAGCGGGCGAAGCCTTGGGCGCAAATTCCTGTTCGATGGCCTCGGCGGAAATATTATCGACCGTGCTCGAAACGCTTTTCACGTCGAAATGGCGCGTTTTTAGCAGGGACAACAGCTCTTTGTTGTCCATGCCGATTTTTTTGGCCAGTTCGTGAATGCGGATACTCATCAATTAGTAGCTGGGTGGTGCAGGAATCAGACGCTGGCTTTGGTGACACGCGCGAGGATGTCCTGTGCTTCCTCGGTGGTGAAACCGGCGTCAACAAGGTCGTTTTGTTCGACGCCCGAAAAGGCGGCGGGGGAATTGATGCCGATGGCAACAAGGCGCTCGGCAGCGACGGTTTCCAGGGCGAAGGCCTTGGTCAGCGATGCGATGGCAGTGGCGCGCGGATCGTCGGAAGTGGTCTTGAACTCTTCGACTTCGAGGCGCCAGCCGAGCAACCGCGAAGTCAGGCGGACATTCTTGCCGCCCTTGCCGATGGCGACCGCGAGGTCATCCGTGGCCACCTTGACGATGATGCGGTGATTTTTTTCGTCGAAAACAATGTCGCGCGGCGCAGCGGGCTTGAGCGCCTCGATGACCATTTCCTTCGGATCGGGATAATAGCGGATGATGTCGATCTTCTCGCCGCCGAGTTCGCGCACGATGGTTTTCACCCGGGCGCCGCGGGCGCCGACACAGGCGCCGACGGGATCGACCTTTTGGTCAGCCGTGGAAACGGCGATCTTCGTGCGGTAGCCGGGCTCGCGTGCGAAGGCCTCGATCTTGACCGTGCCATCGGCGATTTCCGTGACTTCGAGTTCGAAGAGGCGGCGGACAAATTTCGGGCTGGCCCGGGTCAGGATGACTTCAGGGCCGCGCGGGCTGGATTCGATGGCCAGGAGCAGGCAGCGGATGCGTTCGCCGGGCTGGTATTCCTCGCCGGGCACCTGCTCCTTGCCGGGCAGCATGGCCTCGGCCTTGCCCAGATCGACATAAAGATCGTTGCGTTCACGGCGGCGGACGACGCCGCTGACGATGTTGCCGACCATGTCCTTGAAATCGTCGTAAATGCGTTCCTTTTCGAACTGCCGCACCTTTTGCATGACGGCCTGGCGGGCGGTCTGGGCGGCGATGCGGCCGAGCGTCGAGGGATCGATTTCCTTTTCAATGAATTCCCCGAGCTGCGCACCGGGCCTGAGCACTTGCGCTTTCTCGATGTGGATCTCGACCTTGGGATTGCTGATCGAATCGACCACCTTGAGCAACGACCACGCCTTGAGCTGGCCATTCTTCGGATTGATGTCAATTTTGAGCTCCTGGCCGGAGTTCACGCCCTTCAGGGCCGCCGTTTTGAGGGCGTTGACGATCGCGGCAATCATGTCGGCACGACTGATCCCCTTCTCTTTCTCCATGTATTCGAGAACGGAAAGAATTTCACTGCTCATGGTGTTGTATTTTGTGGAAAAAAAAAGCGGGCACGAGGCCCACTTTTAGAAAGTGAACTAAATAGAGTTGGTCAACATATCGACCGGCACAGAATCTTGTCAAGTCCCGCAGCCCTCTCGACCGGCAAAGTTTTCCCGCGCAAGCAGCCAACCAAGCATGCCTTGCGCAAAACCGTGACACGCAGGTTTTGCGTGATGGGTAAAAACCCCTAGGGCTCGTAACGCACTCGTTACCTGCGGTGGAAGGTCGCCAGACGGCCAGTAAAACCACCAGGTAAAAAATCCATCCCCACCGCGCGCCGCCAGCAACGGCCAAAGGCCATCGCAAACCAGATTGTCGAGCCGCGTGCCACCGACGGCGTCGGCGCAAATCTCGCGTGCAATCCGGGTGCGGACTTTTGCCAACGTGTGCGTGCGGCGAAAATCGATGGTGGATCCATCCGCCGCCCCGGAACCCGTCGGTAACGAGTTAGCCAGCGCCTCGAGCCGCGTCGGCCAGTCGGGTCGCTGGCTCGTCCACGCGGCGTACTGGCGCAAACGCACGCGCGGGTGATTCGCCGGGCGCGCGCCTTGCACGCTCCAGCGGTTTTTCTCGGCGGCCAACGCTTCGCCCGCCGTCCCCTCGCCTTTCGTCCACGCCGACAACGGCCAGGTTGTCGCCACGCGCAGCATCGGCGCGCGATTGAAACGGTAGCCGAGAATTTCGAGCGCCGCATGATGGCACGCCGACTCCCAGCCGAGCCGCACGATCCGCAAACGCGCAAAATACACTTTCTGCTGCCAGCGCCTCTCGGCGCAGCGGCGCAACAATCGCTCAAGCTCAGCCGGCGCGAGCCCGCCCAGTTCCTCGGGACCGCGCGCCACGGGCTGGTTGGCCAGCGACTCCATCGTGTCGTCCGCGGCATATTCCTCCAGGTCGCGATGCAGCAGCGGCAGCAGCACGAGCACGGGGATCCGCCGGCCATCTCGACCGTGCGAAAATTTTTTCGCCGAGGGAAACAATACGACATGCAGCACGACATTATCGTAGGCTTCATCCGTAGCGTGCGCATGAGCCGCCCAATCGCGCTCGTGCAAATGCACCTCAACGTCTCCCCTCACCTTCACGTCGCCCAGCTGCAACTGCGCGCCCTTGAAATCGGGACCGCCGAGCAAATTCCACTTGCCCGGATGCAATACCCGTACGATGCGGCCGTCGGTGGTTACAGCGCGCGTGACATCAAAATCGCCGCGCAGCCAGATCTTCTGGAAAAGTTTTTCCGGAAAGGAAAACGGCCCGTCGAGACCCTGCATCTCGGCCACGGCATCAATGAATACTGGAGTGTCTTGCACGCACCAATAGTAGCGTGAAAAATGGAGTGGCGACCGGTGAAGTTGAGGTTAACCGCGAATGAACGCTAATTGACGCGAATATGACCGCGCCAGAATACACTTTACAGAAGGTAACAGAGGTAACGAAGAGCCGCTTGGATTTCGTCATCAAAGGCAAAAACTGAGTTTGCTTGGATATATGGCTCGAGCCGACACCAGTCGCTTCGTTTCCTTTCTTACCTTCTGTAAAAATGCCTCTTGGAATACCGTGGCATGCACCGCGCATTTAAGATGGCTAAGGGGTGCCCTTGCTTCTCCAAGTTCGATCATTGGCCCGGCGCATTTCCGCCGCCTGCCCCGCCTGTCGTCCGGCCGCGCGGTCGCACCACGCGCGCAGATCATCGGGCGAGCACCAGGCTGCGCCGAGAGCCGACACCGTTTGCTGCTCGGCGCGGTCGGCTGTGGCCACCGTGCACGTGGCGGGATCGGCCGTGCCGCCGACCAGTTGCTCGATGACGCTATCGGCCGTGAGGGCTCCCGGCGTGAAAATATGCGCGAAGGTCGCGTGCGCGCCGGGCTGCTCGACCACGAGCTCGGTGCCGCGCCCGTCGAAGACAATCGTGACCCGCCAACCCTCCGTGTCGTGCAACGCCCGCAGCGTTTGTGAAAGCTGGGCGCGGGCGGTGTCTTTGTTGCGCGCGGCCAGGGCCTTCAAGTCGGGCCAGGCGTGGAGGATGTTGGCGCCGTCGACGAGAAGATGTTTTTCAAAAGCCACGGCGGGAGAATGGAATGGTTTCCAAAGCTGGCAATGAATTGGCAATGGCCTCCGCTTGTGCGTGAGGGTCATTGGCCTAACGCTAGCGATGCCGCACGCGAGGACAAGCACGGCGTAATCAAGACGACAACTGCTTTTCTGGATCTTGGGTTCTTCTTTTGGCCGTCTTCCTCATGTAAAGACAAAGGACGGCTGAAAATAACGGTGAGGCCACAGCACGAAGGAGGCTTTCTTTTCCGATGATCGCGGAAGTCGCGCTGCCGACGAGAACAACCAATGCGACGACAAACAGCCACTCAGAAACTTTCTTCTGGCCGCTGTTTTCGCTCAACTGTCTTTGTAATTTCAGGACTTCATCTGGAGTACTCATGGAAGATCTTTTTGCGCAACGTTGAGCCGCCCTAAGCGAGAGTAAGCGTGAGAAAAACGGCCCCGTCTGTCCGCGTTGGGTCTGGCGATTGGTTCGGCATTTTGCCTTTCATGGCATAAACTGAAGCCCCTGGCTCACGCGCCTGATTTCTTCTGCTCAAGCGCGGCAAGTCTCTCACGCAAGTCTTTCAATTCTTTGTGCATGGCACGGGTCACAATGCCAACAAAGATGAAGCACATCGGAAGAAAGCAGTAGAAGGCTGGCTTCCACGCACCGGAGTCGGAACGGAGCTGAATCTGCATTACGAGTGCGCCGTACGATAGGAATGCGCAGAATGCCGCTGGCATCCAGTGAGCGAGTGTTTTCATTGGGTGATATAGTGTTCTTTGCCGAACGCTAGAGGTGAAGCGAACAAGAGGACCGTTTCATGGGATTGTTATGGGATCTGCTCTTAAGGCAGCCGGCCGAAGTAAAACCGAACGAAGAATCTTAGAAATACGATGAGCTCGCCTAGAACCTTAGAGGGCTTTAAGGGGACAGGTCAAAAAGGGGTTCTTGCCTAGCCGGGCTTCTTTCTAAGCCATGTCATAGCGATGCTTCGTTTTCCAAAAAATTGTGCGTCCGCTTGCCATTAACACGAAGACCCTCCACAACAAATTTTGACCGGAGAGGTGGCAGAGTGGTCTATCGCGGTGGTCTTGAAAACCACTGAACCGCAAGGTTCCGGGGGTTCGAATCCCTCCCTCTCCGCCACTTGCAAAGCAAGTGGCGGTAGTTCCGCAAAGCGGAACGGCAGACGCGGAGCGGCTGCAGAGGAGGGATGAGAACGAAGTTCGACGGAGCGAAGCGAAGACGGGGCGCGCAAAGCGCGAGTGCGCAGCACCAGCCGCAGGCTGCCAATCCCTCCCTCTCCGCCAGCCTTCGCCCTTTGGGCTACGGCTTGGCAGGCCAGACCAACTAAGGCGAAGGCTGCCACGCCGAAGTGAAACGTAGGCGGGCCTCGTTCGCCCGCCGCGAAGCAAGGACGAAGACTGCCACGTCGAAGCTCGCGAATAGCGAGCAAAGACGGGCTATCACTCTTGCACAGGCTACGACCTGGCAGGCCAGCCCCAGAATGGTAGTTCCGCAAAGCGGAACGGCAGACGCGTGGCGCGATTGCGTGTAATATTGTTTGATCAGCAATCACAATCGTCCTTCATGATCCGAACTCTCACTATTCCCGTCAACCGGCTCTCTCGTGAACGTCCCGAAACTGAGCTCAGCAATCATGCTGGTAAACATAGTGTTTCTAGCCGGCTGCGTTCATGCACCCCTTAATCAACCGCTTTTGAGCAATTCCACCCTGGCTGCACCGCAGTCAGCATCGGGCAGTCAGGACGCGGGTGATAACGATCTGATGGTGGCGTTGTTTTTCTCAGGGGGCGGCACGCGAGCCGCTTCTCTTTCGTACGGCGTTTTGAAGGAGTTGGCCGCGACGCGGGTCGAAACACCAACCCGCAGCTACCGGCTGATCGACAAGGTTCGCGTCATATCGGCCGTCTCGGGAGGAAGTTTCCCCGCCGCCTATTACTGCCTCTATCACGATCGAACCTTTTCGGAATTCGAGGACCGCTTTCTAAAGCGCAACATTACTGCGGCTCTTTTGAGAGAGGCGCTCAATCCCCTGCACTGGCCCGAACTGTTATCGCCGTACTATGGTCGAAGTGACCTGGCGGCGGAATACTACGACAAGATTCTTTTTCACGGAGCCACCTTTGGGGACCTCGGGCCGGACGGCGGACACCCACGCCTGATCCTAAATGCGACCGATATGGCGAACGGCGAGCAATTCCCCTTTGTGTCCGAACACTTCGAGTTGATCGGTTCGGATCTAAAGAGCTATCGAATTTCACGCGCCATCGCTGCCTCCTCAGCGTATCCATTGCTGCTTTCACCCATCACCTTAAAAAACCACCGGGGCGAACCGGGCGTGGTCGAGCCCGACATGCTTCTTCGCGAGGGAACGGGTGATGATTCGCGGCGGAACACACTGGTCCAAAATGCTTTTCGTTCCTATGGCGATTATCACAAAAATCCCTACATTCATTTGCTTGATGGGGGAGCTTCCGATAATCTTGGCTTGGAAGCATTGATCGACGCTGACCTGGAATTTGGCGGCATGGAAAGATTGATCGAGCAAACTCTTCATGGCGGCCCCCCGCGTAGATTTGTGGTGATCGTCGTCAACGCCTCGGTGCACCAAAGCATTCGCTGGAGCCAGACGGAGGCGGTTCCGGGCGTAGCCAGTGAGGTCTGGCGGCTGACCAGTAATTTCGGGGAGCGCAATGATGCCGAGTATCTTGACCTATTACGAATCGCCTTGAATCGCTGGAAGAAGGAATCTGCCGCGCGCCTAAAATCCCCGGAGGTTCAGCCTGAGTACTATTTGATTTCAGTCGACTTCGATCAGCTTCATGGAAAGGCCGATGGCTCTTTCTTTGACAGCCTGCCGACCAATTTTTACCTGTCATCTGGCGCGGTCGATCGGGTTGTTGGGGCAGGAGAAAGTCTTCTGAAAGAAGACGCCGATTTTCAACGGCTCCTGCGGGATCTTGGAAAAGCACCTTAAACTAGTCATAAGGATAGGGGTTCTCATAGCCGGGGTCGACCGCGGCGGCTTGGTCGGCCGCCGCACAATGCGGAATTATTCCGCTGTTCGCTCCGGCAACGAGGCCTTGCCGGCAGGGGTGACGGCGGTGTTGGCCAAAGACCGCCTCGAGCTTACGCTCGCCCCGCTGATTCGCCAACCGATGCGTCCTGCCGCATAGCCAAAGTTGGCCCCCCGCTGTGACCGAATTGCGGAGCCATTCGATGCCTGAAAAGGGGCAGGGAAAAATGAGGCAGTCTGGGCATATCCGACGAAAGACATGACGTGTATAGTATCGTCACATTCATGATTCCATCCGCACAAATCGCTGCCGCGCGAAAATCTTTTGAGGCTGGGGATTGGTCTCATGACCCTCAACTCCGGTCGCGGGCGCTTTTTGAACTCGCCGATATACTCATTGAACGATCTGAATCTCAAACGCCGAAGCGCTACGGAAATTTTGACGGCCAGTACATCAACGGTTCCTGGCGTGCGGGGTCACTCGGATCGAAGTCGATCGATCAGGATCCCTATTCCGGGGAAGTCCTCGCCGAAATCATCGAAGGCAATCGGTCCGACCTTGATGAAGCCTATCGCACGGCGGCTAAGGCCCAAATCGCCTGGTCCACCACGACCCCGGCCGCACGGGCCGCGGTCATGTTGCGGGCTGTGTCGATATTGGATGCCCGCCATGACGAGATCACTGACTGGATCATTCGGGAGTCAGGCGGCACGCGGTTGAAGGCCGAGGCCGAATTTCAGTCTACGCGGTGGATCACGCTTGAAGCCGCCTCCTTCCCCAATCGCGTTGTGGGCAAAATTCTTGCGACTGATGAACCCGGCAAGGAAAGCCGCGCCTATCGCGCGCCCCTGGGTGTGATCGGTGTCATTAGCCCTTGGAACATGCCGATGTACCTCTCCCAGCGCTCGATCGCGCCTGCGCTGGCCTTGGGGAACGCCGTGGTGACCAAACCCGCGCCCGACACACCGATATGCGGCGGGCTTCTTATCGCCAAAATCTTTGAAGAAGCCGGCTTGCCTCAAGGCCTGTTGAACATCGTCAACGGTCCGACCGACCAGATCGGCGATGCGTTCACGCTGCATCCCGTTCCCAAATTGATCTCCTTTACGGGGTCTTCGCCCGTCGGCCGGCGTATCGGCTCCCTGGCGATGCGCGCGCCTCAAATAAAGCGCGTCGCGCTAGAGCTTGGCGGCAACAACCCCAGTGTTGTTCTCGACGATGCTGATCTCGATCTTGCCGTGCGCGCGAATGTCCTCGGGCGGTTCCTGCATCAGGGACAAATCTGCATGAGCACCAATCGAATCATCGTAGACGCGAAGGTCTATGACGAATTCGTAGATCGCTTTGTCGCACATGTGAAGGGGCTGAAATTTGGAGACCCCAAAGATCCAACCGTCGCGATCGGCCCGGTTATCAACCAACGACAGCTCAAAGGCCACCTAGCTCATATTGAAGGAGCGCGCGCGGCTGGAGCGCGGCAACTTCTCGGCGGCAATCCAGAGGGATTGGTTCTGCCGCCCCATGTATTTGTCGACGTGAGCAACAGCATGGCCATTGCCAAGGATGAGCTATTCGGTCCCCTCGCCCCCATCATCAAGGTGAACGGCGAGGAAGAAGCGCTCAAAGTCGCGAATGACACGGAATTCGGACTTTCCAGCGCCGTGTTCACGAGGGATCGCGAACGGGGTGTTCAATTCGCGCTTAGGCTTGAGGCCGGCATGACGCACATAAACGACCATAGCGTTCATGACGCGCCGACCGGGCCATTTGGCGGAGAAAAGAACAGCGGCATCGGCCGATTTGGCGGCGACTGGATCATCCGCGAATTCACCAGCGATCATTGGGTCACAATTCAACATCAACCGACGGCCTATCCTTTTTAATGCTTAAGATTACCATCATCGTCGGGAGCACGCGCCCCGGACGAAAGGGCGAGGTCATCGCCAAGTGGGCCTACGAGCTCGCACGAAAGCGCGATGACGCCAACTTCGCGCTCGTCGATCTGGCGACGTTCGAGCTTCCGCTCCTCGACGAGCCCATGCCTGCGACGTCCGGCCCCTATAGCCATCAGCACACGAGAGCGTGGTCCACCGCGATCGCCTCGTCCGATGGCTTCGTCTTCGTGACGCCCGAATACAACCACGCCATCTCGGGGGCGCTCAAGAACGCCATCAATTTTCTCTACAACGAGTGGAACGACAAGGCCGCCAGGTTCTTCGGGTATGGGTACACCATGGGCGCCCGGGCGATCGAGAGCCTTCGTCTTGTCATGGCGTGCTGCAAGTCGCCACCGTGCGTCCGCAAGTCGGTCTCTCGCTGTTTGCGGACTTTGAACGCGGAACCATCTTCCGGCCGGCTGAAACACAACAAAAGAGCCTGAATGTCATGCTCGATCATCTGGTTGCGTGGAGCGTGGCTTTGAAAGTACTAAAAAACGAAAGACAAATCATGAACAACAAATTGGGCGTCTGGACCTATCAAGACTGTGCGCTGGTGCTGATCGACTATCAGAAAGAGATGTTCGCCAGCATTCGCTCCGAAACTAAAACGCCGCTGGCGGACCTCAACGTTCGACTGTTGGCAAAGACCGCCAAGGCGTTCGGGGTGCCGATCGTGTTATCCACGGTCGGGGTCGCCTACAAGATCAACTCGCCGACGGTGCCATCAATCGCGGCGGAGATCTCCGGCCTCGAACCGATCGACCGAAGCTCGATGAACGCGTTCGAGGACCACGCCTTCAGTGAGGCCGTGAGGAAGACCGGTCGGAAGCGTTTGATCATCGGTGGGCTTCATACGGAAATCTGCCTCACGTTCGCGGTCGTCCAAGCCCTGAGAGATGGTTACGAGGTCATGTTCGTCACGGACGCCGTTGGTGGGAGGTCACAGGTCGCCCACCGGACAGCGATCGAACGAATGTCGCACGCAGGAGCGGTGCCGAACACCGCGCTGGCCGTGGTGACGGAGCTCTTCCGCGATTGGGCCTCGCCCCTCGCCGACAAAGCGCGCGAAGTCATCTATTGGTATTTCGCCGAGGTTCCGAAGGTGACCGACGAAGTGGGCGTCTAACCATCAAGAAGGCATGGAGGAATACGAATGACACCCAAATTGTCGGGAAAGGTCTGCGTTATCACCGGTACCGACGGGAGCATGGGCCGTGCAGCGGCCCTGGCTTTCGCCCGCGAGGAGGCGTTGGTCGTCGGCTGCGATCTGAACGTCGAGTCCGCGGAAGAGACCGTTCAAAT
>Ga0210392_10001499_pt1 | contig 12241 bp, 7 predicted proteins | sample IncBWC30OmetaG_FD_161057 | JGI IMG/M metagenome (GOLD analysis project Ga0210392, IMG submission 161057) | Forest soil microbial communities from Barre Woods Harvard Forest LTER site, Petersham, Massachusetts, United States - Inc-BW-C-30-O ...
CGACCACCGAGGTTCGCGAGCAGCAGTTGGCACAACTACAGCCCGATGAATTGCTGGCGTTGCAAAAACTCTCCACGGCGGTTCAACCTGTCCGGCAAGTTCGCCGGTTTGAACCGGAAAACCAAGCCCTGAATTACGCCGTCGCCCATGTCTTCGAGCGCAAGTCGGTCGTGCCGGAGCATGAACTGTTGGGCGTGGCGCTGGCGCAGCATCCGGGTGAATTGGATTTGCCGGCGTTGAAAGAAGCGGCAAAGTATTCGGATCAACTGGTCAAAACCGAGCGTGGATTATCCACGCCACAGATTTTGGCAACGGAACTGGATTTGATTCAGACGGTCAATGCGGCCTGCGATACCGTTGCGCCGATTCACCCCAGCTACCGGCCCGCCGACTGGCTGGGCGAGGATCAACAACGGGCCATTTATCATGTCCTCCGCACGCATGACCGGATCACCGGCCTGCGAGGTCTGGCAGGCACGGGCAAGACCACGGCGTTACGCGAGTTGGTTGCCGCCTGCGCCGAAGTGAAAATCGAACCGCTATTTTGCGCGCCGACGGCAGCGGCGACGGATGTGCTTCGCAAGGAAGGATTCGAGGCGAAGACACTGCAAAGTTTGCTGCTGACGAAACCCAAACTGGACGAACGGTGGTTGGTGGTGCTGGACGAAGCCGGGGCGGTCGGCATTGACGATATGAAGCGGCTGTTTGACCTGGCTCGTGACGCCCGTGTGATGCTTTCGGGCGACACCGGCCAGCACGCATCGGTGGTGCGTGGTGATGCGCTACGAATTCTGGAGCAACATTCCAATTTTCAATCCGGCCAATTGACCCGCATCCGTCGCCAGCGCAAAGCTGAGTATCGCAAGGCGGTCGAACTGGCGGCACAAAAACGGACGCTGGAGGCGTTCGTCCAACTGGAACGCATCGGAGCGATCACTGAATCTTCCAACGATAATCTGCATGACAAGGTCGCGCAGTCATACCTAAAGGCGTTGGAACAAAACCGATCTGCATTGCTGGTCGCACCGACTTGGAATGAAATCGAGGCGGTAACGGAGAAAGTGCGGGCAGCAATGAAAACGTCCGGCCGTCTGGCCGGTGAAGAAAAAGAATTTGAGGTTTTCGATTCGTTATCGTGGACGGAAGCCCAAAAACAAGATGCGCGGCAATTTCATCCCGGCATGGCGATACGGTTTCACCAGCGGAAGGCTGGTTTCGCCAAAGATGAAACGGTCGCGGTGGTCGCAGTCGAAAATGATTCGATCAAAGTTCAGCGTGACGATGGCTCTGAAAGTTTTCTTCCATTGGGTCGAGGCTTCGCCTCGTTTGATGTGGGGGAGAAACGGAAATTGAAAGTCGCCGCTGGTGACAAGCTGTTGCTGCAAGCCAACACGGTCGGCAAGCGGTTTATCAATGGCGAACTTGTCGAGGTGCGGGCGATTCAGGGCGATTCCGTGGTGTTGGCCGATGGCCGCGTGATTCCTCAAAATTACCGCACATTCACGCATGGCTACGCCGTCACGTCACACGCCGCCCAGGGCAAGACGGTGGATGAGGTTTTGGTTGTGGCGTCGTCCCGTTCGCTGGCCGCCGTCCATCAGCAGCAATTTTACGTCAGCATCTCGCGCGGTCGCGAACGCTGCCAGGTTTTTACCGATGATACCGAGCGGCTGCGTTCGCATATCACCCATTCCAGCGAGCGACTGGCAGCCGTGGAAGTGGTCCCGCATGTCAGCCGACAGAAATTCATCTTGCGGGTCATGGAACTCGGCCATCGTTTCCTGAAACAATTCCGCCAGCGCATAACGCAATCCCATTCGCCCCGCAAACGCATCGAACAAACACGTAAAATATCCTATGAACACAAACCCCAACCCGGACGAAGCATCGGTGTCTAGCACGCGTGACAATCCCTGTTACGGCATTGATCCGAACGTGGCATCGCTCAACGTGTATGCCGACGACGCACACAGCTATCTTCTGCCCTACGCGCAATTGCTGTATGCGGAGACAATTCCCAATCCGGCACTGGAAAAGAATGCCGATGCACCACCCGAAAAGCTGGTGATCTGTTTTGCCGCGGCAGAAGTCACGTTGTTGGGCAGTGGCCTCCAAGCCGTCGCGCGGAAGATTCAGAAATGTGACTTAAATTTTGTGAAGGCGGTTGACCGGCGGTTCGCGGCCTCGCTAAAAACTCACGTTACCGCCGTTGCAGTCAATTTTACCAAGCAGTAGATATGAACGCCGGAGGTAAATATGCCGCAGGATAAACAGCTTCGCAGCATCAAGCTAAAGGATGTCATGGAGAAACGCCGCTTGGACCAGGCGCTGAATGCCAAGGAATTTGCCGTTGCCGCCGGCATCTCATATTCGACGGCACGGGAGTGGTTTCGGCTACCTAGTTTTCCCGTATTTCGCGGCGTGATCTTCTGGCAGGATTTCGTCAGGTGGCGGACTGACCAAAATGGATTTCATTCCGAAAAGTTCCCGCATCGCAACGGCGATACTGCTACTACCCCATCAAGCCTGCCTCCGCGCGCTGCGCAAATTCTTCAACAAGCCTGAATTTTTTTGGGTTTAACGGTTCTGTTCCCCACACCGCCTCAATAACGCACCTCGTTTTACAGGGGAATTGCATGAGAAAAAACTTTGTATTGGAGGGTTAATTTACTGCACTTTTACTGCACACATTCATAAGTCGTTGATTATGAATGGAGCGGGTGAAGGGAATCGAACCCTCGTCTCAGCCTTGGGAAGGCCACATTCTACCATTGAACCACACCCGCCTGCTCTGTTGAGAACAGTTTCTACCAGACTGCCGGGGCACTGGCAACCGCTTTAAGTTTCATGGCACGGCTTCCAAGGTGCCGATGGCGGCGCACAGTTTTTTCCGGATCTCCGCCTGCCGCTCGGGCGTGAGCAGTTTCAGGCCATCCAGTTCGCACACGTAGAAGCTGTCGATCGCCGCGCCGCGTTCGGTGACGATGCGTGCCGCGGAGATGTCCAGCGCCAGTTCCGCGAAGGTTTCAGAGATGGCATAAAGCAGGCCCAGCCGGTCCTCGGTCTCGATTTCAATCAGCGTGCGCAGTTCGGACGCCTCGTTGTCGAACCGGATCTGGGTCTCCATACGTTCGCCGGCATAGGCCTGGTAAGCCGTGCTGCGCTCCCGCTGGCGGTCGATAAGCGTGTGCAGGTTCACGTCATCGCCGGTCAGCACCTTGGCGAGCAGATGGTCAAACTTTTCATGCTGTTCGCGCGTGGCCAGGCCGCCGGTGCGCGCGTCGTTCACAAAAAATTCGTCCAGCACGATGCCGTCGGTGCGCGTGAAGATCTGGGCGCTCAAGATGTTCAACCCGGCGGCGCTGAAGGTGCCCGCGATCTTGCCGAACAGCCCGGCGCGGTCCCAGGTGCAGATCTTGACGAGGTTGTAGCCGCGGTCGCGTTCATCGCGCCAGTGGGTGATGGGGGTGAGCGTGCCCTCCTCCTCCAGCACCTGCCGCTGGATGAAGCGATGCACCACCTCCACGTCCGCATCGATTTCCCCGGCCAGGTGGATCTGGAAATAGCGCGGGGGCAACGACCCGAAATGCACGGCCAGTTCCTCGTCGCTGATGGTTTCGGGTGCCAGCTTGCGGACCTCCTTCAGCAACGTCTCGCGCTGTTCCTGTTCGACGCGGACAAACTCGGTGCCGCCGGTCAGGATGGTCATCGCGCGGGAATGCAGCTGCCAGAGCAGCGAATCCTTGAAACCGTTCCAGAGCTTGTCGCTGGTGCCCTGCGAATCCGCAAAGGTGAGCAATGTCAGCAAGTTCAGGTTTTCTGGAGAGCCGATCTGCCGCGCAAAATTCTTGATGACCATCGGGTCATCGAGGTCGCGGCGCTGCGAGAGGCTGGCCATCAGCAAATGCTGTTCGACCAGCAGCCGCAGGGTGTTTGCCGCCGGGCCGTCAAGTTGCAGCCGTTTCGCGGCGCGCATCGCCATGACGGCGCTGGCATCCGCATGTTTGCCCTGGGCGTGCTCGGCCGCCTTGCCGACATCATGCAGCAGGAGCGCGAGGTACAGCACGCCGGGCCGTTCCAGGCCTTGCAGCAGCGGCGCATAATGCTGGTAGGGCTGGTCCTTGGCCTCCCAGATCTTGTCGAGCTGTTCGAGGCAGACCAGCGTGTGCTCGTCGGCGGCATACTGGTGATAAAACTCATGCTGCACCAGGCAGGTCAGCTTGCCGAATTCAGGGATGTATTTGCCGAGCAGGTTCACCTCATGCATGGAACGCAGCGTGGAGGCCACCTCGCCGCGCCGCTCGACGATGGTCAGGAACGTTTCGCGCACGTGCTCGTCGTTCAAAAAATCCCGGTCTACCAGCGAGAGCTGGCTGCGGATGAGCTGTGCGAGGTCGGGATGCAGCAGCAACTGCCGTTGCTGCGCATGCAGGAAGACGCGCATGAGCCGGCGCGGCGAATCCCGGAAAATGCGGTTGTGCGCGGCCCGGATCTCGCCGGCCACGAAGATGAAGCCGTCCACCGGCTCCGGCATCTTCCGCGGCCTGGACCCGGTCACCAGCCGGCGCAGCTTGGCGATCCGGCCTGTTTGCTGGGGCGAGAGCAGCGCCATGCGCTGTTCCAGCGTGCGGGTGGTGAGGAAAACGTTCCGCATGTGCGTGTACAGGTCGCGCATGAATTTCTCGATGCGCTTGCTCGGGGAACGGTCGCTGTAACCGAGGTTGGTCGCCACGGCGGGTTGCACGTTCTTGCCCAGCACATCGAGCGGGCGGTTGGCGTGGTAGTGCAGCTCTGTTCGCACGCGCAGGAGAAAATCATACGCGGCCTCCAGCTGCTTGCGCTCGGCCGGGGTCACGAATTCGCGCTCCTGCAGGTCGCGCACCGAGCGGGTACGGTATTTGAAGAAGGACATCCACAGCAGGTTCTGGAAGTCGCGCAGGCCGCCGCAGCCGTTCTTGATGTTCGGCTCCTGCATGCACGCGGAATTCCCGTGCTTGGTCCGGCGCGAGGTCTGGTCCTCGATGCGCGCCGCGATATATTTCTGTTCATAGCCCACCACGCAGCTCGCCACGACCGCTTTTTGATATTTTTTGAACAGCGGTTCGTTGCCGATGACGAACCGCGACTCGATGAGCGAGGTTTTGGACTGCATGTCTGTGTTGGCCACCTTGATGCAATCGTCGATGTTGCGGACGGAGTAGCCGACCTTCAGCCCGATGTCCCACAACGGATACAACACGCCGTCGATCAGCCGGGCCAGGTGCGGCAGCGGCTTGCCGGCCACGACCTGGTTCTCGTGCAGGAACATGAAATCGATGTCGCTGTGCGGGTTGAGTTCCGCCCGGCCATAGCCGCCGATGGCCACCAGCGCGATCGGCGGAAATTCCTTCTGCGCCTGGAGCGACAACGTGCTGACGGCCGCCTCCCAAAAATGCTGGAGCAGCACGTCCAGGATGGCCGCCCGGCCCCGGCAGACCACGATTCCGTCCGCGCCGGCGCGGTGCAGCAGCTTCAGGCGGTGGGTCTCGACCTTGAGGAAATTCTTGTAGCGCGCGAGCTTTTCCGCCGGGGTGGCGTTGGGCGAAAAGGACAGCCGCGCGGCGGCGGCGGCCTCGATTTTTTTCAGGAGATCCTGCACGGGCGCAAAAGTTAGAGCTTTAGCGGGGTTGCCGCCAGCGAAACCTTGTCGCCGGAGCGGTGTTAGTTAGACTTGTCAGACAATGCCAGAAGTCCCCGACCCGGATGCCACGCTGATGCTGCGCGTAAAGCGCGGCGACCGCGCGGCGTTTGCCGAACTGGTCGAGAAATACAAGCAGCCGGTGATGAATTTCGTCTTCCGCACCCTGCGGGACGAGACCGAGGCCGAGGATCTGGCGCAGAATGTCTTCCTGCAGGTCTATAAATCCCGCGCCCGCTACGAGCGCACCGCCAAATTCTCCACCTGGCTGTTCACCATCGCCCGGAACCTCTGCCTGAACGAAATCCGCCGCCGCTCACGCCATCCCGCCGAGTCGTTGGAAGAGACGCACGCGGAACACGACGACCAGCCGTCGCGGCAATACGAGGACAAGAAGGTCACCCTGCCCACGGACAACGTGTTGCAGGGCGAGCTGGCCAAAAAGATCGAGGAGGCGCTGGCGGAACTGCCCGAGAACCAGCGCACGGCCATCCTGCTCTGCCGCCAGGACGAACTGAGCTACGAGGAGATCGCGGAAATCCTGGAGTGTTCGCTGTCTGCCACGAAATCGCTCATCCATCGCGGGCGCGAGACGCTCAAGGAAAAGCTGAAGCCGTATCTGCAGACGGGTGAATGGGACTAGCTGAACACGGATATGCCCGGATCCGATGATGGGATTTCAATGCCCGTTGGAATTTATGGTATCCCATAACAGAAAGGTTTTTCCACCCGGTCCCGGCCCGCTGCCGACAGTGCTATACTGTGTGTACAGCAGGGTCGTCACGAAGTCGACATGGCCATCCAAGGCCAGCGCATTGCCGCCATGTTTGCTATGCAGCAAACCGATGCCTTCACCGGTAGTGGTCGGGTTGTTGGCTCCGTCATTGTATTCACCGGTATTGCCCGTGACTGAAAATTCATTTGGCTCCCAAATCAGATAACACATCGGACTCCAGACGGCGGTCATCTTGATGGTTTGGCCGATATTGGGCGGATTAAACGGGGGATTGTTGCCATTCGGGAAGCCTGTCACCGCACCGTCCATGACGTAGGTGGAAAGTTTGTTAAGCCGGGCCGGGTATGTCTTGCCGCCCAAAGTCACTGATGTTCCCGGAGCCGCGAGGAAAGTCAGGCTGGCGATGTCCACCGGGCAAAGGTAGGTGTTTGGGTTATTGACGTATCTATACCACAACCCGGTTCCATAGGCGGCGGCAGTTTTTTGATACCAGGTGGTGCCGGTGTCGTAGGGATCCGGAATCGTTCCGTTCAATATCGGGTTGCCTGCCCAGTAGAGCCAGCCCGCCGGTGCGGTGCCGAGGGTGTTGCCGTCCCAGTTGGGATAGGCCAGGCGATCGTTGAAATCATCCACATACATGCGGTTGGCCACGCCCAACTGCTTCAGATTGTTGACGCAACGCGTGCTTTGCGCCTTGGCCTTGGCTTTGGCCAGCGCCGGGAGGAGCATGGCGGCCAGAATGGCGATGATGGCGATGACCACCAGCAATTCGATCAGGGTGAAGCCGGGCGGGTGACCGGAGTTGGTTTTCATGGGTTGTCAGGGCCCACCGGGAGAAGCAGGCAGAATGAGGAAGCCTGCTTGCCAGTGGTTAATATCGGGTTTCAGACCGACACTAGAGTAGAATGCGGAAGCTGTAAAGACCCTGCACCGTAGTCTGTTTGTACTACCCGGCCCAAAAATATGACGGGCAGGCGATTAAACTGTCAGCGGATTGGGAGCCGCAGGCAAGGCTTCAACAGTCGTTTCCGTCTGCCGGCTTTGGTTGAGCGCTTTCAACGCCAACAGCCAAAGCGCCAGCACCGTCGCCAGCACCAGGCCGCTGTCCCGCAGCAGGGGTGAAAAGCTCGAGATGGCCTGGGCAATCGGATAAGCCGCACAGACAGCCAAAATCCCTGCGCCCGGAAAGGCGGTTCCGGTTCGGCGCAAATCCACGGCGATCACCGCCATGATCACGGGAATCAACAGGACAAAATAATACGATTGGCAGACCGGGCTGATGACCAGCATGACCACCGTCAGCATCGACAGGCAAAGCACCGTGGATGTGCGGGAAACCTGTCGCCGGAAACCTGACGCCAGCAGGGTTACCAGCAACAACGTCAAACCGATGAGCGCCGCCAGATGGCGGTTTTGCAGCGAGGCGACTTTGGGCCGGTCATCCCGGTCCAGGGAGAGATGCTCCAAATTATGAATGACGCCCAGGATGGAGTAGTTGTAGACGGCGTTTTGATCCAGCAACTCGCCGTCCCGCGAGTGGTCGGTGACTTTGCCCGTGAGTGCCGGCAGAACCAGCGTCTGGCTGTACTCCTGGGTATATTTGAAGGTCTTGGCCGGGCCAAACATGAGCATGGGCAGGATTACCAGGCCGGCCACCATGCCGCCCGCACAAGTCAGCAGCCAGCGCCAGTCGCGTCGCCATAGCGGGTAGACCAGGAGCACCACCGGCATGACCTTGAGGCAGATCGCGATGGCGAGCCAGAAGCCGGCCCAACCGCTGCGGCCCCCCGCCGCACAGGCGATCACCAGCGCCAGCAAGGCGAGCAAAAAGAGATCCACCTGCCCCAATTGCAATTCCCGGCCGAGGCAATGAAGGCAGATCACAACCGGCAGGAGGCGAATTGTCCAGATTGGCCGCCAACCAGAGCCGGCTGGCGTGGCCGCGTCCGGTGCCGGCCGTAACCACGTTCGCGCCAGCACTGAAATCGCCCAGGCCAGCGCGAGCAGGCTCAGAATATACCAGACGCTGACGGCGGCCGCGAAAGCGACCGTGGCCGGCACGCCATATTTGACCGGTGCGGGCACAACATGCGCCAACAGCATCGCCAGAAAGGGCGGGTACATGTAGTGGTCGAAATTGTAGCTCGCGGAATAAAGATCGCCGCCTTCCCGCACCGCTTGGGCGGCGGCCAGATAAACGCCCAGGTCCGTGTTGTGCTTTTTGGTCAACGTGGCCCGGCATTCGGTGACCACCCCAAAGATCAGGGCTCCCAACAGCAACAGGGAAATGGCGGCCTGTTCCAAACGGGACAGGCCGCCGGTCGGCAAGAATTTCTGCTTCTGATTCAAGGGGCTTTCCCGCGGCACAACTTCAGGGTGCGGCAAGCATAGAGGACATTCATCGGAGGCCGCCAAGCCTTTAAAATTAATTATTTGTCACAATTGCCGGGCACCCGGATGAGGGCTCAAGCCGGCTGCTGCTGTGTCAGGCAGTGCAGCGAGCCGAAACCCCAGACCAGGTCCACCGCATGGATGCCCATGACTGGACGGTCCTTGAACAGTTCGCCAAGAATGCCCAGCGCCACGCGGTCGTTCGGGTCGTTGAAGGTGGGGACGATGACCCCGGCGTTGCAGATGTAGAAATTGGCGTAGCTGGCCGGCAGGCGCACGCCGTCGCAATAGAGCGGCGAAGGCATGGGCAGTTCCACGACGATCGGCTTGCTGCCGTCTTCCAGCCGCAAATCCTTGATGCGGTCCCAGTTTTTTTCCAGCGGACGATGGTTGATGTCCTTGCCGTTCCGCTCGCGGACGAGCACCAGCGTCTTGCGGTTCACAAAACGGCAGATGTCATCGATATGACCATGGGTGTCATCACCGACCGGTCCTTCCCGGAGCCAGAAGATGTTGGTAACGCCGAGATAATTTTTCAGCGCGCCCTCGATGTCTTTTTTGCGCAGGCCGGGATTGCGGACCTGGATTTTGGGGTCGAGGTAGCATTGTTCGGTGGAGAGGAGCGTGCCGCGGCCGTTCAATTCCATGCCGCCGCCCTCGATGACGAACGGCTTGCCGTTGTGCTCCGCGTGGAAAAGTTTCTTGCCGAGCAGCTTGGCGGCGGTCTGGGGCACCTGGGTGTCCTTGCGCCAGTTGCCGTACTTGGCCCAGCCGTTGAAATGGAAATGAACAATCGCTGTTTCCGCTTTCCCGCTTTTCGCTTTCCGCTTTACAAAAATGGGCCCGGTGTCGCGGGTCCAGCCGCGGTTGGTCGGGTGCGTGACGAACCGGATCTTCCGCAGGTCCACGCCGGCGTGCCGGAACACACGCCGTGCAAACGCCGCGTCCTGCTGGTGCCGGATGATGAGGTTGATCCTTTCCCCGGCGGAAATCTTTCGCGCCATCTCGCCATAGACCCACGGGATGACCTCGAATTTTCCCGGCCAGTCCGACGCGTTGTGCGGCCAGCCCAGCCAGGTGGCCGCGTGCGGTTCCCATTCGGCTGGCATGGTGTAACCGAGTCCGGCGGGCGTGGGCGTGGATGTTTTCTCTGTCGGCATAAAAGTCAGGCGCAGCATAAACGGTTTTTAAAAAAGTGCCGATCAAATTTCCGCGTGTAAAAAAGTGGAACCTCCGTCCGGGCCCGTCCGTCTGACGGGGTGAAAGTAAAAATATTTTGAAAAAACTGAAGATTCCAGTGGAATAAATCGTCGAATGGACGATAGTAGATATAGAAGAAGCAAAAGTTTATCAGGACTTGGTCGTCATGAAAACGAACTTCAATCAGAGAGGATTAGGTGTTGAAAGGGCGGTCAGAGTTACCGCCAGTTGCATCTGTTTACTATACTTTCCCATGCTCGGCGCCGCCGCCCCGGTCAAATCCACTGTGGAACCGGTCGTGGTGATGTTGCAACCGGGCGTGACCGGCGGCGAGATCCAAGACGCACTCAACTCCTTGCCCGAAAGCGGCGGTGAGGTGGTATTGCCGCCGGGACCCATTTCAGTCCGCCAGCCCATCGTGTTGCGCCGCGATTTTCAGACCTTGCGCGGTTCCGGCGCGGCCACTGTCCTGCGGCTGGCGGATGACGCTAACTGCCCGGTGCTCATCCTGGGCGAACCGGTCAACAACCCCAAACAGGCCGTCCACGGGCTCTGCGTGCGCGACCTGTTCATTGATGGCAACCGCACCCATCAGCAGCGTGAACTGTGGCACCTGGCCGGCGAAGGCAATGAGATCCGCAACAACGGCATCACCATCCAGGACGTGAGCGATTCGGTGGTCAAAAATGTCACCACCACCCAATGCCGCTCCGGCGGGCTGGTCACCACGCGCAACGACCGGCACCTGACGGTCAGCGGGCTGGAATCCTACGATAATCAATTTGACGGCCTGGCCTGCTACCAGACCGAGGACTGCCTTTTTGTTAATTTGAACCTGCATGACAACCCCGGCGCGGGCATCTCCGTCGATCTTGGCTTCAACCATAATGTCATCAGCAATGCCGTCCTGAACGCGAATGACCTGGGTGTGTTCATGCGTTCGAGCAGCGACAACCAGTTTTTCTTTGTCTCCATCCAGAACAGCCGTAACAACGGCGTCTTCATGGCCCATGCCGTGATGGACACCGACCATGGCCCGCAACCGGCGCCGAAGACGGAATGCACCTACAACGCTTTCACCAACCTCATCGCCGTCAACTGCGGTGGCGCGGCCTTCCGGGTGAATGACACCACCTGCACCAACAACACCCTCATCCGCGCCAAGTTTGACGGCACCCGCACCGGTGTTTCCGAGGCGCAGCCGGATTTGGTGATGATGCGGTGATCATTTCCCCAGCCGTCTGGCCAGCTGGGCGGCGTGCAGGTCTTGCGGAAAAATCTCCCCCGGCGCAATCGCTTCAAACCATTTGCCATCCATTTTTTTAACGGACGGCTGGTCCGTTTGCACGGCGACCAGGTTCATCGAAGGCGGGCCGAAGGCCGCGGGCGGATATTTTTGCGGCTTCGCGGCGCGGATGTTCCAAAACGTCCCGCGCGCCGCGCAATGTTTGCCCAGGTCCGCCCCGCCCCCGCAGGTCCACAGCCGGGTGCCCGCGCCGGCATCGATGTCCGTGAACAGGTTCTCGCAGGGCGCGCGTTCGTGATGATCGAAGCAAAGGTCCACGCCCTTGCCGTGGGCGATGACATTGCCGGAGGCGTTGTGATCCACGGAGAGGTCATGCACGAAGCGGGTGCGGTAGTCAAAACCCGTGAACAGGTTGTCATTGCCCTCGATGTTCAGGCCGTGATGCCCGGTGCAATGCAGCGCGGCATCCGGCTGGCGGGCGGATTCATACGTGATGTTTTGCATCGTGCAAAAGACGCCGCCGGGAAAGATGCCGCTGTCCGCGTTGGAGATGACCAGGTTGCGCGCCCAGCAATCGGCCACGCCGGAAAAGGCCACGGCGTTGTAGCCGGGCTCCGTGAAATGCCCGCCGTAAGGCTGGTTGGGAAATTCAAACCGGAGATTTTCCACGCCGGATTCCGAAACGGTCGGCTCAAAGGCACGGATCTGCGGGTGCCACCGGAGGCCCACGTCAAAACGCAACGGTCGGTCCACGGAAATCCCGTTGCCTTCAATCTTGGTGATGCGGCATACCAGCGAGGCGTGGGTGCTGCCGAGCAGCTTGGACGGGTTGCCGGGGTCGCCGGAATACAGGTTGGTGGCGAGGGAATTATCGGCGTTGTCGTGCTCAAAAATCTCAACGCGCTGGCCGGGGTGCAGATTTTTTGTCGTGGAAAGCTGCAAGGTTTTTGCCCCGCGCTTCGCTTCGTCCGTGACCTCGGCCAATACGCGT
>Ga0210392_10001500_pt1 | contig 12219 bp, 8 predicted proteins | sample IncBWC30OmetaG_FD_161057 | JGI IMG/M metagenome (GOLD analysis project Ga0210392, IMG submission 161057) | Forest soil microbial communities from Barre Woods Harvard Forest LTER site, Petersham, Massachusetts, United States - Inc-BW-C-30-O ...
GTTGCGTGACTTGCCGACTCTTGACCGCTTCCGTTTCCGCTTTCTGCCTCGCCTGCCGCTCTTTCGCCAGAGAAGCTGAAACAACAATCAAACTCGCAACGAGGAGCACTGCGACGAATCCAATGCCGATGAACAAAAATTTGTGCCGTAAAACCGCCTTTTGCAATTTGTACAACGTGCTTGGGGGACGGGCCAAAATTGTTTCGTCGACCAGAAAGCGCTGAACGTCCAGAGCCAGGCCGCTGGCTGTCGCGTAACGGCGCGTGCGGTCCTTCTCCAAAGCCTTCATCACTATCCAGTCCAAATCGCCACGAACTTTGCGAATCAGCGTGGGCGGTTCGGAATGATGACAATGCGCGACGTTAGTCAAAACTGCCTCGGTCAATTTACTCAGCCTGGTGGACGGTCGGAGGGGCTCCTCTTCACGGATCACGCGCCGGATTTCATCGAGACCGGCTTTCAAAAGTTCACCCGCATCAAACGGCGTCGAACTCGTCAATAATTCGTATAGCAAAACACCAAGGCTATAAATATCCGTACGCGTGTCCACGTCCACACTGGCGAGCGCCGCCTGTTCAGGACTCATGTAGGCAGGTGTTCCGATAAGCATCTCGAAAGCCGTGAAAAGTGTTTTGTCGGTTAAACGCTGGTTAGTGGTCGCTTTGGCGATTCCAAAATCGATCACCACGGGCAGCGCCATGCCTTCGAGAGTCCGGGTCACCAGAATGTTGGAAGGCTTGATATCCCGATGGATGATTCCTTTTTGGTGCGCATGTTGAACCGCCTGACAGACTTGGACGAAGAGTTTCAACCGATCCTCGGTGGCCAAAGAATTTTGATCGCAATACTCAGTAATTTTGACGCCACGGACGAGTTCCATTACAAAATACGGCCGACCAGATTCTGTCGCACCTGCATCGAACACCTTGGCGATATTGGGATGATCCATTAGCGCGAGCGCCTGCCGCTCAGCTTCAAAACGGGCGATGACGCTTTTAGTGTCCATGCCGGGCTTGATGATTTTCAGGGCGATGCGGCGACGAACCGGCTCCTCCTGTTCGGCCATGTAAACCACGCCACAGCCCCCTTCACCGATCTGCTGCAACAATTTGTAGCGGCCAATTCTATCCCCTAGTTTTTCACCGGATGAAGCAGTCAACCTGGCGTCCAATGTAGATTTCTGAGGTGATTGCTCCAAAAAATCCCCGGCGCGATCATAGGCTTTCAACAAAGCGTCAACCCGTAGGCGCAATTCTTCGTCATTGCCGCAGGCTTGCTTCAAATACGCCGCGCGTTCGGCAATGGGCAATGTTGTGGCCTCCGTAAAAACAACCACGTCACGATTGGGGGAATCGTTCATTTAATCATGTGAATCATTCCCTCCTTGATTCTGGAAATCAAACGGAAACGCCTTGATTTATGCCTTTGTACATTCATTGAATCGCGGTTATAAATTGCGCACATTCTGCAGGCCATAAATACAATGCGAGATTTTTAGTTCAAATGGACAAAGAAATATAAACGGTAGCGAGCAAACTTTAAAATCGGATGAAACGGATAGGAATATCAACTCCCGATTCAATGCAACGAGTTGCGAACAGATGTCGCAGGTCATGTTGCCTTAGTTTCGCGATCCCGATTTTCGAACACGCCTTTTTCAAAGTGATTGGGCATTCCGTCATCTCCATAATTTTGCCTTTGCAAAGGCCGCCCTTCTCTACTTGCATCCGTTTCAGCAAATCATCCATGTCAGAAATGATTGGGATGCGTCGAATTTCCCAATTTTTTGTGCCGGTTTTAGGATTCCCGCGAATAATAATTTCCTTGCGGATCCAATCAACATCTTCCCAATTTACCCAGTGCGCCTCCGTGTAAAGTCGCGTCCCGCTGTAGGACAGAAATTCAACAAGATTCGCAGCCTTCGACCCCCAACTGCCAGACCGTCTGATTTGTGAAACCAACTTTTGGAATTGGTCGCGTTCCGGTAAGTCCAAGATTTTTTGACCAATCTTAGCACGAGAAAGTTCTGCGGCGGGATTTTCAAGTTTATCGCCGCCGCTTTGCACCTGAGCTTTAATTCCTTCATCGAAAATCAACCGTAGAGTACCCGCAACATTGTTAAAGTATTGACTAGCAATTTCAGTTTGAAGGTTCGCAGACCAGTTACGACATTGCTGCGGCGTTATTTCATTCAAAGTATGATTCCAAAGGTCTGGCCAAGATGATTTGATTTTTCTGATACATAGCGACCGGTAGCCCTTGCTGCTTTCCTTCATCGAGGGATCATGTTCAACACGCTTTTTGAACAATTCGACTGCATCGCTGAAAAGGAAACTCGGCTTTTCGGCTTTCGCGCCATTGGTGTGCTTGTCCTTCAAAAAATCCACCAGCTTCAGTTGTGCGGTGGTCCAGACCGTTGTTTCTAAGCTCTCACGAATGAGCTTGCCCTTGATTTTTAATCGGGCAAAATATGTCCCGCTGCTGACGTATTGCAGCAAGTGCGGAACGCGTGGGAATGACCGCCATTTGCCGTCTTTAGAGAGGCGATTGGCGCTTTTTTTTCCGCGTTGACCAGGTAAATCATTGTTCTGTGTAATCATGACGGTTTGAATCGCGCGGGATACAATTCGCGGATACAATGCTCAATAGAGCATTGGTTTGAACCGTCGTCAAGTGCTTGATTTTAATGATTTTGGTAGGTTATCCAAGTGGCTAAAGGGTGCAGACTGTAAATCTGTCGGCTAACGCCTTCAATGGTTCGAATCCATTACCTACCACCACTTCAAGGCCCGGAGGGAACAAAGGGAAACGGCTTGGGCGAAATCTGACCACTTTTTCCGCCGGAATCACGGTTGCCGGCTGGCCGGGGAACCAAGCACTTCCAGCGCCCGGACGGTGGCGGCACCGCGGGTCTCCACCCCGAGTTTTTCAAAAATTTCCTGCACATGCTTTTTCACGGTGGATTCGGTGATGCCCAAAATGGTTGCGATGTCCGGGTTCGTCTTGCCTTGGGCGAGCCAGAGCAGCGTTTCCGTGGCGCGGGCCGTGAGGCCGAATTTCTGCAAGGGGACGGTGGATGAAAAATCCGGTTTGAATTCCCGGCTGGTCTGCCGTTCGGCGCGGCGCAACCGCGCTTCGATGGCGCGGATGAGGTCCGCGTTGGCCACGGGTTTGGTCAGGTAGTCGTCGGCACCAAGGTTCATGCCGCTCCGGAGATCATCCTTTTCCCCCTTGGCGGTAAGGAATATGAATGGCACGAGCGCCAGGCCGGCGTCCTGCTGCAACGCCTGCAGCACGCCGTGGCCGTCCAATTCCGGCATCATGACATCGCAGAGCACGAGGTCCGGCTTTTCCCGCCGGGCCACTTCCACGCCGACACGGCCGTTCTCGGCCTCGAGGGGTTCATAGTCATGATAGCGGAGCAGCGCGGCAATGTTCCGCCGCATCTCGGGTTCATCTTCGATCACTAATATTTTTTTCATGGTTGCCTTAAAATATGGGAAGCCTGACCGTGACGATTGTTCCCCGGCCAATTTGACTGTCCAACTGGACCTTTCCGCCGTGCAGCTCGGCGCAGCGTTTCACGAGCAACAAGCCGAGGCCGGTGCCGGGCCGCGTGCCCACATTGCCGCCGCGGTGAAAGGCCTTGAACAGATGCTGCCGGTCTTCCTCGGAAATGCCGATGCCCTCGTCACGGATGACACACACTGCTTCCAATCCATCCCGGTCGACCGTGAAACGCACGGTCTGGCCCGACTCGGAATATTTCACGGCGTTACTCAGGACATTTATGAAGATATGACCGAGCAGGCGCTCATCCGCCCGGGATTCCGGCGGCACTGAATTCAGCGACACGTGGATATCGCACCGGTGATTGGTCGCGGAACGGACCTCGTCCACAATACGGTGGCAGAACACATTCAGATCCAGCGGCGCGGGCTGAAAGTCCAGCTTGCCGGCGTCCAGGCGGCTGAGCACCAGGATCTCCTCCATCATGCCAACCATCCGGCGGGTGTTCCGGGTGATGGATTCCAATTGCTCTTCGCGTTCGGCGGGCCGCATCTTCTGGTAAAAGTCCCGGAGCAACTCGGCGGAAGACTGGATGATGCCGAGCGGGGTGCGAAATTCATGCGACACCATCGAGACGAAATTGCTTTTCAACTGGCTGAGCTCCTTTTCGCGGGCCAACGTCAATTGCAGTTCAGCCTCGGCCTGCTTGCGATGGCTGATATCGACCAGCATGGCGAGCAGATGCTCCTCGCCGTTGAACTCGATGACGACGCCGGAAGCGAGCATCGTGGAGACCTTGCCGTGGCGGTTGCGGAAACCGCATTCCCGGCCGCGGATCGAGTCAGCGGACCGGACCGCTTCCCAGAACCGCTGGCGGTCCGCCGGGCTTTCCCAGACGCCCAACTCATTCGCGGTGCGTCCAAGCACCTCCTCGCGACTGTAGCCCGTCCAGTTCAAAAACGAGTCGTTGGCGAGCACGAACTTCGCGTCGCGCGCACGGGAAATGGCGGTGATGATGGGACTGGCATGAAAGGCGGCGCTGAAGCGCGCTTCGCTTTCGCGCAACCGACGTTCACTGGCACGCAACTCGGCCTCGGCCTGCTTGCGTTCACTGATGTCGTCGAGCAACGCCTGGATGACCTGGCGGCCGCTCCATTGGATGCGGGTCAGCGACACTTCCAGCTGGATCTCCCTGCCCTGCGGGGTGCAGCTCACCCATTCGAACCGCGCGCTGCCATTGGTCAGGCATTCCTGGATATGTTTGCGGGTCAGTACGGCGGAGCTTTCGCCATTCGGCTGAAAAGGGGGCGAGGCATCGGTCGGGAATTTGCCCAAAAGCTCCTGCGCGCTCTGGCGGCCCATGATTCGCACCGCGGCGGGGTTCACCTCCAGAAATTGGTTTTCATCGTGCAGGATGACGCCATGGCTGGAGCCTTCGAAGAGCGCCCGGAATTTTTCCTCGGACTCGCGGAGCGCCTGGTCCGCCCGCTTGCGCTCGGTATTGTCGATGATGCTGGCACGGATCAGGTTCCGGCCTTCGGCCGGCAGACGCAACAGGCGGACTTCGGTCGGGATGAGCTGGCCACCTGGCCGTTGGTGAATCCATTCAAAGACCGGGGTGCCGCCGGCGAGGGCTTCATCCATCAGCTCGCGGGCGAGTTCGGCGGACCGCCGGCCACCGGGCTGAAATTCCGGGCTCACATCCGCCGGCGTGAGCTCGGCCAGTTTTTCCAACGGCACCCCGTAGAGGGCGGAGGCATGTTCGTTGCCGAAGTGGAACCGCCCGGTGACGCCGTCAAAAACCACGATCGCCTCCGGCGCATGTTCGACGAGGGCGCGAAACTGCGCCTCGCTGGCCGTCAGCGCCACGGTGCGTTCCGTGACGCGGCGTTCGAGCGACTGGTTCAGCTCGAGCAACTCCTGCTCGGTTTTTTTCCGTTCGGAATCATCCCGGGCCACGATCATCAGGCGCAGATTCCCGCCATGCCGCACCGGCGAGAGCAGCAGGTCCATGGGAATATCTTCACCATTGGCGCGCCGCCCCAGCCATTCAAACCGCTGGGTGCCATGGGCCAGCGCGCGTTCGATCCAAGCCCCGGCGGCCTCCCTCGAGGACCGTCCGTCCGGCTGCTGTTCCGGCGCCAGGGTTTCCGGAGTTTGGGCGAGGAGCCAGGCCTTGTCGGGGCCGCCGACCATTTTCACGGCCGCATCATTGCAAGCGACATACTTTTGAGTCTGCGGATCCAATATGAGAATGGCGTCGGCGCTGGCATCGAAGAGTTCACGGAATTTTTCCTCGCTCTCGCGGAGCGCGGCCTCAGTGCGCTTGCGGTCGGTGATGTCGCGCGCGACGGACACGTTCAAGCTCCGGCCATCCATCCGGATTGAGGTCACCAACACCTCCATCGGGAACTCGGTGCCATCCAGGCGGCGGCCCACCCATTCGAACCGGTGCCCGCCATTTTTTTCCACGAGGGCGATGATCTCGGCGGTTTTTTGGCCGCTCGGGGTGCCGTCCGGTTGCAGCGGCGGAGAGAAGTCCTCGGGCCGCATGTTGAGAAACCTTTCCTTCGAGTCGGCCCGCATGAGTTCGACGGTCGCCTGATTGCAGTCCACAAACCTGCCAGTCTGCGGATCAACCAGCAAGATGGCATCGGCACTGCGCTCAAACAGGAGCTGGAACATGGAGGGATTATTCCCGAACGGCGGCGCGGGCGCACTGGGACTTTTGTCCCATTTACCATCTGATGCGGAAGGGGTTATCATAAACTCATGGAAACGAGTTGTACGGGACTGACTTATGCCGGCCCGATGGAAGGCCAAGAACGCGCCGGTCGCCCGAAGGATGCCGGCACACCGCCTGGAATGGAGCCAAGACAATCATGAGACTGTTTCAACCTTTGGGCATCCTAGCCAGTCACGGGCGAATCTGCAAACCGGCAGATTGTTTCCGCCGGCAGGCTCTCCGCGTGGAACTCCGCATCAAACATCCATGAGCACGAGCACACTCACCGGCCCGAAATTTTCCGCGGCGTTTGGCACCGGGTGGATCGAGGCATGGAATTCGCGGGAGCTCGAACGGATCTTGAAACATTATGCGCGGGACGTGGAGTTTACCTCGCCGTTTGTCAGCCAGTTGCTCGGAGGGGATGAAAACACGATACGCGGAATCGCGATGCTGCGGGTTTACTTCCATCGCGCGTTGAATGCCTATCCGGACCTGCACTTCAAATTGCGCCGGGTGTACACCGGCAACCGCAGTTTGGTGATCGAATATCACAGCGTCGCCGGCCGGCTGGCGGCCGAGACGATGGAGTTCAACGACTCGGGACTGATCATGCGTGTCAACGCCCACTACACGGCGGCAAAACCAAAGCCAGTGCGTCGCCGGTAAGGCGGCGGCCGGAGCGGGCAACGGGACTATCGTCCCATCGGGGTTCGCGCTGGGAATGGAACTAATTGCGGGCTTTCTCTTCTCATTTACATGAAACGAACATTCAAGCCCGCATTCAAACCCACGACTGCCGGATTTAGGCCGGGAAACCAACGTTTTGGGCGACGCCCGGGCGGTGCCTGCGCAGGACCGGCAGGGCACCACTTCCCGTCGACGAGTTCCGGAACTTCCGGAAAATCCCGGCTGCTGCCCGCGTCTGATGCCGCACTGGACCCCGTCAGGAAGTTTGGAATCTTCGTGGGGTGGCTGCGATTATTTCAGAGCATCATCTACGGGCGCCATGTCAATCCCCTGCGGAAAACGGCGGGCAATGAAAAATAAACCGTCCGGCATCCACCTGCGGAGGCCCTCACGCATCGCCCCGCCTGTGAATGAAATTCACCGGCGGGACTTGGGGCCAAAACAGGTGCCGATACTCTGGCAAACGCACCTTTGGACCAAGCCGATCCATGCCGTAACCCAACCGCACCCCATGATCGGACCCGCTGACATCCTGCATCTGCAAACCACCGGCCCGCGGGATTTATCCATGAAGCGAAACGAACGAAACGGATCCGCCGCCGCCCTGGGCAGCGAGGTGACACTCCGCGTGGTGGACCTGCAGCCGATGAAACGGTTCTACCAGGATTTCCTGGGGTTCGAACTGATGGGTGAATTTCCCAATGCGGCGCTGCTGGAGATCACCAGCAGCGATGGCAAGACGGTTCAGGCCATCGGCCTGTTGAAACGCACGGCAAACGGCGTCCCGAAACACCATGCCGGCATCCGCATTGTCGTCTCATTCACACCCGATGAATACATGATAACCCAACGGCGGCTGGAACACTTTGGCATCCGGCTGGACAAAAAAACCGATAACCGGATACGCATCCAAGATCCGGAAGGGAACCGGGTGGAACTGGTCTGCCGGCATAAAGGCGGCGGCCGGCGGACAGGACGACGCCGAGATTACCGCTAGAGTGTTTTCAGAAACGCCCCAAGGCCCGGGCGGGCGTCAGCGCCGCTCCGGCGGAATGCCCCGGATCAGCGCGGCAAATGAGCGGTGCAGGCTCAAATCCACCGGACGATGCCTGGTGGCGGTGCTGGCCGGGTATGCGCCCAGGAAATCACCGCTCTTCCAGTCGTTGCGCGGCCGGATGGGCCGGGTGCAAAAGTCGCCGCCGCAGTTCGGGCAGACGTTGAGCAGGATTTTCTCCGCGCATTCGCGGCAGAAGGTGCATTCAAAAGTGCAGATCATCGCGTCCGTGGCCTCGGGCGGCAACGGCGCGTTGCAGTTCTCGCAGCTGGGTCTCAGTTCGAGCATGGTGATTTCTTGCAGTTTGTGGCGGCTTACGTTGAGAGCGCGTGGGTGGCGTGGGTGACCGCCGCCCCGGCGCGCAGCGACGCGGCCACCATCGCGGCTTCCGTGAGTTCCGTCTCGGTGGCACCGGCCTTGCGCGCATTGTCGGCATGGATGTCGATACAATACGGGCATTGCGTGGTGAGCGCCACGGCGACAGCAATGAGTTCCTTGTATTTCACCGGTATGGCGCCCTCGGCGACGGCGGCCTGATCGAAAGCCCAGAAGGCCTTCATCACCTCCGGTGCGAGATTGTTCATTTTTCCGATCTTGGCCAGGTTTTTTTGGTTATACATATTTGCATTCATCGAAAATATTTTTACACGGCCAGAGGCGGGCCGACAATGGGACTTCCGGCCCGTTTTTTCACGGCGCGTTGAGTATGCGGTAAAATTTTTGCGGCGAAAGATGAGCGGTCTCGTCGGTGAAATTGACGCTGCCGAGCAGGTTTCCCACCGTGCCCGCGACGCTCCAGTTCAAAAGGTCGGGGGAACCAAAGATGGTGTACACCCCGGGCGGACCGGTGATCCCAAACTGGAAGGCACCGACCAAAGGACGCGGGTTGACCAACTGGACCGCCAAGGGATAAGTGAAAACGGAGACGCCTTGATTTTTTAAAAGGGTGACCTCCCCGGCGAGCGTAGTAGTGGCCAACGGTTCAGGCAGCACGAAGGTGGTGAGCGGATTACCATCGAGGAGTGGTGTGCCCAGTTTACTGAGATCCGGCGGCAAGGTGAGACTGGTGAGCTGATTGCCCGAGAGGACAAGAGTGCTCAAATTCGTCAGACCCGCCGGCAAGGTGAGGCTGGCCAGACGGTTCCCGGTAAGGTCAATCTGGACGAGGTGGTTGAGATCCGGAGGCAACGCAAGATTCGTCAGCTGATTGAACCGGAGAAACACCTCGCCCAGGTTCGTCATGCCCGGAGGCAGGGCCAGCTTGGTGAGCCGGTTGTTGTTGAGTTCGAGAAAATTTAATTTTGCCAGCCCCGGAGGCAGGGTGAGATTGGTGAGCTGATTGTCATCGATCTGCAGAACGCCCATGTTTGTAAGGCCTGCGGGCAGGGTGAAGCTGGTGAAATGATTTTCGGAAAGCCCGAGAAAAGTCAGGCCGGTCAAGTTCGAAGACAGGTTCAAGCTCGTGAGCTGGTTCCCCAGCAGGTCAATCCCGCCCAATTTAGCCAGCCCGGGAGGCACGGTCAGGTTCGTCAGTTGATTGAAGAACAGGGTGAGGAAGGTCAGGTTCGTCATATCCGCCGGCACCGTGAAGCGGGCGAGTTGGTTACCCCAGAGCTCAAGCTGGGTCAACGCGGTCATCCCCGCCGGCAAGGTGAGGTTGGTGAACTGATTTTGGGCGAGGCTGAGAAAATCCAGGTTCGCCAGGGTGGAAGGCAGGTTGAGATTGGTGAGCCGGTTATTTTCGAGGTCGATCGCGGTCAACGCCCCCAGCTCCGCGGGCACAATCAGGATGGTCAGTTGATCGGAAAAAAGTTCGAGGTCGGCGAGGTTCGTCATATCCGGAGACAGGGACAAGCGGACGAGCGGATTCGCGCCGAGGTCCAGAAAGTTCAAGTTCGTCAGCCCGGCCGGGAAGGAAATGCTGGTGAGCTGGTTGGACTCGAGATTGAGGAAGGCCAGGTTGTGGGCGGTTTCCAACCCCTGCACGTTGCTGATGTTTCGGGAGGTGGCGGTCAGTGTGGTGAGGTTGAGCATGTCCTGCTCCGTTAACGGCGCAACGGGTATTTGCAATGTCTCGCGGATGGCGGCTTCGAGGCCGGGGTCGGAGATGGATACGACCTGCGCGAAGGCCGCGAAGCCGTTCAGCGACAGCACGGCCAGCAGCAGCGGCCGGATGATCTGAAAAATGGTTTTCATAAAAATTGAGCGGTTCGGTTCCAGCGCTTCACGGCCCGGCTACGAGCACCACACGGAAGCCGAGAATGAAATCAGTGATAAATGGGCTGACACCCTCGGTCTGACGGCGACCTGACCGGCAATCCGATCCGAAGGAGTCCCAAGCCCCGCCGCGGATGACCTTGACGCCTTGCGGGTTTGAAGCCGGACCTTGCGGATCGGTCACAACTCCGCCCGGATAGGGACCGTACCAATCCTGGCACCATTCCAGGACGTTTCCTTCCATGTCGTACAATCCCCAGGGATTCGGCGCCTTCTGCCCGACGGGATGCGTCCCGAACCCGCTGTCACCCGCAAACCATGCGTAGTTGGCAAGGTCGGTGACATTCGTATCGTCACCGTAGTAGTACCGGGTGGTGGTGCCTGCCCGGGCGGCATATTCCCATTCCGCCTCCGTCGGCAGACGATATTGGCTGCCGGGCGGGATATGCCCGGCGGCCAGCTCCTGTTGCGTAAGCTTGGCGCAATAGTTGGTCGCGTCCAGCCAGCTGACGCTTTCCACCGGCCGGTTCAAATCTCCGGGGAAACCACTGGGGTTGGAACCAATGACAGCGAGATATTCTCCCTGGGTCACTTCGTATTTCCCCATCCAAAACCCGTGACTGAGGGTCACCGTGGTCTGCGGGCCTTCGTCCGGCTGGCGGAACAGTTCGCTTGCCGGAGTGCCCAGGTTAAAAGCGCCCCGGGGGATGAACACCATGTCCGGAGGCGGGGTTTGAAACTGCGTGCGATAAAATTTCCGCGGAGCAAGACCGGTGGCCTCGTCGGTGAAATTGATCCTGCCGAGGGGATTTGCCACGGTATCCACGATGCTCCAAGTCACGAGGTCGGCGGAACCATAGATGATGTAAAACCCGGGCGGCCCGGTGATCCCAAACTGAAAGGCGCCTTCCAGCGGGCGCGGACGGATCAACTGGGTCGCGAGCGGATAGGTAAAAACGGAGATGCCCTGGGACTGTAAATTGGTAAGGGTTAAAAAATTCACGATCAAATTCGACGAGGCTGCCAGCGGATCGGGCAAAACGAGGGTGTTAAGCGGATTGTCAAGGAAACCAAGCGTGACCAAATGCAACATGTCGGGTGGCAAGGTCAAATTGGTCACCAGATTGCCGGTAAAGAACAGCCCGGTTAAGTTGGTCATACCCGCTGGCAAAGTCAGGCTGGTGAGCTGATTTCCACCAAGGTCGAGCGACTGCAAGCGATTCAGATCAGGTGGCAGGACAACACTGGTCAGACGATTGGCGGTGAGATTTAGCGCGGTGAGATTGGTCAACCCCACGGGCAAGGTCAGGCTGGTGAGGTTGGTATTTCCCCGGATACGGAGAGCGGATAACTGATGCAGGTCCGCAGGCAGGCTGATGGCGCGGAGCGGGCCGTCGCTGACATCAAGCAAACTCAACCCGGTGAACCCTGCGGGCAGCGTAAAGTTGGTGAACAGGTTGGCGCGGAAATGAAGGAATCTCAGACCGGACAAATTCGCGGGGAAATTGAGGGCGGTGAACCGGTTCACATCGAGGTTGAGGTCGGACAAATTCCCCAGATCACCGGGCAAGGACAGGTTCGTGAGCTGATTGAACGAGAGGTCCAGTTCGTCCAGATTGGTCATGCCGGCGGGCAAAGTGAAGGTGGCGAGCAGGTTCTGGGACAGGTTCAGCTCGGTCATGCCGGACATGCCCGGTGGAAAGATCGCGTTGGTCAAGGGATTGCCCGCGAAATAAAACGTGCTCAGGTTCGTGAACCCGGCGGCGAGGGAAAAATTGGTGAACAAATTGAAGCCGAGGTCCAGATTGACCAAGGAGACCAGATTCGAGGGCAGGTTGATGCCGGCGAGCTGATTGTTCTCAAGGTCGAGATTCGTCAAACCGGTCAAAGTTGAAGGCAAAACCAGGCTGGCGAGACTTGCGCCTTCAATATTGAGCGAGGCGAGATTCGTCAGCCCATTGGGCAGGAAGCAATTGGTGAGCGGGTTGGAACTGAGGTCGAGAACCTTCAGCTTGGTGAGCTG
>Ga0210392_10001501_pt1 | contig 12216 bp, 9 predicted proteins | sample IncBWC30OmetaG_FD_161057 | JGI IMG/M metagenome (GOLD analysis project Ga0210392, IMG submission 161057) | Forest soil microbial communities from Barre Woods Harvard Forest LTER site, Petersham, Massachusetts, United States - Inc-BW-C-30-O ...
TTTGCGGTGCGGAAGCTTTCCGGCTTCGAGGAGCACCATCAAGTCGGTTCCGCCTGCAAAGGGTTTCCATTCGCCCGGCTCGCGCGCGAGGAGATCCAAAGCATCCGCGAGATTCCGTGGCTCCCGCAATTCGTAACCAGGGACGTACGACCTCATGCGCCGGTCCTTTGCGCGCGGCACGCTTCGAGAACCGACTCGAAAATTTTGGTGTAGCCGGTACAGCGGCAAAGATTACCCGAGAGGGCTTCCCGAATCTCGGATTCCGTCGGATCCGCGTTGTGTGACAAAAGATTCCGCGCGGCGAGAATCATGCCGGGCGTGCAGATGCCGCACTGCGCACCTCCGTGCGTGAGAAACGCCTGCTGCACGAGGCTTAAATCCACAGCACCAGCGATACCTTCAATGGTGACAATCCTCGCGCCCTCCGCCTGCAACGCCGGAATCAGGCAACTATTCACGAGCTCGCCATCCATTTCAATCGAGCACGCACCGCATTCGCCTTCGCCGCATCCTTCTTTCGTTCCGGTCAGTCCGGCTTGTTCGCGCAATACGTCGAGCAGGCGCGCCATCGGAAATGTTTCGATCGATAGAGTCTTCCCGTTGACCAGGCACTGAACGCGGATTTTGCGGACGGCTTCAGGCATGTACGCCCTCCAGCATCTCCATCAATATTTCGGATGTGATGGGGATTTGGCGAACGTCCGCGCCGGTCGCGTGCGCGATGGCGTTCGCGATCGCGGGCGCCGTTCCATCCAGAGGAAGTTCACCGATGCCCTTCGCGCCGGCGGGGCCTCGCTCGTACGGGAGCTCCTCGAAAAATACGCGAATGGGCGGAACGTCCATCGAAGTGGGCATGATGTAGTTGGTCATTTGCCCGTTCACCATGCGGCCTTCCTGCCAGACCACATTTTCATAAAGAGCAAAACCGATGCCTTGCGCGACGCCACCTTCGATTTGCCCCGCGGCCAGAATCGGATTGATAACTTTACCCACTTCCTGAACGGCGACGAAGTCTTCGACGCGGACTTCGGCGGTGCGCGTGTCCACGGAAACCTCGGCGACGTAAACGGCCCAGGCGTATGCGCCGTAAGCATCGCCCTGGTATTTGGTGTCGTCCCAATGGAGATCGCCGGGATGCCGATACTTCACCAGAGATTGCAGCGCGCCGAATTTGTTCGTGTACTTCCCGCAGGCCTCGGCAAATTCCTCGACTGAGTAATTCATTTTCAGAAAACCGGCATCCAGCAACGATTGCTTGATGGCCAATGCCGCGGTTTCGACGAGTTTCCCCACGATCATTGTGGTTCGCGAGGCAACGGTCGGACCGCTATCCGGTACGAGAGAAGTGTCGGGCTGAAGGATTTCGATCTGCTCGCAGCCGAGGCCCAATGCTTCCGCGGCAATCTGCGTGAAGACGGTGTTCGTACCCTGGCCCATCTCCGTGCTGCCGGCGAGGACGCGAATTTTGCCATCGGGTGACGCTGTGACTTGCGCTTCCGAGGCGAGATATTCTTCGCCCGAGCCCGTGAACCCCGCGCCGTGCAGAAACGAGGCAAAACCGACGCCGCGCTTGATCGCAGAGTGTGGATTTTCCTGGGCAAAGCGCACGCGCTTCTCGTGATAACCGCTAAGTTCGAGCGCGCGGCCAAGCAATTTATCCATTTCCACTTTTTCGTGGATTACCTGTCCGACGGCAAGCGTCTGGCCCTCGTGAATGAAATTGCGGCGGCGCAACTCTTCGGGCGTGAGGCCGACGACTGCGGCGACCCGGTCCAGATGGCGTTCGAGAGCGAAGACGCTCTGTGGCGCGCCGAAACCGCGAAACGCTCCGTGCGGTGGAGCATTCGTTGCCACCACGCGGCTGTGAATCAGCACATTGGGGCAGTCGTACGGCCCGGCGGCGTGGATGGTGCCGCGCGACAACACCACCGGAGAAAGCGTTTCGTAGGCCCCGCCGTCGAGAGTGAAGTCGATTTCCATTGCCAGGAGTTTTCCATCCCGCGTGACGCCTGTGCGATGGCGTGTGCGCGACGGGTGGCGCTTGGTTGTAGCGGCCATGTCTTCCGCGCGGTCGTAAATCATTTTCACGGGCTTGCCCGACTTCAACGCGAGCAACGCCGCATGGGCGGCGATCATGGAGGGATACTCTTCCTTGCCGCCGAAGCCGCCGCCAGTTTCCGCCTGCACGACGCGCACTTTTTCCTTGGGTAAGCCGAAGAGCCGCACAAGAGACTTATGGATGTAATAAGGACATTGCAGCGATCCCCAAACGGTAACGCCATCCGTGGAATTGGCGATGGCAATCATGCCTTGCGGCTCGATGTAGAGCTGTTCCTGGGCGCCGGTTTCGTATTCGCCTTCGACGATAAAGTCCGCGACGCTCCAAGCGCTAACAACATCCCCCTTTTCGACACGGTAAGACTTGAAGATATTGTCTTCACCCCAAATAATTTCTTTTCGCGAAAGCGAATCCTCGACGCTGAAGACGGCGGGCAGAGGTTCGAACTCGATCTGCACCGCTCGCCGCGCTTCTTCGAGGAGATATTTATCCGGGTGAGCGAGAAGGAGGATGGCTTCTTCGGGGTGGTTCACGAACTGATCGGCAAGGCAGGGCTGGTCTTCAATGAGAAGCGCGATGCAATTCTTGCCGGGGATGTCCTTTGCCGTGACGATTGTGAATTCGCTCCACGGAATTCCTTCTCCAAACCGAATGTTGAGTATCTTGCCGCGCGCGATGGAGCCTCGCACCGTTACCCCGTGGATCATCTCCGGGAAAGTGAGGTCGTCCACATAACGCGCGCTGCCCGTGACCTTTTCGCGGCCTTCCTTGCGCGGAACCGATTTGCCAATCTGGCGGTTTTCCATGGTCATCCGTCTGCACTTTGATCGCGACAGCGATGGATTCCGCCGGGCGCAGGGCAGAGTTCGTCAATTGCGAGTGATTGTAGCGCAATGCCACAGCAAATTCGCGCGATTCTGCGCATTCGCAGAAACAATACATTGTTATTGATATTTGCAGGGGGTAAAGGCACCCTGAAACGGGAAGAATCGTTGATGATGCAAGAATTTATGCGCCGCGCAATCGCGTTGGCAACGGAAAACGTCCGGACCGGCGCCGGCGGACCCTTTGGCGCGTTGATTGTGAAAGACGGCCGAGTGGTGGCGGAAGGCGCGAATCGCGTGACCGCCACGAATGATCCCACCGCGCACGCCGAAGTGGTGGCGATACGCGAAGCTTGCCGCGAGCTGGACGATTTTCAGCTTGCTGGCTGCGATCTTTATACGACGTGCGAACCTTGCCCGATGTGCCTGGGCGCGATTTACTGGGCGCGTCCGGCGCGGGTGTTTTACGCCTGCGTTGCCGCCGATGCCGCCGCGGCCGGCTTTGACGATGCCTTCATCTACGAGGAATTGAATCGTGAGCATGCCGAACGGCGAGTTCCCATGCAACAACTGCTGCGCGAGGAATCCCTGACAGTTTTTGCCTTGTGGCGGCAGCAGGAAAAGAAAACTCCGTATTAAGGACAATTCCCCGCATCGTTCTTGCCTGGCTTACTGCCCGGGCCATCCCCCGGCGCCTCCGCAAAATCTGGAACATATTGTTTGCATCAGGGTGACATTCCGCTGACAACCCCCTTTTCAATTTTTCCTATCTTAGGCAAGCCCACAAACTTCCACCGAAGTTCGCTGGACTGAGGAGGAGAAATGAAAAGCAGAGCGTTCCTGATGCTTGCGCTGAGCGTAAGTTTTGCGGCCGGATTGATTGTGGGAGGGTCAAAGCGCGAAGCGAGCCTGCCGTCCATCGAGATGACACAATGGATGGACGCACCTTTCCGCGATGGCCTGTACCAGGCGCGACAGGATTTTAAGGAAGAAAGAAAACCGCATCCCGCCATCGGGCGGTGGAGCACGGCAGAAGCGCGCGCATCGTTTTTGGCCGGATACCAGAGGGGCTATCGTCCGGGGAATGAAGCGGCCACCAGCCGAGTCACTGGGCCAAGTATTGCCGAGCTTGCAGCCGCAGGATACCGGGACGGGATGCTGGATGGAAGATCGCACCGCATCGCATCGCAGCCGTTCCAGGCGCAGCAGACTGCCAAGTATCTGACAGGAGGCGCGGCCTATCTGGGGACAACCGCAACCCAGGATGAATTCAAACATTTCTACCGCGAAGGCTACCTGAGCGGCTATCAGTCTGCTTACTTCGCGCAAGCGAAACCTCTGGGAGAAGAGACGCGCCAATAGGAACGCTTTCTGCTCTCGCTTTCACGCGCGTGCGGACAAAAGCAGCCGAAGACACCTTTCCATCAGACCAGCCGAAAATTCGGAATCCTTTTGAGCGCCTGAAGAGTCTGCGAAAACCGGCGGGGCAACTCTCTCCCAGGATTGAATCCGGATTCGTCGGTTTCTTTATCCGGAGCAGGAGTCGCGCCCACTGGGAGAGACTCATTCTCGTTGGTCCGACGGCGCGCGACGAAATCGATTACGCACCAGGAGGAAGTCGTGTACGAAGTTGCAGGAACAATCAGCGAGCGAACAGGGGCGAAAACCACAAGGAGGGCAGGCATCGATCTCCTCACGGTGGTTGTATTTATCTTCGCGTTCTCTCTATTCGTGGTGAATGTCATACGGCCATTGAGTCGCCGCGCTCCAACTCCTGCTTTTTCATCGCATGAGGGAACCAATTTGCGCCCGGAACATCCCGCGAATAGCACGGCGCCGCGTTATTCTCCGCTGCCCGCGCATCCCGAGGCCAGAGGAGAGATCAAGGGAATCGTAACCTATGAAGGCACGCTGCCGAAATTCAAGCCGCTGAATATGGTCAACGAGCCGAGTTGCGCGAAGCACTATACGGCGCCGGTGTTTCCTGAAAACGTGGTGGCGGGACCAGACAATGCTCTGAGCAATGTAGTCGTCTACATTGCTGCGGGGGGCGAAGAGGAATCGGCGCCAACACAACCCGTCAAACTGAACCAGCGTGGGTGCCGATACATCCCGCATGTGCTCGCGGTTGCAACCAACCAGGAAATCTGGGTGCAAAACGATGATTCGGTTGCCCACACCGTTCATCCGATGGCCCGGATCAACACCGAATTGAATCGATCGCAACCGCCAGGCACGCCGCCGATGGTGATCAAATATGACAAGCCGGAGATTATCCGCGTCAAGTGCGAGCTTCACCCCTGGATGCGCGGAGTCTTCGTGGTGCTGAAGAGCCCGCATTACTCCGTGAGCGATGAGAGCGGCGGCTTTGCCATGCCTGATTTGCCGCCAGGGAAATATACAGTCAAGGCGTGGCATGAGCTGTTTGGAGAACAATCGCAGGTGGTGAGCATCGGCGAAGGTGAAACCAAGGAATTACGCTTCGTGTTCAAAGTTACGCCGTAAGATTGCAAGCGGGAAAGAAATCTCAAGCGCAATTGTCCGTCGATCAGGCAGAAGCGGCCTGCCCGTAAAACGGATAGTCGGTATAGCCGTGGAAATCGAAAGTGTAGAATGTATTGCGATCGTACTTGTTGAGCGGCAGGCCAAGCTCGATACGCTTGGGCAAGTCTGGATTCGCAAGGAAGTGGCGCCCAAACGCGACCAGGTCGGCGTCCCCCTTTTCAACGATCGCTTGCGCGGTGTCCGGCTCGAAGCCGCCCGCCGCTATGATTTTCCCTTTGAAGATCTTGCGCAAGTGTTCCGCCGCAACCGGCGCCTGGCCCTCCGCAATGAGCGTGTTGCCCTTAATGCGCGGCTCAATCACGTGGAGGTAGGCTAGCCCGAAATCATTCAACTGCCAGGCGAGGTAGCCGAAGAGCGCGGCGGGATTGCTGTCGTACATCCCGTTAAAAGTGCCGCCCGGGCCGATGCGCACTGCGACGCGGTCGCGGCCCCAGACGGAAACCAGCGCTTGCACAATTTCCACGAGGAACCGGCAACGGTTTTCGATTGAACCTCCATAGGCGTCTTCGCGTTTGTTCGTGCCATCCTGCAGAAACTGATCGGGCAGATAACCGTTTGCGCCGTGGAGTTCCACCCCGTCAAAGCCCGACGCTTTCGCGCACTCTGCGGCTTTGCGATAGTCACTGATGATCCCCGGAATTTCAGAGATATCGAGCGCCCGTGGCGGCGAGGGCTTTTTCCAACCGTTGAGCGTGGATACGACTCCCTCGAATGGGCCAACGACGGAAGGCGTAACGGGCGTGGCGCCGTTGGTCATGTCAACGTGAGAGGCGCGGCCGGTGTGCCAAAGCTGAGAGAACATGCGACCGCCTTTGGCGTGGACGGCCTGGGTGATTTTCTTCCAACCAGAGACTTGCTCGTCGGAATACAATCCCGGCGCGCCATACCACCCGCGGGCGGTGATCGAAATTGAGGTCGCTTCGGCGATGATCAGGCCGCCGTCCGATGCGCGCTGGTTGTAGTATTCGAGCATCAAATGACCGGGAATATCGCCCGGTTGCATCGAGCGCGAACGCGTGAGTGGCGCCATCACCACGCGATGCTTCAAGGACATGCCGCCGATTTGTACCGGCCTGAAAAGTTTTCTTTCTGCTGTTGGAGTCAACATGGTTCCCGTTCCCTGGGGTTATGAGAGTGGCAGTGCCGCTGCCACGGTTTCTGATGCGCACACGACCGATTTGGCAACAAAATTTCTGAAGGCCGGAATTCGAAGTGTCTTTCTGGATGGATCAGCCGAAATCAATCCATGCAGTAACAACAGGACAAAGACCTCGCCATTGCAGGTTTTAGGACTCCAAGGAAAAGAAAAACCTGCCGGCCGAGACTTGAACGAGCGGCCGCTCGCATAACGAGATTGCTCTCCAATCCATAAGTCATTGCTCTGCCATCCCGTAGGATTTTCGGCAAGAAAGTTTCTCCCTAAAACGCTCCGAAGTCGCTCCGAAAGTATTTTGGCTTCGCGTGTTCCGCTTATGGCGCGATCCGGATGGCGATATTGGCGCCAGTCCGAAAGAGAATTTCGCGGAACTAAGATGCCGCGTTAATGCAGCTGTGACGATTACAGGTTCAACCTTGCAAGGCCCACCTCAATTTTCGTGTGAATATGGAGGAAACTATGCGTCCGATCGAAATCAGGAAATGGCGGGAAAAATTTACCGCCGGGATACTTACGGTTGCGATGTCGGCCTTTGGCTTTGCGACACCGGCCCGAGCCGGAGACGATTTGGATAAACCTGTCGACAAGCTCAAGACAGCCACCCCGATCAAGCACGTGATCATCATCGTCGGCGAGAATCGCAGTTTCGACCACTTGTTCGCCACGTATGTGCCTAAGGAGAAAAGAGAAAGAGTGCTGAACCTTTTGTCCGAAGGGATTATCAATGCTGACGGTACCCCTGGCCCGAACTTCGCCAAGTCACATCAATACCAGATCGTTTCCGCACCCAACGGCGGTAAATTCTTCAGCAGCGCGGACCTGGCGAATAAACAACTTTACGCGACGCTGCCGGCGCCCGATGTGAACGGAGTGCAAAATCCCCCCGCGGCCGTGCTTCTTACGCTGGGCGGCGACCCGGGGCTGGCCCCCGGAGATCAATTTCTCATGGGGACCGGGGGTACCGGTCTGTCCTTCAATGAGGGTCCCGATACTCGCATCCCCAACGTCAGCAGCCTCCCGCCGGGTCCCTTTCAGTTGACAGGCCCGAACTTGCCGTTCGACGCCTACGCGGGCGACACGGTCCATCAGTACTTCCAAATGGTCCAGCAGGTCGATTGCGCGATCGACGCTGAGCATGTATCGAAGGACAACCCGACGGGATGTCTGCATGACCTCCAGTCGGCGATTGACACGACTTACAGCACGCCGGCCGGCGGCACGTCGCATGACGCGGGGCAAACGATGGAATTCTTCAACATGCAGAACGGCGACGCGCCACTGTTCAAATCCCTCGCTGACCAATACACCATGAGCGACAATTATCACCAGCCCGTGCTCGGCGGCACCGGCCCGGACAGCCAGCCGCTCGGGTTCGCGGATCAAGTGTTTTTCAGCGACGGCAAGGGCAATCCCGCAACGCCGTCGGCGAAGAACATCTATAACCCCGATCCCGTGGCGGGCACGCTGAACCTCTATACTCAGCGGGCTCAATGGTTCAATTGCTCCGACCCGACCCTGCCCGGCATCGGCGCGGTCACAAATTATCTGAAGGCGCTGCCGTATTCCGTGGACACGAAATGTGGTCCCGGCGAATACTGGCAGGCCGTCAACGTCAACCCCGCCTTCACACCTAAAGGAACGCCGCAGTCGGGCCTCGTTGTTCCGCAGACGACACAGCAAAGCATCGGCGATGTGCTGACCGCAAACAATATTCCGTGGAAATATTATGGCGGGTCGTTCAATGCGAGCGGAACTGGTGGCCCATTGGATGGGCTCTATTGCAATATCTGCAACCCGTTCGAGTATGAGGCGGCCTATCCGAGCATGGTTGCGGATCACATGCGCGACGTAACGGATCTCTTCGTTGACCTCCAGAATGGAACCCTGCCGGCGGTTTCATATGTGAAGCCGGACGGCGTCATGGACGGGCACCCCGCTTCCTCGAAATGGGGCCTGTTCGAGGCATTTGCCAGAAACATCATCGAACTTGCGCAAAGCAACCCGGAGCAGTGGGCCGAGACCGCTATCTTCGTCACCGTTGACGAGGGCGGTGGCTTCTACGACTCGGGCTTCATCCAGCCGGTGGATTTCTTCGGGACGGGCCCGCGCATCCCGATGATCGCCGTCTCGCCCTTCTCGACCGGCGGGCACGTCAGCCACGTGTATAACGAGCATTCCTCGTTCGTGAAGTTCGTCGAACGGAACTGGATGCTGAATACGACGCTCAGCGATCGCAGCCGCGACAACTTGCCCAATCCCGAGCATGGAGACGATCACGCCTATGTGCCGCGCAACATGCCAGCCATCGGCGACTTGTTCGACCTGTTCGACTTCGGTCATGAACGGGATCATGACCACTAAGCCGAGTCGAAGGTAAGGCGTCTGGCCGGGGCGCCTCTAACCCGGCCTTTTTTCATTTTTCATTTGGATGTATCGCCACCTATCTACGGAACCGAGCAATCCGGCGGATCCGATTGGCTGCGGATGCAGCACAGCGTGCTCACAAAGTGCGCCAGGAAGTGTGGCGGTTCCTGAAGTTATTGTTGTGAAGAAAAAGGAATGGCTCCCCGAGCTAGATTCGAACTAGGAACCCTTCGGTTAACAGCCGTGAATTTAATGTAATCCCAAGTTGCCGGAGTCGAGCTTGATCAACCTTCCACACTAACCGCCCCAACGAAATTGAGCGTTCTCGTCGACAGAACTTTTCTTTCGTATTCGACGACGGTAACTCTGTATGAGACGGCTACGTCTGCCAACCGCCGCCAAGAGCCCGGTAGAGTTGCACAAGACTCTGATACTCGTTGCCTCGCGCCTCCGCCAGAGTGAGTTCCGCGGTAAAGAGCGACCTCTGGCCGTCCAGCACTTCGAGATAGGTGGTCGTGCCGCCCTGGTAGCGCAGGATGGAGAGACGGACCGACTCTGCCAAGTCATTTACGGCCTGCTCCTGGCGAACTCGAACTTCGTGAGATTTCTGATATCCGATCAGCGCGTCGGAGACATCGCCGAAGGCGTGCTGAATAGCCTGCTTGTAAGAGATCAAAGCCTGCTCGTGCTGGGATTCGGCCAGATGCAGATTCCCGCGAAGCGCACCTCCAGTGAAAATGGGCTGAGTTACCTGAGCGCCGTAGGACCAAATTCCGGTCTGTGAGCTCATCAAGCTGGAGAATAGATTGCTGCGCCCAAATGCGCCGCCACCAGAGCCAGTTAGCGATATTTGGGGGAAGAACGACGCTTTGGCGACACCGATCTCGGCGTTCGCGGCAACGAGGAGTTGCTCGGCTTCGCGAATGTCGGGTCGCCGCTCGAGCAGCGCGGAAGGCAATCCCGGCGGCACTTCAGGAGGGAGGGCCTGCTCAGTGAGCGGGCGTCCGCGCTGCACGCTTTGGGGGTACTCGCCAATGAGAATGCTGATGGCATTTTCCTCCTGGCCGATTTGTCTCTCGAGGTCCGGAATCTGCGCATTCGCGGTGTCGAGCACTTGCTGCGCCTGCAGCACGTCCAGCTTTGTGGCGACGCCGTGGTCCACTCGGAGCGAAGTGAGTTTAACGGAATCTTGCTGGGTTTTCACGGTGTCGCGCGTGATTTGGAGTTGGAGATCAAGCTGCAGTAGCGTGAAGTAGTCACTCGCCACATCGCTCACGAGAGTGAGCATGACGGTACGCTGCGCATCTTCAGTAGCCAGGAGTTGGGCGCGCGCCGCTTCGGTTTCCCTGCGCAGCTTACCGAAGAGGTCGAGCTGGAAGGCGGCATCGGCGGTAAGCGCGAAGAAATTTGATTTCGACTGAAAATTCTGTTCCTTGCCGCCCGAAAAATTCCCGCCGGCTTGTACTTGTGGGAAAAGATAGGAGCGCGTTATCGCCAGTTGCGCGCGCTCGGCCTTGATGCGCTCCGTGGCCAGCTGCATATCGTAGTTCTGTTTCAAGGCGATGCCGATCAATTCCTGGAGTTGCGGGTCCTGGAAGACTTTCCACCAGGGGAGGTCCGCGAAGGAAGCAGCTTGGGCCGGAGGATTTTCTTTCAGCTCGCGGTATGCCGCAGGAGTTTGCACGGCGGGCTTATGGTATTTCGGGCCCACCATGCATCCGCCGGTGAAACTTGTTGCCAAGATAAGGGAAATCAATTGCCGACATTTTTTCATGAATCGCTCCACACTGCGTTCCGCTCCTCCATTCGTTGGTGGCCCATCTCAATCTCCAGGAGCGGGCGCAGGCATTGCTGGCCCTTCAGAGGGAGCGTATTCCTTGCCAGCTCCTGACCACTTCTCCACAAGATAGAAAATTGCTGGAACGAGTAGGATGTCGACACTGCTTGCCGCAAGCATGCCGCCGATTACGGCCGTGCCCATAATTTGGCGTGCCACAGAACCGGCACCGGACGCTGTCCAGAGCGGCAGGCAACCGAGAATAAACGCAAACGAGGTCATCAGAACTGGACGCAGGCGAAGCCTTGCCCCTTCGAGCACCGCATCCACGAGAGGCTTCCCTTTTTCGTACTGTTCCTTGGCAAATTCGACAATCAGAATCGCATTTTTTGCTGCCAGGCCAATCAGCATCACCAAGCCGATTTGCGAGTAGACATCGTTTTCGATTTGCACCATGTAAACTGGATAGAACGCGTTGAGCAACGTCCGGCGCAGCCATAACATTCCAAAAGCTCCGAATACCGCCCCTGACGTGCCCAGGAGCACACTGAACGGCAACGACCAGCTCTCGTAAAGCGCCGCCAGTATTAGAAACACGAACACTAGCGAGAAACCGAAGATGACCGAAGCAGGCAGTCCTTCCCGCGCCTTCTGCTCTTGATAGGACATGCCCATATAATCAAAGCCCATCTCGCTGGGCATGGTCTGCCGGAAGACCTCTTCCAGGGCGGCGGTGGCCTGGTCTGAGCTATACCCGGGTGCGGCACTGCCGTTGATTTGCGCGGAGCGATACTCGTTGTAGCGCATCGTGAATTCGGGGCCGGTGCGCGACTCAAACTTCGTCAGCGCGGAAAGCGGTACCCGGCCACCTCCGCTATTGCGGACGTAGAACTGCCCGAGATTCTCCATATTGGATCGGTAAGGCGCTTCGGCCTCCACATAAACCTGCCAGGTACGGCCGAAATCGTTGAAATAGTTGATAAACAGCCCGCCCATGAAAGCCTGAATGGTCCGGTAAACATCGCTGATGGCCACGCCTTGCTTCAGCACCCTTTCCCGATCTACCTGCAGGAACTCTTGTGGGACACTGGGCAGAAACGTGGTGCTGATATAGCCGATCTCAGGACGTTTGCGAGCGGCGGCTATGAACTTATCGAGGTTGCCTGCCAGAAACGGGACGTCCCGGCCTGCACGGTCTTCGAGCACGAACTGAAATCCGCCGGATGTGCCGACACCAGGGATTGCCGGAGGCGCGAAGCTGAAAGCGGTCCCTTGCGGAAGCTTGCTCAACTGCTGGTTCAAGCGCACCTTGATTTCCTGATATTGTTCTGCCCTGGTTTTGCGATCACTCCAGGGCTTCAGCGTGACGAAAAAGAAGCCGTTGTAAGTAGTCCGCACAAAGCTGAGCAAGCTGAAGCCAACAACACTCGTGGTGTATTCCACGCCTGGCGTGTTGGCGAGGATCTCCTCA
>Ga0210392_10001502_pt1 | contig 12216 bp, 10 predicted proteins | sample IncBWC30OmetaG_FD_161057 | JGI IMG/M metagenome (GOLD analysis project Ga0210392, IMG submission 161057) | Forest soil microbial communities from Barre Woods Harvard Forest LTER site, Petersham, Massachusetts, United States - Inc-BW-C-30-O ...
CGCGTCGTCACGCAGATCCTGTGCCTCTTTCGTGGTCAAAATGCCCTTGTCCACCAGCTTGTCGATCAATGCGTCCGAAGACTGTGCATGACAGTTTGCGGACAAGACCAGGGTGGCGGCAGCGCCGGCAATCAGCGCGGATTTGGTTTTAACGTTGGAATAGTTGCGTTTTTTCATGATTGGAGTTGAAATACGGCGACAGAATGAAGCCACGCTGTTACAACCATGCGTCGGAAATGTTACGATTATGTTACAAGACCGGCGGCTTGTGACAATCAACGGATTCGTTGGGAAATACAGGGGAAATCAGCCGGCGTTCTCGATCGGCTTGGCGGAAATTTCGAGCATCCGCTCGATGGGAAGACGGGCGCGCTGGATGATTTCGGCCGGCAATTCCACCCGCGGCGCGAGGTTTTTCATGCAGTCGCGCACCTTTTCCAGCGTGTTCATCTTCATGTATTTGCACTCGCTGCAACGGCAGTTGTCGCCGGGCATGCGCATGACATTGAAGACCGGGGCGCAGAGGAACTCCTTTTCCGGGCATTCCTTTTGCATCCGGTGGATGATGCCGGACTCCGTGACGATGACAAAACGCTTCGCCGGGCTGCTCTTGCAGTAGGTGATCATCTTCTCGGTCGAGCAGACGGCATCGGCGAGGTCGCGCACGGCGCGGACGCTTTCCGGGTGGACGATGATCTTGGCGTCGGGAAATTGCTGCTTGGCGGCGAGCACCTGGTCTTGTTGAAACTCGACGTGCGCGTAACAATTGCCCTTCCACAAGGTCATCGGACGGCCGGTCTGTTCCATGACCCATTGGCCGAGGTTTTCATCCGGCACGAAGAGCAGGTCCTTGTCCTTGGGCGCCGCGTTGACGATCTTCTCGGCATTGCCGCTGGTCACAATGACATCGCACAAGGCCTTCACGGCGGCGCTGCAATTGATGTAGGCGATGGTCCAGAAATTGGGGTTGGTCGCCTGCAACTCGGCGAGCTTCGGCGCGGGGCAGCTTTCCTCGAGCGAACAGCCGGCATCCTTGTCCGGCAGGACCACGATTTTGTTGGGGTTCAAGATCTTGGCCGTCTCCGCCATGAAATGCACGCCGCAGAAGACGATGACATCCGCATTCGTCTTGGCCGCCTGCTGGGCGAGGCCCAAGGAATCGCCCACGAAATCCGCCACGTCCTGGATCTCCGGCACCTGGTAATTGTGCGCGAGGATTACGGCGTTCAACTGCTTTTTGAGCGTGAAAATTTCCCGGGCCAGCGGCTCAAACTTTTCTTTGGTCATCGCGCCGCGCGGCTGGATTTCTGCGACATTTATCATCAAGGGAAGTTACCGTTGCAAGTGTGCGACGTCAATGAAGGCGAATTTAAGGTGGTCCCCTAATTTGAAATCAAACTCCAGTTCGGATGTTTTGAGTGGCCCTCTCAACCCTGTGCCGCCAAGTATGCTTATGTGTTCCATCCGACAGCCAATCTTCATCTTTAAGAACTCCGGATTGCTCAATTTGCTCTTTGAATTCGCTTTGGTCGTAATACCCCTTTTCAGATTTGAAGGCTTTCCCAAGCGCGATAAAATATCCAGTTCTCAATTTGCCTGATTCATCTCTCGATTCCGGAATCATTTTGCCCCCTTAAAATCTTCCATGATTTGAACCCGCATGGCTATCTCTGGATAGACCTGAATCCTGTCAGTATGCCCGTCCATTGGCCGCGTGTGGTTTGTTCTGTAGATTTCCATAGTTCATTTTCATTTTTTTGAATCTGCCAAGATGGAAGTGCGTGTCGCCGTCAGTGGCGATGCTACAGCCCTCCTAAAATAGCCGTTCTTTTTGATCGGTATTCCTCATCAGTAATTAATCCTTTTGCCTTCAAATCTTCGAGCGTCTGTAGCCGTGCAGCAGCATCCCCGTGCGATGACTCCACTTTTTTCATAGCAGCATTCAAGCGATCAATGAAAAGGTCCAGAATGTGTGGTGAACGCGTTATAATATTTCGATTCAAACCATAGTCTCTGACTGCAATCTGAACGACTGTTCGTTGTTGATCTGACAGCAGGTCAACCATAACATACGTATCTCCTTCCCATACATTCCTGTTTATACCTTCTAAACGATGATTAGATTCATCAATCTTTTTGAGTTTTCCATCGCAGAATTTTGACAGGGTTTCGCGAACAATGGGCCAAGCTTGTGACAATGGTATATCGTAAACGGGATGCTCATATATTTTTTCGAGATCATTGGTGTTTCCTTGGCCAACATTCTTGGGGGAATTGGATGCGATTTTTGGTTTTGAAGCGATTGCTGCGCGCATTTCAACGGCTTCTTTTGCGGACACTGTGCGTGCCGTTGTCCCACAGCCAACCAGAAGTGTGGCGATTGCGAACACCAGCAACACAAATGCTTTGTTGATAGGAATCTGTTTGCGTGAGTTCATTGCTTGAAAGTTAGCTGCATTGAAATCGCCGTCAAGATGTTCTCCATTAACTTGAGACGAACTGCGACTCATCAGGTGATAAAATCTTCCATTTTCCCGGCGCCAAATCACCCAGCCAAAAATTCCCGATACGGACGCGGAGCAGCCGCAAGGTGGGGTGGCCGATGGCGGCAGTCATCCGGCGCACTTGGCGGTTCTTGCCCTCGACAAGTTTCAGGCCGATCCAGCAATCGGGAACGCTCTTGCGGACGCGGATAGGCGGCACGCGTGGCGGAATCTCAGGCTGCGGCTCCAGCAACCACGCGCGGCAGGGCAGGGTTTTGTGGCCTTGGATGACCAGACCCTGCTGAAGTTTGTCCAAGGCTTCGCGTGTCGGGATATTTTCCACCTGCGCCCAATACTCGCGTTCATGCGCGTGTTTGGGGAGGAGGAGCTGCGCGTTCCATTTCGCCTCGTCGCTCAACAACAGCAGGCCCTCGGAGTCGGCGTCGAGGCGGCCGATGGCGTAGACATTCTTCGGGAAGCCAAATTCCGCGAGCGGGCGGTTGGGCGAACCGTCGCCGGTGAATTGCGAGAGCACGCCATACGGTTTGTTGAATGCGATCAGCACAAGGTGAGTTTTAAGTTTCAGGTTGCAAGTTTCAAGTCTTCAAAAACTGCTATCGTGAAAATCTTTTCGTGTGTTTCGTGTCTTTCGTGGTTAAATCTTCCGCGTGATCCGTAACATCATTTTTGACTGGTCCGGTACTTTGGTTGACGACCTGCCGGCAGTATTGAAGGCCTCGAACTATGTGCTCGCACAGGCGGGCAAGCCGGAGATGACGCTGGATACTTTCCGCGCCGAGTTTCAACTGCCGTTCACGACGTTTTACGACCGGCACACGCCCGAAGTCCCGATGGCACAGCTTGAAGAATGGTTCCACGCGGAATTCCGCCGGTCGCAAACCTCCGTGGTGGAGCTGCCGCATGCGCGTGCGTTTCTGGAATTTTGCCGCAAGCACAAGCTCCGGACGTTCCTGTTGAGCACCGTCCACGCCGACCATTTCAAGGTGCAATGCCAGGAGAACCGCTTTGACCTCTATCTGGACCGGCCTTACACCGATGTCTGGGACAAACGTGAAAAAATCCACGAGATCCTGCACGACAACCACCTCAAGCCGGACGAAACGCTGTTCATCGGCGACATGGAGCACGACATCGCCACGGCGAAACATGGCGGCATCCATTCGTGCGCGGTGTTGACCGGGTACAATACGCTGGAGCAACTGCGCGTGGCCAAGCCGGACATCATCGTGGAACATCTGTCCGAGCTGCGCGCCGTGTTGGAGAAAAATCATTTCCGTCTCAAGCCGGTCGAAGGGGTCTCGGAAGCCGCGATGCTGCCGCTGTCCACGGTGGGCGGGCTGATCTTCAACGCCAAGGGCGAGGTGCTGATGTTGCGCACGCACAAGTGGTCGAACAAATGGGGCATCCCGGGCGGCAAGATCAAGTGGGGTGAAACGTCCGGGGCGGCGTTGCGCCGGGAAATTTTTGAGGAAACGAACCTCAAGGTGAAAGACATCAAGTTCGTGCTGGTGCAGGACTGTATCCACTCGAAGGAGTTTTATCGCGACGCGCATTTTGTGCTGTTGAACTACACCTGCCGCGCCACGGGCAAGCTGGATGTGAAGCTGAACCACGAGGCGCAGGAGTTCAAGTGGCTCAAGCCCGCGGCGGCGATGAAGCTGAAGCTGAACAAGCCGACAAAAATACTGCTCGACGCCGTCGCAAAACTGAAACCGCGTAAATCGTAAATCACCAATCATAAATGTCCAAGATCTCCATCGTTGACCTGGAAGTGTTTTACTGCGTGGGCGTGCCGGATGCGGAGCGCGCGCAGGCGCAGCGCCTGTTGCTGACGGTCGAACTGGAGGCGGACTTTACGGCGGCGGCGAAATCGGATGGGATCGCGGACACGATCGATTACTTTGCGGTCACGCAGCGGTTGCTTAAGTTTGGCGAGGGCCGGGAATGGAGGCTGATCGAGAAGCTCGCGTCGGATGTTGCAGACGCGGTGCTGAAGGAGTTCAAGCCGCAGGCGGTTTCGGTGGAGGTGAAGAAGTTCATCATTCCGCAGGCGCGGCATGTGGGCGTGAGGGTGGAAAAGAAGCGCGATTAACCTTAGCCGTTTTGCCCAAACGTAGCAACCGGTTCTCCCTCTCCCCGGGGAGCGGCGACAGCGGCCATGCCGGGTGAGGGCGGGCGATAAATAAATCAAATCCCGGAGCTTTGCTTCTCAGCGGTGCCATGATGCCTGGTACTGGCCCTGTCTTACGGATGCGGCAGAGGACACTCATCGCTCAACCCATTGAGGTTCTCATGCTCAATGGTGAACTCCACTGAATCACCCGTGCTGGCGTGGACGATTTTGATGAGAAAGATGCTGTCGAAATCGCTGCCCTGCCAGATCGGAACCTTGGCGTCATCTCCACCGTTATCCTTGACCACGTTTTTTACAAATTTATCAAGCAGGCCATGTTCCCACGCGACAAACACCACGGCGCTGCGGTACTCGGGTTTCTGGAGTTCGCTTTCGAGTTCCTTGATTTCCAGATAGCCATATTGCGTATTGACTGGCAGGCCGCAACGGATTGCCGTTGGCTCGATGGTCATCAGGGGACGGATGTAATTATAACCGGCCTTGCCATCCACCTTCTGGGTGGGATTGGGCGCGAAGACGAATTGCGGCTTGCCATATTTCCCGAGCAAAACTTCCGGCAACGCCAACGCGCGATTGAGGCCGCGACAGGTCAATTGGCCGAGGCCGCCGGGCGGTTTCTCGCCATGCCGGATGCAGACGATGGTTTCCACCGTCGGCGCGTTGGTGTCCGCCACCGGAAGCGCATTGGTTTGTGCACCGGCACGCAAAGGGCAAGTCAGCCCGGCCAGAATCACGGCGAGAAACAGCTTTAACTTCATGTTCAAAAGCTATTTTCCACCACCGGGCTTGTCCAGCGTTCTCTGTCTGTCTTCAGGATTTTTTTATATGGGTGGCGGGAGTGACGATCTGCCTTCCAAAAGTTCACATCGCGTCCCATACGCCAAAGCTGGTGAAGTCTGTCGCGCTGCGACAGATTTTGACCGCAGGGCGGGCGCCTTGTGGCATTGTACAATCCTATGCTCATGAACACACAGTGACATGCCCGTCATTATTTCAAATGAGCTGCTCCTTATTTTGGATGACCTTGCTGGCCCTCAAATTTTTGCCCGTCCATGCTTCTCAATTTCCAGCCGTTTTTGTCCATGGAGATTGTTACCGCATCGGCGGTGCGGGTGTAGAGGATGGGGATTTTGGTTTGGGCGAGTCGTTGTTTCATGGTGTCGGAGGCGCGGTATTGGGCGGGCATGTCGGAGTCGGCGATGATGATGGCCTTGGGCTGGATGGCGGTGATGAGGGCGTTACAGAGGGGCTCGCCTTCTTCGGGAATGCCGGCGATGACGATGTCGGCGTGCAGATCAACATTGGTGTGGGAAAGAAGGTCGCTCTGGCTGGGGCGGCTGAGATCGGAGAGGAACAGGATTTTGGTGCCGGCGAAATCGCCACGCAGGACAAGGGGTTTGTCGGCGGCCTTGGCGAGGGTGTTGGTGGTGTCGGGAAACAGGACCTGCCAAGGGCCGACGATGTCGCCGTAGTTCATCAACTTATGGCGGTTCACCGGCTTTTCAAAGGCGTAGATGGTGTCGCGGTAGGTCTCAGAACGGAAGCGGGTGGTTCCAGTCCAGAGTTCATCCACGCCGAACAGCTTGTCGAGCGATGATGCGCCGCCGCAGTTGCGAATATCGCCTTCGCTGAGGACGAGGCGGCGGATGCGGTTCACGCCTTGGGCGCGGAGGTAATCTTTGAGCGTCATTTCGACGGCTTTTTCAGTTCCGGAATTGATGAGCCAGTCGTTGGCACGGCCATCGGCATCCACGTAAATTACGCTTCCGCCGCTGAGCGGGAGGACGGTGAGGTCGGTTTCGCCACGCGAAGATTGCCATTGCCAGAGGTAACCGCCGGCGATGACCAGCAGGATGACGCCGCCGCCCAGAATGCGGCGCGAGGTCTTGAACCACCCGCTGAACGCGGCGATGAGTACGGCATAGTAAAGCCCGATGGTGAGCAGCGACGGTTCGGGTACGTAAAAGTACGCGCCGGGCAGCCGGGTGGCTTGCTCGCTGACCCAAGTCATCGCCACCATGCAACCCCATGCGGCGTGGTTGAACAGTTCCGTGGCCCACGGAAACCACGTGCCGCAGATGAGCGCGCCGAGATTGGCCATGAGCGCGAGCGTGCCCAGCGGCACGGCCACCACGTTGGCGAGCGTCGAGACCGGGCTGAGCAGGTGAAAGTATTTGGCGGCCAGCGGCAGCGAGCCCAGCCACGCGGCGAAGGAGAGGCCGAAGTAACGCAGCGTGACCCGGCCCGCGTTGAGCGACCAGGTTTTCCACCGGGAAGCCAGTTCAACCGGCAGCAACGGGTCGAGGCGCAAGATGCGGTCGAAGAACAAGTTCAGCGGCGGAAGCATCAGGGCGATGACGAGCATGACGAAGAATGACAATTGAAAGCTGGCCTCGAACAACTGGCGCGGTTCGCAGACGAGGATGATAAGCGCGGCGGCGGCAAGCGAGTTCAGCAAATCGCCCGGCCGTTTGAGCGTCCAGCCGCCGAGGACGACGGTCATCATCACGGAGGCGCGGATGGCGGAAGCCTCCCAGCCGGTCGCGGCGGTGTAGAACCAGATGATGGGAATGGCGATCGCCCCGCACCAGGCGCGGCCAAGCCGCAGCACGCGGAGCAGGGCGACAATCATGCCGGACAGCAGGGCAATTCTCAGACCGTCGATCGCGAACATGTGCATGGTGCCCGCTCGGAGAAAAGGTTCGTCGATGTCGCCGGTGAAGGCGGTACGCCACCCGAGCGTCATGGCCCAGAGCAGACGGAGGGGTTCGTCCTCGGCGGGCAGGCCTAGCGCGAGCGTGCGCTTTGACCAGTTCAGGAAACGGTCGGTACACGGTGGTTTCGTGGCGGCGGGGGGAAGCAGTATCCAGTCGTCGGTGGATTCTGTTTTGAGCTGATAATAAATGCCGCGCGTGGCGAGATAATCCGGATAATCAAACAGCCCCTTGGCCAGCGGCGGCGTGGGGCGGGCGATGACGCCGGAAAGTTGCACCACCTGGCCGGCGAAAAAATTCGAGTCCAAAATTCCGGAGGTGACCGCCAGCACCTCGCCGGAGGCGGGCAGAAAGTTTTCATTGGTAGCGATGGCGCTGACGCGGATGCGGGCGAGGCTGCGCCACGTTTCTTCGCCATCGATCTTGATGATCTTCAACCGCGGCGTTTCGGCAAGTTCACCGCGCAGGGTGACCAGCGCCGGCTGGTTTCCCAATGTGGTGCGCAGATCATTGTGGGAAATGACGGCGGTACGGGATTCGAGATTGGCCCAGCCGAGGAGGGCCAGCAGCGGCCAGACGAGAAAGGGGCGGAGTTTTTTTGAGCAGAGGGCGATGAGGAGGATGCCGGCGGAAGTGGCGAACAGTCCGGCCAGCGGCGGATGCGCCAGCCACGCCAGCAACAGTCCGGCGCCGTAGGCAAAGACGATGCTGGCAAACGGGCGTTGCATTTCACCAGAGCTTGAATTTTTTGCCGGCCAGCCATAGCAGGGTCAGGCCGATCGCGCCGCCGGACGTGTCCACCATCACATCGGAAACGAGGGCGGTGCGGCCCGGAACCCAGACTTGGTGCAATTCGTCGGTCGCGGCGTAGAGGAAGAGCATGGCGAGGGCGAGGCCGGCTTCATCCCAGCGCCAGGGGCGGCGGTCCTTCTTTTTGGGCTGGCGGATGGCGCGCCAGGCGAGCACGACGAAGATGGCGTATTCCATCAGGTGACAGCATTTCCGGAACAGATGGTGAAACTGGCCGATGTGGTCGGAGGACATGTGCGGGAACAGCCACCGTATGAAGGGTTCAAAAAACAGGGAGGAATGATGCGCGGACTCGGCGTCGGCGGACGCGGTAAAGATGACGCACATCCAGATGATCAGCGGCAGCCAGTAAACCAGGAATCTTTTAAATTTGGACACGCGGCGGGATGAAAGCGGGATTTACCGGAACGGGCAATCATTTTTTAGCCATAGATGAAATCAGCAAGCCGCCATAACATTCAACAGCCAACATTTAACGCTCAACGTTCAAGGGGCGGAAGCTGGCGGTTATTCCGAGATTTTTTCCACCGTGACGCCGGCGCGGTCTTTCAAGCCGGGCGAATCTTTGACGGTGAGGCCTTGGACATTGTCCAGGCGCAAAGAACCACCGCTGGAAGATTTTTGCGTTTTAAAACCATCGAGCGTCACGCCGTCCACGCCCGAGATGACCAGCGGCGTGCGGGCATCTTCCTTTTCAAAACCAAACTCCACGTTTTTGAACGTGAGACCCTTGCCGTTGCGGATGTAGAAGGCGGAGGCGGGGCGCGGGCCGAGGCTGCGCGGCGAGTAGTCCTTCGGATTCGGCGGCACGAGGTCTTCGAAGCGGTTCGTTTCACCGCCGCTGTAAATGATCTTCACGTTTTCAAAGGTGATGTTTTCGAACGGCGAATTGGTCCAGCCAGAGAGGACGCTCGCCTGCACGGGACCCTGGCGGCCGGGCGCGCAATCGGTGATGGTGATGTCCTGGAGATGCACGTTGCGGATGGCGCCGACTTTCGCGCCGGGTTCGCCGGTGCGCAGGCGGTTCCAGGTGAGCATGTAGATGGGGCAGGCCGCGCCCTTGACCACGATGTTGCTGTAGTTCACGCCGTCCACGATGGCGCTGTCGCCGCTGGTGATGCCGATGCCCGCCTTCATCGCGCGGCCGATGCGGATGTTCCAGAAGTTCACGTTGCGGAAATCACCGGCGGTCTCGGAACCGAACTGCAATCCGTTGCAGCCGGATTCGAAATAGGAATCCCAGACATAGATGTTGGCGCTGTCAATGCGCCGCCCGAGCGCGTAATCGCTTTTCACGCCCACGGTGTCGTCGGCGCACCCGGTGAAATTGCAGTCGTGGATCTGCACATCGCTGCAACCCATGAGGTCCACCGCATCGCGCGACTCCTTGATGACCACGTGGTCGTACGTGATGGTGCGGCAGTCGTTGAGGAGATAGACGAAATGGCCGCCCTTGTCGTGCGTGACGTCCTTGAAGGAAAGGTTTTTGCCCATGACGATGGTCACGAGCTTGTCGCCGCCGCCGGTCTTGGGATCGCCGTGGCCGATGGAGCCGCCGTTGATCTTGCCGCCCTCGATGGCGAAGTTCTCGATATGTTCGCCCCACATGAGCGAGTCGTGGAAATGGCTGTGGCCGAAGTCCTGAAACTTGTCGAACTTCGGATTGGGCTCGGCGGGTTCAAAAAATTCCTTCGGCCCGCCGAAGATGACGGCGTCCTTGTCCAACAGCAGGCGGACGTTGCTTTTGAGGTGGATGGAGCCGGCGGCGTACTTGCCGGCCGGAAATGTCACCGTGCCGCCGCCCGCAGCATTGCATTTCTCGATGGCCTGGTTGATGGCGGGGGTGTCATTGGTGGTGCCGTCCCCGAGCGCGCCAAAATCTTTCACATCGAACGTCTTGTCGGGAAAGGCGGGGAGGGGAAAGTTGGGCGGCGCGAACGGATTGGGAGCGGCCCAAAGCGGCAGGGCCAGCAATCCGGCAAAAAACAGCAGGGCGGTACTTTTAATAAGATGGGTCATGGCGATGGGTAGATTGTGGTGGAAATGCTGCGCCAGGGTAATACACCTTTTGTACTAGATGAGAGTTTAGTGACGAATGGCGAATGGATGAAAAGGCACCGAGCGCTCAAGTGCCAGACATCAAGCAATGTCTCGGTCACTTTGGCCGCGATGCGGATTGGCGTGTTAAGTTCATCACCAACTGTAAACCGCAGATGGACACGGTCTGTAAATCCGATTCAGAACACCAAAAAAAGCAGAAAGCATTAAGTCAAAATTTCCGCATTCAATCTGTCCGTTCTTTGCCCAACAGTCGGTATTTTGATTCCCTTGTTTAGGAAACTGTGTGCCAATTCGCTTGCAGTTGAGTTCACCAACATAATGTCGTGCGGTAGCACGTTAAACAAGTCTGCGGGTTGGTGTGCATTGGTAACAACTAAAACCAAAGTTGCAGGCTGTTTTTTTTGACCTGCGCTGTGTAGTGATTCGGCAGCTTCCATCAAACTTTCTTGGTTTCGTTGAACTCGTATCAGGACGGGATTCTCACCGGGTGAGGTGTTAAGGATTGCGTCAATTCCACGATTCCGCTGGACGGGAATAATCGGCAAGCCATGCAAGAAGGCAAGCGCATCCCCATCTGACTGGACGTAGGTTTCACGTCCTTTGCGTAACAGTTCAGATGAAGTCTTAAACGGTTGCCCCAGTCGTTGCCGGCTGAGTTGGACGGCTTCATAAGCCATGTCAATTCCCAGTGAGTTGCGACCAAGCAGTTCCGCCGCGACCAGCGTCGTACCGCTGCCGCAAAAGGGATCGAGCACCATATTGTCGGGCAATGTTACCAGCGATATAATTCGCTCGATGAGTAAAATGGGCTTCTGCGTTGGATAGCCCACGCGCTCTTTCGCTTTTGGGTTAAGAAGTGGAATGTCCCAAACATCGGCAACCGGTACACCTTTCTTGTGACCGTCATGCACGACATTGCCAATTTCATCCCGAACATAGACAGATTTACCATGCTCGTCACGCTGTCGACGTTGAAGAATTTGATCAACATTTGTCGAGGGCGAATACGCCTCAAAAAGCTGGTGATATTGATAACTATCCGTCTTGCTGTAAAAGAAAATAGTTTGGTGAGACGGCAGTGGACTCCGCTGGGAGTTTGACCAACGGCGGTAGTGCCAGATTATTTCAGAGCGAAACATCGAATCGCCAAATACCTCATCAAGCAGGCACCGGATGTGATGAGAAGCGTTGGTGTCACATTGAAAGAATAGTGATCCAGTTACATTTAGGACACGCCGGAATTCCTTCAAACGAATACGCAGAAATTCAACATATTCAGTAAGGGATTTCCACTCATCGCTGAACTCGAATTTTGTCTTGCGGTCACGGCTGATTAGAGAATGCGTTTTTTGCGTGAAAAATGGTGGATCAACGTAAATCAAATCCACTGATTCAGAGGCCAGATCTTGAACCACTTGCAAACAATCGCCATGACGAACTTCACTGCTCATGCTGCCCCGTCCTTTCTGCAGCCAAACCTCTCAGGATTCCAAGCAAGTCAAAATCGGTGCGTTGTTTTACATAAGCCCATGCGGCATCGCCATAATGATATTCACCTTGAACGCTCTTGTAGAGGCTCTCCAGTGTTTGTTGGATGCGCATGGCTTGAGTACGGTTTGGATAATAAAACATCACACGGACCGGCTTGTAACCGGCGTTGTGGATAACTTGTATTCGAGTGTGCTCCTTGGTGATGTGATCTCCATCAGTGGTCGCGTCACGCCACTTGATTTCCAACGCGTCGGTCCCGACGAGACAATCTATCTCGAAAGTTTTTGGCCGCTGGCCAACAGTGTTTGGCACGCGAACCGAACCGGAGTCGGCAAACTTGTGTTTGAAACAGAGCTTCGCCGCCTCTTCGAGGAATGAACCAGCGTATTTATAGAGAAACCGACCTTTATTTTGATAAACGTCAATCAGCTTTCCTTCAGCCTCGGAAACGCCTAGCACTTGATAGATTAGGACATGTGAACGATCGTCTTGCTCCATCTCG
>Ga0210392_10001503_pt1 | contig 12215 bp, 9 predicted proteins | sample IncBWC30OmetaG_FD_161057 | JGI IMG/M metagenome (GOLD analysis project Ga0210392, IMG submission 161057) | Forest soil microbial communities from Barre Woods Harvard Forest LTER site, Petersham, Massachusetts, United States - Inc-BW-C-30-O ...
GGCATTCGCCATCAAGGTGCCGATGTTCCCGTTCCACACTTGGTTGCCTGACGCGCACGTACAGGCGCCCACGGGCGGCTCGATCATCCTGGCGGCGGTGCTGCTCAAGCTCGGCGCTTACGGCTACATCCGCTACTGCATGGGCCTGCTCGGCGGCGTAGCTTGGATGTCGGCGGCGACTCTGGCCGGCGTGGCCATCGGCGGCGGCATCGTGTACGGCGCGCTCGTCGCCTGGAAGCAGGACGACGTGAAGCGCCTCGTGGCCTACTCGTCCGTCGCGCACATGGGTTTCGTGATGCTGGGCCTGTTCGCGGGCACCCAGGCCGGGATGGAGGGCGCGGTTCTGCAAATGCTAAATCACGGCATTTCGACCGGCGCGCTGTTCCTCTTGGTCGGCGTCATCTACGACCGCCGGCACACGCGCTTGGTGCGTGAGTTCGGCGGCATCGCCAAGGTGATGCCGATTTACGCGGCATTGTTCGTGATCGTCACGATGTCGAGCATCGGTGTGCCGGGTACCAACGGCTTCGTCGGCGAGTTCATGATCGTGATGGGCACCTTCGTTTCGCAGACCCTCGGTGGTCAGGCGAAGCTGCAAGCCGGTCTCGCCTCCGCGGGCGTGATTCTGGCGGCGGTGTACATGCTCTCGGTCGTGCAGCGCGTGTTCTTCGGGCCACTCTCCAATCCGAAGAACAAGCGCCTGCTCGACATCAACGTGCGCGAGACCATCGCGGTCGCCCCGCTGATCGCTCTGATCTTCGTGATCGGGTTGTTCCCGAACCTATTTCTCAGTCGCATGGGCGACGGAGTCAGCGCCGTCTTGGAGCGCTATCAAGATTCTCGAAAGTCGTACCAAGACCAGGGAGACTCGGACACGGCTCGGCTCACCGATCGCCAAGGTGGCGCGCTCGAGCAGGGCTACCCCGAGGCTCCGGCGAAGAAGGCTGACGCGGCTCCTGCCGCCCAAGCCCAAGCGCTCAATGCGGAGGCGCCATGAACTTCAACTTACTGCTCGCTACCTCGCCGATTTTGGCGGTCGCCATCGGCGGCCTCTTGTTGATGCTCGCAGAGGCCTTCGGCAAACCGGTGGCGCTCACCGGCGCGCAGGCCGGCTTGGTCTCGACCGACGCGGGCGCGGGGCGCTCGGACGAGCTCGCTCTGGGCAGCGCCGTGGTGCTGTTCGCGGGCGCGCTGATCAGCGTCGCGCTGTGGAAGGTCGGTCCCGAGAACATCGAGGGCTCAGCGTCGCTCGCGCCGTATCTGATCATCGACCGCTTCACGCTCTTCTTCTGCTTCTTGTTGTGCCTCGGCGGTGGTCTCGCGTCGCTGCTCGCGGGCGGCTATTTGCCGGAGCACAACTTGGACCGCGGCGAGTTCTTTCCATTGCTCGTGTTCTCCACCGTGGGCGCGATGGCACTGGCCGCTTCGGGCGATTTTCTGAGCTTTTTCGTGGCTCTGGAGACGATGTCCCTGGGCGTGTACTGCATGATCGGCCTGCGTCGCGGCAACCTGCGCGCCAGCGAGGCCTCGCTCAAGTACTTCCTGCTCGGCAGCTTCGCCGCCGCGCTCACGTTGATGGGCGGCGCGCTCTTGTACGGCGCGACCGGCCACACCGACTTCGTCGGCATCGGGCAGGGCATTGCTACCATCGGCAAGGCGCACAGCGCGGTCAGCGCTCCTTTGGTGCTGATCGCAATGGCGCTAGTGATCGCCGGGCTGGCGTTCAAGATCAGCGCAGTGCCGTTCCACATGTGGACGCCGGACGCGTATGAAGGCGCGCCCACCCCGACCACGACGTATATGTCCGTAGCGGTCAAGAGCGCGGCTTTTGCGGTGCTCTTGCGCATCCTGGTGGTTGGCTTCGGTGACCCGCGCTTGACCAGCTGGGGCACGGGTTGGCCGACCATCGTGGCCTGGCTGGCCGTGCTCAGCATGGTCGTCGCCAACGTCATCGCAGGGCGCCAAGAGTCGGTGAAGCGCATGCTCGCCTACTCGTCGATCGCGCATGCCGGCTACGCGCTGATCGGTGTGGTCGCCACGATGCATTCGGCGCAAGCGACTTCCAGCGTGCTCTTCTACATGCTGACGTACACGGTCTCGACCGTGGGCGCCTTCGGCGCGCTGATCCTGTGTGGTCGTCGCGGTGCGGAGGCAGTGAGCTACGAAGATCTCGCCGGCCTCGGCAAGCGCCACCCGGCGGTCGCCCTGGCGTTCTCGTTCTTCTTGCTCTCGCTCGCTGGCGTGCCGCCCACGGCGGGTTTCTTCGGCAAGCTGTATGTGTTCAGCGCGGCGGTCGATTCACAGCTCAACGTGCTGGTCGTGATCGGTCTGCTCAACAGCGTGATCGGCGCGTATTACTACCTGCGCGTGCTGGTCTACATGTACATGCGCGAGCCAGAGCCGGGTGCGCCGATCGCGACGCCCATGCGTTCGGGCTTCGTCGTGGTCGCGCTGATCGTCGCGGCCGTGTTCGTGTTGGTCTTTGGCATCTTGCCGAGCACGTCTCTGGACGTGGCCGCGGCGGCTGGCCTCAGTCACGGCTGATGAATCTCAGGGCCGCTCTCGTTCTGTGCATCGCGTTCGCTGCCTGTAAGGGCAAGTCGAACCCCGGACCGGTCGTCGTGGGCAGTGTGAGTTTGCCCGCGCCGATCGCCTCGTCGTTGCCCAGCGATCCGAAGCTGGTGAGCGCGGCCGTCAACCCCAAGGGTGAAGCGCCGTACACCGGGCCGACCGGTACGATCGGCGGCATCATCACCGTGACGGGCGATCCTGCGCCGGACCTGCCGGAAGCCACCGCCAAGATCCCCGCCGACTGCGAGAGCGCCAAAGACAGCTACGGAAAGCTGTTCCGTGAGGGTCCGGGCCGCGGTTTGGCCGACGTGGTAGTCGGCGTGACCGGCTACGCTGGCTACGTTCCCGAGGATTCGCCCGCAGAAATCGCCGACGCCAGCGGCTGCGCCTGGAATTCTCACACCTACGTGCTGACGTTTGGGCAAAGTTTGGACGTGCGCAGCCGTGACTCGCGGCCCTACGTGCCCGACTTGATGGGCGCGCGGCTCAAAGCGCAACTCGTGGCCATGCCGCGCGGCGACGCTATCCACTTGTACCCCGAACAGCCCGGGCGCTACCAACTCGTCGACAGCATGCGCCTCTTCATGCTCGCGGACGTTCTGGTCGTGAAATTTCCGACCCACGCCGTCACGGGTCTCGACGGTCGCTTCGTGATCCCGCACGTACCGGTCGGCAAAGTCAGCGTCTCCGCGCTACTCCCGGCGACGATGGTGCAAGCTCAAAAGGACGTCGAAGTACACGCCGGGGAGCTCGTCGACGTGACCATCGCGCTACCTTTCGAGCGCAAAAAGTGGGACACCGCCCGCGGCCCCACTGCCCCGCACTGAATTCCGCTTTCTCCTCCCGTAAACGTGCCCGTGCCCGTGCCCGCTCTCAATCAGAACACGACCTTGGAGCCCGTGCGTCGGTCCAGGAGCTCGCGTAAGTAGCCCAAGGCTTCTCGACTTGGGGCTAGGCTTGGCGTTCGCAGGCTCGCGAGCGCGCTCTCGAAGCATTGAGCGTCGCGTAGGGCGTCGCAGGCGACTAGGGCGGCAATCCAGGCGTCGGAGTTGGTCGGGTCTGCGTCGAGCTCGAGCTGGGCTTGCTTGCGGGCGCGTTCGGCGCGGCCCGACTGCAGCTCGGCGAACGCTGCTGAACGCGCGGTGCTCGAGGTTGAGGCGAAGGAGGAAGCGGAGGTCGAGACAGAAGTCGAGGCGGAAGTCGCGTTGGGAGCGGGCGCGGCAGTGAGGCCTGCTGCGCTGCGGGTGGCCTCGAGGGCTCGCGCGGCCGCTGCAGAGGGCATGCGATAGGTCTGTAAGCCTTCCAGCCAAGCGCGCGCTTCCGCGCGGCGCCCCAGCGCTTGCAGTAGGCGTGCGACCATCAGGTTTGCCGATTCGTCGTCGGGGCGGCGCGCGACGGCAGCGGTAGCGTCGCTGAGTGCGACCTCGAAATCGTGGGCGCGTTCGGCGCAGCGCGCGCGCTCCAAGTAGTTGCCGAAGTAGTCCGGGTCGTTCTGTAGACCGTGTTCGAAGGCAATTTGCGCGGCTTTTGGACCGTGCTCCGGCGTGCTCGCCGCGCATTGCACGGCGCCGATTCGGGCCCAGACTTCCGGGCTGTCCGGGTCTTCGGCGTGCGCTTCGAGATACGAGGACAGCGCGTTCTTGTATTCGCCGAGCGCCTCGCGCTCTACGCCGATCAGGTACGCCGCGTATGCTTCCGGATTGACGAAGCGGCCCTCGTAGCGAACGCCATCGGCCATGCGCGTGACGCCGCTCGAGCCTTCGGCGCAGCCGATGCTCGTGAGGCACGAGAAGCAGGTGAGCAGACCCAGCTTTCGAATCACGTTAGCTCGCGCAGGCAGCCGAGGAAGCGGTCGTTCTCTTCGCGCGTGCCGATGGTGACGCGCAGCTGATGAGCGAGCCGCCCGCCGCGCTGATGAAAGCTGCGCACGAGCACACCGCGCGCCTGCAAGCCATGAAACAGGTCCGCTGCCGGTTGCTCACTTCGGAACCACAAGAAATTGGCGTCGCTCGGCGTGACGCTGAGCCCGGGTAGGGCGGAGAGCGCGCGGCTGACGCGCTGTCGCTCTGCGACCACATAGTCGACGATGCGCCGGATTTCTGGGGCCAATTCGCTGACGGCCAAGGCGCCCAAGGCTTGCGCGGGGGAATTCATGTTGTACGGCAAGCGCACTTTGTCGATCTGCGCCGTGAGCTCTGGGCGCGCGATCAGCCAGCCGACGCGCAGCGCGGCGAAGCCCACCTTCGACAGTGTGCGCATCACGGCCACGTTCTCGTAGCGCCGGTACAGGTCGAGCTGGTCGCTCGCGGAGTAGGGGATGTACGCTTCGTCGATCACGACGAGTGATTTTGGCGCCGCTTGGATTAACCTCTCCAAGCGCTCGCGATTGACGAGGTTGCCCGTCGGATTATTGGGCGTGGCGATGAAGATCAGATTGGGTGGCGAGAGCTCGATGCCCCTCAACATGGACTCGGACGCCAGATCCCAGGCGGCGTCGAGCGGCACCTCCAGCACGCGCTGACCGCGCACGCGCGCGCTCATGCGGTACATGACGAAGGTGGGCGTCGTGGTCATGATCAGCGCGCCGTCCGCGCGGTCGCGCGGCTCGGAGAACGCCGACAGCAGCATGGTGATGATCTCGTCGCTGCCGTCACCGACTAGCACTTCTTCCGGGCTGACTCCGCTGTACTGCGCGAGCGCCTGACGCAGGCCGAGCGCAGTTGCGTCCGGATAACGCTCCCAGGTGAGCTTGGCGCAAACCTCGGCCAGGCGCGCTTTGGCGGCAGCTGAAAGCAACTCGGGCGCTTCATTGGCGTCGAGCCGAACCGGGTAGTCGCCAGCCACCGGAGTGTACGAGCTGAGCTCTGCCAGTGCCGGGCACAAGAGATCGGCGAGCTGAGCGAGGGGGATGTCTGCCATGCGGGTGCTCTGCCAGGTTCTACTATTAAGTCACGCAGGGTCCAGGCACTATCTCGCCCCGCGCTATGGCATTCGCCGACATCTTGGGGCAAGAGCCCGCGCTGCAAACGTTAGGTCGTGCGCTCGATACCGGGCACGTTCATCACGCGTATCGCTTCGAAGGGCCGCCCGGGGTGGGCAAAGAGATGGCCGCCTTTGCGCTGGCCCAAGCGCTGGTTTGCGAGCTGGGCGGAGCTCGAGCCTGCGGGACGTGCAGCGCCTGTCAGCGCGCCGTGCGCTTGGCCGAGGAAGACCCGCAGGTGCCTGCGCATCCGGATGTGGTGCTTTTGCAGCGCGGCTTGTACCGGGGCCGAATCAGCGCCAACGAGGCCACCGGTATCAGCATCGAGCAAGTGCGCCGCATCGTGCTCGAGCGCGCGGGTTATCGGCCGCACGAGGGCAAAGCCTTGGTGTTCATCGTGCGCGACGCGGACGAGCTCACGGTGTCGGCTGCGAATGCGCTTCTGAAAACCTTGGAAGAGCCCGGACAGAGCACGTACTTCGTGCTGCTCACCAGCCGCCCGAATCGGTTGCTCGACACGATTCGCTCTCGCACCATGCCGGTCCGCTTTTCGCCGCTGCCGGACGCGCTGGTCGCGCAGATCTTGCAAAGCAAAGGCCTTGACCCGAAGGTCGCGAGCGTCGCGCAGGGCAGCGTGGCGCTGGCGCTCGACCTCGCCTCCGAAGACGCCATCAAGGAGCGCGAGGATTTCGTGGCCGCCGCGCACTCCGCGATGGCGGCGCGGGATCTGGCGCCTGCGGTGAAGTTCGCCGAAACGCGGCGCGAGCGCGACGCCTTGCGTGGGCTGCTTTCGTATTTCGCGCAGTCGCTCGCGCTGTCCGGTCGCGAACGCGTCGCCACACAGCCGGACGAAGCAGAGCGCACCGCCAACCGTCACCGCGTAGTGCTGTCGGCGATGCAGGACATCGAGCGCAACGTGTCTCCGGCGCTCGCGCTAGAGTCGATGATCTATCGACTGCGGCAGATTTAATCGGCGAAAACGGCGTGCAACGCGCTCGCGGCTTCGCTCACGCCATCGAGCGAATGCTTGTCGGGCTGCAACGCGGCGATCACCGCGATCATGTCGCAGTGACCGGCGATTTGCCGCGCGCGCTCGAGATTCACACCGCCGATTGCCACTAGCGGAACGCCGGCGGCGCGAGTTGCTGGGTATGCTTCGGCGAGCAACGGGGGACCCACCAAAGGATCGGGCCGCTCTTTGGACGCGGTCCCATACACCGGCCCCAAGGCCACGTAGTCCGGCTTTTCGGCGAGGGCCGCGGCCAGCTGCGTGAGGCTGTGCGTGGAGACACCAATCAGCAATCTGGGCGCGATTTGACGCACCACGGACAGCGGCAAATCCTCTTGGCCGACGTGCACGCCGTCGCACTCGGCGAGCACGGCGAGGTCTGGGCGATCATTGGCGAACAGGCGCACCCCAGCGCGCGTGCACAGCGGCCGCAGCGCGCGCAAGAGCTCGAGCGTGTCTCGCGCCCCGCTGTGCTTGGCACGCAATTGGAGCAGGGGCGGCTTGGCTACGAGCACCCGCTCGGCAAACGCGATCACCGACAGCGGGCTTTCGCCGAGCTCCCGCAAGCTGTCCACGTCAACGATCGGGTATAGGCCGCGCACGGGGGATATGTTACGCCGCGGGCATGCGTGCCGCGAGCTTGTCGCTCGGTTTGGGTTTGGGTTTTCTCGCGCTCGGCTGTGCGGGAGGCAAAGCCGCGATCATCGGTTCCTCGCTCAATGACGATGCGGGCACGTCGGAGTCTGCTCCGCCGCCAGCGGATGCCGCGCCCGCCGATGCCGGCAGTGATGCCAGCCTCGCTCCGACCGACCAGGCCGAGAGCTTGCCGCCGGCCGTCGACCCCGCAGTAACGCACGCATTGTTGGCCAAGAGCGGCGAAGCGAACGGCGCGGCCCCGCTCGGCCTGCGCTTCGAGATCGTGGAGCTCGGCTCGGAGTTGCCCTGGGGGTTTACGATCGTGAACCGGGGCACCGAAGCCGCCGTGGTCGATTTCGACGCGCGCTTGCTGAGCCTGGAGATCGCGGCTCCGCCGGACAAGGTCGACACGACAGCGCAGGGCAAGGCCAAGCCCAAGCCGAAATCCAAGAAGCCACGTAAGCCCGTGATCTGTCGCTTGCCGGCGGATGTCGCGCCAAGCTCGGTGGACGCGGCCCTGGCGATCAAGCTCGAGCCCGGCGAAGGCCTGGCCGAGAGCTTCGATCCGCGTTTGTACTGCGTGGGCAAAGCGCCCTGGCCGCTGGTCGAAGGGGCGGTCGTGACCCCGCACATCGGCTGGCCCACGCGGATGTTAGTCAGCTGGCACGCCGGCAAGCGCGAGGAAAAGCCGGGCGCGCAGAAGGAGCCGTTCCTAGCCGAGCCCAGCGAAGCTCAAGGCTCGCTGCCAGCGGGCGCCGAAGCCAACGGCGCGAGCGAGCGACGCGTCAAGGAGCTCGTGGGCACGCCGCTCACGCTCGGCTCGGATTTCTCGGAGAATCAAGAAGCGCCGAAGGCGACGGCGGCGGAGCCCGCTCCGGGCTTGGTGTTGACCATCGCCGGCGGTGACGCGACGAACGAGGGCACCGCGGTCGCCACGGCAACGTTCACCAATCGTGGCAAGAAGAAGCAGGACCTGTACTTCCGGCGCGAGCTGATCAGTTACGAGGTGAGCGGTCCAGACGGCGTGTTCACCTGCGATCCGGAGCCCGATCAGCGCTCACCAGCCGATCGCTCGGCGATCCAAACCTTGCGCCCGGGCGGTAAGCTCTCGGCCGTCAGTCGCTTGATCGAAATGTGCCCGGCGCACGCGTTCGCGCGTCCCGGTTTGTACTTGGTTCATGCTCGCTTCGACAGCGCGGACTCCGGCTCGGATCTCGGGTTCAACGCCTTCATGGGGCGTTTGGTGTCACCCAAGCCAGCGCTGGTTCGCATCCGTCAGGGCGAGCTGCCCTTCACGCCGCTGAGCGGCGCGGTGCGCATTCACGTCGGTCAATAGCGTGAAGGCATCACCGGTATCTCGAGCAGCAGCGACGCCCGCCGATTTCTTGTTTTGGCTTTACCCCTTCGGGTATCACGAAGCGCGTCGTTTTCGCTGCGCTCCGCTGGGCGTGCGCCACTCCTTTTGGGCGTCGTACAGGCAGTACGCTCCGCTGCGGTGCTCGCGAAAGCCTCGCCAAAACGCAGAACTTGGCGGGCGGGTGTCCTGCCAGCGTCCTCAAGAGTCCGGTCATGAACGTGTAGGTGGATCTGCGTGCTGCGACGGATCTGCGCGAGCCGCGAGTTTCGTGATATTTGCAAATTGCCCCTGGCACCTGAAGCGGTGCGCGTCCCGACCGTATCGAATAGAGAATGTCGCGGATTCAGCCGACAAAAAGCCCCCCGCACCGCAAGTTGCGGCTCGAGGTGGGTGAAATCGTAGACCGGCGCTACCGTTTGAAGCGCGAGATCGCGCGCGGCGGCGCGGGCGCTGTGTTCGAAGCCGAGCATCTGTACACGACGCGGCCGGTGGCGATCAAACTGCTGATCCCCGCGCAAGCCAACGACAACGAGACGCGTCAGCGCTTGCTGCTCGAGGCGCGCGCGCTCACCGTCGCTCGTCACCCGGGCATCGTGCTCGGGCTCGACGCAGGCGAGACAGAAGAGGGCATTCCGTACCTGGTGATGGAGCTGCTCGAGGGACGCACGCTCGAGGGCATTCTCGCCGTGCGTCGGCGCATCGGCGTCGCCGACGCGGTGTATATCGGTTTGCAGCTGTGCGACGCGCTGGCCGCGGCACACGAGCGCGGCATCCTGCATCGCGACGTCAAGCCGAGCAACGTGTTCATCTCGCGCACCGAGGCCGGCCGCGAGGTAGCCAAAATCTTCGATTTCGGCATCGCGCGCTTGCCTCAGCAAGCTCAGAAAATCACGCAGCAAGGTGCGGTGCTGGGCACGCCCGAATACATGGCTCCCGAGCAGCTGCTCGCCAAAGACGACGTCGACGCGCGTTGCGATATCTACGCGCTCGGCATCAGCCTGTACGAAGCGCTAGCCGGAGTGGTGCCGTTCGAGGGCAACTTCGGTGAGGTGTTGCTCAAGGTTTCGACCGAAGCCGTGCCGTCTTTGACCAAGCGCTGCCCGCAGGTCCCCATCGAGCTCGAGCAAGCCATCGAGAAGGCCTTGGCGCGCGATCCGGCGGATCGCTATGCGACCGCGCGTGCGTTCGCGGAGGCCTTGAGTCAGGTCCCAACCGGCGATTCAGTGACGAGCTCGTTGCTCGGCATACGCGCTGCCGCGCAGCTACTCCCGAACCGAAGCCAGGCTGGTGTCGCCGTGCCACCAGCGTCGGCCAAGGTCCCACGCCCGGCTTCGCGGTCTTCCCTGGCTGCGCCGCTCAGCGGGAGCGCGCTCGTGCCGCCTCGGCTGCCGGAGCTGCCTTCGGCGACTCGTCGCCGCTTTGCGCGCGCCCCGTACGTGACGCCAGCCCGGATTTTCCGCGCCAGCGGCGGCACGCTCGAGGGCCGCAGCGAAGACATCTCGGTGGGCGGCTTGCTGGTGCTCGCCCCGCAAGCCTTCGGCCAAGAGGAGCGGGTTACCGTGCGCTTCGCGCTGCCCATCACCGGCAAGCTGCTAGAAGTTCCGGCCACGGCGCGCTGGGTGAAGAATGCGGCGCGTGGGGCCGGCGCGGTCGGTCTCGAGTTCGCGGCGCTGGCGCCCGACCATTTGACGGTGATCGAGAACTACGTCACGGCGATGGGCGGCGAGTAAGCGCGGCGTTGGTACTACTCGGTCAGACCGTTTCTGAACCTGAAAGGCTGCCCCCGGCTGCCAGAGATCAGTTGCGTGCGGCGCGATACAAGTCGAAATCGCCCTTGCCGCCGTCGGATGCGAAGTAGACCGTGCACGAATCTTGGGACAAGCTCGCGTCTGTTTCGTTCGACATTCCGCCCGTGTTGTTGAGGTTTGAAAGCGGAGTGCCGGGCGTGAGCGGAAGGCCGTCCTTGCCGAGCGGGCTTGCGAATAGATCATAGGCGCCCGAATCGTTCGGCTGACAGGCGTCGTCCATGGATTCGCTGCGGAACAAGAGCAGCGTGCCCGCCGCATTGACCCAGGGTGTCGCGTCGTCTCCGAGGCGCGCGCACTGCTTGCCTGCGCCGACCTGCACTTCGAGATTCAGGACCGCGGGCATGATCGCGTTCGTTCCGAACGTGCCCCACACTAGGTCGAATGTCGTCTTGTCGCGTGCTCTCATCCAGTAGGCGCGGTGCACGTCCGCGGCGATCGCGACGCTGAAATCACCGGTCGCGCCGTTGATCGGCGCGGGCGCTGCTTTGGGGGTGTCGCTGAGCACGCCGTTCGCCCAGGTGCCGTACATGATTTGCCGCAGGCCCGTCGTGGAGTCGACGCGATCGAAGAAAAAGTTCTGCGGTGGCGAAAAGTTCGGCGCAAAGAGAGGACCGCTATCTGAGCCAATCGCGGCGAACAGCGCGCGGCCGATGCCGCTGACCGGCGTCGCGGCGTACCAGATGGACGGCTTGCCATCGAGCCCCGCGCGGTAGAACAGATCCGTCCCGGCGCTGGCGGCGCGCGGAAAGCGCTCGTTGCCGGCCTGACTCTGGCTGATCGCAGCGAGCTTGTCGGGAGCTGCGAAGCTCAGCACGGAGAAGTCGCTACACATGCGGCAGACTTTCGTGCCGTCTTGGCAATAGCTGCCCGCGGCGCAGTCGCAACTGGTTGCGGGCTTACCGCCGGTGCCAGCGGAGCCGCCAGTGTCGGCGCTCCCGCCGTTTTCGTCGCCGCCGCCACCCGGGCTGCCGCCGTTCTCGCCGCCGGCGCTCGAGAGCTCGCCTGCGGCGCCCGAAGTGTCCGTCGAGAGGCCTTCGCCTCCTTGACCGCCCGCGCTGGCGGAGAATTTGCTGCCGCAGCCGACCACCAGCCAGAGCGCGCTGAGCCCAAGCAGGCTGCCGCGCCCGAGCTGATTGTTCGGTTTGAATAAGCGAAAAAGCATGTGTCGAAATGATGCTCTAGCCGGCGCACGCTGGCAATCTTCACTTCTTGTCGGGTGCCCGTGAGGCTCCCGCCTTGACGCGCTTCAGCTCGGCGAGCTCGGCAATGTTGGCTTTGGCGCGCGGATCGCTGGGATCGAGCGCGAGCGCACGCTGGTAGGCGCGCTCCGCCGCCACCAGATCGCCCTTTTTGGCGAGCGCGGTGCCGAGATTGATCCAGGCCGAGCCGAGCTTTGGATCGAGCGTGCTGGCTTTGGTTGCGGTCGTCACCGCAAGGTCGAGCTGGCCCGCCAAGAAATAGGCGTACGACAGGTTCGACACGTACGTCGCGTGGTCCGGTGCCAATGCCACGGCGCGATCCAACTCGGGTAGGGCTTTGGCGGGCTGGTTCAGCGCCAGATAAGCGGCCCCCAAATCGCCGTGTACGCGGGCGTCGTTTGGTGAAAGCTCTGCCGCGCGCGAGAACGCGCGCACCGCTTCGTTCACCTCGCCTTGGATCAGGTGAGCTGTGCCCAGGTTCGTTAGCCGCTCCGGGTTGTCTGGATCGAGCTCGGAAGCGCGCCGCAAACGCGTCAGCGCCTCGGCGGGCTTGCCGGTCGCGAGCAGCGCGACGCCCAGCGCCGATTGCGTCTCAGCGTCGTCTGGTGCCAGGCGCTGGGCTCGATCCAGCGCGCTCAAGGCTTCGGGAGCCGAG
>Ga0210392_10001505_pt1 | contig 12200 bp, 6 predicted proteins | sample IncBWC30OmetaG_FD_161057 | JGI IMG/M metagenome (GOLD analysis project Ga0210392, IMG submission 161057) | Forest soil microbial communities from Barre Woods Harvard Forest LTER site, Petersham, Massachusetts, United States - Inc-BW-C-30-O ...
CCAAGGTGTGCAATTCATCCACGAACAGGATGATCTTTCCCTCGCTCGTCGCGATCTCCTTGAGGAAAGCCTTCAACCGGTCTTCAAATTCGCCGCGAAACTTCGCCCCGGCAATCATCGCGCCCAAATCCATCGCCACCAGCCGCTTGTTTTTGAGCGATTCCGGCACATCCCCGCTCACGATGCGCCGCGCCAGTCCTTCGGCGATCGCCGTCTTGCCCACGCCCGGTTCGCCGATGAGCACCGGGTTGTTTTTTGTACGACGCGTCAGCACCTGCATCACCCGGCGGATCTCCTCGTCCCGGCCGATGACCGGGTCGATCTTCCCCTGCTTCGCCAGCGCCGTCAGGTCGCGGCCGTATTTTTCCAGCGCCTGAAATTTGGCCTCCGGATTTTCATCCGTCACCCGCTGATTGCCGCGCAAATCCGCCAGCGCCTTCAGCACCGTGTCCCGCTTGAGCCCGTGCCTGGCAAAAATCTTTTTGAGCGAGGTCCCGCCGCCGTCCAGCAGGCCGAGCAGCAGATGCTCCGTGCTGACGTATTCATCCTTGAGCTTCTTGGCTTCCGTTTGCGCCGCATCGAGGGCCTTGCGCAGGTCATTGCCGGCGTAGGGCTCGCCGCCGCCCTGCACCTTGTAACGCCGGGCGATTTCAGCCTCCAAATCCGGCTTCAGCTTGGCCACCGGCACGCTGATGCGCTCCAGCAGGTCCGGAATCAGGCTCTCGGTCTGCCCGATGAGCGCCAACGCGAGGTGTTCGCCATCAATCTCCTGGTGCGAATGCTCGCGCGCCAGCCGCTGCGCCGCTTGCAACGCTTCCTGTGCCTTTTGTGTGAATTTTTCCGGTTGCATATGCCTAATCAATTAAACCGTATCTGCGAAACGTCAAGGCCGCTCGTTACCCTGGTGCCCAGGCTAAAGTCCAAAGGCCAAAGTCCAAAGGCTGAAGGGTGCGAGCTGCAATGGCCACCACACCCCGAGCGGTTTTCAGAAGCGGCCGGAGTGGTTTTAGCCGCCATGGGGTGAACACCCCATCGACATATTGTGGCAACCGGCACAAGATGGTCACGTAAAGGGGTTGGGCATCCCTGAAGCTGTCTTTGCAAGATTTGGAATTTGCAAACGTGTCGGATGGTGGCGGTTAATGATTTTGCTGTCCGTTAGGGTTGGCAGAGAGGTTTTGCCAGCGGCGCGGTCCGGACAGCTCCCCCAAATGGTCGCGCCGCCCTTCTGAACGCCTGGATGAAGGCGTATAAACCTCGTCATCAACAGGGCCGGACGAAAGTCCGGCCCTTTTTTTAAACAGAATCCGGCTGCGCCGGGTATTCCCGAAATAAACACCTCAAAATTTACCGCATCGGCAGGCGTTCGTGCTCGCGGCAGGAGGGGCAGAACAGGCTGCAAGGTCAGTTTTGTTGTCCGTCCTCACCTGTTTCCTCCCCTTCCGCCTCCGCTGCGCTACGGCGCGACAGGCGGAGGAGAGGAGCATATGTAGACATGTTTTGGTGTCCCGGTTGCCGTTTGACCTATGCCGTCGCGGGTTTTCAAAAAAAGATGCGGGGACGAGCCGTCCTCGCCCCGGGCGGTTCAATTTATGATTTTCAAAAATCGTTCAATTCCCCAGCAAAACCGCAAATTTCGCCTCCGGTTAATTTTTTAGCACACCATTTATCCCCAATCTTTACGGGGCGATTAAGATTTTTACGGGATTTTTTGGGTCGGACCCCCATCCCACTCCCGAAAAATGAAAATAAATGGCATAAATCTGCATTCTACATTCCCCACACAAATTCAGATTCGCGAGGGGTATGCTAGCGTGGGCGGTGCATGACACATATGGCACATGCGGCGGCGTCCAAAGATGCCACGGCGAATCTGAATTTGAATGACGAAGTTCGAATGACGAATGGGCGGGCAAAGCTTCCGCCTTCGCCGAGGCTTCGGCGCGACAGGCCAAGCGTCCAACCTCCAAGCATCCGTCTGCGCTGCGCCACGACGCGACAGGCCAGAGAATTTCCGAGCTCCAAACAGCCAAGGCTGGCGGATGGCGTGGTTGGTTCGGAGGCGCGAGTGGCAGGCGACACGCTGCGGCTGGTCCCGCCGGAGCGGGACACAGCCGCCGCCCATTTTCTGAAAACCGTCAGCCGCCAGCGGGTCCGCTCAGCAACACCGTTTTCCACCCGTTGGCACCGGTTGGCACCACTTGGCACCACTTGGCACCGATTTACACCTACTTTTTAAAAAAATATGGATACATCCACCTTGAACCTACCTGTTACGGCAAAACTTAAGCGCAACGCGGCGCGTAAACGAATTCCTTCGATGCTAGATCCGTTCACGGAGACATTACTGCAAATGGATCAGGAGGGGAAACCCATCCACGAAATGCTGGCATGGCTGAAAACCCAAAAAATCGAGACGGCAGCCACGAACGTGTCCAAGTTTCTGGTCCGGCGACGGGGGAGGCAGCGGTGGGACGGGGAAAAGACCCTGATGGAGGGGTTCCGGGAGTGGCTCAAGGAGAATCCGGACGCGACGGCGGAGATGGTGAGCGAGCGGTTCAAGATGCTGGCGCTGAACCTGTCGCTGCAGGCGGAGGCGAGGCCGGAGGTGTTGCTGCTGGCGGACCGGCTGGCGTGGACGGCGAGCCGGTTGGCGAATGACCGGAGCCGGGCGGAGTACCGGGCGCAGAAACTTATCATGGAGCGTGAGAAGCATGCGGAGTGGAAGAAGGATGATGAAGCGAGGGCGCTGGAGTTGTGCCTGAAAGAGGCGGAAAAACATCCAGGGGTGGCCGAAATGTTCAGGGACGTGTTTGTGGCCTTGAAGAAAGCGAAGGGTGAATGAAGGCAATATCCAACTTTCACGACGGGCGGTCATGGGTAATCCGCCAGTCACGGCGGTTTTCACGCGCTGCGGCTGGTCTGCGACACAGCCGCGCTCCGGCCGAGGCGCCTGCCGCTTTCAATCTCATCCATTTTTGACTTAATCATGAAACGCCAAGCCAAAACCAGATACAAACAGCTCACCGACCCAATCATCAAGAAACGGCCCAGGGTGAATGTACCGAAACGTGCATCGTTTGAGGATTTTCTGCTGGCGGATGCGCGGGTGCCGAACGGGCAAGGCTTGTATGGGCCCTATTCTTTCGCCGGGCGGGAGGCGTTGCGCGAGGTTGTCCAAGTCATCGACGACATCTTGAAGCACAAGCGGGCGGATGCGGAGGTGGCGCTGGCGGGCGGGGCGCAGTTTGGGAAGACCATTCTCGAACTCAATCTCGCGGCGTACGTGACGGGGCAGCAGTTCCGTAATTTTGGGTTGTACCTGCCGGATGATGATCTGGTGGAGGGCATTGTGGATGCCAAGTTCCGGCCGGATGTGGTGGACCAGATCGGCTGGTTCGCGGAGATGGTGCAGGTGGGCAAGGCGCTCAACAAATCCGGCCGGGCGGTGAACCGCAAGGGCGCTTTTCTGGTGACGGATGGCCAGCGCAAGGCGGTGGGGATGATCCGTGGGCTGGGCAAGGTGCCGACGACGTTCAGCATGGATGTGGGCGCGATGGATGAGCTGGACGACATCCAGCCGAAGATGATGAAGTTCGTGCGCGGCCGGCTGACGGCGAGCGACCTGCGGTTCGTGTTCAAGACCGGGACGCAGCGCGTACATGGTCGCGGCATGAACAAGGCGTGGAAGGACGGGAGCCAGGGGGTGTTTATCCTGACGTGTCCGGAGTGCAGGAGAAGGCATTGTCCGGAGGAGGAGTTTCCGCAAATCGTGAGATTGGATCTGGGGTCTGGCGTCTCGGGTCTGGGGCGGGCAAAGCTCCAAGCGTCCAACATCCAAGCTCCAGAGAAGCACCAAACTTCAATATCCAAACATAAACGTGCCGACGCGGTGGTCGGCGCTCCGAAGCTGACGTGGGCGGGGGACTTCAAGGTAGATGGTGACGATTTATCATCGTTCGCGCATGAGCCGTCGAATGAATATTTTCTGGGGTGTGTGGAGTGTGGGGCGGAACTCAACCGCTCGCTGCCCATTGTGGAGCATCGGCGCCAAGAACAACTCGCCCAGCGGAAATGGTCGTTTCGCATTTCGCAGCTGGGCATCGGGGCCATCGACCTCTCGCAGATCGTGACGCGGTTTCAGGCGGCGGTGGCGGATCCGGAGGAGATGATCGTGTTCCGGTGCGATGTGCTGGGTTTGCCGCAAAGCACGGCGCAGGCGCTCACGCCGGCCATCATGGACCGGGCGCGGGCGGTGGAATCGTTCTCGCTTGGCGTGCGAGGGCGGGAAAATGGCAAAGCGTATGGCGGGCTGGATATGGGGGATCGGTGCTGGATGTTCGTCCGCGCCCATGTGGGCGATCAAAAGGGAGACGGGCAACGGGTGGGCAACCGGCCGGGTAATTTGGATTGGATGGGGTTTCCCAGAGTGGAGGGAAGCACTCCGGATGAGCTAAATCCGCTCTATCAACGCGCCGTGCAGGATGGACTAATTCGCAATCAGCAACACCAACACGCCGGCTCGGAGGTCCGAGCCGGACTGGCAGGCGGTCCGGCACGACTCCTGGCGGCGGAGGGGATCAGCGCGGGGGATGTGGTGGGGCGGGCGCAGGCGTTGTTTCATTCGCTCGGGTTGTCCGCGTTGTTCATTGATGAACGGCCGCTGGTCAATGAGGCGCGCAGCCTGGCGCTGGCCTTAAACGGGCTGCAACACCTGACCGTCTGGCCGCGCATCGCCAATGTGAACACGGATTACATCAGCCTGCCGGGCGGGCTGACGTGGGACGGGCGCAATTCGCGCTGGTTAAATTTAAAATGCGCGGTGGTGCGCTTCACCAAGAACAAGCTGGGCGCGGGCATCGAGCAGTCGGTGGTGTTTTTCGAGGAAGGCGGGCAGACGAAGTTCGTGCCGTGCATCGCGTGCAACCGGTTCGAGACCATCGACCGCGTGGTGCGGGAATTTCTGACGCCGGCCGAGGGCGTCGTGGAGGTGGTGAACGGCGCGGTGCGGGAGACGCCCGCGCTCCTATTGCCGCCGCGCGTGGCGGGGCAGCCACCCATTCTCGACCTGGTGGACGCGCATCACATCACGGGCAGCGAACGGGCGAAGGCGGCGGACGGGTCGCTCGGCGATTACGTGGATGGTTGCGAGAATCATCTGTTGCTGGCGAACGGTTACGCGAAACTCGCGGAGGTCGTCTGCGGTTCGCGGGTCGAGCACGGTCCTGGTCCCATCCGCGTCTTTGAAAACACCCGCCGGAGCCGGATCATCCTCGCCAAACAAAACCGGTGCTGCGAGTAACTGGTAACTGCGTTACTGCCACCATGAAGACAAGCCCTGCCAATATGTCACGTTTGGTCTTCAATCCGGTGGGTGTTCGCCCCGCTGCAAACGGGGTTGGCACCCAACTTTCAAACCTTCGGCGGCGATGCGATGTTGGTTGAAACATAAATATGAGGAAGAAAAATCCGTTTCCAATGACGGCCTTGGTCAACCCGCCAGCGCCGCCCGTCCTGGCCTGGATGTTTGCTTTTCTGCTGGTCTTCAGCTTGAAAAGCGGGGCGGCCCAGAGCATCAGCTTTCCGTGGAGCGGCTACGGCCACGACGCGCAGCACACCGCCGGCGCGCCGGTCGCGTCGCAGCCGCTGAACCGCATCGTGTGGCACACGCCGGTGGACTTGAAGCCGCAATATGACACCAACGGCGAACTGGACATCCATTACGGGTCGCCGCTGATCACGCGCGCCAACACCGTCCTCGTGCCGGTCAAGACGGGCGCGACCAACGGGTTCGAGGTGCGGGCGCTGGCCGGCGGGACCGGCGCAACCAACTGGGCGTTGCCCACCGATTACCGGTTGCCACCCCACAATTGGACCCCGAGTTTTTCGCCGGTGCTGACGCCCAAGAACCGGCTCTATTTCGCGGGCGGCGGCGGGACGGTTTATTATTGCGACACGCCCGACGCCACCGGCGGCCCGCCCGCCACCGGCAAGCTCGCGTTTTATGGCCTGGCCAATTACAACGCCAGCACCAACTCTTACCTCACCAATGTGTTCATTGACACGCCGATAACATCGGACCGTTACGGCAACATTTTCTTCGGCTTCCAGGTCACCGGCCCGACCCCGTTAAAACTTCAGGGCGGCATTGCGCGCATCGACTTCAACGGCACCGGCACCTGGCTCGCCGCCAGCAACGCCGCGGGCGACACCTGGATCAGCAAAGTCGTCCAGAACTGCGCGCCGGCCTTGAGCAACGATCACCGGACGCTGTATGTCGGCGTGGACAACGGCAATTATGGTTACGGCTATCTGGTCGCCGTGGACAGCCGGACGCTCGCGCCCCTGGCTCACGTCCGTTTGAAGGATGTCGCCTATCCCACGGATGACGACGTCCTTTCCGACGATGTGACCGCCTCGCCGACCGTCGGGCCGGATGGCGACGTTTATTATGGCGTGATGGAGTATCCGTGGAATTCAAATAATCAGCGCGGCTGGCTGCATCATTTTGACGGTTCGCTCACCCAAAGCAAAACGCCGGGCGCCTTCGGCTGGGACGCCACCGCTTCCGTCCTCCCCGCGACGGCCGTGCCGTCCTACCACGGCACATCGTCGTATCTGCTGGTGACGAAGTATAACAACTACGCCGACACCGGGGGCGACGGGGTCAACAAAATCGCCGTCCTCGATCCGCACGACACCATGACCGACCCGGTCACCGGCGCAACGGTGATGAAGGAGATCCTGACCAAGGCCGGGGCGACGCCCGAGGCGCAATTCACCAACGATTTTCCAAACGCCGTGCATGAGTGGTGCATCAATTCCGCCGTCGTGGACCCGTTCACCAGATCCGTGCTCGCGAACAATGAAGACGGCAAATTATACCGCTGGGACCTGGTGTCCAACACGCTTTCGGAAACCAACGTCCTGACCACGGGCCTCGGCGAGGCCTACACGCCCACGCTCGTTGGCGTCAACGGTTTCGTTTATGCCATCAACAACGCCATCCTGTTTGCGGTCGGCCACTGACGGAAGATTGCCATGAAACCAAAACTCCTCCTGCTTTTATCCGGCCTCACGCTGGTGCTGGCCGCTGACGCGCGGGCGAATCTGGCCTTCGTCCTGGCTCCGGCGGTGCAATCGGGCGTTGGCAGCAACCAGGTCATCTTTGCCGCCGCCTTGACCAACGCGAGCCCGACGGATGCTTTGTATCTTAACGACCTCCAGTTGAGTTTCAACGGCGGGGCGACCAATTATCTGGCTGCCGGCACAAATCTTTTCTTCTGCAATGTCCCCGGCATTTTGCAGGCCGGCGAAACCTACACTGACATCGTTTTTGGCGTGGCCCTCAATCCGGCCATCCCGCCCGGCAACTATTCCGGCACCGCAACCGTCCGGGGCGGATCGGATATTTTTGCGACGAGCAATCTGGCCAGCCAGACGTTTCAAGTCACGCTGTCGCCGGCGGCCTTGCGCCTGGCTGTCGCCGGAACGAATTGTGTCCTGTCGTGGCCGTCGCCGCCGGCGGGTTTTGTCTTGCAGCAAAATTCTGACCTGACCGGGGCAAATTGGGTGACGGTGACGAACACCCCGGCGGTTTCGAACGGATGGAACACGGTGTTTTTTTCGCCGAAAGGTCACAATTATTTTTACCGTCTAACCTATCCTTGAAAAGGGTCCCATAAAAGTGACAGCAACCCGGCCATTGCCCTTAAGATGCAGGAAACTCCCGGCCATTGAACCCGGCAAGATTTCTATTTTGTTGTTTGTGGCGTCTGTTGCTAGTTTAAGCCGATGCCAGACATCGTCCTCACCACGCTCGACGCAAAATCCAGCCACGTCGCGTTCGGGCTGCACCGCGTGAACGGATGCCATCCGGTTGCTGGCGTCTTCTTTGACCGGGGCCACTCCATGTCTCCCCAGCGATGAAACTTAGAGCCATGCCCCTGGAGCAACCTGCCCGGATGTCGCCCCGTCCGTTTCCGTTGTCCGCGGTGCTGGCGGTCGCGCTGGGATTGCTGACCCTCGCCGTGTATTGGCCGGTCACCGGCAATGACTTTGTTAACTACGACGACGATGTCTATGTCCAGTCGAACGCCCAGGTCCAAAAGGGGCTGACCTTGGAAAACGTCGCCTGGGCTTTCACCCACACCGTCAGTTGCAACTGGCATCCCGTCACGATGCTGTCGCACATGCTCGACTGCCAGGTGTATGGCCTGAACCCATGGGGACATCATCTGACCAGCCTCCTGCTCCATGCCGCGGATGCGGTCCTTCTGTTTCTTTTGCTGCGCCGCCTGACCGGCGCAATCTGGCTGGGCGCCTGGGTGGCCGCCATGTTTGCCCTGCACCCGCTGCACGTCGAGTCGGTTGCGTGGGTGGCGGAGAGAAAGGATGTGTTAAGCGCCTTTTTCGGGCTGCTTACGCTCCTGTTTTACGTGCGTTACGTCCGCGCGCCGGCGCCCGCGACCGGATCCCGGGAAATTTCTTTCCTTCGCTCCCGCGATTATTGGTTCGCCTGCCTGGGCCTCGCCCTGGGCCTGATGAGCAAGCCGATGCTGGTCACCTGGCCTTTCGTCATGCTGCTCCTGGATTATTGGCCGTTGGGCCGCCTGCAAACGTGCCGCATCCGGTCGTTGGTGCTCGAAAAAGTTCCCTTTTTTATCCTGACGGCGGCGGCCAGCCTCGTGACCCTGATCGTGCAAAAGCAGGAAGGCGCAACGCAGACCTTGAGCAGCCTGTCTCCCGGAGTACGCGTCGCCAATGCGACGCTGTCGTATGGCTGGTACCTGTTAAAAATGGTCTGGCCGGCGGATCTGTCGATATATTACCCCTACCCCAAATTAATGGTCGTCTCCCGGCTGTTGGTCACGGTCATCATTCTGGCGGGCATTTCGGCATTTTGCTGGTCACAGCGGCGCCGTCATCCTTTTTTGCTGATGGGCTGGCTCTGGTTTGTGGGCACGCTCGTACCGGTCATCGGACTGGTCCAGGTGGGTTCCCAGGCGATGGCCGACCGGTACATGTATCTTCCGTCGGTCGGCGTATTGATACTGGTCGCCTGGGGGGCGCGTGAACTGGCCCGCCGAAGCGCCGGCTGGGCGAATTTTTTGTCGTTCGTGGCCGTTATCACCGTGCTGCTCTGCATCGGGCCAACCCGCCAGGCCATCGCCCTGTGGAAAAACAGTGAAACCCTGTTCCGTCATGCCATCAAGGTCACGGCCGACAATAGCATCGCTCAAAACAACCTGGCGTCCGCCCTGAACCAACAAGGCCGGACCAACGAGGCGATCAGCGGGTTTCGGGAGGCGTTGCGTATCAGCCCGGGCTATGCTGCACCGCACATGAACCTTGGCAACCTGCTGGCCGCGCAGGGATTCACCAATGAGGGACTGGCCGAACTCCAAAAAGCCGTCCAAGCCGATCCCGCTGATTTCCAAGCCCGTTATTCTCTCGGATACCAGTTGCTTAAGTTCGGACAAACCGACGCGGCCATCAGCCAGTTCAAAGCCGCGATTGATTTCCGGACCAACGACCCCGGCTCCTTCAAGTTGCTGGACAGCCTGCTCCTTAAAAACGGCCAGACCAATGCCGCGTTAAGCCAGCTTCAGGATGCCGTCAAACTCCTGCCTTCAAACCCGGCCATTCGCTACGAACTTGGGAATCTGCTCGTCAACAACGCTCAAACCGATGACGCCATCCATCAATTTCAGGAGGCCATCCGCCTGAAGCCGGATTTCTTCGAGGCCCACAACAACCTCGCCAGCCTGCTTTCCAAACAGGGCAAGATCGACCTGGCCATCGGTAAATTGCACGAATCCATCCGCCTGAAACCGGATTATGCCGATGCCCACTATAACCTGGGCGTCCTTTACCTTAAGAAAGGCCTGGGCGACGAGGCCGCGGGCGAATTTCAAATGGCCATCCGCCTCAATCCTGATTTCGCACCTTCGCACTATTATCTGGGGACCATCCTGATCCGAAAAGGCCGGCTGGACGCGGCGATCTCCGAGTTGCAGGCGGCCGTTCACCTCGACCCCGCTTACGCCTTCGCACACAACAAACTTGGCATTGCCCTCGGGGCGGCGGGGCATCTCACTGAAGCGGTTGCCGAGTTTCAGGAAGCCATCCGGCTCAAACCCGATTACGCCGAGGCCAATACCAACCTGGCCATCGCCCTCAAAATGCAGGGCGCGGCCGCCCATTGAACCCCACTTTCTTTTTTGTTGTTTACCACGGGTATTGCTAATTTAAGACCATGCCGGACATCGTCCTCACCACGCTCAACGCGAAGTTCAGCCACGCCGCGTTCGGGCTGCGCTATCTGTTTGCCAACCTCGGCGAACTGCAACCGCGCGCCGTCATCGCGGAGTTCGACATCAACCTGCGCCCGCTGGACATCGCCGAGGCGTTGCTCGCCCGTGAGCCGCGCATCATCGGCTTCGGCGTCTACATCTGGAATGTTACGGAAACCACCGAGGTCATCACCGCCATCCGGCGCGTCCGCCCGGACATCAAGATCATCCTCGGCGGCCCCGAGGTCAGCTATGAGACCGAAGGCCAGCGCATCGTGGAACTCGCCGACCACGTCATCACCGGCGAAGCTGATCTGAAATTTGGAGAAGTGTGCCGGGCGCTGCTGGCTCCGGATGCGGCGGCCGGTGGCCTCCCCAAAATCATCCTGGCCGAGCTTCCCGAATTTTCCCGCCTTGCCCTGCCTTACGATTATTACACCGAAGCCGACCTCGCCCACCGCATCATCTACGTCGAAGCCTCACGCGGTTGCCCGTTCACCTGCGAGTTCTGCCTGTCGTCGCTGGACATTCCTGTGCGGCAGGTGCCGCTGGATAAATTTCTCGCCGCGATGCAAAAGCTGCTCGACCGCGGCCTGAAACAATTCAAGTTCGTCGACCGCACGTTCAACCTCAACGTCCCCACGAGCAAGGCCATCCTCGAATTTTTCCTGGCGCGGTATCAGCCCGGCCACTTCTATCATTTTGAGATGATTCCCGACCGCCTGCCCGCCGAGTTGCGCACGGTCATCGCCAAATTTCCGCCGGGCGCCCTGCAGTTCGAAGTCGGTATCCAGACTTTTAATCCGGAAGTCGGCGCGCTCATCAGCCGCCGCCAAAATTATGACCGGCTCGCGGACAACTTTCATTTTTTGCGGCTGGAAACCGGCGTCCACATCCATGCCGATCTGATCATCGGGCTGCCCGGCGAAACCGTGGACAGCTTTGCCGCCGGGTTCGACCGGCTCATCGCGCTCGACCCGCAGGAGATCCAGGTGGGCATCCTCAAGCGCCTGCGCGGCACACCCATCATCCGCCACGATCAGGCATGGCAGATGATCTACAACGCCCATCCGCCCTACGATATCCTGCAGAACAGGCTGATTGATTTTGCGATGATGCAGCGCCTGCGCCGCTTCGCCAAGTATTGGGACCTGGTCGGCAACAGCGGCAATTTTGTCGAAACCACGCCGCTGCTGTGGGCAGTAGGACAGGCATCTTGCCTGTCCAGTTCAAGAAACGTTAACTCGACAGGCGAGACGCCTGTCCCACCATCACCTTTTGCCCATCTGCTCCGCTTCAGCGACTGGCTCTACGCGCAGATCGGCCGCACCGACACCATCGCGCTGGCGCGGTTGGCGGAAAAACTTTTTGAATTCATCACCGTTGAATTGAAGATTGAAAAGCAGCTCGCCGCCGAAACCCTGTGGCGCGACTGGCAGCGGGGCGCACGCCGCGACCCGCCGGAATTCATCCGTGAATTTCTGTCCCTCGAATCACTTGGCCGTCCTCGTGCAAGCAAATCGGCTCTTCCCAAGCGGCAGGCGCGGCATCTGGCGGCCTGAGCCAACGCAGATATCAGGTATGCATATCCGGCGCCAGCACCACTTCCACCCCGCGCTCGCGCAGACCCTGGATCAATTCCTGTGGCGCGCGACTGTCCGTGACCACGATGTCGATCATATCCAGACCGCAAAGCGGCGAAACGGATTGCCGCCCAAACTTCGTATGATCCAGGCAAAAAATAATTTTCTGCGCCGCCTTCAACATCGCGCGCTGGATGTCGATCAGCAGCGCGTGCGAGTTGGTGATGCCTTCGAGCGTGATACCGCCCGCGCTCATGATCGCCACATCCGCGCGCATTTTGGAAAATGCCTCAACGGTCATCGGTCCAACCAGAACGCCGAG
>Ga0210392_10001507_pt1 | contig 12193 bp, 12 predicted proteins | sample IncBWC30OmetaG_FD_161057 | JGI IMG/M metagenome (GOLD analysis project Ga0210392, IMG submission 161057) | Forest soil microbial communities from Barre Woods Harvard Forest LTER site, Petersham, Massachusetts, United States - Inc-BW-C-30-O ...
CCGGCCCGGACCCGCGCTCGGACTCATCGGGCTGGCTGTCGGCCGGCCCGGTCCGGCATTATGTCGGGTGGACTCAGCAGCGTGACCCGAGGAAGAGGATCGGCAGGCACGCGCCGATGGGCGTCACTGAGATCGTCTACCTGGAGCCGGGCACGATGCTCGACGAGCGCGAGCTGAAGCGGACCGGTCAGTGTGCCAGATGCAGGGAACCATTCCGCAGCTCGCTCGCTGCGCCGTGATACCGCACTGGCTTTGGCCCAGATCAGCAGGCGCTAGCGCCGCCTGGCTGTTTCGTATTGCTCGGTGACGGTGGCCGGGATGCGTCCTCGTTCGTTGATCGTGACGCCGTGGTCCCTGGCCCAGGCGCGAACCTCAGCGCTGTGCCGACGGTCGGCAACCGGGCGCACCGGCCGCGCGCTCTGGTTTCGGCCGATCTTGCGGGCGTGGTCGACAAAAGGTGCCATGAGGCTGCGGAACCAGTCGGCGTTCTGAGTGTTCAGATCAATTTCATACTCGGCGGTGCCGAGCCCGAAGCGCACTGTTTCCTCGGCTTGCCCGCCTTCGAGGTCGTCTTCGAAGATGATCGTTGTCTTGCTGGCCATCAGTACTCCCACAGCTGCGATAGACCTATATGCAACATACCTGCCTTAATGTCATGACATTGCTGTTCCTGCCGGGACACGCCGTATGACGGGCGACCCGTCGGCTGCCTGCTCCTCGCGGTCGGGCTGCGGCTCACGATGTTCTAGCGATCATTGGCTCTGATGCGACAGCCATTTCGGCATCTGGCCATAATTTTGCTTAGCCGGGCGATGACTCCTGGTGTCCATCGGTCGTGCCAGTCGGCGGCGTCCTTGGGGCGGACTTGTTGATGAGAATCGCTGCAACAGCGCAGTTCTACGCAGTTTTAGGACGTGCATGAAATTGCCGACCGAGCGTAGGCGCGAGGTGATTCAGGCTCTGGGCCAATTAGTGAGCTGTTGGCGCAGGGTGGTTATGTCGCTCGGCGCCAGGCCGAGGGCGGTGAACGCGGTGTCGGGCATGTGGTCAAGGCGCTGGCCGGCTTCGGCGAAGTCGCGGTGTTCGAGGCCTGGGTCGAGTCTGCGGGCGAGGCTAATGAGTTGGGCAGGTGTGTAACGAGTGAGCATGGCCGCAGTATCGATGTAGTCGCGAGGCTCGATGCGGCTGGCGAGGGCGCAGATCTTGCCGCCGGCGACGTCTTCGAGGTCGAGCACTGGCCCGACATCAGTGGTGACCGGCTCGCGGGTGCGGGTGAAGTAGGCGAGTTGGAGCATCATCTGCTGGCCATCCGGCGCGGTGATGATCCATTCGGCCAGGCCCTGGCCCATTTCGGGAAAGATGTCCGCGAGGTCGTCGGCCTGACCGCTGGATTCGGTGCGGAACCCGGCGGCGTTAAGCGCCGCCTCGACGGCTGCGGCCGTGAGTCTTCTACCCCGTGCTCGTCATCAGTGAACAGGTCGACATCCGCGGTGGCACGGTTGATCACGCCGTGGGCCAGCAGCGCATTGCCGCCAGCCAGTGCGAAGCCATGGCCGCTAGCCGCAAGCAGTGCGATGACCGCGACCTGCTTGTGCAGGTCAGTGATGGGCATCAAGCCGCTGCGGCGGTGCGCAACGTCGGGTGGCGCTCTTGCCACGCCTGCCGGATGCCTGCGGGCAGGTGAAGACCTGGCCAGATCGCGACGAGTATGTCCCGGTTCAGGTAGCTGGCCAGGTCCTCTGGCCGGGCGGCTTCGCGCAGGACGGTCTGGTACAGCCAGCGGAGCATGAACGGGTCGGCTAGGTCGAAAGCCGGGGACTCACCGCTCCAGTACAGCCACAGCGGCAGTTGCACGGTCCCGCTGGCCGGGCCGCGCAGATCAGCCAGATCCGTGATTACGATTGCCCGGCGTCCGGGGCGCGCCTGATACTGCGTCCGGATCGCAGCAGGCCGCACGGTGCTCATAGATACCAGGGTAACCGCGCGAAGCGCCACGGCAGCGGATTGCGTGCGCCCATCCCCGAGATCAGGCTTGTGCACTCATGACACGACGTCCCATCAAGCTGTGCGATGCAACGCGGTCCGCTGCATCGACCGTCGAGGCACCTCGGCCTGGTCCGCTGCCTGAAGCCAGGGCTCGCCCGGTTGTCACCGCCCGGCGCGTGGTTGCAGTTCTGGTTGCAGTTCACCCCAGTTCAGGGAGGGTCGCCACAGTTCATCTGCCCAGGTCAGAACCATCCTGAACTACCGCGAACCATCCAGCGCGGACTCTTCTGTTGCTGCGTGCAGGACTGGCCTTTACCGGTTCGCGACCCATCTTGTGACCATTGCCGTGGGGAACGAGCTGTGTGTCGCCGGCGGCTAGATGGCCCACTGCAAGCTGTCCTCGTAGCAGGAGGTTTCGATGAGCGGCGAAGTTGCCCTTCCAGGTCCGGTCCAGATGCCGGATTGGTATCTAGCGTTCGGCTGCGTCGACGGCAGATTCAAGGTTGCCGGGGGTATCCAGATCGGCCAGCAGCGTGTCCGGTATGAGCGCGCTCTCGGCGCGCCAGGGACTGCCGAGGCCGTCGGCCTCCTGATCGCCGCCATTTTGCTGGCCGGTTTTGCCGTCCACGCGCTCCTTGCCTAGCTCAGTGGCTAGATAGGAGTGGTTCAGCCGCTCGTGTAGGTAGGTCAGGTGGGCTGGCACGCCTCGAGCAGTTCAAGGAACTCCTCCCGCAGGTCGGCAAGGCTCACCGCACAGTCGGCTAGATCCGCCAGCAGTTGGCTGAGATTCCTCTCTGCGAGATAGCCATAGCGCCCGGCGAAGCGGGCCACTTCAGTGATGCCGAACTCATCTACGAAGTCCATCAGGGCGTAGCCGATCATTTGCCAGAGATCGATGGCGGGCAGGGAGCCGGCTTAGCCGACATCTTCAGCTCCACAAGCAGGCCGCCCGCGATCAGATCGCAGTCGCCGGCCATCAGCGCCGAGCCGACCGGTGTCGGCCCCGGCGCCCACAGTCCCGTCCGGGACTCCAGCGACGGCAGCAATTTTGATTCCATCACCGTCCTCAGGGCTGCCAGCTGGTCGAGGCCCGCCCGCGGGCCGTCGCGAGCAACGCTTCTGCCGGCTGGTCGCGCAAGGGGAGGCATCTGTCGACGACGCTGCCTGACCCGACTTCGACGTGGTATGGCTTGCAGGTCATATGACCTGGATGACATACTGGGATGGTGGATGTCGATTGGCCGACGGAGTTCGGGGCGTGGCTGGACCGTATCGAAGCCGCAGCCCACACCGGTGACCAGCGATCTCGCGCGATTTTGGTATTCACCGCCCGGGCGCTGGACCAGTTGCGGAATCTGCGCGAGCCGCCGAGCAGGGATACCGAGCTGGCGACCCTGCGGTGGGTGCGGCAAGCCCGCCGCTATGAGCTGTGGCGAGTATCTCATGCCTACCACCCGCAGGTGGCAGTCAGGCTGATCTGCTGGTTCCCGCCAGGCGCTGGAACGGTGGTCGTCGCACTGTTCGCTGCCGACAAAGCACGGCTTGGCGACGTGTTCTACGACGGCGTGGCCGCACGCGCCGACCCGCTGATCGACCAGTGGAAACGCGAGACCGGTTACGAGGACAAACCACCACAGGAGGAGCCATGAGCGAGCACGAGTCCGCAGCACCCAGCCCGCCGGGTTTTGTCCGCGGCAACGCCCGCATCGACAAGCTGCTAGCCGACCCGGAGCTTGCCCCCGATGTCGCCGCAGCCCACGCCGAGGCCGAGGAGATGGACCGGATCTACGCCATGAACCTGGCCATGATCCGCAAAGCGGCGCAAATGACCCAGGCCGAAGTCGCCCGCAAGCTCGGCGTCGGCCAGGGCGTGGTCTCCCGTCTGGAACACCGCGACGACATGCTGCTGTCTACCTTGCACGACTACCTGATGGCCACCGGTGCCGACAGCGCCGCCATCGTGGTGATCGTCCACGGGCACAGGATTGAACTCGACCTCAGGCACCTCCGGGACCAGCCCGAACGGCTATCCGCCTGATACCAGCCAGTATCTCCCGCACCGACCCCGATATGATCGCCGTCATCCCAGCGCTGCGGCCGGGATCCATCCGTGTCTTGCCGGCGAGATTCGCCAGTCGGCCGGGAGGCGGCCATCGTGGTGTGGCGGGCCAGCAGGCTCCTTGTGATGCCGATCGGGATCGCGGTCCAGGGCATCAAGCCTGACCGGCGGCCGCCTATGCCATCGACGATAGTGGGAACGCGTGCGCGTGCCAGCCGGCCTGGCCGTTTTCCCCGGTTAGTTGACGCATGTGGGAGTAACTGAAGTGCCCCGGCGACACCGGCCACCGTAGTGGCGACCGCGTGGCTGATCCACCGGTATGCCGACCCAACTCGGGGCGTCGTAATGCCGCTGGGATTAGTTGCGCCGGGAGTCACTTCGCAGCCTTAATGACACGTGACCTGCTCAAATGTACCGGGAGCGGATCGCCTTCGATGAGGATCGGGCGGTTCGCATGGTGGGACGTTAGGCCCACTCATTGCTGTGACCTGCACGTACGCGGGTCAATGCGGGCTTATGCGGCTGGCTGTGCCCTCGGTGTGCCCTGGCGGCTGGTCTTGGCGCAAGGCTTCGATGATGCGTCGCTTGGCTAGTTCGTTCTGGCCGACGAGACACTTGGCGTAGATGCGTAGCAGCACTTCAAGGCTGTGCCCGGCCCATTCTGCGACCTGAGTCGGCGGGACACCGCCGCCAGGTAGACAGGCACGCGTGCCGCAGGTCGTAAGGACGGAGAGCCCTTGCGCCTGGCCGGGATTGACCACGCATCGCTTGTCGACGCTGCCCTTGCGCACGTCCGTCTTGTAGACGCGAACGTCGTAGGTGATGTCAGCAGCGCGTACGCCAGGCTGGATGTGATGCGGCGTTCAGCGGATCTTGTGATAGGCAAAGGCAGTCGATCAATTCCTGGACGACCTGGCCAGCCGCGGGTGCCGGGCGCTCGCATATCGGCTTAGCGGCCCGATGCCAGTCGATCGCTTGTGTCAAGCACCTCAATGGCGCGATCCGGGTCGTCGTCGCATTCGAGACGGCCGAGCGTGCGTGGGTGCTGCTCGTCGGACCTCATGACAACAAAGACCGATCCTGAACGTCTACTTAGAGCTGTATCGTTTAATAGGCGTCGACCCACCGGACAGCGCCGGCCGGGACAAACCTCCATGCTGGGCGTGCTTGCTCAAGGCGCTGGTGACGGTGCGGGCTGGGGGTCATGGCTGTCCGGCGGCGCGTGCCCAGGCCGTCTGGAGGGCAAGGATCTCGGCGGGGCTGCTCTCCCGGGCGATGTACGGGATTTCCAGTGCGTAGCGCATTCGCTCGCGCGGGATCCGGCGGTGCACTTCGGTGACGTCTTCGAGGATCTTGCTGTACAGCGCGGCGCCGTCCATGCAGAAGATGTCGATCAGCACCAGCCGCCCGTCGGCGGCTTTGCGGATGTGGGCCTCGTTCAGGTCGAGCCCGTCCCACCACGGCGTGGACTTCCGGTACTGCGCATCGATCACGCTGGCTGCGCGGCGTACCTCCGCGAGCTCCGCGTCGCCTGCTCCTGCCCGCCACTGCGCGGCGACCTGCCGGGCGAGCACCTGGCGCGCGGGAGCGGCGAACTCCAGGAAGACCACCGAACCGCCGCCGTCGAGGTCGGCGGCCAGCTCGATCCCCGGCAGCCACCGATTGCCCGCGCACTGGCGGCACAGGTCCACGAATGCCCGGTAGGCGGGGTCGAATGGGCACACCCTCGCGATGAGGGTTCCCTCCGGGGACCGCAGCGCCACCGCCCAGTCGCCCGCCCCGCTCAGCACCCAGCCCGCATTGACCAGCACGCCCAGGACCTGGCGATGAGACAGCCGCTCCCAGGGCAGGCCCGGAATGCGAGGACGATCAGCACTGGGCAATTCCGGTCGGGCCACCGCCGCACCATACCCGCACGCCATTGCCCGGCGCACCGGCATTACATGACCGCTACCCGCCAGCGATGCCGTACGGACGCCTGTCGCCAGGGCGCTGACCAAGCTCTGCTACTTTTGGCGGTGTTCCATGCGGGCGGGCTGATCGACCGGTCTTCTGCAGTCTAAATCCGTTTACGCGCAACGGTGGCCGGCGTTTCGACGACGACGAATGCCTGGGAAAGTGTCTTGACATCGTAATAGCCGCCTGCGGCGCAGGTATCTGCTGCGCTGCACGAGATGGTTCCGACTGCGGCGCGGCCGGATACATTGAGCGCACGCAAGCCAGGAACGTCGATAATCTTCCCCCACGCCCCGTTCACCTCGCTGACCACGAATCCTTGATCGTTACCGGCCGCGTCGCCGTAATATCCTCCTGCGGTGCAGTTGCCGGGAGCCCCGCAAGAGATCGAGTTCAAGGCGCCGCTGTTATAGGGGGCTGGGATGCCAAGGACCTGCCGGGCTTTGCGCCAGGTGCCGTTCACCTCGCTCACCACGAACGGCTGAGGCCTGCCGGCGCGGTCTTCGTAGTACCCGCCCGCCGCGCAGCTTGCCCGGGCATCACATGACACCGAGCGAACCTCGGCGAGGCCGCCGGTATTGAGCACTCCGGTACCCGGGACCTTCAGCGCTTTCCCCCAGGCGCCGTTCGTCTCGCTCACGACGAAGGCCTGATCTTTGCTGGAAGCGTCAAAATAGTGCCCGCCGGCCGCGCAGGAACCGCTCCCGCGGCACGAGACTGACCAGATCTGAGCCACTACCCTTACACTGCCGCCGAAACGCAGCAGCACCGGCGGCTGCCAGGCGCCATTGCGCGCGGTCATCACGAACGCGTCGTAGTTCCCGTCCCCGCTGGCTACGCAGTAGCGCGTTGCGCCACAAGACACCGACAAAACCTCAAGGTTGACAGAGCTGCCGTGGACACGAACCAGCACAGCCCGGTGCCAAGAACCATGGACCTCGCTGACCACGAACCCATGGCCGATAACGCCCGTAAAGTATTTCGTGTAGTAGTTCCCGATCGCTGCGCAGTTACCCGGCGCGCCACACGATATCGACTGGGCCTCGGCGTCGGCTGGGCCGCGTCCGGTTAGCGTGGCCAAGCCCGGGATAGCCAGCGCCCGCCGCCAGGAACCGTTGACCTCGCTCACGACGAATACCTGGCTACCACGGCTGGTCGTGTAATCTCCCACCGCCGCGCAATTGCCCGGGCTCGCGCACGAGACGGAGACGATCTGTGCCCCCCTTCCGTCGCTGAGAAGATTTATGCCAGGAACTCGCTGCGCATTGCCCCAGCTGCCGCTCACCTCGTCGACGACGAACGCCCTGAGACTGCCGCCGTCCCCGTACTCGCCCACCGCCGCGCAGTTGCCCGGCGATGGGCAGGACACCGAGTTAACCCCGCTGCCAATTGCGCCGAGAGCACCCAGGCCGGGCACCCCCTGAGCCGTCCCCCAGGTACCTCCCGACGCCATAGCCGCCGGCTCAACGGCTACCGCCACGTCCACGACCGAAGGCAGCCCCAAGGCCAAGGACAGTTCCGCGATCACGACTAGCGCTATCGCCGGACGCCGAATCATGGGTGCTCCCGCGTGTATTGTTTCTTGATCATGACACAAACGTCAGAGCTTCTGCCGCAGCAGAAATCAACACAACATTAACTGAAATCAGTACCACACCGGCTGATCATCGCCAACCCAGACAGTCGCCCAAAGACACCCAAACATCCCGACGACGCTGAAAGCACCGGCGTCGATTCCGCAGACCACAACTACCCGCAGCCGTCGGCCAGGCCGGCTACGGCCGGTAACTCTGGCTGGGCTTGCGGGAGGTCATGTCGGTCGGGCTAAGGTTTGCCGGGCGGATCCTGGGTCGGCGAGGGCGTTGGACTCGGCGAGCACCGAGGGAGCCTCGGCCGCGCCTATCCGCTGGAATATCTCGTGAGCCTGCAGCAGCAAGGCTTGGGCTGGCGCGGGCTTGCCGGCGGCGATCGCGCAGCGGGCCAGGCCGGCCAGTGCGCAAGCTTCGTCCCAGGGGCTGACGACGGCACGGGCCAGGTCCAGGGCCTGCTGGTGACAGCGCCGGGCTTCGGCGGGTTCACCGATGGCCAGGTGTACCGTCCCTCTTTCATTGAGCGACTGGGCCTCGCCCGCCCGGTGGGCGATTTCGTGGTAGAGGACCTGCGCTTGCTTCAGATCGCTGGCGGCGCCGGGATAGTCACCGGTCTGCCGCCGTACGATCCCGAGGCACATGATGGCGTTGGCCTGGCCGAGCCGGTCGCCTATATCGCGGTAGAGGGCCAGGGCCAACTCCAGGTCGCTGGCGGCGCCGGGATAGTCACCGGTCCGCTGGCGCACTACCCCGAGGGAGGTCAGGGCGTTGGCTTCGCCGAGCCGGTCGCCCGTGTCGCGGCACAGGTCCAGTGCTTGTTCCAGGTGGCTGGCGGCGCCAGGATGGTCGCCGGTCTGCTGCCGCACGTCCCCGAGGGTGATTAGAGCGTTGGCCTGGCCGAGCCGGTCGCCGAGGTTGCGGTAGAGGGTCAGTGCCTGTTCCAGGTCGCTGGCGGCTGACGGGTAGTCAGCGGCCACCATCCGCACGATCCCGAGCCGGGTCAAGGCGTGGGCCTGGCCGAGCTGGTCGCCGAGGTTGCGGTAGAGGGTCAGTGCCTGTTCCAGGTCGCTGGCAGCTGACGGCCAGTCGCCGGTCAGCCGCCGCACGTCCGCCAGGTAGGTGAGGGCGTTGGCTTCGCCGAGCTGGTCGCCGAGGTTGCGGCAGAAGTCCAGGGCCTGTTCCAGGTTGCTGGCCGCGCCGGGATAATCACCGGTCATTTGCCGGACGATCCCGAGGTAGGTGAGGGCGTTGGCCTCGCCGAGCTGGTCGCCGAGGTTGCGGTACAGAGTCAGTGCCCGCCCAAGGTCGCTGGCGGCTGACCGGCAGTCGCCGGTCAGTTTCCGCGCGTCGGCGAGGCAGGTGAGGGCGTTAGCCTCGCCGAGCCGGTCGCCGAGGTGCCGGGCGGCCCGTGAGGCGGCGAGGTGCCGGGTGATGGCATCGGTCCACGGGCCGTCTCGGCGCAGCAGCTCGGCAAGGGCGGCGGTCAGGGCGGTGACCCGGGCGTGCTGGCGAGCCCGGCTGGCGTTGTCCAGGCATGCAAGCAGGTTGTCACGGTCGGCGCGCGCCCACGCCAGCGCCTGCCCGGCGTCCTCCAAGGCCGGGCCGCTGAGCGGTGTGCTTGGTGCGGCGGGCTGGGTACCTGGCGTTGTCTGGCGGGCCAGGAGGGCCTGGGCGCGGGCGGCGGTGTGCTGGTAGTAGTCGAGCAGTCGGCGTAGCGACTGGTCCCGGCCACGGTCGGCGGCGCCGTGGTCGCGGGCGTAGCGGCGCAGCAGGTCGTGCATGCCGCAGCGGCGGTAGCTGGTCTCGGTCAGCAGCCCCTCGCCGTGCAGGGTGTTCATTTGGCCGGCGGCTTCGGCGGGGCTGATCCCGGCTAGCGCGGCTGCGGCGTAGCTGTCGCAGGTTGTACCGGGGTGCAGGCCCAGGAGGCAGAAGAACCGTTGCAGAGCAGGATCTAGGTGCCTGTATGACACCTCGAACGCGGCGGCGATGGTCTTATTCTCCGCGGAAAGAGTTAGCACCCCTTCCCGGGTCTCGGCGGCCAGGTCTGCCAGCGTCCATGACGGGTGGCACGCTAGCAGGCGGGCGAGCAGGGAGATCGCCAGTGGCAGGCGCCCCGCTAGCGCCGCTACTTCTTCCACGCCGCCGGGATCGGCTGCCGCGCGAGGGGCTAGCCGGGTGAGCATCCGCTGTGCCTGCCCTGCCGGGAGGGCGTCCAGCCGAACCGGCACAACCTGGCCAGGCAGGTCACCGAGGTGTCGGCGGCTGGTGATCAGCACCAGGCAATCCCCGCCGCCGGGCAGCAGCGGAGTGACCTGGCTGCTGCTGGCGGCGTTGTCGAGCACCAGCAGCGCCCGCTGCCCGGCTATCTTGTCCCGCCACATCCCCGCCCGGCCGTCTAGGTCGGCTGGCACGAACCGCGGATCAGCGCCAGCCGCGGTTAGCAGCCCGGCTAGCGCGTCTTCGGGGCGTACCGGTTCCTGTCCGGGGGTGTGGGCGTGCAGGTCGATGAACAGCTGCCGGTCTGGGAACCGCTCTGCCAGCAGGTGCGCGGCGTGCACCGCCAGGGCAGTCTTGCCCACTCCAGGCATCCCGTCGATCGCCTGGACTGTCGTCACACCGTTATTCACCGCCCTGGCCACTGCGGCGGTGATCATGCTCAGCTCATGGTCGCGGCCAGTGAACGCCGCTACGTCCCGCGGCAGAGTGAAACGCGTTCCCGTGCCCCTCGCCAGCGCCAGCTCGGTCAGGGCCTGATACACGGCAAGCTCAAGGCCCTCCGCCGTGGTGAAGCCGACCGTGACAAGTCCAGCCCCTTGCACCCGCTCCCGGAATCCGTCCACCGCACCCCGGTCGGCATCGGCCGGAGCGGCGGCGTTCTCATCGAGCAGGAACAACATCCGGGGCAGTCCGGCGGCACCCGCCTCGTTAAACTCCAGCTCCGTGTACGAGATCGCCGCGCCAGGAACGATCGATCCGTAACGGAACCCCAGCACCGCCAGGTAGACCTCGCACCGCCGGACCCGTTCCCGGCAGTATTCGGCCGGCTGCCCGTCCCGCGCCCCGAAATACCCCATGTCAACCGGGGCCATCCCCGCTCGGGCGACTCCGTCCAGGACTGCCCGCACGAACGAACGGCCCTCTGGGAACGCCGCCATGTCGGAGGCGTGCGAGAGAAATACCTGGCCCGTCAGCACCGGCCCGCCCGTCGTGCGTCCACTGGAAAACATCCCGGAGCCTTCTCGCGAACGGCCGGAAGACAATAGAAACGACCACGCCTAGCCAACGCCACCACGAAGCTCTCAGATCATTAACGATAAGCAGGGACATCGCGACCAGCAAGCACCGCCGCGACGCTGACCAGCCTGGGTCATCGAAGAACGCCCCGCCGGCGCCGCGAGCCCTCAGCTTCGCTGTAGATTGACCTCAGGTATCACCCTTCGCCTCCCCGGTGGCATGAATGAGAACGGTCTCGCGATTCAAGCCGAGCATATTCATTAGCTATCGCGTTAAAGATGCGTCTTTTCCGGCCGCGATCGTATATACCCGCCTGCGGAGATTCTTCGGGCCGAGGGCGATCTTCCGGGATGTGGACTCGCTGGGAGCGGGTGATCTTTACAATGACCGGATCCGGCTCGCCTTGCAGTCAAGCAGGGTGATGGTGGTGGTCATCGACCGGGGATGGCTTGCCGCTGCGGACAATGATGGCAACAAGCGGCTGTCTAACACTGATGACTGGGTCAGGCGCGAGGTAGCGACCGCGCTAGCGCGGGGCATCAGGATAATCCCGCTTCTCGTCGACGAAACGCGGATGCCGGAAGATAACGAGCTCCCTGACGACATCAGGGGCCTGGCGCTCGCGTCGGCAAGGCGGCTGCGTCACGAAAGCCTGGCCCAGGACTGCGCTCGGCTCGTCCGGGAGATCCACCGGTACGGGATACGGCGCCGCGCTGCCTTCCGCGCGACTGCCTTCAGCCTGTCGGGCATAACCCTGGCGGCCACCGCGCTCGTGGGGTTCTACCTGATCCGTCCTGACGGCCACGCGAACATGAGCAAGTCGGGGCACAAGAGTTCTGCCGTCATCGCTAACGATGACCTGACGCGCGCGACGGTGATTCCTACCGGCCGGGGACCCTTCGCCATCGCGCTAGGCACAACCGAGGCCTGGGTCGTGAACAACGACGGAAACTCGGTCACCGAGATCAGTCGCCAGCTCGGAGCGCCGACCGTGACCATCAAGGTCGGCAATCATCCGGTGGGCGTGGCCGTTGACCGGAAGGGCGATGCCTGGGTCTCTAATAATGGCAGCGGCACTGTCATGCGCATCGCGACCGGCGCCCGGCGTCCCGACCTGACGGTTCGGACTCTCGCCGGGCCATCGGAGATGGTCTTCGACCGCGGCGACATCTGGCTCGCCGAGACCGGTGGCGACATGGTGGCCAGAGTTAACCCGGAGACCGGAAAGATAGTCAAGCAGATCCACGTATCAGGCGGCCCGGCAACGATTGCGGCGTCCGGAGGCGAAATCTGGACTGGCGACATTAACAACAATAGCATCACAGAAATAAATGCGAATACTAATACCGTGGCAGATGTAGTGTCCATC
>Ga0210392_10001508_pt1 | contig 12184 bp, 10 predicted proteins | sample IncBWC30OmetaG_FD_161057 | JGI IMG/M metagenome (GOLD analysis project Ga0210392, IMG submission 161057) | Forest soil microbial communities from Barre Woods Harvard Forest LTER site, Petersham, Massachusetts, United States - Inc-BW-C-30-O ...
ACGCTTACTCGACACCGAAGGCCGAGAGTTTCTGGCCAAGTGCCAGCGCAGCGGCGAGTGCACGCTGAGCCAAACCTCGGGGCAGCCGGCAGAGGCGGGCAAGACTGCGTTTGCGCTCACGCACACCGGAAGGCTCGTCGGCATCTGCAACGTGCTTCCCGGTCAAGCACCCGACACGCCGGCCGAGTGCCGCCCGTTGGTCTGCCAAACCGACAGCGATTGCCCGCCGAGCCACGGCTTGAAGGACGGTCAGTGCTTGAACGCGCTGTGCACCGATCCCGCGCAGGCGCTGGTCACGCCCGATTCGGTCATGCTGTGCTTGGCTGGCTCGGGCGTCGGCCGCGACCAACCGAGGCAAGTCGAGCGCTACGCGTTGGGCCTCAATTGCGGAGCTCCCTGCAAAGTGCCCGCGCCCTGTCGCCAACCCTAGCGCTCACCGTTCCTCGTCACTCCGGTCGCAGAACAATTGGAGGTACCGTCGCATGCCGACTAACAAACTGTGGACTGAACACACCGAGCGCGCGGCCTGGGAATCGGTGGAAGCACTGCGCGAAAAGTTGCTCGCTGCCGACAAGCGAATCGAACGCTTGGCGCCGCCCGTCGAGGGCTGGCCCGAGCTGCTACAAACCCTGGATGCCGCGCGCGAGCAGCACGGCTTCCACGCCAGCAGCTACGCGTCGCTGATTGCCGAATTGAGTGAGCGCCTCACGCGGCTCGACGCAAGCTCGCGAGTTGCCGAGGGCGAGCTCGCGCGCGAACGCGCGATGCGCGCGCAGTCGCTGCCCGCCGTTCAGTCGCCGCACTTCGAGTCTGCGAGCGAGCTGCCGGCAGCGCTGATGGCCGACGAGGACGAATTCGAATCGGCCGCTGGCGCGCAGTTCTTGCGCGCGCTGTGGCGCCGCTTTCGCGGTCAGGTTCGCGAAAACGCTCGCGTCTCGTTGGACAGCCTGATGCGCTCGATCGAAGCCGACGTCGACAAGCTCGCCGAGCTCGACGAAGCCGAGCTCGCGGAGGCAGCACTAGCGCTCGCAGCGCTGTCCATGCGCCTCGAGCACGAAGCGCGCAAGCAGTCGTCGACGGGCTGAACGTTTGCGGCAATCTGCGGGAGTTTGGGGTCCCGGCGTGGAACGCGCCGGGTAAACCTGGAAGCCTGGAGGGTTCTCGACTAGCCTGCGCCCCTCGCAATGACCGAATCTTCCTCGCTCGAGCCGAGCATCGCGCTCGCCGCGTACGCCGAGCCGTTGGCCTCCAATCGACGTGTCTTGGTGTTCGGCAACGCCTTGGCCGCGCTGTCCGTGCAGCTCTTGGAGCGCGGCGCGCGCTCGGTGCACGTGTGCGATCTCGACGCCGTGCGCGTCTCCGAGGCCGCCGCCCGCAATCGCTCTTCGCAGATCTCGTTCTCGAGCTTGGCCGACAGCGATCTATCCGTGCGCGACGGCTCGTTCGAGCTAGTGCTGGTCGAGAACCTGGGCGCGTTCGGCCCGATGGGCTTGGTCAGCAAGGCCAAGCGCGCGCTCGCCCCGCGCGGCGTCGCGATCGTGGCTTGCCCCAATCCAGAAGCCGCTTTTCCGTTGCTCCGCAGCGGCAACCCGGCCGCCACCCGCCTCGACTACTACGCCCTGTACGACGCCGTGGCCGCCGAATTCGAGCACGTGCGCATGCTCGGCCAAACGCCTTTCGTCGGCTACGCCATTGCGGATTTCTCGGCCGCCGGCGAGCCCGAGCCTGCGCTCGACACGAGCTTCGTACCGGGCGGCGCCGAAGAACCGGATCTGTTCATCGCGCTGGCGTCCGAGCACGAAGTGCGGCTCGACGAGTTCGCCGTGATTCAGCTGCCCACGCGGCGCTTGCTCGGCAGCATGGGGGTTTCGGCCCCAACCCCCGCACCGATCCCCCCTCCCAATAAGGCCGCAGACGCAGAGCTCGCGCGCCAGAATCAGTGGATCAAAGAGCTCGAATCGCGCGCCAGCACCGCCGACGAACGCGCCGACCACGCCGACACCGAGCTGGAGGAGCTCCGCACGAAGCTGCAGATCGAGCAAGAGGCGCTCGGCGCCCTGAAGGCTCAGCATGAGAACGAGCTCGGCGCGCTGCGGACCGAGCTCCGCGCGAAGGCCAGCGAGTTACTACGCGCCAGCAGTGAGCTGGCTCAACGCGATCGGCAACTGGCGGAGAAGAGCGCGGTCGAGCAAGAGGGCAGCCCCGAGCTTGCCGCATTCGAGCAGCAGCTCGTCGAGCGCGGCAGCGAAGTACGCAAGCTGGAGCAGGACCTGCGCACCGCCGAGCGCACGGGCCGCGAGCTGGCGCGAGAGCTGGAACGGCGCCGCACCGATCAAGCAAGCGCTGGCAGCGCCGAGCTGGAACGCGCCCTCGCCGAGCGCGAAGCGGATCTCCAGGCTGCGGCTTGGACCATCGAGAGCCTCTCCTTACGCTTGGAACTGGCCGGAAAGTCCCCAGTCGAGAGCAGCGAGCCAGAAACAGCGCGCCCGAGCGACGAAGCGCGTTGACAGGTCGATCGAAAGCCTTACCTTGCCGACCAAGTTCCCCGGCCGGCGACATCCAGCATGAGTGAAAAGCGCGACTTTTACGTGATCTTGAGCGTGACTCGGGAAGCCTCCGACGACGACATCAAGAAGGCCTATCGCCAAGCTGCTTTGAAGCATCACCCGGATCGCAATCCGGGCGACAAGGCCGCGGAGGAAAAGTTCAAGGAGGCCACCGAGGCTTACTCGGTGCTGTCCGACGCCGAAAAGCGCCAAGCTTACGACCGCTTCGGGCACGCCGGGCTGAACGGCGCCCAAGGCTTCGACTTCAACGGCGCCGGCATGGGCGACATCCTGAGCCACTTCCAAGACATGTTCTCCGACTTCTTCGGAGGCAACGGAGGCGGCGGTGGTCAACGCCGCAAGCGCGGCCCCGAGCGCGGTCAAGACGTCCGCGTCGAAGCAGTGATCTCGCTGAAAGACGCACTGCTCGGCGGGAAACACGAGATCTTGGTCAGCGGCGCTGCCCCTTGCGAGACCTGCCTCGGCTCGGGCGCCGAGCCCGGCACCAAGACAGAGACGTGCACCCAGTGCCGCGGCTCGGGCCAGGTCACGGCGCAGCGCGGCTTCATCATGTTCTCGAGCCCGTGCGCGCGTTGTCGCGGTACCGGCCAGTACCTGCCTTCGCCGTGTAAGATCTGCCGCGGCTCGGGCGCCGTGGAGCGCCAACGCAAAGTGCTCGTGGCCATCCCCGCTGGCATCGACTCAGCTCAGCGTTTGCGCGTGCCGCGTCAGGGCATGCCCGGGCCCAATGGCCTGCCCGCGGGCGATTTGTACGTGGACATCGAGGTCGAGAGCGACGAACGCTTCGAGCGCCAAGGCGCCGATCTCGGCACGCGCGCTTCGATTTCGTTCGCCGAAGCCGCGCTCGGCAGCAAGCTCGAGATCAAGATGCCGGACGACACCGTGATCAGCGCCGAAGTGCAGCCCGGCACGCAGCCGAACAGCGTGATCGTCGTGCGTGGCCAAGGCATGCCCCGGCTCGATCGCCACGGCCGCGGGGATCTGCACGTCGCGGTCAACGTACGCGTGCCCACAAAGCTCAGTAAGGCCGCCAAGAAGCTGCTACGCGAGCTAGACGCCGAGCTCGGCGGCGAATCGGCTTCCGAAGCCTGAGCGGCGGCGCGACGTCATAAGCAATCGGTGGCACAGCTTGAGCCAGGGTGGCGACCTAGATCCACCGGCTCTCGCGGCTTTGCGCTGGCACCGCTGTTGCACGGTCGACGCTGATGGCTCGCTGCTTCAGCTTAATTTTGACGTTCGCGGCCACAGCGGCCCTCGGCTGCGGCGGACGGGAGACCGGCGCGGGCGCGACTGCGAGCGGCGGAGGCGCCGACACGACTGGAGGCGCCGACACGACTGTAAGCGGCGCGGGCGCCGACACGACTGTGAACGGTGGAACGGCGGGCAAGAAAGGGAGCGGCTCGGCAGGCGCGGTCGCCCCTGTCTCGTGCCCGTCGAGCTCTGAAGACGCCGGAGCAACCTCGTCGGGCGACGCGAACGCGCCCGTCTTCCATCGCGCTGCGCCAGCTTGTTGTCCGGCACAGCGCGGTCCTGCACCGTCCGCCAGCGAGGGGTCACCTTACGAAGCCGAATGCTCGTCGGACTCCGAGTGCGCCGATGGTGCCAATGGCCGTTGCTTCCCGTTCGAGGGGCTCGTCATGGATCCCGGGTGCTCGTACGACGAGTGTTTTACCGACTCGCATTGTCCGTCGCTGTCGCCGTGCCTTTGCCGTACCTCGGCTGCGGACAATACTGCAAACGTTTGCTTGAGGGGCGGCAACTGTGCGGTCGATGCAGACTGCGGCCCCGGTGGGTATTGCTCGCCTTCGCCCTCGCCCCCGGCCGGCCACGACCCCGGATGCGGCTACGCCAACTACGCGTACTACTGCCATACGAAGACCGACACCTGCATCAATGCATCCGACTGCCCCGCGGCCGTACCCCCCGATCCGCAGGACACGGTAGAGGGGTGGTTTCCGATCTGCGCCTACGACCAGACCCTGAAGCACTGGGGCTGTGGCCAGAGTGCCTGCTTCCCGCCGTGACTAGAAGCGAGCGCTAACCGAGCTTCTGCGCCAGCCGCAGTAACTCGGTGCGAGTCTTCTCCAGCGGTTCGCTCAGCTCGGCGTCTTGGCACAAGAAGCGCTCCAGCTCGGGGAGCACTGCCAGCGCCTTGTCGAGCCGCTCGTCACTGCCTTTCTCGTAAGCGCCGAGCGCGATCAGATCACGCTTCTGTTCGTACGTGGCGAGCGCGCTGCGCACGCGACGCGCGGCTTGCACGTGTACCGGCGTAACGATTTGGTCCATCACCCTAGAGAGTGATGTCACGGCGTCCACCGCCGGGTAGTGACCGCGCGCCGCAATTTGCCGATCGAGCACGATGTGCCCGTCCAAGATGCCGCGCACCTCGTCGGCGATCGGTTCGTCCATGTCAGAGCCCTCGACGAGCACCGTGTAAATCGCGGTAATTGCGCCCATCTCGCCTTGGCCGCTGCGCTCCAGTAAGCGCGGTAAGAGCGCGAACACGCTGGGCGGATAGCCGCGCCGCGCCGGAGGCTCACCCGCGGCGAGTCCGATCTCGCGTTGTGCGCGCGCCACGCGGGTCACCGAATCCACGAGCAGCATCACGTTCTTGCCCGTGTCGCGGAAGTATTCGGCGATCGCGGTGGCGACTTGGGCAGCGCGCAGCCGCTCGACCGGCGGGGCGTCACTGGTGGCGACGACGACCACGGAGCGAGCGCGCCCCGCGGCGCCGAGCGCGCGCTCCAAAAACTCCGAGACCTCACGACCGCGCTCGCCGACCAAAGCCACGACCACGACGTCTGCGCTGGTGCCGCGTGCAATCGCGCCGAGCAGCATGCTCTTCCCAACGCCCGAGCCGGCGAATAGCCCGACGCGCTGTCCCACGCCGAGCGTCATCAGGCCGTCGATCACGCGCACGCCGCTGGCCACCGCGGTGTCTACCGGGCGGCGACCGAGCGCAGGCGGAGGCGCGCGGTCGACCGGCACCCATTTGAGCCCGGCGGGGGCGTCGAGACCGTCGATCGGTCGCCCTAGTCCGTCGAGCACGCGGCCGAGCAACGCTTCGCCAGCCGCGACTTCCAGCCCGCTACCCGTGGACTCCACGAGGTCGTCTGGGCCGACGCCGGACAGATCGCCGAGCGGCACCACCAAGGCCTCCCCAGCGGCGAAGCCGACCACTTCGGCGCTGAGCGGCTCGCCGCGGCGGTGCACGATCAGCACGTCTCCGACACGCGCACCCGGCAGGGTGACCCGCAGCATCAAGCCCGTCACCCCGACGACTTTGCCCACCGGCCGTAGCGTGGCTGTACCCGCCAGCCGAGCTCGCAGCAAATCGATGTCCACGGCAAGAGTTTGCCCAAAGCCAATGAAGGGTGGGAGGCTTTTATCGTGGGTCCGACTTATGAAGCCATTCGGCGCAATTTGGTGCGTCAACTCGGGCTGCCTGCGCGTGTCGGGGCTCTGGCTTATGCCGTCGCCCTATTCGCGTTCGGCTGCCAAGCCTCCGTCAGCGCCGGCGCGAACAAGCGCGTGAAAGCCGACGCCGAGGAAGGCCCGGACTTCGATAAGCCGATCAGCGCCGACGCGCTCGCGCAGAAGCCGACGCCGGCCATCGCACTGACCGACACCGCGCTGCTCGGCGCGCGCCACGACATGAGCCTGGTTGCCGAGCACGCGAACGTCGCCTGCGCGTGCGTGAAAGTGGGGCTCGGCTCCGCGCAGTCAGCGGCCTTCCAATGGCAAAGCGGCGCGCCGCATTTGAACGACGACATTCAGATCGCGATCGCGATGACGTCGGAGGGCATGGCTTGCACGGGCGAGCCCAAAGGCGCTTCCGGCGCTTCGTACTGGGGTTATCGCATCTCGGGCAACGACGTGATCGTGTTCTTGGAGGGAGTGCGCGCCGGCCGTCCGCGCACCGCCGCCGCGATCATTCCAAAGCCGGTGGGCGGTGGAAAAGTGTATCTCGCACCTGCCACTAGCAAGCAGCCTTACGGTCGTCCTCTGAATGGCAAAGGCGAGCGCTGCGAGATTGGCAATGTCGCGACGACGCGCAGCACACCATTCACGATGGGTGAGCTCGGCGATACGTCGGCGAAGGACGCGAACAGCGCCCCAACAGTCGACGGCGGGGAATAAGGCTACGGGGAATAAAGCCCCGCGCGCGTCGCTCTCGCGTCTGCGTGAGATAAATAATTGATCAGTCATTCACAATCTTGTGGATGAAAGATCGAAGCTCGTGTGTCCTTGTACAGGTGGGCGCGGCCGAGGAGCACCCCTCCCCCCACCACCAAGTGCCCTCGGTCGCGTCCCCATTGTTGCTCGCGTTTCGCAGCTGAAAAAGCCTCGATTTGCGAGCGCACTGACGCGTGCTGCGCGAGCAGTGTTAGCCTGCCCGTGTGTCCACCTCACGCGTCGTTCGTGGTTTCGGTGCGTTCTTCACGCTGCTCGCGAGCGCGCTTGCGCTGAACGCGAGCTCTGGCTGCGCGTCGACGAGCTCGTCGCGACAACCGTGCCCGTCCGACACTTGGTCGGGAATGTGTGTGCTCAGCGGTTTGACGAAGGTCGAAGAGCGCGAGATGCCGATGCCTTGGGTCGTATACGAAGGCGTCTACACTCCGCAGAACAACGCGCAGTATCCGCAATTCGCGCCGCCCGAAGTGCGCCTCCGCTTCGGCGCGCCGGCAGCCAGCGAGCAGGCGCTCAAGGCTCAGCTGAGCGCGCAAGCTGCAGTGCCCTGCCACGCTCCGATGACGCAAGGCGCCTGCATGCCGGGCGCGGTCGTCGCCGATGTCCTTCCGTTCGACCCGGCTCGGGCTACGACCTCGGCTGCGACTCACGTCACGGGCTGCGCGGCCATCGAGGCCGCCAGTGAGCAGGATCGATTGAATCAGTCGTACGAGCCGAGCACCGCTATTCCGGAACGGTTCGTGTTCGACGAAGGTTCCGCGACACCAGGCCCGGGCGCGAAAGACACCGCAAGCGCGCTTGCGAAACGACTGACCGCGGATCAGAGCTTGGAGTGCGTCGGGGTGGTCGGGCAGATCAGCGGCGGCGAGTCCGCCTCGCTCGCCGAGGGACGCGCCCGCGCGATCAAGGCGCTGCTCGAGTCACTCGGTGTCGACAAGGGTCGACTGATGACGATCGCAGTCACGGCCAAAGTCTTTGGGCCTTCCTCGAATCCGCAGCCGCCGGATCCGAGCAACCGCCGCGTTTCGCTCAAGGTATTGCTCGGAGCTGGGGCCGCCGCCGCCGCGCCAGCGCCTTCGCCCGCGTCCGCAATTGCTCCCGGGAAGTGAGCGAGTGCCGCGCGCGCAACGCGTTTGCCGATTGCTGATCGGCGCCGTCCTGGCCGGCGGAACCGCGGCGCAGGCGCAGGCGCCGAGCACGCCAGCGCCGGCCGCGGCTGCGACTGCCGCGGCGATCCCGGACGACATGCTGCCCGTCCCAGGCGGAACCTTCACCATGGGCGCCGACGGCGTTGGCGAGCGCGACGAACAGCCCGCGCACCCAGTCACAGTAGCCGGATTTCTGCTCGACAAGACCGAAGTCACGAACGGAAAATACTTGGAGTGCGTGAACGCAGGCGTGTGCAAACCGTACCGCGACAACGTCGCGCGCGGCTTCGGAGCTGGGCCGGAAGCAGGTTTTCGCGGCGCGGAGCAACCCGTGGTGGGCGTGTCTTGGTTTGACGCCGGTGACTACTGCACATTCCGCGGCAAACGCCTGCCCGGTGAGGCCGAGTGGGAACGCGCCGCACGCGGCGACGACGGACGCAAGTACGCGTGGGGAGACGCCTTACCGGATCCGGAGCACCTGGCCTGCTTCGGACGCAAAGTAGGCGCGAAGGGCGCCACCACCATGCCCGTCGGCTCGTATCCCGAAGGGCGCGGACCGTACGGTCACGTAGACCTCACGGGCAACGTTTGGGAGTGGACGCGCGACATTTACGATCCGATGGCTTACACCCGCGACGGCAGTCCGCAGGGTGTCCCGGGTAGCTGTGAGCAAGTGCTCGAGTCGCTGGCTTCGCTACGCCGTGCCAAACGTCAAGGCTACACCGGCTCGAATCCGATTCCGACGCGCTGCGAGCGAGCGCTACGCGGCGGGGCATTCAACTACCCAGGCGCCGGGCTACGCGCGTCGAACCGCGTTCATCATCCTCCCGAATGGCGCATGCTCGTGGCTGGTTTTCGTTGCGCGCGAGACGGTTGAAGACGGCTAAACACGATTGAAGACCGCCAATGGCGAGTGCCTGACGCCGCGCTCAAAAACCCGGCAGCGCCCGCGTTTCTAGCGTTGTTCTGCGTTCTCCTGGGTATTGCGGCGGGCCATGCTATTCTGAAGATTCGGGGCGCCTGTCTCGGGCGCCGCTATTCGCACCTACCCCCACACTCTGGGTCGGAGCTCGATTGACCGGTGGTTCGCGCCATATCTCGACTCAAGATCGCGTGCTGGATACCGGCCCCGCGCGCTTGATCGCTATTAGTGGCACGCAAGCCGGGCGCAAATTCAAAATCGGCAACACGGCGATCATCGGCCGCGGCGCAGAAGCCTCCGTAACGCTCGAGGATCCGGAGATTTCTCGTAACCACGCGCGCATTTCATGCAGCGACGTGGGCGCGTACTTGCTGGAGGACCTGGGCAGCAAGAACGGTACGCAGGTCAATGGTCTGCCCATCAAGAGCCATTTGCTTTCGTTCGGCGACAAGATCCAAGTCGGTCCGAACGTCGTGCTCTTGTTCGCGCCCTTCGATCCGGTCGAGGATCAACTGCTGCAACGGCAGCGGCTCGAGGCGTTAGGGCGAGTCGGCGCGGGCGTTGCGCATGACTTGAACAACATGCTCGGCGCGATCACCGCCAGCATCGACTACCTGGGCAAGCTACCCGGAGCCAGCGCCCTCCGCAGCGAAGAGGTCCGGGAGTGCTTCGACGACATCCGGCTCGCCGCTCATCAAGCTTCGGACCTGACGCGCGGCATCTTGAAGTTCGCCCGCGGGCGAGCCCAGGCGCACTCACCCGTGGATCTGTCCGGGCTGTGCAGCGACGTCATGCGCTTGATCCGTCACACCTTCGATCGCGCCATTCAAATCGAGGCCAAGATCCACCCTGGGCTGTCGGTACGCGGAGACCAAGCCGAGCTCCATCAGGTGCTGATGAATTTGTGCCTGAACGCGCGCGACGCGATGCCACGCGGCGGCGTGCTCACGGTGTCGGCGAGCGCAGTGACAGCGCAGAGTCACGTGCTTCCCGAGCAGTTGAATCCTGCGCAGCCACACCTAGTGCTGTCCGTGCAAGACACCGGAGTGGGGATGGACGAGACCACGCGCGCGCGTATCTTCGAAGCGTTCTTCACCACGAAGCGCGAAGGCGCTGGGTTTGGCCTGGGCTTGGCCACGGTCAAAGAGGTGGTGACGTTCCACGGCGGGCAGATTCAGATCGAGAGCAGCGAGGGCCAAGGCACTCGCTTTTTGGTGTTTCTGCCGCTCCACGACACACGCCAAGACGTGAACCGCATCACTGGCGCCCACGAAGCCCAAGCTCCGAGTCATCAGGGCTTGATTCTGTTGGTCGACGACGAGGTCGTGGTACGGCGCAGCTTCGCGAGGCTACTCCGCCAAGCCGGCCATGAAGTGCTCGAAGCCCCAGACGGCCTGCAGGCCGTGTCCACTTACCATCAAGCTTATCCCCGTCCGCACCTGGTCATCTTGGATCTGGACATGCCGGTGTTGACCGGCGAGGAGACTCAAGAGCGGCTACTCAAGGTCGACCCAGCTGTTCGGATCCTGTTCGTTTCGGGTCACGACGAACCGGCGCGCGAGAGCGCTGTGTACGCGCGAGGCGCGCTCGGGTTCCTACGCAAGCCCTGCAAAGTGCACGCCCTGTTGGGCGCTGTCTCGGACGCGCTTCGAAACACCGCTGCTCAGCGCGGCGAGCACGAAGAGCGCACTCGACCAGTCTAGGTCCGGCGGCGGAAAACGGCCTGAGATCGAGGCGGGGTTAAGCCAATGCGCCCCGTTGCGTTCTTGCAACGGTGATTCCGAAAATGGGCGCTAGCCGAAGCCGTTCCACATCCGCACACTCCCGATGCGCTCGCGAGTACGCGGCGCTGCCAGGAGTTTTAGCATGTCTGAATCGAATCAATGGGTCATCGACGCTTCTCACTCGAACGCGCACTTCACCGTCAAGCACATGATGATCACCAACGTGCGTGGTGAGTTCTCGAAAGTGGCAGGCAGCGTGACCTACGACCCTGCCAAGCCGGAGGCGACGCAAATCGAAGCGACCGTGGAGGTGGCGTCCCTCAGCACTCGCGACGCGCAGCGCGACGGTCACTTGAAGAGCCCGGACTTCTTCGACATCGAGAAGTTCCCGAACATCACCTTCAAATCCAATTCGGTCAAAGCCAAGAGCAAGGAAGATCTCAGCGTCACGGGTGCTCTGACGATCCACGGAGTCACCAAGGAAGTCGTGCTCGAGGTCGAGGGCTTGAGCGGTCCGTCCAACGATCCGTTCGGTAACACTCGTCTGGGCGCGACCGCGACCACCAAGATCAAGCGCGATGACTTCGGCATGGTCTGGAACGGGGTGCTCGAGGCCGGCGGCGTGCTGGTCGGCAACGAGGTGAAGATCACCATCGACATTTCGCTGATCAAGCAGAAATGAAGCGCTGAGCGGCGGCCGGGCCGAAGCGTGGCGCGCAGAGCGGGCGCATCCCGGAGTACACTCTCCGGGATGGCTGAATTGGACCTCAACGACGTCGCGGCGTTCGTGCGCGTCGTTGAAAATAGTGGCTTCGCGAAAGCCGCACGCGAGCTCGGTGTGCCCACGTCGACGGTCAGTCGCGCGGTGGCGCGGCTCGAGGAAAGCGTCGGTGTGCGGCTCTTGCACCGAACGACCCGTAATCTGAGCGTGACCAGTGAGGGCCACGCTTTCCACGAGCGCGTAGCGCCGCTGGTCGCATCGCTACGCGACGCCACCCGCACCCTGGGCTCGCGCGGCAAAGAGCCAGAAGGCCTACTGCGCGTGACTGCGCCAAACGACATCGGTTCGGCGTTCCTATCGGAAGAGATCGTACGCTTCGCAGATCGCTATCCGCTGCTTCGCATCGAGATGATGCTGACGAACCGGAAAGTGAACCTAGTGTCGGAGGGGCTCGACGTAGCCGTCCGCGCCGGGCGCCTCGAGTCTTCGTCGCTCGTGGCGCGCAAAATCGGCACCCTGCAGGTCGATCTGTACGCCTCGCCGGCTTACGCTGAACGCGCGCGTTTGCCAGCGACCCTGGCCGAGCTGACTCGCCACAAGATCGTCGCCTGGGGCGCGCGCGACGGTAAGATCAGCTGGCAATTGAAGAGCCCACGCGGTGAAGAAACCGTGGAATTGAGCTGCCGAATCGCCTGTGACGATTTCGGCTTCGTGCGCGCGGCCACGGTCGCAGGCGGCGGGATAGGCCTGATCCCGCGCATGATCGCGTTATCAGAAGTGGCCACCGGTCGGCTCGTGCGCGTACTGCCAGAATATGGCTTGAGCGGCGCGGCGCTGCACGTAATCTATCCGTCGACACGCCACGTGCCGACCAAGGTCAGTGTATTTCGCGATTTTTTGGCCAAGAGCTG
>Ga0210392_10001509_pt1 | contig 12181 bp, 7 predicted proteins | sample IncBWC30OmetaG_FD_161057 | JGI IMG/M metagenome (GOLD analysis project Ga0210392, IMG submission 161057) | Forest soil microbial communities from Barre Woods Harvard Forest LTER site, Petersham, Massachusetts, United States - Inc-BW-C-30-O ...
ACAGGAATCCTATTTGGCCACGAGCGAAAATCGCGAAGATGCGCTGCGTGTCATCCTCGACGACATCGGTCCCAACTGCCAGCGCTGCAAGCTGGGCAAGCTGGGACGCAAGCAGGTCGTCTTCGGCACCGGCGATCCACATGCGGAACTGATGTTTGTCGGGGAAGGCCCGGGCGCGGACGAAGATGCGCAGGGCGTGCCGTTCGTGGGGCGCGCCGGACAGCTCCTTAACAACATGATCGCGGCTATGGGCCTTAAGCGCGAACAGGTGTACATCGCCAATATCGTGAAGTGCCGTCCGCCTGGAAACCGCACGCCGGAACGCGATGAATGCGACACCTGCTCGCCCTTCCTCATGCGGCAGATTCGCGTGGTGCGCCCCAAGGTGATCGTGGCTCTGGGAGCGACAGCCGCGAAGAACCTACTGGGCATAAACGACTCGATGGCGTCGTTGCGCGGACGCTTCTACGACTTCTCGCCGCCGCGGGCCTTGACCGATGCGGCTGTACCGTTCGACTGCAAGCTGGCGGTCACCTATCATCCGGCGTTCCTGCTGCGCGATCCCCGGCAGAAGGCCGAGACGTGGAAAGACCTGCAGATGGTGATGAAGTCCCTGGGGCTGAAGCCGCCACCGCGTGCGACCGCGCAGGGCGCCGAAGGCAGCTAGTCCGTCATGGCCCGCTTCTGCGATGTGGCTGTGCCTGTTCCGTTGGACGCCGCATTTACTTACTCCAATCCCGAAGAGATGTCCGAGCCGTGTGTCGGCGGACGTGTCATCGTTCCGTTTCGCGAGAAACGGCTGTGCGGCATCGTCACGGAACTGCATGATCGTGAGCCGAAGTTCGAGGCCAAGCCGCTGCTGCAGGTGCTCGACACGGCGGCGGCGCTCACGCCGGAGCTCATGCAACTGGGCCGCTGGATCACCCACTACTACATTGCGCCCATCGGCGAAGTGCTGCGCACCATGCTTCCGTTGGCCGCGGAGTTCCGCCGCGTTATCGGATATGGCATCACCGACAAGGGGCTGGAAGCGCTGCACGCCGCGTCGACTATCGGATCGTCGCTGCGCTCGCGGCAGGAGCCGGAGCAGCAGATGTTGGAGTATGCCGTGCTCAACCGTCTTGCTGATGGCGAAATAATGCGCGAGGCATCGTTGCGCTCGGCCGCCGGCGCTTCTCGCTCGGTGCTGCAAAGCTTGCTGCGTAAGAAGTGGATTGCCCGCGAAGACCTGAGCGGTGCGCGCGACGCCACTCGCAGCATCCAGATCGCGGCGTTGAAGAATATCGAGGGCAAGCTCAACCGCAATCAAAAGGCAATCGTTGACTACCTTCGCCTGCAAGAGGGACAACTCGCTCCTGTTGCCGCGATTCGCGAGTTGGCAGTGCCTCGCACCACTCTACAAACATTAGTGTGCCGCGCCATGGTTGAGCTGCGGGAGGAGCCGGCGGGCTTCCGCATGTCGGGGCTGAAGCCGCGCAAGCTGGAGTTCCTGTTCAACCCGGCACAAAAAGCGGCTCTGGACCAGATCAACGCCGCAGTCGATGAGCGGCAATTCCTCTCTATGCTGCTGCATGGGGTGACAGGCTCGGGAAAGACGGCCGTCTATCTGTCCGCTATGCAAGCCATGCTGGCCAAGGGACGCTCCGCAATCCTCTTGGTGCCTGAGATAGGCCTGACGCCCGCGATGGCGGCTGACCTGCACCAGATCTTCAGTGACGAGGTTGCGATCCTGCACTCGGCGCTCACTGACGACGAACGCGCCGAGCAGTGGAAGCGGATCCGCAACGGCGAGTCCCATATCGTCGTAGGCACGCGGTCAGCGGTTTTCGCGCCCGTCCCGGACCTTGCGTTGATCGTGGTAGATGAAGAGCACGACCAGTCCTACAAGCAGGACGAAACACCACGTTACCACGCGCGGGACGTGGCGGTCATGCGCGCCAAGATGTGTAACGCCGTGGTGGTGCTTGGCTCGGCCACTCCTTCGCTCGAGACCTACCACAACGCCGCACAAGGCCGGTACAAACTCATGGAGTTGGAGGAGCGCATTGAGCGGCGGCCACTTCCCGATGTCGAGATCCTCGACATGCGCGAGGAATTCCACCGCACCAAAAAGGAAGAGGTGCTGTCGGAAAAGCTTGTGGAGGAGATCGGCGAGTGCCTGGCGCGCAGCGAGCAGGCGATGATTTTGCTCAACCGGCGCGGCTTCTCGGCGTTCGTGCTATGTCGCTCCTGCGGCGATACCGTGCAGTGCAAAAACTGCGCTATCGCGATGACCTATCACAAACGCGAGCATCGCCTGATCTGTCATTACTGCGGATTCGTGCGTCCCGCGCCGAACACGTGTCCCAAGTGTGGCAGCGAATACGTGCAGTACTTGGGCACTGGATCGGAAAAGCTGGAGCAAATACTGCACGGGCTTTTTCCGCAGGCGCGCATCGGCCGGCTCGATCGCGACACGGTACGTGGACGCGACGACCTGGAGCGCATTTTGAGTGCGCTGCATGCGGGTGAGATCAACCTGCTGGTCGGCACCCAGATGATCGCCAAAGGGCACGACATCCCCAACGTGACCCTGGTGGGCGTTGTGGGATCCGATGCGGCGCTGAGCTTTCCTGACTTCCGCGCCGCCGAGCGGACGTTTCAATTGCTCACGCAGGTCGCGGGGCGAGCGGGACGCGGCGAGACCCCGGGAAAGGTCGTGCTGCAGACGTTTTATCCCGATCACTACGCGATTCAGTTCGCGGCGGCGCACGACTATCGCGGCTTTTACGAGAAGGAGGCACGCTTCCGCAGCTGGATGCACTACCCGCCGTTCAGCGCCGTCAGTAATGTCCTGGTGCGCAGCGCCAAACTCGATGAGGCACTCGCGTGGTCTGGGATTCTCGGCAAGTGGTTCGAGGCGACGAGCCTGCAGGGCGTGCGGGTGATGGGACCTGCGGCGGCGGCGATAGTGCGCCTCAAGACCGAGTACCGCTATCACTTCCTGTTAAAGTCGGCTAGTCGGGAGCGCATGAACGCGGCGCTTCGCGCGATGATTGAGCACGCCGTGGCGCAGAAGATTCCGCGTACCAATCTGGTGGTGGATGTAGACGCGCTTTCGCTGGCCTAGCTTAGCGGCTGACGAATCTTCAGAGAATGACTACGGCGACGGCAGCGACCCCGATCGCCTGGCCGACCATCCGTGCCTTGCCAACATCTTGTTGTTCTGCATGGGCAGCTCCTTTCAATCGACGGACAGTTTGAGAGAAGTGACAGTACCGGATTACGAACATCCCCAGGCCTTTCTAGCAATCATTGCCCTGGGTCTTTCGGCCAAGCTTTCAGGGCCTTGCGAAGCTGCACCAACTGTCCCAGATGGTAAGCATTGTGGTCGGCCACCAGCAACGCCTCGCGCAGTAGCGTCTGCCCCTGTCCGCGGGGCAGTGGTGCCAGCAACGACAGCGAGCGGTCAAGCACCAGCGCGCGCATATCCGCTAGCGAATCGAGCACCGACTGGACGCACTGGTCCCAGGCTTCATCCTGCGGCGGGATCGGCGAATGCGGCCAGTAACCCTTTGGCCACGGCGGCGACTTATGCCGGGGGTCGCGGCTGAACTCGACGACGTCCCAGAGGGCGATGCGCAGGTGCTCGACCAGTTCCCATGCCGAGTGCGAAAAACCGGGTGGCACTTCGCCGCGAAGATCGATCGGGAAATCCTGCACGGCCGTGCGGAAGTCTACATGCGCCTCGCCCCAATCGAGAATTGTTGCGAGTTGTTCGCGAAGCTGCTGTTCCTGCGTCACGTGTCCTCCTGCGGTGTCCGGCGTATAGCCGGATTGGCGCCGAAAACATCGTAGCAGGAGGGTAGGGGTGGCCGCCGCAATGGAGAGGGAAGTCGCACCGCCGCTTCGACTTACCGGACTGAAACGGGGTGTGTAAAGCCAGACCTATGCGCACGAAAGTGCGCCGCAACCCACGCCGGACCTTAACTATCCGCCACTATGGTTGGACTCTATCGATTATATTCAATTAATCGTGATCAAAATTGAACTTTTCGCTTGCAATATTCCTAGAGTTGTTGCAAGCTATAACTCGCGTAGGAAAGGCCCGATGATTTCAGAAACGCAAAATTCGATGCGTAGGTTACTGCAGCCAGAAGTGGCATGCGGAGACCGCCGGGCTACCTTTGCGACAAGTCGCTAGCTCCTGGCGATTGAATCCTACGCAACCGCAAACAATTTAGTACTTGCTGGGTAGTGAAGACCACGGATGCTTCGCCTTGGAATCGTCTGCAACCCGTTGTCACTTGTTCTTCCAGCAATATAACTTGGCCAGTGGTGAAGTCTACGCCTACTTCTGGTAAAGGCCTGTAATAGGGCTGAGGTTCGAATCCTCAAAGGCGTGAACGCTGGTTCCCTGGTCATGAATCTCAGGCGGGCCATGTCCGCCGCAACAGTTTCGCGCCGGTGGCGAAGGAAACAGTTACTTCTCTCACACAGAAGAGCGCAGGGCCAAAATCCTGCCGGAATAAGCGATTGAGGGGTTGGGGACATAGTCCCGAAGTACCAGACACCTGCAAAAAAGCATTCCGAGCTCAACTGTTGCCAGTGGTTCCCCGGCGCGAATCCCGGGATAAAAGCAGCGGAGGTACTGAGGTGAGTTATGGAAGTGCTGATGCCCATAATCTGGATCGTGATCGCGATATTCCGGATATCTTTCCGCGAACGCGAGACCGTGGCGATCGTGCAACGTCAGGGGACGCTCTGCCGCACGTGTGTGAACTCGCACCTGGTCAAGGGCTTCGACGGTAAAGGAACTCATCTCGTGCACGATCGGAGGTACCTTGCGTCCTATTAAGTTCGAGGTACGCGAGTGCAGCAGATTCTGCAACCGCCTGGTGACGATCGCTCCAGTGCGAGTCGTCGCATTCATCAGGGAAGAGAACGAGGTGTATGCGGAAGTCCGCATCGCGTAGCCGTCAACTTGATTCTTGATATTCGGCCGGTGGAGTAGACCGGGCTAGCCGCAGTCATGTCAGTAGTGGGGTCGCAGGTTGAAGTCCCGCGTCGGGCCCAACCCGGCCCGTAACCAGGCAATGGAGATCGTAACGCAATTCGATTGCCTGTTCCCTGGCCGAACCATGACCCTCGGCGGGAGTGCCGATTAGAAAGCAGCTTGCCGTGCCGGTGCACCTGAAAACGGAACGCCGATCGGATCGCGGTCGCGATGTGACAAATGCGAACACCGCACGTCATGCGCGGATTTCGCGAAAGCGAAGCCCTTACATATTGCAACTTTGCGACCGACCAGATCCGGGTGCCGTTCAACGTCCGTGATTGCTCCAACTGGCTCCAACTATTCGGACAAAACGTGGCCGACCTGGGACCAGATGCAGGACCTGGCTATCGAAATTCGCGCAACGCCAACCTTGAAGGCGTCGGGCTTCCGCGCGGAGCCAGAGTCTGAGAGCGAAGGTGACAAGAAAGAGGTCGCCACTCGCTAACCTAAACCTCCGGTGGAGGAGGAGTTGCTTTCTTCACCGGAATAGCGGAAATGGTCGTAGGTAGTTAGTTGTCAACGGAACCCATAGTGTGGTCGGTGGTGAAGATCAGGGATACTTCGCCTTAGGAGCGGAGGATGCAGGTTCGAATCCAGCTGCAAGCTATAAAAACTTGGGTAGCTCAACGGGCAGAGCGTCCTGTACCTCGATCGTTGGTTCCCCGACCAATTTCGTGTCGCCGCTGGTGAGGAAGCGGTTACTTCGGTTGAGCATCGCTGATGAGGGTCGTTAGTTTAACTCCGACCCACTCGTAAGGGTGGCTGAAACAAACAGTCCATTCCGACTTGTTCCCTGGCAGACGTTATCGAAGGAGTTGTTTGACACAAGTTTGGTCGGTGGTGAAGATCTGGGTTACTTGGTTAAACACGAGGTCCAGGCTCGAGTCCTGCGGAACTGGGCAACGCCGTGAAGGAGGTGCAGGGACGCTACGATCGTCTGATCGTCATCACCGACGAACAGGCGGCCGATTCGGTGCCGGCGCCGACCGCCACGGGTTACGTGATCAACGTTGCCAGTTACAAGAACGGTGTTGGTTACGGGAAGTGGATGCACATCGACGGCTGGAGCGAAGCCGTGATCGACTACATCCGCGAGTTCGAATCGTGCGAGTGGGTGAACTGAACTGATGCCGTTTCCGCCGCGCCATGGTGGAGACGGCCTTTTTGTGCCGGGACCCGCCTGCCGTAGCCTCCCACAGTGTGAGAGGTGCGTGTATTGATACGCCGCGCCAGATTCACTGATATTTCATCTGTAATTGATAAAGGCTTGACCTGAATGGCACATTATATGGTGCAGAGGCATGCACGCTCGGGAAGGGCGGCAGGTCGTGGCGCATGGCAATTCGGAATGAAGTCCTGGCGAGTCCACCGGGCTACCGATGTAAAAGCAAGCTGTTACTTGACGGCTTACCCTTTGCGCCGGGAGACGTAACCGCCGGCAGCGAAGACGAGCTGCAAGCCGTCGTGGTTGGCAGTGCCGCTGCCTGCGATCTCCCGATCACCATCCGCGATTCGCGCTTCCTCAAGAACATCGCCCGCCGCAGTTCCAGTGGCGAGGCCCCTCGCAAGACTTACCTCGAAGTGCAGCAATTCCTCAGCGACACCGAGCAGACCTGGGAGAACAGTTGGGTGCGCTTTCCCGAGCGGCGGCTGAGCCCGCTGGCGCTCAACACGTTTCTAGCCGACTTGAAGATCGGCGAGCGCGGACGGAGGAAGCGGCACCGCACCGACTCGGTGAAGTTCACCTTCGAGCAGCACGGCGAAACGTGGCTGCGCATCCCCATCAGCTATGCGCTGAAGCTGGCCTTGGCCGACCTGTCGGGCACGCAGCCCCACATGCCGGAGAAGATGCGGTTGGAGGCGAAACGACTGCTGCGTCACTTCTCCAACGACAATACCTCACCCGAGACGACCTCATTTCACGTAGTCGCATCGCGGGAACAGGTGCTGATCGGCGATGCCGTGGCGCGCGAGTCGGCGCGGCGGTTCCTGTTCACCTCACTGTTGATGTCGTGGGCCAGCCTCCGCTTCGGACTACTGGAGTCGGGCCAGCGTGGGCTTGTGTATCACGCACCGCATCCCCCCGTGCGACAGACCGAGCTGTCGTCGTGCATCTCCGACTCGTTCTATCGCGAGCTCTTCATGAGCCCGTGCCTTTCGGGCTGGGACGACGGCGAGGCCAAGTCCGACTACATGCACCTGTGCCACCAAGTGCTGAGCCGCAGCCAGTTGAACTCGGTGGCCAAGCTGCGCGAAGCGGGCATTATCGCCAACAACCTGATCGTGCTGCCCAGCCTGTCGAACGTGAGCCTGGCCAACAATGGCATCCACATAACATACGGAAGCCGCGCGCTGACCCGGGCGATCGTACATGGTGATGAGAAAGAGTCGCTGCAGGAAGAAAAGCGGCTGGGCGATCTGGCGATCAAGATCTTCGAACACTTTCTGGCGCTCTTCGTCGGCACATACTCGGCGGCGCCATATCGCGTCGACTTTGCGGAGTTCCACCCCGAGCAGCTGCTGTCATTCCTGCCGCACGAGCTGGACTTCACCCACCTGCGCCTGCTGTGGCGCGAGTGGAAAGAAAAAGCCGGCATGCGAGTGCTGGGGCGGGCGATCACCCCCTATGGACCGCACGGTCTAGACAGCTTCATGGCGCGGGTATTCCGCCTCCATGGCGATCTGGTTCCCGACTACCGGTTGCTGAACTATCCGGTAGCGTGGCTGGCGACCGAACAGGCTTCCGCGCTTGATGGAACTGCGGGCAATGTCGCCCGGCTGGTATCGGAACTAGACGAGTTGGGAATCGTCGATCGCCGCTTGTCGTTTTACATGCCGATGCGGCTGCGAGAGTTCAGTCGCATGGGGTTCTCGGGCTTCGAAGGCCGCTACTACAGCCTATTTCCCACATTTCAGCGAGACCTGGCTCAGGCCGCTAACTTGCAACAACTGCTGCTGATGGTTGCCTATCGGCTTGCCCTGGACGGGACGGTGACCGCGAACGACATCCCCGACGATCCCACGTCCGAAAGTGAGCGGCGGCAGCCCTTCTTCTTCGCCGCGGCTGGCTTGCCTGCCTTCTACGTCCACAAGAACTCGAGTAATGCGTTGCTCAAACAAATACTCCCACATTGTAGGAGCACACGTTCCAGCTGGCGTCATCCCGACTACCTGCGAGTGCCCGTCCGCGACTATCGCGAGGCGCTAGTAGCGTGGCTGGAGCAGAATGTGCGGGAAACCATCTCTCAGGCGCAGGCCGAAGTAACCATCATGGAACTGCGATTCCGGCTGGCGGACAAGGACCTTCAGGCGCACCAGCGGACCATCGACGGGGTGATGGCGGAATCGGGCGGCGGCGATCCGATGAAGCTGCGTGCCCGAGAGTTCAACCGCATGGCCGAGCAGCACTATCGCGAGACCCTGCGCCGCGCCAACCTGCGCGAAGCGTTCGAGCAGTTGAAAGAAGATGCACGGGGGTTCGCGAAATCCGAGCATCCCGAACTCGGGGCAATGGTACGGCATGCAGTGAGAGTGCAGGAGCCAGTGCGCTTCCTCGAAAGCCTGGGCGAGCGGCTGGCAAGTGACGAGTTGACAGCGCAGGAAGTGGCCAGCCTGCTGAATCTGCTCCTGCTGCTAAGCACATTGGAGGAAGAACAAAGCGCACAATGCCGACCATAAGCAACCTCAAGCACCAGTACATCGATCGCGCCACCGGCGAGGTCGCCGACGAGCGCCTCATGGCCAACCGGATCATTCGCACGTTGTACTCGCCGAAGCTCGAAAACGCTCGTTTGCTTTCGAGGCTGGCTTCGAGCCGCCGCATGTCTGAGGTGCTGGGCTACCTGAACTATGACAACGCGCTATCGTCACGCATGTCGGGCATGCGACGCTTCCTGCGCAGTTGTGGCATCGATGCGCGCGAACTGGTGGACGATATCGCTTCGCTCGACACACCCCGCAAAGTCTTCGAACGCAAGATCACGTACTGGCAATGCCGTCCGCTTCCGCGGATGGCACGCTGCGTTGTGTGTCCGGCAGACTCGCGGGTAATGGTGGGGTCACTGCGCGAATCCTCGGGTCTCTACATCAAGGACAAGTTCTTCGAGTTTCCCGAACTGTTGGGCGGCAAGGGATCGCGCTGGACGCGGCGCTTCGCAGATGGCGACTTTGCCGTTTTTCGGTTGACGCCGGAAAAATACCACTACACGCATGTTCCGGTGGCGGGAGCGGTAGCCGATTACTACGCCGTGCAGGGGCGCTATCACTCCTGCAATCCCAACGCCACGGTACAGCTGTTGACCCCCTACTCGAGAAACCGGCGGGTGGTGACCGTCCTCGACACCGACTGCGACGGCGGCGAGCACGTTGGCTACGTTGCCATGATCGAGGTGGTGGCCTTGATGGTCGGGCAGATCGAACAACGCTACAGCGAGGAACGCTACAACGAACCGCAACAACTGAAGAAAGGAATGCTGCTGCAGCGAGGTGCGCCCAAGGCCCTGTTCCGGCCCGGAAGCAGCACCGTAGTTCTGGTGTTCCAACCAGGACAGGTGCGTTTCGCACCAGACCTGTTACACAACCAGAACAAACCCGGCGTGCGCAGTCGCTACTCGCTGGGCTTCGGCCGGCCAGTAGTGGAGACCGACGTGAAAGTTCGCTCGTTGCTGGCACATGCATTGGAGGTGCAGCCATGATCGACGTGATCTTCGTGACGGCCTTGGCGGCAGTACTGTTTGGCGCGCTGGCGTGGGGCATCAGGACGCTTCCGGCGGAACGCTGGCAGATGATCGCCGCAGTCCCGCTGGCCAAAAACGGAAACGGCGAATGGCAGGGGCTCAACCTAACGTTCTATGGCTTCTTCAGCGCCACTGCGAACGTATTCGGCGTGGCCTTGATGATGGTGTTGCTCGCATCGCTCGGCACGCCTCCGCTCGCGGCGGCCGCCGTGATCGCGACGATGATGGCGATCTGCGTTCCGGCGTCGAAGGTGTTGGCGCGGGTGATCGAGGGAAAGCGGAATACGTTCACCATTGCTGGCGCGGCGTTCCTCGCGTCGCTGGTCCTTCCACCCGGACTGCTGCTGGCGCAGCGCGGACTGGCGCAGTGGTTCGACATCAGGATTTATGTGATGCCGGTGCTTGCGGCTTCTGCAATTGTCTACGCGCTGTCGGAGGCGATCGGCAGAATGGCGTGCCTGAGCTTCGGCTGCTGTTACGGTAAGCCGCTGCGCGATGCTGGTCCGCGAGTCGCGCGCCTGTTCGAGCATTATCACCTCGTGTTTCATGGCGCCACGAAGAAGGCGGCATACGCCTCCGGGTTGGCGGAGGAACCCCTGGTCCCGGTGCAGGCCATCACTTCGATTGTGTTCACATTGGCTGGATTGACGGGATTAAGCTTCTTTCTCGTGGAACACTGGCGCCTGGCCGCGATCATACCTGCGCTGGCGACCTGGGGATGGAGGGCGGTGTCCGAGATACTGCGCGCCGACCACCGTGGACACTCGCGCATCTCGGCGTATCAGTGGATGGCCCTTATCGCCACAGCTTATCTGCTGCTGGCGTTAACGGTGATTCCGAGCGAAGGTCCGGTGCCGAACCTGGCCGCGGGATTGACAGCGCTGACGTCGACACTCGTGATCGTAATACTGCAACTGCTTTGGGCGGGGTTGTTTCTGTTTTACGGGCGAAGCCGTGTGACCGGGTCAGTGATGTCGTTCCACGTCGTAGCGGAGAAAGTGTAGCGGCGGGCCGCGGCTAGCCGGCTGCACCGTAAGATCGGCGAAAGCTCCGTTCCGCCCCCCGTTCCTGGCCCTGTGCCACTCAATCGCAACATGGTTATGCGAAAATGGGGCGCTATGTCTGTCGATCCTCGCGCTGGAAAACCCGCCACTTCTGACATGTTGGTCAACGTTCCGCGGCTCATCACCGCCTACTATGCGGAGAAGCCCGACGTCTCCGAGCCGACACAAAAAGTCGCGTTCGGCACCTCAGGACATCGCGGATCGTCGCTACAGACCTCGTTCAACGAGAACCACATCCTCGCTATCTCGCAGGCGATTTGCGAATACCGCAAACGCGAAGGCACCAGCGGCCCACTCTTTCTCGCCAAGGACACCCATGCCTTGAGCGAGCCGGCCTTCGCCAGCGCGCTGGAAGTGCTGCTCGCCAACGGTGTGGAAGTCATGGTCGACACTGACCTCGCCTACACGCCGACCCCGGCGCTGTCGCATGCAATCCTGACCCACAACCGCGGGCGCAAGAACGACCTCGCGGATGGCATCGTGATCACGCCATCACACAATCCGCCTGACGATGGCGGATTCAAATACAACCCAACCAATGGCGGCCCGGCCGACACCACGGCGACCAAATGGATCGAAGACCGAGCCAACACCATTTTGGCCGACGGAATGAAAGCAGTGCAGCGGGTTAACTACAGGGAGGCGCTGGGGTCGCCCGATACGCACCGTTACGACTTCTTGACAGCGTACGTCAACGATCTTGGCGCAATCATTGACTTCGATCCCATTCGCAATGCGCGGCCGGCGCTGGGCGCCGACCCGCTCGGTGGCGCATCCGTCGCGTACTGGGGACGCATCGCCGAGAAGTACGGACTGACGATGGACGTAGTAGACACGACCGTCGATCCCACATTCCGCTTCATGCATGTGGACTGGGACGGCAAGATCCGCATGGACTGCTCGTCGCCTTACGCAATGGCGGGACTGATCGCGTTGCGCGCCAAATTCAAGGTTGCCTTCGCCTGCGATACCGACGCTGACCGTCACGGCGTGGTGGCCAGCACCGGCCTGCTCAATCCGAATCACTATCTTGCGGTTGCGATCAACTATCTGTTCCGCAATCGTCCAGGTTGGAGCGCCAACGCCGGCGTGGGCAAGACTTTGGTCAGCAGCAGCATGATCAATTTTGTGGCTGCGAATCTGAAGCGCAGGCTGGTCGAGGTGCCCGTCGGTTTCAAGTGGTTTGTCGACGGACTACTCGACGGATCTCTGGGTTTCGGTGGTGAGGAAAGCGCCGGCGCATCTTTCCTGCGGCGGGACGGCTCGGTCTGGACCACCGATAAAGACGGCCTAATCATGGGACTGCTGGCGGCGGAGATGCTTTCGCGCATCGGTAAGGACCC
>Ga0210392_10001511_pt1 | contig 12174 bp, 9 predicted proteins | sample IncBWC30OmetaG_FD_161057 | JGI IMG/M metagenome (GOLD analysis project Ga0210392, IMG submission 161057) | Forest soil microbial communities from Barre Woods Harvard Forest LTER site, Petersham, Massachusetts, United States - Inc-BW-C-30-O ...
AGCGTTAATGTGACTAATGCTGCATTATTTGCTACATATCCATTACCGACAGCCATTGCTTGCGTAGTGCCCGTAACATTGCTGAATGTTAGGCCGCCACCTCCGCCTGAAGGTGTCTGCCACGTTGCAGCGGTTCCACTTGTAGCGGTAAGAACCTGACCATTTGTAGGAGCGGTTGCCGAAGATACATTTACCGTTGTCGTTGCTGAAGCCAGAGCATTTGTAATACCGGAAGTGAGGCCGCTTGCGGTTCCCGTGAGATTAGTCGCCACGCCAGATGCAGGGGTTCCAAGCGCGGGCGCAACCAAAGTTTTATTTGATAATGTTTGCGTATCGGTAGTGCCGACAATCAAACCGCTTGCAGGAAATGTTTCTCCAACAACAGACGTAGCCGCAATAGTGCCTGAACCAGAAGCCGCAAGAGTAGCACCACTTCCAACAATCATTGCCGCAGTTGTATTTGTGCCAGATGTAAGGCTATTAAAAGCGGAAGAACCACCACCACTATATTGAGGTATATTAAGCGTATTACTGGTAAAAGTAGCTGCTCCACTTGTACCCGTCGTGGTAAGTGTGATAGGTGCCTGATAATCAGTTCCGGCAGTTGCGGCAGATATAGCAGTGCCGTTGCCTTTTAATACACCAGTAACAGAAGTGGTAAGTGTAATTGCCGGAGTTGAAGTTGAGGTGGCTACTGTACCAGCAAAACCATTAGCCGAAACAACGGAAGCACTGGTTACTGTGCCAGCATTCGGCGTTACCAACACATCTGTAGTGCCGCTTCTAACAGCAACCAACGTGTCGGTTGAAACGTTTATAGCTCCGCCACTAGCGATTTGACTAAGTTTTACATTTGCCATGAGTTTTAACTTTCCGTTACGTAATTATCTGTTCCATTCTCTGCCACGTAAAATGTAGAACCATCTTCAGCGACATAACTTCCTGATACCAATGGAGGTGTATTTCCCCCCCCTGTACTAACTCCAGGTGGCCCACTGACCCCTGTTCCATAAGAAACTGCCATTATTCGCCCAATCCCTGAATATAGGTTAATTGCGTAGAACCACTGCCAGCAGTTTGATTGATGCGGCAGCCTCTAATTGGATAAGCGAAATTGTCATTTTGATTTGATGTAGCATTCACCATGTCTGTATTGTCATGGTTGTACCAATTACCCGTTGCCGGATTGTAATTAGCTGCGTACACATCATCAAAAGTATGCTGAATGGTATAAGTTACGGTACCCGTAACCACTGTGCTGATTGACGCATTAAACGGGGTCTGAATATAATCTGTGATAATAACCGGACTAGTTCCTGTACCTGTTTGTGTTACTACTACTGGACGCATTTTTTATCTCCTATGGAACGGTTATGTCTGGGTAACTGATGTCACCTGCAACTAATGGGGTATCGGGACGCGGATATTTCAATGCTATGGCATCGGGCTGAAGCGGCGGTAAACGCCATGGGTCTTTTTTATCAAGACAATCGGGACACACCCTCAAACCTTTATAATTTGGGTCAGACCTAAGCACCTGATATTGCACCTTAAAACAGCATCTATCGCATATGGCGATGGAGGCTCTGCCTGACGCTAGCATAGCTTTCCTCCCTTTTTATGGTTATCAGTTGCCCAGAGAGGTTGTAAATTTGTGTAATGAAGTAATTTGATTATTTCTTCTTCTGTTTTGGCAGAACAAAGAGGTATTTTATGGTCAATATGCCATCCATTTCTTGCATGATTTTCCCATGTCATACCGTCTGTAAATTGAGCTTCAATGTGCTTGAATATTGTATTTTTATCTGCGCCTAATAATGTTAGAGTGCTATTATATTTCGTTATATTATTGGTAGTACAGAATTTCGAACGACTAAAATATGACGAGATCCGACTTCTCAAAGACATCATTATTCCGTAAAGCGGTTTCTCTTTTTTCCATTTTTTACGGTTATTTTTTGTTTTTTCATTCTGATATTCTTTTGTACGAGAAATACCGTTTTTACTACCACGTGCTTTTGTATTTTTACTAATTCCACATGGTCTAATCTGTACCTTGTTTTTCTTCAGCACATAAAGTACAGTAGCCTCACAAATATCAAAAACCTTCCCAGTATCTGAGGCGGATATACCGCTTTGATACATAGAAATAATTTCGCTCTCCTTGCCTGATGATTTAGGAAGATATTCTTTACCAGTACGCTTTTTAATATTGTTTCTAGCCAAGCAATTATCTATTGCTTTCTCGCCCAGTTTTATGATTTTCATAATCTGAGCAACAGATTTTCCAGATAAATAAAGAAAAATAATTTCTTGCTCTTTATTTTTATTTCTTAGATCCCACTCTTTTTTTGAACGAGTGGAAATATTATTTCGTTCTAAAATTTTCTGCGCACAAACACCAAATTTCTTACTAGCTGAACTTGCAGAACCACCTGCCAAATAATAAGTGATGACTTGTTGTTCCAATTCTTTTGGGACTGGATTCCATCTTGCATATTTTACTGATTTATTTACAACTAATTTAGGAGCTAACATCTTCCACTACCTCCATAAGATTGATGCGTGTACCCACTAATCATTGGGCTGTAAAAAAGCGGGCTGTTATCGCGCTCTTCCGTCCAAGCTAGCTGTCTAGCTTGTGCTGCCTTCTGTTCAAGCATTGGTGCCCTGCTTAAATCAGCACCCGGCAGAATATAAATCATGCGTGAAGCAAGGGAAAATACGACCGTATCAAGCCATCTATCGGGAAATTCTAACGTATCTGTAAACGTGCCTACATCCTGCAATACGCGCCTGCGCCATACTACAATACTATTGAATGAATACATGCTTGCAGGCCAGAACCATGCCTGAGGAATAATCTGGCGATCAAACCAATATTGTAATGGTCGGCCATTCTGATTTTTGAAAGGAAGATTTTGATAATCGTCTTTGTTTAAACGAGATATAATTATCTCATTTGCATTTGTGCCAAACACCATTTCAATGGAATCTAATGTGCCACCAGATGTTTCTCGTACACGGTAATATTGTGCTGTTTGCGGAAATGAAACATCCTGCCAATACCATTGACCTTTTGTAAATACAGAAGGGGAAGAAGCAGTTGGAATTGACGTTACCCAAGTAACTCCATCAACTGAATATTCATATATTGGATTGAGCGTTTGCGTGCTATTCATAAGCATCCCAGCCGTTACAATCGTGGTGGGAGTGGTAAAATTATAAGATATGTTTCCGTTGGGAGCCGTTTGAGTGCATGCAGTAGTTAAATTCTGGTCAAATGCATTTGCTGCATTGCCACTGCTTGCTGCGGGAATACCGCCAGATGGAAGATTATTGAAACGATAAAGAACATTCTGCAAATCGACCGTATCAGGTGTGAATTGCAATAAATTCTGATTAATATTAAGGCCGTAAATTTGCTTATTGACAGTCCAGAGCGGTGTGCCTTCCTGCACAAGTGCATTCAACATCATGCTTAATTCGGAACGTGAATCCAACACTTCTTCAGCGCTTAAGCGTCCAGGCAATATGCCACAACGACGCGCTGCCATCTCAATTAGGTCAACGACTTGGAATATAGTCTGATTTACCGTGCCGGAAGTGGTCATGTATATTGCTCGTAATAATAACTTTTACGAGCGCATGACATTGCCGCGCTACTGGATGCAAATATAATGGCATAAAATACTTAGAAACGCAAGGAAGTTGCGCTTACGAAATTTTTATGATAAGCGATTAGTAACTAATTAAGGAGTTATTATGTCAAAAGCTCATCCAGGATTTAAAGCTGTTGCTGCAAAAGTGGCAAAGAAAGAAGGCCTTAGTAAAGAACGCGCATCTGCAATCGTGGCTGCTAGTGCAAGAAACGCTAGTGCAAAAGCACATAAAGCAAATCCTAAGCTGAATAAGGTTAAGGGTAAATAGCTAATCAGCCTCTTTAACCATCGGCTTTAATCTATATTTTGTCTTTTCCGCATCAGTGGCGGATTCAATTAATCTATGCTGTTCGGCTGCTGGCAACATTTTCCATGCATGATCCACAAATGGCTGATTATAGTTTCTATTCAATGCGCCTATTTGCGCACCAGTCATTCCCTCTTTTTGCATTTCCTGTCTTAAGGATGTCATTTTCTTTTCATCACCCGCAGCCATAGCAGAACGATAATCACTCTTTAAACTTGCAGTATATGAATCTCCTTTTGGGGGATTTTCTTGGCTATATGCATAAAGCACTTTTTGTTCAAATGGAGTTTGGCCAGCATATGCAGGAGCTAGACCTATTCCAAGCGCAGCAGATTTCTGTCCAAACTTACTGCCCTTCTGTTCTGCCTTTTCATAACTTTCCATTGTAATAGGCTTAACTGTTTCCCATGCCTGATGCGCCCACTGATTTAAATCAGATGGAATGGATATTAATGGCCTGCCTATATAATCTTTATTGCTTAGGGTATCCACAATACTCTTATAAAGCGTTTGGTCATAAGCAAAAGCGGCACTACCACCAATTAATCCCTTTGTATTTATATCCTTGCTTAATGAGAAAAATTCCTTGTTGAAAAACGGCAACGAAACGCGGATAGGCTTACCATCCTTATCCTTTTCGCCTGTTTGTGGGAAAACCATATCGGCAAGTGAATTAACACTACCACCCATCATTTTGGTAAATGCTGCACCAAGAATAAGTCCCATTGCACCGTAAATATAAGAAAACATCATGTTATAGGAAATATCTTTAGGATTAAATTCCCCTGTTTTGGCAAATTTATATGCAGCCTTAAATGGTGCGGCTAATCCTCTAGCATAATATAATTGTGCTAATTTCCAGCCGCCTGATAGGAAAGATCCATTAAATGCGTCCCTAACTGCTTTATTCCAGAAAAGCGTATCATAATTCATTTCGCCATAGGTACGGTCTACATCCTTAGCAATTTGACGTAATACTTCATTACGACGCCCCGCATCATTGGCAAGTGACGGATCACGAGCTATGGCATTACGCGCCCGCATTAAATATGCTTCGGTTTTTAACGCTGGGATCCAGTGTTCAAATATAGGAGCACTAACTGCCCTCAATATACCTTGAGCGCCTTTAATTGGCATTACTACTGTCTTTTGCAATAAATTTCCATGTAATGCATTTTCAAAGCTACGTCTAAAATGAATAATATCTCGCTCAGACATGGCAGGAACAAAGCCGCCTTCATTCATGGTATCAACGATTTGCTGTTCTGCCACTGTTCTTTCTGAAGCTGGTTTATTCCATGCATCAATAGCCGGATTGCCATTAAATAGCTTTCCATTGCGCCCCATGCCAATACCGGATTTAAGGCCGAATCCCATTTTCAGAGATTTAGCTATATCTTTAATGCTATCAGCTAATTTTCCGCCACGCGCTAGATTCTCTGCTGCCGATGCTAAGCCAGTTGCTACATGAATAGTTGCAACGTGCAGAGGATGGAATAACGATAATCCTAGTTTGATAGGAACCCATGTATTTCTAAGCGCTTGCCAGCCACGGTATGCGCTACCAGTAAGTCCTTTATTTTCCCATAGCCCTCTCGAATCCATGACATTTTTCCATAAAGGAATCATATCATTATCTAGGTGCCATACTTTATCATCAGGGCCGATTATCTTAAATCCATTTTCTTTTAAACCTGTGAGAGTTTCAGGAGGAAGTTTATATTGTTCTTTTTCCTGCTTATACTCAGCAAGCTTTGTATTTAGTTTATCGCCTCTTTCTTTTAAGCTTTTCATATATTTATTTACAGCGGGGTCAGCGAAGTCCCATCGCATTTGTTTTGGGTCATTTATTTTATCTAATGCAGCTTTATATTTGGTACGTGCATCAGCAATTGCCGCTTCTGTTTTTGCAATGCGCTTATCAATAGAAAATGCCCTTGCCGGAGTTGCCAGCCCATCACCTTCCAAATCATGCAACAGACTCATACGCGCAATCATATCCTGACCAGCCATAAGGCGATTCTGTAGCAATGTTTCAGGATTATTAGATATCAGCTTGAATCCAGCCTGTTTAGCTTCTCGGTACAAATCAAATTGACGGGCCTTATTAAACCATCCCGGCCCATACTTCTTTATCATAGCAGGGCTTGTAAGATATGCCTTCACCTCTTCTGGTTTTTCCCATATACGCGGAAAATAACTATCGCGGTATCCCTTTGTAGGGTCGCCGCCAGTAGCTTCTTTTTCTGCTCTAAATGTTGCATCAGTTAATGCTTTATAGCGCATATGGGCAGGATTATTTGGGTCATTATTGACGTAATTACCTGTATCTTGCGCCTCTAAGAAGTTTTCTCTTTCTTCATTAGTTGCTCTATCCCAGGCTCTTTCGGCTGCTGCTGATTGCTTATAAAGCGCATTACGAGCTTCAGCGACTATGGCCTTATTCTTTGCCATATAGGCATCTGCACGAAGCGCTTTTTTGCTTACAAGCTCAGGTGCTATAACTTTAACATATGCATCACCTATCTTCTGAAAAGCATCTCCAGTTAGTTTACCAGTGACTTTTTCAATAGTTTCTATTGGCTTTTTTAATGCCCATTCAGTTGGTTTTTTTGCTCCATCTAATCCAGCGCGTTGATAGTCTTTGCGTGGCAATGAACCGCTTTCATTACCTACCAGTTCTATAATGGCCTTTTTCAACTGAGAGGTAGTTTTTCCTTCGGTATCAATTCCAAGATTGGAGGCATAATATTCAACATAAGCAGGGTCATCCCTGCCCTTCTGCTGTGCACGTTCTTGCTGCCTTATTACGCGCTCAATATCCTGCGCGCTCGTAACGGCTTTGCCGCCATTATGCTCTGCTAATGTAGCCTTCAAATCTTCAATGGATGGCCTAGAAGGAAAGTAACCGTATTCATGTGCAAGTTCCGTTGCTCTGTCATATGTCATGCCATTTGGCTTAATAAGATCTTTATGTCCCATTGCGGCAACATCACCGCCTTCGTCTTTTAATCCTCCATTATTACGAAGGAATGAATAAAGACTTGTTGGTTTACCCATTTTAGCAGGAGGAATTATACCTTTTCTAATAGCTTTAGAAACATTGTCTTGAGTAGGTATTGCTTCCTGTTTTGTATATTTTACAGTATTTGCAGCAGGCAATCCCAAATCATTGGGGGCTGGCCATTTACCAAATCGCATTCCATGCGCAGTTACTTCAGCAGGGGTTAGCTCTTTAACCGGAGTCCATTTAGCATATTCGCTGTACACTTCAGGCGTAAATAATTTATCAAGAGTTCCATCATATATGTAGGTTTTTCCACCTTCTTCTATAGAATTAACGGCATGATATATTCTTTTGCCATTCTTTCCTTCAACAGTTCCTATAATAGTTGGCTTCTTATAAGATTCTGAAATTTGACCCGCGGTCTGATAACATTGCGCTGCTTTATCTAAACTTTGATTTAGTTGCCCTGATTGGGCATCTTTCCTGGCTGATTCGATTGTATCGTAGATTTTCGCGCCTCGTGTTCCCTTATCGCCTGAATAAAGGGGTCTTGTTCCCCCGCCGGCCTCGGTTTCGTTGGATGATAAGGTAGATCCATTATTGGTTCGTGAAACACTAGACTGCCCGTATTGAATCTCTTGATTTTGAGAGGGTGATTGTCCATTTTGTTCTCCTTTTGAAGTAGTTTCTTCTTTAATAATTCTATTGTCAATAGGTCGTATAGCATTAGGTAATTCTAATTGGTTGCGCGCACCAATATCAAATAACCCATCATCAGGAGCTTTTTGCACTACATTATTCTGTAGAGGCTTCTGCATATTTCGCTCTGCTAATTCCCTATCAGATATTTTCTCTGCACCAGGTATAACGGATTGCTCGCCTGCTGGTGTTTGCTCTATGGGGAATGTCTCAGTAGCAGGTTTCTTTGTCGCATTAGTCTTAAGCCAATTCTTTAGGCCATCAATATCCGTAGTGGTAATTCCGCCTATTCTTTGACTTCCTCGTCCGTCAGAAAATGCCTTTTCATACTGCGTAGCCGCTTCGCTAACATTATTATATCCAAGCATTACCTTGTGTTCATCTGGCTCACCTGTGTCTGCATCTATTTGGTCTACTATAAATGCCTTTTTGCTTTCAGGATTTGGGCCGATATATGTATCAACATGCTCTCCGTCCATGCCTTCAGTATTGCGGATATAGCCATAATGATTTGGCATTTGTACTTGCCATGGCTTCCCATCTGGACCAATACCGCTACGAATTAAGCCTTGAGGATTTTCTATAGTTATTGGCAGACCCTGAATATCTACCTTTCCCTTTTTATAATTGCCGGCTTCTTTTTGAGCTTCTGTGGGATTAGTATTTACCTGTGCAGCAGCTTCATTAACTGCCTGCGCAACAGGTGATTTATCAGATGGAACAGTTCCCGAATCTGTATTATATTCCGGTATAACTTCAGTTGCCCATTCTGGTGGCTCATGTCCTATATCTGGCTCATTTGCAGATTCAATATAATCTTCTGCATCCTGACGACTATCAAATCCACCAAGCACATGGTCGCCTTGTTCATCCACTACATTAAATGAATCTTTAGAATCTGATGGACGCACATATAATTTAGGCAATTCTGATTGTGGTGCCTGTGTATTGGTATCTTGCGCCCAATCTGGAACATTTTGTGTTTCTGGGACCACATCAGTAACTGGCTCAGAAGATTCTTGAGGTTCTTCTGGCTCTTGTGCCGTAGGCGTTTCTGGTGCTTCGGGCTCAATAGGCGGGGACTGTGGAGCGGTATTATCTACCGCTGGCGCTTCTAATTCTGCTGGGGATGTAAGTGATGGTTCAGGACGAGGAGCTACTTCTGGGGGCAACACTTCACCTGTAAGACCACGAACAATATGCGGCCCGACACCAAGCCCAACCATATTCATTACTTCATCAAGGCCTTCGCGTGTAACGTCCTTCCAGTTAGAAGGGGCATTCTCATTTGGTGCACCTAAAGTTGCGTTTTCCGTTGCATTAAAAGCAGGTGCCGCTAATCCCATATAAGGAAATGCCATACCCGCATATTGGCTTAATATATTCTGTCCACCTTCAATACCAATTCGCGCTTTATCAGCTAAACTTAAGGGTTGACCACTAGCTAGAATTTTATCTTTTATTGGAGTTTGACCAATATCTCCTGCGTCCTTCAAATCCTGCACTTGCTGGTCAGGGAGAATAAGAGAAGCGATATCTGATGCTGCCGCTTTTCCAGAATTAACTAATGAATCCTGCACCGCTTTAGCAGCTTCATCCTGATAATTCTTGAATGATTGCGCTACGGATTTTGCCTTATCGTTAAAAGCCGAAATCCATGCAGGAGGTTGAGATGTAGTAGGTGCCGGACTATCTTGCGCCCAGTCTGGCGTACTCGTATCATCTGAATCTTTAGCCCAATCCGGTACAGATGCGGTTTGCGGTGCAGAATCTTGTGCCCAATCTGGAATTGCATCTGCCATGATTAATTACCAAGATATTGTGAGGCCGTACCCGCTCCAAACCTTCCTTCAAATTTCGATGCCATACTGGGATTCTGCTTTAAATAATCTATATCCATCTGCGTGGGCTTTCCTGCCGCAGGAGTTGGAGCATTGACCTGAGGGGCAGCAGGTGTTTTCACACCATACATTTTCCGGTAATCATCAAGTCCGGGATTAGGATTTCCTTTAATAGGAATGCCATTTTTATAAGCATTTTGAGCAAGAGTTTCTTTGCGAATATTATTCATGTCATCATTATTATTTTTCCCGCCTTTAGCCAAAGCAAGCGCATCCTCATAAGACAAGTCAGGATTTTCAGCCATTAGGTTTTTAATGATTCCCTGTGTAACACCACCATTTCCTCCACTAGCACGGTTAGCATCCATATTGGCATAATGCTGGCCTCTTTGGTTGGCACTTTGCTGCTCAATTGCTAGGCGCTTATTTTGCTGGTCTTTTTCATATTGTAGCATTTGTTGCTGAGCATTCCATTTCTGCTGCTTTTCCATAACATCTTCTGCATTACCAATTCCTTGCCCTAAAGAAGCCCACGAACTGCCACTTAATGATGGTGTAAGCAAACCACGAGCTAATGCCAGTAATTGATTCTGCTGCATCTGACTTTGGGTTATTACACCTGAAGGTGTTTCATTTGGATTTTTACTGTTATGCTTAGAATCGGGAGTATCTAAATCCGACATATCAATGCCAAGCGGATTTTTTACAGAAGCAGTAGGACGTGAAGATGGCAATGGATTAGTTGGTGCAGCCTGTGGCGATGACCCTTGACCTAAAGTAGCTTTTGCAACGGCTATATTTTGAGGTGAATCATCGCTATTTCCATATACATCAAGTACAGAAGATGCATTATTATCTACCGGAGTATCTGCAATGGCATCCATTTCATTATCATCAGGGGTATTAATAGCATCAAGTGGATTTTCAGGATCTTCGGAATCATAATCGTTATCGTTATCAACTTGGCCTCCCTCAGCATATCCCTTAATTAATCCGCCCTTCTTTTGTGATAACAACCCATTAACGCTTTGTCCGTTTCCACCACTTAACGCCAATGCAGTAGTTCCTGCACCGCCTATACCTGTTAGTGGAGATATAGAATAAGCCGGTGTAGTTTGCGAAGATGATGTGGTGGCAGTAGGAGCAGGAAGGCCACGAATAATTTGATTAAGGTATTCTGTCTGTTGTGCAGGATAATTAACCTGATTTTGCCAGTTTTGTAATGCCGTGTTAATATTAGTCTGATTAAGCTGCTGCTGCTGCTGTCCAACTGCTTATTAGTAAGGGCATTACTATTCTGTGAATTAGCAAGATTTTGCAGATTCGTAGCCGCATTTAATTGCTGACTACCTTGTGTAGATGCCAAATTACCAAGTGCATTACCTTGCCCAAGTAAGTTCCCTGCTTGTTGTTGTGTTGCTGTACCAGCGGCATTAGCCTGATTAAGTAAATTACTAACCTGTGCACCTTGTGCGTTACTTGCATCATTAGCGCCAGTAAGTGATGAATTTCCAAGTCCGCTAAGCAGATTTGCTTGGGTTGCGGCTTGATTGCCGGCAGTTGTGTATCCAGATTCAAGCGCATTCGCAATATTAGAACTAAGACCTGTTTGAAAGTTACCAGCATCCTGTCCTAATACCTGTGCATTGCGACCAGATCCATACTGGCCAGAACCAACAAACTCATTATTAACACCAGGCATTATATTCTGGTTCCAATTAAGATTTGCTTCATTCTGTATGCCATTAACCACATCATTGGTATATGGAGATAAGTAACTTTGTATGCCTTGTGGAGTAGCTGTATTGGCAGAAGCACTTTGATAACCAGCAGCCTGATTTAACCACGGTTGCGCTGCTGATGCTGAATTATATTGCGTTGCTGCACCAAGATAAGGAGCAACCGCAGCTAATGGATTATAAGAAGATGCAGCGTTAATATCTCCAGATCCAGCACCATATATATTATTTACACTATTTGCTCCCTGCGCTGCCTGTGATAGAGCCGCATTCTGTGTTGGCTGAATAGCACCATTCATTCCCTCGATATTAGAAAATGCTTGGTTCTGGTCATTAGTAAATCCTGCAACTTGCTGGCCGGGAAATTGTTGATACGGCTGCGCAGCAACTGTTTCAGCCTGTCCTAATAAATCAGTAACATAGCCTTGCTCCCATGCAGGAATGTCCTGAATCTGGGTAGTAGTTGCTGGTTGTGCTGGTGCTGAACTTCCGCCGCCACTCATTACGCTTTACCTTTAAGGTAGGAAAGCGGATTTTTTGCTTTCGGTGGGAACTTATTACCCTTAGAAGTTTTATGCGCCCGGACACGATTATTCATCTCCGTTAGCTTCTTTGCTCCTTCATTGGAAGATCCATCGCCTAAATGCGCAACCACATCAGCCGGAGTAATGAACTCCCCTTGTGATAATCGTGCAGGAACAGCGTCATCTTGCCCACCGCCCTTACCATGAACTTGACCTGCAGGAGTGCGTAGATTGTTTTTTAAATGTTTGCCGATAGCAAAGCCAATATTATGCGCCGCTTTAAGCATAAGCGGATTTACGGGTTGCTGAGCTGCCATTGGAGGACGAGGCGGCATTCCTTGCGGTGGCATAGGAGCTTGAGGAGGAGATGCAGGTGGCATATTGCCTTGTGGCGG
>Ga0210392_10001513_pt1 | contig 12168 bp, 12 predicted proteins | sample IncBWC30OmetaG_FD_161057 | JGI IMG/M metagenome (GOLD analysis project Ga0210392, IMG submission 161057) | Forest soil microbial communities from Barre Woods Harvard Forest LTER site, Petersham, Massachusetts, United States - Inc-BW-C-30-O ...
ATCGAGCGTGGCCTGGCCAGCAGTGACCCGACGCTGGCGTCCCGGATGGCCTCGTTCGGTGCGCCCCGCGGGCCGCTGACCGCGCGGATGCGCCGGATCCGGCTGCTCGCCTCGTTCAGCACCCTGCTGGTGGTCGCGGTGGTATCGCTCGTGGTATACGCGGTGGTCCCGTTCCGCGCCGGGGCGGACCGGCCGGCCGGCGGCAAGGCCAGTGCGTCTCCGGCGCACCAGGCCCAGCTGGCGCCGTCCGCCGCGACCGGCAAGCCGGCTACCCCGGCTATCTCGGCTATCTCGTCCGACGTGGCGGCCAGCCCGGTACCGCACGCGGTCGGCTCGCAGTAGCCGGCCCGGGTCAGTATTCGCGCCAGAGCTGGAGCAGGTACTGCTCCAGGCCTTCCAGGTCCATGCGCGCCCGCTGGAACTCGTCACTCAGCGGGTCCACACCTCGCTCGAAGAGTTCCTCGTACAGCCGCATGACCTCGCGCCGGTTCCGCGCGTACACCCGGATCACGTAGTCGCCCACCCCGCCGGCCAGGGTCAGCCGGTCCACCGCCCGGTCCACGGTGAGCTGCCCGCGCAGGTACACGGTGGCCTTGGCCTCGTCCTCCCAGGCGTCGCCGAACAGCGGCGGCGGCGTGTCCCACTCCTCGATGGTGAGCCGGACCCCGATGTGTTCCTGCAGGCTGCCCACCCACAGTTGCTCCCGGTTCACGCTGACCAGCGTGCCGACCGGGGCCAGTGGGCCGCCGGGCGCATCGGGGTCGACCGTCGAGTCGTGCACCCGGAACATCCGGCGGTCAGGAAACACAGGCATTTCCAGTCGGATCAGCCGACGGCTCATGTGTTCCCCCCTATGCCCGTACGTATGTCAAATTACTAGCATGCTCCGGCGTCGCGCGGCAGCGGTGGTCATTTCCGCGACAAAGACCTGGAGAGTTACGGAGCGCAGCCGAATAACGACACAGGAGTGGCTGGCGGGGGGCAGCGGTATCAGAGTTCCCGGTCTTTGACTTCCGCCCAGAGCTGGCGATAGCACTCTGCGGCCCGGCTGCGTGGCGCGAACGCGGCCACCGGCGCCCGCTCCAGCGACATCCGCTCGATCAGCGACAGCGAGGGAATGGCGGTGGCCGCGACGTCGTCGCGCTCGGTGGGCAACTGGCTGGCAATGTCCAGGTGCAGCCGCTTGCGCCGGTCAATCATAGAGAAGAACGCCAGCACATCGGGGCGCTTGCCGTTCAGCCCGCCGATGAACTCGGTCAGCTGGTCCAGGGTGCGCAGCGACAGCACGGTCGGGATGAGCGGGACAAGCAGGCCGTCCGTGGCCTGCAGCACGCTCTCGGACAGCAGCGAGATGCCGGGCGGGCAGTCCAGGAAGATGACGTCGTAGTCGGCGGCCAGCGGGGCGAGCAGCCGGGCCAGCCGCCGGGTCGGCTTCTTGGTCGCGCCGAGCACCAGGTCGAGATTTCGGTAGGTGAAGTCGGCGGGCAGCAGATCCAGCCGGTCGAAGTCGGTGCCCTTGATCGCCGCGTCGATCTCCCGGCTGCCGCGGATCAGCGCCTTCCCGCCGCCCTTGACCCGGGGCCGGATCCGGAACAGGAAGCTGGCCGCGGCCTGCGGGTCCAGATCCCAGAGCAGCACGCGCAGCCCGTCCATGGCGGCCAGGTAGCTGAGGTTGACCGCGGTGGCCGTCTTGCCGACGCCGCCCTTGATGTTGTACGTGGCCAGGACCTTCACTGGCTGGCCCCGCCGGTCAGCACGCGGAACCGGTGCTCGCTGGCCGGGCTGGCGAAGTCGCGGAACCGCCCGGCGAACTCGTCCCGCGCCTGGTGCTGGCGCAGCCCGAGTTGCCCGGCCAGCTCGCCCATGGCCAGCAGCGCGGTGGCCGGGGTATCCCGGTCGGCCATCATCTGGCTGGCGAACTCGCGCAGTTCCTGCTGCTGGACCTGGCGGTCCTGGAACTCACCCAGGCAGTCCTGCAGGCCCTTCAGGTCCTTGACCGCACGCTGGTAGGCCTGCGGATCGAACAGCGACGCGAAGAACTCCAGCAGGTAGCGCAGCTCCTTGCACTTCTTGCGCAGGTCGTGCAGCCGCTCGGCGGGAGAGTCCGGGCTGATGGCCTGGCCCTGACGGAGCACCTTCTGGTGCGCCCGGCGCAGCCGGGCGGTAGCCAGGTCGACCGCCCTTGGGCCGCTCCGGGCCGGGCCCAGGCCGCTGAGCGCGGCGCGCCAGTCGCTGATCAGCCGGGCGAACCGGGCCGAGCGCAGCCCGCGGATTAGCCGCCGGTACTCGATGCCACGCTGGCCGACCAGGTGATCGTGGAACGGGGCCAGCTCGGCCGGCTTGGCCGACACCAGGCCGTCCGCCATGTCCTGGTAATCCAGCAGGTAGACGTCCAGGTCACGGGTCGGCGTGGTGAGGTCGCCCAGCCACTTGAACTCGGGGGCAAACCGGGCGGCCAGCCCGGCAGGCAGCACGTCCCCGGCCAGTTTGAGCGCGGACCGGGTGCGGCGCACCGCCACCCGCAGGTCGTGCAGGAACTCGGTGTCGATGTCGCGCAGCGTGCCGGGCACGTTGGCCTGGATGGTGTCCAGCAGGTCCAGCAGGATGGTGCGCAGCGCCAGCCGGCCCGGCATGTCCGGGGACAGCTGGATGTTCAGCTTGTTGCTGTAGTCCTCGGCGTGCCGCCCGGCCGCGGCCAGCGCGGCGTCCAGCGGGCCGCTGGCCGCGCCATCCTGCCCGGCCGCGTCGGCCAGCAACTGGGCCACCCGCTCGGCCTGCGGCTGGTAGCCGCGCACTGCGGTGACCTGGAGCCGGGCCGGGAGCTGGGCCGCCCCCGGGTAGCTCACCGCGGTGCGGTCCACGGTGAGCCAGGCGATGGTCTTGGTGTCTTCGTTGAGCACCCGCAGTTCCTGCACGGTGCTCACCGCGCGGGCGGCGGGCAGCAGGGCACGGATGCCGGCCGCGACACACAGCCGGTCACGGACCGGCCCGGCCGGTAGGTCCCCGGCCAGCGCCGGCCAGGTCAGCCGGCTGGCCTGCTGAGTGACCTGATCGCCCGCCGGGCCGGTGAGCACCAGCTCGGCCGGCCGCCCGCCGGTGACGTACTCCAGGGTGAGCCCGGCCCGGTGCAGCCGCCAGTCGAAGGTGTCCAGCCAGGCCCGGCGCACGGTGCGCGACCGCCCGGCGCTGTGCACAGAGAACCGTGGCGCCAGCGTGTCCAGCACGCCGAGTTCGCCCGGCTGGCCACGATCGCTGGCCGCCAGGACGACAGCTTGGGAAAACGCCGGCACGGTGCGGGACCTCGGCTCGGGTCAGCGAAGCAAGGATTAACGGCAGGTTAACAAAGGGCAACCGACAGAGGTTACCTGCCCACGAGTCTAACTAGTACGGGCTCGCCCGTCTCTGTCCGCTATGGGGGATTTTTCCCCCCTGCCGAGGCCGGCCGAATGGCCTCCCGGTTAGGCTCCGGGTCGCTCGCTGGCGCGCGCCGCCCCGTGGTCGCCCGAGCTGGAGCGCTCGCCGGTGCGGGCGCCGCGGTGGGCCGGCCGCTCGCAGGACGGCGTGGGCCGGGCCGGGCCGTGTGCCGCCATGCCAGGCAGGCCCAGCGGCGGCCGGTTGATGGCCGGCATGACGTTGGTCAGCTCCGCGCTGGCCTTGACTTCCGCCCGTTTCTCCGCCTGCTGCTCGTCGACTCTGGCCGTCGCCGCGGTCAGCCGGTCGTTCATCTCCTGCCGCCGCCGGGCCTGGGCCCGCGCCTTGATGAACCGTTCGGCCAGGTAGAGGGCGATTACCGCGACAACGACACCGACAATGAGCAGGCTAGCCATGAATGAGTTTCCGCCATCAGCTCGGAGGTCTTCGGGGATGGCTCCAGACTATGCGAGGCCCGGGGCCGCGCCGGTGAAGCGGCGCTCTGGTGTCGCTGAGGATCCGGTAAAGAACCGGAATGGCCCGGCCCGGCCCGGGGTGGGCTTCCCGGGCTGGGCCGGGCTGCCGCAGACTGGGCGTACCGGCGGATGGCCCGGGGCGGGTGCTGGCGTTAGGTATAGGAGGTCCGTGCGTGTTGTACGTGTTCGGTTTCGAGCGGACAGCGGTGGTGCTCAGCGACCTGTACTTCGTGGACCCGCACCCGATGCCGGGGCAGGAGAGCCCGGAGCACGGCGCCCGGCTGGAGGTCAGGCTGCTCCGGCCCGGGGAGCTGAAGGGATCCATCTACTCGGCCCAGCCGATCGAGATCGGCGAGCTGATCTGGCGGGCTGACCTGCTGGAATCGGTGGACGGGCCAGCGGGCAGCTTCGACCGGACGCACCATCACCCGGTGGCTGAGCACGGCTGGGAGCCGGGGCACCGGGTGTTCGAGCGGGAGCTGTCCGCGTTCCCGGTGGAGTGGGTCGGGGCCAAGCTGGCCGATCTGGACGGGCTGCTGGCCCAGGCGGGCGCGGGCGGCCAGCCGGCCGACGCACGCGACGCGCAGGCCCTGCGCAACTGCCTGCCCGAGGTGCTTAACGCCCTTACCCGGCTGCTCGACCAGGTCCGGGCGGGCGAACTTGGCCGGCCGCCGGCCGAAGAGCCTGTTAACTCAGCCCGCGTGGGCTGGCTCTAACCGGGGTGGCGATTGCAGACTGAGATCGTGCACGATTATGACCTGGTAGTTATCGGTTCTGGTCCCGGCGGGCAGAAAGCGGCCATCGCGGCCGCCAAGCTGGACCGGCGGGTGGCCGTCGTGGAACGGCCCGAGATGATCGGCGGGGTGTGCCTGAACACCGGCACGATCCCGTCCAAGACCATGCGCGAGGCGGTGCTCTACTTGACCGGCCTGGACCAGCGCGAGATGTACGGGCAGAGCTACCGGGTCAAGGACGAGATCACCATCGCCGACCTGGCCAACCGCACCCGGCACGTGGTCAGCCGGGAGACCGACGTGGTGCGCAGCCAGCTCACCCGCAACCGGGTGACGATCCTGTCCGGCACCGGGCGGTTCGCCGACCCGCACACGGTCGAGGTGGACGACGGCCACGGCCGGGTGCGCACGGTGACCGCGGACGCCACCGTGATCGCGGTCGGCACCCGGCCGGCCCGGCCGCCCAGCGTGGCGTTCGACGAGCGCACCATCATCGACTCGGACGGCTGCGTGTACCTGGAGCGGGTGCCGCGGACCATGGTGGTGGCCGGCGCCGGGGTGATCGGCATCGAGTACGCGTCCATGTTCGCCGCGCTGGGCTGCAAGGTGACCGTGGTCGAGCAGCGCGACCGGATGCTGGAGTTCTGCGACCTGGAAGTGGTCGAGGCGCTCAAGTTCCACCTCCGCGACCTGGCCGTGACGTTCCGCTTCGGCGAGACGGTGACCTCGGTGGACGCCCGCGAGGACGGCGCGATCGCCACGCTGGGCAGCGGCAAGAAGATCCCGGCCGACACGGTGCTGTACTCGGCGGGCCGGCAGGGCGCGACCGACGGCCTCCAGCTCGAGGCGGCCGGGCTGAAGGCGGACAAGCGCGGCCGGATCTCGGTGGACGAGTTCTACCGCACCGAGGTGCCGCACATCTACGCGGTCGGCGACGTGATCGGGTTCCCGGCGCTGGCCGCCACCTCGATGGAGCAGGGCCGGCTGGCCGCGCGCCACGCCTGCGGCGAGCCGGTGCACACCGCGCAGCTGCTGCAGCCGATCGGCATCTACAGCATCCCGGAAATCAGCTTCATCGGCCGGACCGAGGACCAGCTCACCGCGGACTGCGTGCCGTTCGAGGTCGGCGTGTCCCGGTACCGGGAGCTGGCCCGCGGCCAGATCATCGGCGACTCGTACGGCGTGCTCAAGCTGCTCGTCTCCCCGGAGGATCACACGCTGCTGGGGGTGCACGTGTTCGGCACCGGCGCCACCGAGCTGGTGCATATCGGCCAGGCCGTGATGGGCTGCGGCGGCACCGTCGACTACCTGGTGGACGCGGTGTTCAACTACCCGACGCTGGCCGAGTCGTACAAGGTGGCGGCGCTGGACGCGACCAACAAGATGCGCCTGGTAGAGCGCTTTGCCGACTGAGACTCTGCTAGCCCGGGGGACGACCCCCGGGCGGCGTGCCGCCGCTCGGCGCGGAGCGGCGATCGAGTTGACCGGGCCGCGGGCGGGGCGACACATACACTGGCCGGGTGCCTGAACTCGATGACCCCTTTGCCCAGCTGACCGGGTCGCTGGCCGGGACCGTCCGGATGCGGCTGGAGGTCGTGGCGAACGACCTGCTCACCCCGCATATGCAGCGGCTCGTGCTGACCGCCCCGGAGCTGGCCTCCTTTAGTTACCAGCCGGGCCAGGACGTCATGCTGATGGTGGCGGTGGACGGCAACCGGCCGCTGCGCCGCCGGTACACCATCCGGGACCTGGACCCGGCCCGGCAGCGGCTGACCATGGACATCGTGCGGCACGGCAACGGCCCTGGCGAGACCTGGGTGCGCGCCGCGCGGCGGGGCGACACGATCGAGGGCATCGGGCCCCGGGGCAAGATCTTCCCGGCGCCGGACGTGGACTGGCACCTGTTCGCCGCGGACGAGTCCGGGCTGGCCGCGGTGTTCGCGATGGTGGGCGCGCTGCCCGCCGGGGCCCAGGCCATCGTGGCGCTCGAGGTGCCCGAGCCCGCCGACGAGCAGCCGCTGGACGCCAAGGCCTCGGTAACGCTGCGCTGGCTGCACCGGTCGGCCGGGGACGGCACCAGCGCGCCGGCCGGTGACCCAGAGCGGCTGGCCGCCGCGGTGAGCGGAGTCCGGCTGCCGGACGGCCCGGGCCACGCCTACCTGTTCGGCGAGGCCAAGGTGGTGCTGGCGCTGCGCGAGGTGCTGGCCAACCGGGGTATGCGGCCGGAACAGGTCTCGCCCAAGGCCTACTGGGGCCGCGGCAAGGCGAACGCCTCGCACGGCGAGCCCGCCCGGGACGGCTAGCGCGCCCTAGTACGGGGTAGCAGCCAGCCAGTCGCCGAGCACGGTCCGGTCGCCGAGCACCTCGACGCCCGCCTGCTCCGGGCTGAGCCGCCGGGTCAGCATCAGCAGCAGGCCGGACGCCGGGCCGCGCACGGCGGCGTCGCCCTTGGCGTGCTCCCGGCGTACCTCGATGCCGTCGGGGCCATGGTTGACCAGCCATTCGCCCTGGCCGCTGGGTACGTCGCCGGCGTGCACGTGCAGCGAGCGGCCGAGGGTGAGCCCGGCCAGCCGGGAGTCCTGCCTGCCGGGATCCGGGACGGTCACGAAAGTGAGCCACTCGTCGATGCCGTCGGCCGCGATGTCCGGCTCGATGACCGGCGCGGTGCCGGTGGCCAGCTGACCGTCGGCCCGGTGTATCGCGGTCTCATGCGTCATCCGCCGGGCCCAGAAGCCCGCGGGCCGCAGCATGTCGAACGCCCATACCTGGTCCGCGCCGGCCTGGCTGACTGCCCCGATGAGCCGCTCCGCGCCCGCCGTCAGCCAGCCGGCCCGCTCGGCTGGGTCGTCCGGGAAACGGCCGTCCGGCACGCTGCGGAACGGGATGAACTCGGCGGACCGGGTGCGCGCGATCTCCGCCGCCCACCGGTGCCCCCGGCCGACGTGCGTGGCCAGCTGGCGCAGCGTCCAGTCCGGGCAGCTGGGCACCGGCTGGGTCAGGTCGGACCCGTCGATCAGCGCGGCCAGCGTCGCGCTGCTGGCGGTGATCTCCGCGTAGTAGCGGTCCGGCTCGAGCGGGGGCCCCGGGCTGGCCTGCACGGGGCCGGGCTCAGCCGCAGCCGCAGCCGCCACCGCAGCAGCCGCCGCCGGATCGCGGCGCGGCCGACGAGCCGGCCCGGCCGCCGACGGAGACCGTGGACAGTAGCTTGACCGTGTCGTCGTGTCCCTGCGGGCAGGGGCACGGTTCGGACGACTCGCTCATCGGCCGGCTGCGCTCGAACGTGTCGCCGCAGGCCCGGCAGCGGTACTCATAGCGTGGCACGCCGCAAATCCTACGCTGTGCTGGCCCTGGGGGACGACCCCCCCGCACGCCGGGGGCAACTCGGCGGTAAGGTCAGCGGGGCCAGAGTGACACCGGCGGCCAGGGGGAGGGACCGCGATGCCTGCGATGACGGCGTATCCGCCAGGCACCCCGTGCTGGGTTGACCTGTCCACCAGCGACCCGGCGGGGTCGGCCGCGTTCTACGCCGGGCTGTTCGGCTGGGCCGCCCAGGCGGCGCCGCCGGGCGGGGACGCTGCGTACACGTTCTTTGCCCCGGCCGGCACGCCGCCCGGCGAGCTCCACCACCAGGTGGTGGCCGGCCTGATGCCCAGCCCCGGCAGCCGCCGGGCCGCCTGGAACAGCTACGTCAGCGTGACCGACGCCGATGCCGCGGCGGGCCGAGTGACCGCGGCCGGCGGGCAGGTGGTGGCCCCGCCCGCCGGAGTACCCGGGCAGGGCACGATGGCCATGTTCGCCGACGACCAGGGCGCCAGGTTCGCGGTGTGGCAGCCCGCCGCGTTCCACGGCGCCGGGCTGGTCAACGACCCGGGCTGCTTCTGCTGGAGCGAGCTGGCCTGCCGGGACACCGAGGCGGCCGGCGCGTTCTACGGCAGCGTGTTCGGCTGGGCGCCGGATACCAGCGAGATGGGCCCGATGACCTATACCGAATGGCGGCTGGCCGGCCGCACGGTCGGTGGCATGGTGCACATGGACGAGGAGTGGCCGGCCGACGTCCCGCCGCGCTGGGTGGTCTATTTCGCGGTCACCGACTGCGACGCCGCCGCGGCCCGGGCCACCGAGCTGGGCGGGCAGGTGACCGTCCCGCCGGCCGACGCGCCGCCGGGCCGCCTGGCCATCCTCACCGACCCGCAGGGCGCCGCGTTCACCATCATCCGGCTGGCCGCCGGGGCCGCGGCCGGCTGACCTGCTCGCGGCCGGCTGAGCCCGGTCAGGCCACCGTGTGCCGCGGCTGGGCGGCGGACAGCACCTGGACCATCGGCGGGCGCTCCAGCAGTTCGCTGGCGTGCTCATCGAGCCGCAGCCCGGCCTCGGTGGCCACCGCGTGCAGGTACGCCTCGGGCCGCCGCAGGGCCAGCACCCCCGACGCGGCTGGGGAGCACATCCCGCGCTGGGCCAGCGGCACCCGGCTGGCCATGGCCCGCAGCACGGCGGAACTCATCCGGCTCAGATCCCACAGCGGCTGGTGCCGGTTCTGCCGGGCACCGAGATCGACCTGGGCCATCGCGGGCAATCCCGCGTCCTGCAGCACATCCACCAGGATGCCCAGTTCCACGCCGTAGCCGGTGAGGAACGGAATGCCGCAGAAGAGCTCGCGGTACGCCGCGAATTCGCCGGCCAGCGGCTGCACGAATCCGGTGAGTTCCGGGCAGCAGAAATTGAACAGCGGCTTGGCCATGAGCTCGGTCACCCGGCCGCCGCCGTCAATCAACGACTGGCTGGAATCGGTGAACGGCCGCCGGTAGGCGGCTTTGCTGAACCGCACATCCGGCACCATGAGCAGCGGCCCCAGCGTGCCGTAGATGAAATGCTCAGCGAAATTACTGGTGTCGGCGTCGGCGAACATGACGATGTCACCGCGGGCAACCGACAGGCTGCGCCACATGGCGTCGCCCTTGCCGCGGGCCGGCCCATAGCCAGGCAGCAGTTCGTTCTCCGAATAGACCTCGGCGCCGCACGCCCGGGCGATGTCCGCGGTGCCGTCCGCGGAGTCCGCATCCACCACGATGACCTGGTCGACCAGCCCACTGCACTCGTTCAGCCGGGCCACCGTGGCCAGGATCGGGCCGATGGTCGCGGCCACGTTGCGGGTCGGGAAGACGACCGTCGTGCTCAGGTCGCGGGCGGGCCCGGCCGCGGCCAGGCCCGCGAATTCCTGGTGGCTGAACGACCGCTGGGCAAACCATTCCCGGACGCTTACGCTCATGTAAAGTGCCTCTCCACCGTCACCCAGGCGCGGAGAGAACAGGTTAGCGGCGCCGTATTGATCGCAGGTAACAATGTGTTGCGGCGGCGTTAAACAGGCGCCTGGCTGGCGAAGGCGGCCCTGGTCAGCGTCTGTGCGGCGGGCACCGCGGCGGCGATCGCGTCGTCCACCGGAAGACCGCACAGGTCGGTCAGCACGAACAGCGCCTCGGCGCTGACCACGACGGCGAGTTCCCGCTTCAGCCGGGCCATCGCGGCCGGCGGCAGGAAGGCCGGCCCGGCCGGATCCTCGAACGGCGCCAGGGCATAGTCCAGCAGGTCGAACCGGATCCCGGGGCGGGCCTGCGACCGCGCCGGGACGGTGATCGTGTGCGCGATCATCGCGCGCACCGAGCCCTGGTAGGCGTGCACGCCGCGCATCAGGTAGGCACAGGCGAAGCCGACCCGCTCGGCCGGGTCGGCCGACCCGGCCACCGGCGCCAGTGCCTCGGCGGGCGCCGGCCACAGCCCGGCCAGCGCCTCCTGGAGCAGCGTGACCAGGTCGGGGAAGTAGCGGTACGCGGTGGCCTCGGACACCATGGCCGCGCGCGCCACGTCCGGCATAGTCAACTCGGCGCCGGACCGGGTCAGCTCGCGGCAGGCGTCCACGATGGCCTTGCGGGTCCTGGCCTTCTGGTTCGCCCGCCCGGTGCCACCCTCGTTCCCGTGCCTGGTGGCTCCCTCGACTGCGGCCGTCATCTGCCCTCCATTGTGAGTGCCATCTCTCTTCGTGAGAGTATCCTTGCATGTCGGTTGCGAGCAAGCTATCTTCATGAGAGTTAACTCTTACGAACACCAGGCGAACAGGAAGAGCGGATCATGACGAAGGCTTCGATCACCGGTCCGGGCGGCGGCGAGATCGTCCACCTCGGGCCGACCACCATGCGGATCCTGGAGGACGGCAGCACCACCGGCCACCGGCTCGGCATGGGCGAGATCACCGTGGCGCCGCATTCCGACGGCCCGCCGCAGCACCGGCATGCCCGGCACGACGAGGGGTTCTACGTGGTCTCCGGGACCGCCCGGTTCACCGTCGGCGAGGACAGCTACGACGCACCGGCCGGCAGCCTGGCCATGATCCCGCCCGGCGCCCCGCACACCTTCGCCAACCCGGGTGACGAGCCGCTGGTGCTGCTCAACACGTTCACCCCGGACCTGTACGTGCAGTACTTCCGCGACCTGCGCGCGATGATCGAGCAGGGCACGGCGCTGACCCCGGAGGCGACCGTGCGGGTGATGAGCCGGTACGCGACCGAGCCGGCGACCAGCTACGCCGACGACCCCAGTACCGCCACTTACCAGGTGGCCACCTCGTTCGGCGACGTCCCGGTCACCGTTACCCAGCGCGGTCAGGGCCGCCCGGTGCTGCTGCTGCACGGCGGGGCAGGCCTGGACTCGGTGGCCGGCTTCGCCGCTGGGCTGGCCGAGCGCTACCCGGTCCAGGTGCTCACCCCGGTGCATCCCGGGTTCGGCGGCACACCCCGGCCCGCTGGGCTCGATTCGGCCCGCAAGCTGGGCGAGCTGTACCGGAACCTACTCGATCAGCTCGGCCTGACCGGGGTCACCGTGGTGGGCAGCTCGGTCGGCGGCTGGATCGCCGCGGAACTCGCGCTAGCCGCGCCGGATCGGGTCAGCCAGCTGGTCCTGCTGGACGCGGCCGGCCTGGCATCGGCTGACCACCCGGTGGCGGACTACTTCGCGATGACGCTGGATCAGGTCTTCGACGTCAGCTTCGCGCACCCGGACCGGTACCGGATCGACCCGGCTCAGCTGAGCAGCGAGCAGCAGGCCATCGCCGCGGGCAACCGGGCCGCCCTGGAGGTGTACGGCGGCCGGTCGATGGCCGATCCCGGCCTGGCCGCGCGGCTGGCCGGGATCACGGCGCCCACGCTGGTGGTCTGGGGCGAGGCGGACCGGATGGTGACCCCGGCCTACGGCCGGGAGTACGCGGCGGCCATCCCCGGGGCCACCTTCCGGGTGCTGCCGGACGCCGGGCACCTGCCGCAGATCGAGGCCCCCGAGGCAGTGCTGGCCCTGCTGGCCGACCGCATCGCCTAACCAGCCCGGCCCTGGGCCGCGCCACCATGATCAGAGCTTGTTGATGTTGTCGTAGCCCACACTCCAATGTGAGCTACGCCAACATCAACTAGGGGCGGGTGGCGCGGAGCAAGAGGTAGTCGATGATGCGGCGCTGCCAGAGCAGGTCTACCTGGCGGAGCAGCAACCGGGCGGCGGCGTGCTGG
>Ga0210392_10001517_pt1 | contig 12154 bp, 8 predicted proteins | sample IncBWC30OmetaG_FD_161057 | JGI IMG/M metagenome (GOLD analysis project Ga0210392, IMG submission 161057) | Forest soil microbial communities from Barre Woods Harvard Forest LTER site, Petersham, Massachusetts, United States - Inc-BW-C-30-O ...
ATCTCTGAACGCGGCAGAGCGCCTGTCGAGGTCGGGCACGATGCCTAGAAGCAAACAAATTGCCAAAACGAGGAGCTATCCGAGGCGAAGAGAGGCATTCGCTAATGTCTTCTTTTCCAGGATGATACGAACGAGTGGCCTCGGCTCACTTTGCCCTGGCCTGTGACGGACTTGTGACTGACGTCCGTCACTGACGGTTTCTCGTCGCGACAATTGTCGTGCCATGTCGTCATTGGACGATTTCGCGTATGTACTTTTCCATCATCTCCTTGTCTGTGTGCCCCCAAACATCTTCTACGATCACACCCTTTCTATTGATGTAGAACGTTTCAGGTAGTTGATGAACAGGACCATACAATGCCTTCATAGACTTATTGGAGAGCAGTATTGGATAGGTCACGTCTAAGCGTTTGACTGTTGCTGCGATTTTCTCTGGCGTAGCACTGTTAAGTTCGTTATCCACTGAAAGCCCCAAAACGGTGAGGCCCGGTCCGGCATACTTCCGGGTGAACTCCTCGAACCATGGCATTTCCTGCAAACATGGAGGACACCAGGTGGCCCAGAAGTTGACTACGACTGGCTTGCCAGCATAATCCTTTAACGAAATCGACTTTCCGGAAAGGTTGCGCAGCGCGAAGTTCGGTGCGCGTTTACCCTTGAACGACGGTCCGTGAGGAGGAACCTGCAAATTCTCTTTCGGAGAAGCTGGGAGCTGAGCAAAAGAATGCATTGAGGACGTCAGCGCCGCGCTGAAACCAAGAGCGGCTAGTCTTTTCAGGATGTATGTCATTTTGCCTTTCATGTGTTTAGTGATCAGTTGTGTCGCGCAATCCGATTTTGGCTGCCAGGGCTACGGAAGCGATTGCGCGGAGATGAAGCACTCCGCCTCAAGTGTCTGAGATATGTAGTCATGCGAACGACGAACCTTTAGATTGCCAACCGTATTCCACTGAACTGCCAGCGCGTCGATGGTTGAAAGAAATTGCGGTAGGTAGCGCGCACATGATCCGCAGGTGTAATGCACGACCCTCCGCGCAAGACCATCTGACCGGACATGAACTTACCGTTGTATTCGCCCAGTGCTCCGGGAAGTGGTTTATATCCTGGATAGCCGGTGTAAGAGCTGGCGGTCCATTCCCAACAGTCTCCAAAGAGTTGGTCAACTCCATCACCGTTCGCCGTTGCAGGATGCATTCTGCCCGTGTCGAGTAGATTCCCGCGCAGCGGTACCGCGCTCGCCACGGATTCCCATTCCGCTTCAGTCGGGAGTCTACAACCACGCCAGCGCGCGAAGGCTTCGGCCTCGAAGAAACTTAAATGGCATGCGGGTGTATCAAGTAGAGCGGAGAGTCCGTGCCAGCCCCTCAGGGTGAAGACCCGCCAGCCGGTCTCGTCGCCGGAATCTCGCTCCCAATAGAGCGGCGCCTCCCAACCCATTTCGCTCGCAGTATTCCACCCGTCAGAAAGCCAGAGTTCGGCGCGGGTATATGCGTCGTCCGATATAAACTCCAGATACTCGCGGCACGTGACAGCGCGGTTGGCAATCTGGAAGGGTTCGAGGTAAACCTTGTGGCGGGGAGTTTCGTTATCGAAGCAGAAATCGAGACCGTTCGCCACGCACAGCGGATGTCCAATTTCAGTTAGACCTCCATCGAAGGTATGCCATCTGAGCTTAGGAATCGGATGATCTCGTTCTTCCACGAGAGCAGTAGTTTCATACGACGGACGTAAGGGATTCGAGAAAAATGCGTGCTTAATGTCAGTGAGAACCAACTCCTGGTGTTGCTGCTCGTGGTGCAGGCCCAAAACGATGCGCCTCAACGGTTCCTCATCAACGGAGCGCGCCAGGAATTTCTCCATCGCGTGGTCGACGTGCGCGCGAAAGGCCAGGACCTGGTCCAGTGAGGGGCGGGAAAAAGAGGGGCGCAACGTCTTGTCAGGAATCTCCTCGCCGAGAGAGATGTAATAGCTGTTGAAGAGGCGATGGAACTCTTCTCGGAATGGCTTGTAGTCTGCGAAAAATGGCCGTAGCACGAAAGTCTCACAGAACCATGTGGCATGAGCCTGATGCCACTTGACCGGACTGGCATCGGCGGATGACTGGACCATCTGATCCTCAGCGGACAAACTCGCAACGAGAGAACGGGTTATCGACCGCACGGCTTGGTACTTCAAAAGGAGAGTGGACATCGAGTTTTCCATGTGCCGACAATTCTGAATCACAGCTTAACGATGATCTTGCCGTTCACCTTATTCGATTCCATCAACCCCTGCGCCTCGCGAATCTGATCGAACGAAAATACCGCTGCCGGTTTTGCTTTGTAGACGCCTTTCGCAACTCGATCCACAATCTCCTGGAGCGGAACTTCTGATACGGGAAACTCCGGAGTACCGAAGACGAAGCTGCCAAAAAGACTAAAGTGGATTCCGCTGGCCATCTGCAGCAATGGGTTGAAGTCCTTCACTGGCTCGAGTCCACCTAACCAGCCGGCCAAGCAGATGCGTCCATGCCGATGTGGAATGGCAATCGAATCAAGAAGTGTACTGTTGCCGACAAGGTCTAGCACAACATCTACCTTCTTTGCCTCCGGCAGTCGCCTGGATAGCCCCGAGCCTTCAATCTCCACTCTCTGTGCCCCAAGCTCCAGGAGCTTTTCAAAGCGCGCCTTATTACGCGTCGTCGCTATCGCATTCAGCCCTGCATTCGCTGCAATGTTCAACGCCGCCTGACCAAGAGCAGAAGTCGCGCCGCGAAGAAGGAGGGTTTGTCCCTTTTTGATCCGCAGATTGCCATAGAGGCAGGTCCATGCTGTGGCGTACGATTCAGGTATTACCGCGAACTCCTCCCACAGCAGATCTGTTGCGATCCTTAAGACGTTCGTCGCCGGAACAAGCGTCAACTCCGCGTAACTACCATTGATCGTTCTGCCCATGCCACCCATGAATGCGGCTACTTTGTCACCGGCCTGAAATTCTCCACCGGGTGCTGCGACTACCTCACCTACGCACTCAATTCCGCTGACCTCAGCTGCCTCTGCCCACTCGCCTTTACGCATATGGGTTTCGGCGTGATTTACGCCGAAAGCTTTGACGGCAATCAGGATATGGCCAGCCTTTGGCTCAGGGTCCGGCAGTTCCTTAATGACCAAACTTTCAAGTCCACCAAAACCACTCAAAACAATTGCACGCATCTTGACACCCCCTAGAGTTTCCGACGCTCCATTTCAACGCACGACCCCCGCATGGGCGTGAGCCCGCGACGTCACGCGACAGAACCTCTCCGCAGCCAATTTCGGGTACGACTCTAGCGAGGCAAGCAACTGGCCAAAATGAGGGTATTTAACGGCGAGGGGAGACCTCCGAGGTAAGCTATTCAGCTACCGGAAGATAAGATTTTACGAATGCGCCCACCTGTGCGCCTTCAGTGACAGATTTGTGACTGATGTCCGTCACTGGCAGTTTCTCGTCGCGACAATCGTCGCGTCACCTCGTATAGAAAGAGAGAGTCAGTCCCGATGTGCACGACTTTCGACAGCACCATTACGAGGGGATAGCGCAGAACGGTTTATGCGAAGCTTCCGCATTCTGTAAACCAATGACGTCCGTTTCATTCCTAATCGCTCTGCCGCACCATTCCGACCACCCACTACCCAGTTGCTTGCCTCAAGCGCCCGGAGGATATGATCTCGTTCCACTTCGTCAAGTCCAGTCATCGGTATATTTGATTCCTTGTGAGCACTAAATTGCTCCAGTTCCGCAGTTGGGGCGCGCAAGACCGTGTGGGGGGAGAGAATCACTGCCCGTTCGATAAAGTTCTGCAATTCCCGGACGTTTCCCGGCCAGCGATATCGCACCAGCGCATCCATCGTGCCCGAAGGGATGTCGTCGATTCTCTTGTTCATTCGCCGCGAGTAGAGTTCAACGAAATGCCAGACCAGTTTCGGAATATCCTCAGTCCGCTGCCGAAGGGCCGGAACATTGATGGGGAATACTTTCAGCCGATAGTACAAATCCTCACGAAAGGTCGTCTGCTTTACCATAGCGGGCAAATCCCGATGAGTGGCTGCGATCAAGCGAACGTCCACTTTGTGCGTGTGATTGCTACCGAGTCTCTCGAATTCCTGTTCCTGGAGGACGCGTAACAATTTCGCTTGAAGTTCCAAGGGAATGTCGCCAACTTCGTCGAGGAAGAGGGTGCCTTTGTTCGCGAGTTCAAAGCGTCCGGTCTTTCGCGCAATTGCTCCGGTGAATGCTCCTTTTTCATGGCCGAACAGCTCACTTTCGAGGAGCCCAAGCGGGATTGCGGCGCAGTTCAATTTGACAAAGGCCTGTTCCCGGCGGCTGCTCAGGTTGTGAATTGCGCGCGCAATAAGCTCTTTACCAGTTCCCGTCTCGCCCATGATCATCACGCTGGAATCCGTAGGTGCCACTATGGACACTAGATCCAACGCAGTTTTCAAGGCTGGACTCTCCCCAACGATTTCCCCAAACTCGGCGCGAATTTCTTCTTCCAGATAACGTCTTTGTTTCGTCTCTTTGTCTCGGTCCTTTGTCGCCTTTTCGTACTCCAACGTGTTCTCAACAGCAATCGCTATCTGACGGGCCACCTGCTCAAGCAAGATGACGTCGTCGTTCTCAAAAGCATTGTCCGAACGCCTCGAGAGCATCAGAACGCCAGCCACGCGATCACGGCCTACGAGCGGAAGATAGCAACCCACGGCGAGGCCTTCCTCGATCACACGCTCATAAAGAAGCTGGCCGTCAGGATTCCCATAAATTTCAGGATCCTCACGGACCTGTTCGAAGCTATCGATCCGAACGCTCTTGCCCTTCCGCAATACCTGACCCGAGATCGAACTATTCATCGGTACCAACGATCCCTCGCGTAAGGGTCCTCTCGCGTCTGGATTGTACAAGGTAGTGACGCGTAACTCGCCGCTCTCGGAGTCAGGTAGCAACAAGGCGGACACGTCACATTGCATTGTCCTGAATAGATTCGTCGAAAGCGCCTCAAACACTTGCCGGATGTCCAACCTGGATGTCACGCTGCTTGTGATTTCCAGAAGCAATCGCAGGCGATCGCGTTCATACCGTAACATTTCTTCGTTTAGGTGACGCTCAATTGCTATTCCCGCAATGTGGCTGGCATTCTCGATCAACTGCAGGTCGATAGCGTCAGGGCTACGCGCTTCACGATAATGAATGGCGAATGTTCCCAGGACTTTACCCTCGCTTGTAAACAAAGGCCGCGACCACACTGCACGAATTCCAAAAGGCAAGAGCAGGTGACGATAATGATCCCAGACGGGGTCATTGAGGATATCGGTCACATATACTGGCTCCCTTCGATAAACGGCTGTGCCGCAGGATCCACCTTTTGGACCAATAAGCATTGACCCTACGTGAGCGATGAATCCGGGAATACCAGGAGCCGCCGCGCAATAAAGTTGTCTTCCGTCATCGTCCGGTAGCCAGATCGTACACAGTGTGCCGTCGCCTCGAGATTCAACCAGTTGTGCAATGATTGTGAGCACTTCGACCAACGGAGCTCCAGCGAGAATCAACCGCAGAATATTAAGCACCGATTCGGAAGAAAATAGACCCGAATCGTTCCGCGGGTCTTTTTCGCTCAATACCAGTTGTGCGGGGGATTGTTTTGCAGACTCCATCAGCTCTTCCTTCTTAAAGCCACTCCATAAGAGGAGAACGTGCCATCCGCGCGGAGGGGACTGATTGTAGCGTGGGATGGGACGGCGACACTTGTCACGATTACTTTGCCGATTCCATTTTATTGGATATGAAATCCTGAGGGCAAAGTGTGAGCCTGAAAGGAATAGTTGCAGTAGGTTCGGCAAAAAATGGACCCGGGGCGGGGTTAGCCGTGGTGCGAATCGTGCCCTGACACCCGCGTGCACAATGACATGCCGGTTAAATGGTTTTGCGGTACCGATACCTCACGCCAGCAGCGGCCTTCTGTTATCAATTACCGAGTTTAGACCAATGCGCGTTTCCAACATGAAATCGTTTCGATTGGATACTTGGCGACTTTGTAACCGCTGAGAATGATACCGGCTGACGCGACACCACTTTAGGTCGGATAAGAACTTCAAGTTATGTGTTTCGTCCTGAATTTATTGCAAGACAAGGTCTTTTGGGGTTGAATTTCCAGCCTGGGATCAGATATTGCATGGCCATTGCATCATCACGCTCGCCCGAGTTTACTCGCCGATAAAGGCTGTGTGCCTTGTCAAGCTGATCCATATCAATTTCAATGCCAAGGCCCGGGCGTTCTGGCAGCGCAATCTTACCACCTGCGATCTTGAAAGGCTCTTTTGTTAGGTGTTGACCATCCTGCCATATCCAATGCGTATCTACGGCAGTTACATCTCCCGAAGCAGCGGCCGCAACATGGGTAAACATCGCAAGCGAGATATCGAAATGGTTGTTCGAGTGTGAGCCCCAGGTTAATCCCCAGTCACGGCAGAATTGCGCGACCCGCACCGAGCCCTGCATTGTCCAGAAATGCGGATCAGCAAGGGGGATATCCAATGCGTTAAGTTGGACTGCATGCTTCAGTTCCCTCCAATCTGTCGCGATCATGTTAGTGGCAACCGGCAGGTTAGTAGACCGGCGAAACTCTGCCATGATTTCGCGACCCGAATAACCCTGTTCCGCACCGCATGGATCTTCTACATAGGCGAGAATGTGCCGTTGGCTGCGGCAAAGCTGAATGGCTTCATTCAGTGACCATGCTCCATTTGGATCGAGCGTTATGCGAGCGTCGCGGAATCGTTCTGCCAAGGCACCCACGGTTTCCATCTCCTGAGTGCCGGGCAGTACACCCCCTTTGAGTTTGAAATGATGGAATCCATATCGCTCTCGCGCTGCTTCGGCCAATCGCACAATCGCATCGGTCGAGAGAGCTGGTTCATGTCGGAGGCGCAACCATGGATCGGAGGTAGATTCACTGCTTTGATATGGCAGATTCGTATTTTTCCTATCTCCGATGAAAAATAGATAGCCGAGCACTTCTACAATGGATCGTTGCTGCCCTTCACCCAATAGAGCAGCTACGGGCACATCTAGAAATTGGCCCATCAGATCCAGTAAAGCTGATTCCACGGCCGTTATGGCATGTATCGTGGTTCGTTGATCGAAGGTTTGCATGCCGCGCCCTTGCAGGTCACGATCAGCAAAATGCTCTCTGATTACATTCAGAATGCTATTGTAAGAAGCTATCCTCTCTCCAACGACAAGGTGTTTCGATTCCTCCAGAACCTTTCTGATTTTCTCGCCACCCGGAACTTCTCCCGCTCCTAAATGTCCGGCATCATCCGTCATAATCACAATGTTCCGAGTGAAGAATGGCGCGTGGGCTCCACTGAGGTTGAGCAGCATGCTGTCACATCCAGCCACTGGTACAATACGCATCTCTTTGATCTTCGGTGAACTCATGCAACCATTCCCGATTGTCTTGGAGCTTCGAAATCGACACGTTGGATCGTACCAACGATCGGCAAATAGCTTACGATTGCCATGAACGCGGTCAAACCGACAAAGATAAGCGCATCATTAAAAGAGCCTGTTCGCTTCACGATATATCCGATAATTACAGGCGTGGTTATACCTGCCAGATTTCCAATGAGGTTGAACAGTCCACCATTGAGGCCAACCATGCCTTTGGGTGATGTATCAGAAACGACGGTCCAACCCAACGCACCGAAGCCCTTACCAAAGAAAGCCAGAGCCATCCATAAAACCACTACCCACTGCGCATGGGCATAGTTACATGCAATCATAGCCATCGCCAGCAACATTCCAGACACAATAGGCACTTTTCTCGCAAATGTCAGTGAATAACCGGCGCGCAGTAATCCATCAGAGACAACCCCGCCCAAAACTCCTCCTATGGAGCCGCAGAGTGCAGGCAGAACGGCGACAAACCCGACTGTCATGAGAGACATATGCCTGGCCTGGTGCAGGTAAACCGGAAACCATGTAAGAAAGAACCATGTAAGCGTGGTAATACAGTATTGACCAATGTAGATGCCGACCAGCATGCGATTCCTCAAAAGCAGTCTTATCGATGCCCAAGTGAGCGTAGTTCCCTTCATGCGGTCGATGCTAACCAGGCCGCCTCCTTGAGCTATATAGTCGCGCTCTAGAGACCCGACAGATGGATGACTGTTCACGTCGTAAATAACCTTGAACCAAACAATACTCAGTGCTAGACCGAGAGCGCCTAGAAACCAAAACGAACTCTTCCAGCCACTCGTGTGCGCGATCCAGCCTATGACAGGAGCAAATAAGACTAAAGCGAAATATTGCGATGAATTGAAAATAGCGGATGCAGTTCCGCGCTCCGCTGTTGGAAACCACGCAGCAACAATGCGTCCGTTTCCAGGGAAGACAGGAGATTGCACCAGTCCTGACAGGAGGCGCAAAAAGAATATCGCCATAAAAGCGATGCTGGCAGGCAGAAATCCAGCAAAGCCAACCAAGGCGGCACAGATTGAACAGCAGATGATGCTGATTCCATAGACTCTCTTTGATCCGAAAGAATCAAGCAGACCGCCTGCGGGCAATTGGCCAAGAACGTAGGCCCAGCTGAACCCTGAAAAGATATATCCAAGACGTAGGGGATCCAGATGCATATCTTTTGCCAATGGTAAGCCGGCGATCGAGAGAGCCACTCTATCTCCATAGCTGAAAGTACTGGCGGCAAAGAGCATCAGCACAATCAGGTAGCGCACGTGGGTCTGTCTGGCATTCGATTCAGAGGAACTCAATCCGGTCACCACAGGACTAAAAGATCAGGAGCGGTTTGCAATTAGCTTCGTAAGTTCTTCCAATTCGTTCGCATCGAGATCAGTCAACGGCGGACGAACAGGCCCTGCAGGACGGCCGATTGCCTTCATTCCCCCTTTGACAATAGAGACGGCATACCCTTTTCGGCGACTACGAATGGCAACGTAAGGAAGAACGAATTGCCGAAGATTGGCAAATATAAATTCGTGATCTCTACGCCTTACAGCGGCGTAGAACTGCTGCGCGAAGTCGGGAATGAAATTGAAAATTGCTGAGGAGTAAGTTGTCACACCCATCTCAAGATAGGGCAACGCAAATGTCTCTGCCGTGGGGAGGCCACCAATGTAGGTCAACCGTTCTCCCATGCGAGCATAGATGCGAGTCATTAGCTCAATATCCCCGACACCATCCTTGAAGCCGATAAGGTTTGGGCATCGGTTGCACAGCCTTTCGAGCATTGTCTCGTTAAGGACAGCGTTGTCACGGTTGTAAAAGATCACGCCTAATTTCGTCGAAGAACAAACGGCTTCAGCGTGCGCTATAAGTCCCGTTGCCTCGGCATTCACGAGATATGGCGGCATCAGAAGAATCCCATCGGCACCCGCGTCTTCAGCAACTCTGACAAATTGCTTGGCCATAGTAGTCCCGTACCCGCAGCCCGCAAGGACAGGAACTCTACCGGCGGTCTCGAGAACTGCTGCTGAAACCACTGCCGAGAATTCATCGAGAGCAAGAGAGAAGAATTCTCCGGTGCCACCAGCGGCGAACAATCCTGCAGGGCGATGTTCGAGCAGCCATGCTATGTGATCGCGATAAGCGTTCTGATCAAATTCATTCTGCTGGCCGAAATGCGTGACAGGAAATGAAAGAAGACCCTGCCCAATCTTCGTTGCCAGTTCATGCGGGCTCATCCTACTCATTGATATGCTCCTGCATTTTGCTTCTTAAGAAGCTCCGCGGAAGTGCTGCAAGCATCATAGAAAATTCCTAGTCAACATGCGCAACGCTGCTCACCGAGTTGAGTTTATTCAGCATTTTGTCTCGGGATGCGGTATGTAGCGACTCTCGCCGGCATTCCGGCACTTACTGACCGTGCTTTTTGCATAATGATTTATCTGGTGAGGCTATTCGATCGCGCCTAAATGAAGCCTATTTAGCTGAAATGACCTTGAGGGCGTCCGACACACTACGATAAGACCATCTTTTGCCCCTTCTGCCCATCTGTACCATCTCAGTTCCCCATACTTGTTGTCTCTACGGGAAGTAGCCCTCTGGTATCGGCCTCAGATTCATTCGTGCAGATGGCGTGCGCAAGAAGAATGAGTAAGGGCCATGTCACTTTTTGAGAGGCTTTCACCGAACTGTGAGCGAACCGGTAAATGTGGTTAGCGTAGCATACGAAGGTTCATTAACCGGTTCGTCATCGCTGTGGTACTTACAGATTCAACCTACGATAATCGGCTGAATCTCTCTCTTTTAAGAGGCTGTTGCTCCACCCCCGTCCATTTCTGGACAGCTTTTTCTGTAAATGGACACTCTAATGCATTATTCTCGTGTAGACATTCAACATAAATAAGGAACTTATGTTGACACTCAACATGGCGACGAAAATGCTGCTCTCGAATGTGGTTGTTCAAGGAGGATTTCTATGAGAGTTGCACACGTCGACTGGCGCAAAATGTCAGCGCAGTTCAAAGCATCGAACGCAATGTTCTTAGTTGCTTACTTCGGAGCAATCTGTGGAAACGGGTTGTATTTAAACGCACAAATCCTTACGAAAGAAGACCTGCAGAAAGAAACCACCGTTTACGAAGCCGCCTCGCTTCAGGCGGAAACATCGAACATGTCGGCACTTCAGGCAGGGCAGTTATGGTCGCGCCTCGGTACCCTGTACCAGGACGCGGGCAAGTATGGACAATCCGAACGCGCTTTTGAGCATGCGATGAGATTCCTGACCATTGCGCCTGTCTCCAAACCAGATCTCGCAACCGCAATTGATAATCTGGGAACCTTATACATGGAGACAGGAAATGTAAGAGAAGCAGAGCACGCGGAGTTGAAGGCGCTGAAGATTCGAGAAGAGTTGAATCTGAAATCCGAACTACCCAGAAGCTGGTATCACCTGGCAACCCTCTATCTGCGAGAACATCGTTCTCGAAAAGCGAGAGAGTTTGCGCAACGCGCTGTGAACGCTTTTTTCGCAGACGCGAATGGCGTTCCAGAGGACAAGACCGGCAGCCTCCTGGTTCTGGCATCTTCACTTTGCCAGTCCCATCAATACCCTGAAGCCATCGCAGAACTACAGCGTACGCTTCACATAACGAAGGAAACGTACGGCTCCAATCAGTTTCCAACTGGCCTAAACACATTCCTTCTGGGATACGCCTATTGGAAAAACGGCGATTTGGCATCCGCTAGCGAATTTATGCAGCGCGGGTCAGACATCATCGGCGAGGAGCTAGGACGGGAACACCCCGCTTATCTCTCCGTCATGTCACAATACGCGCGGTTTTTTCGCAATGAGCACAGACAGGATATTGCTCAAGCCATTGAGCAGCAAGTGAAGCAGACGCGCGCTAAGCTCAATGCGGACCCGGTATACAGTCGTAGCCTGCAGACAATGGATGTGGCCGCTCCCTTTTAGGCTCGTTGATCACTCCGTTTTTAGTGCCTGCATGGGATCAATAGAAACAGCACGCCGTGCAGGCAATACGGCGGCAAACAATCCGATGAGGGTCAGCAGCAGTGCTGAAAGCCCAAAAATGGAGGGATTGCCCGGTTGAATCTCGAACAGGAAGCTGCGGACGGCGCGCGCAGCGAAAAGTGCGGCAAGCCCTCCGAACAAAAGGCCCATCGCCAGTAAGCCCGTCACCTGGCGTATCACAAGAGTGAAGACTTTCATCCGTGTCGCGCCTAGAGCCATGCGCAAGCCAATTTCTGTAGTACGCCGAGTCACGTTCCACGCAACCAGACCGTAGATACCGACGCCGCTCAGCAGAAGGCCAAGCACGGCGAAAAATCCCGACAGGACGGACAGCAACCGCTCACGCGCCACCGAATCGTGGAACGCCTGATTGAATTCCACCGGCGCAATTTCCGGACTGGCAGGCGCCATTTCATGCAGTGTTGCCAGATAGGCCGACTTTGCAGCTGCGATGCTCCGTGCGTGAATAACGAAAAAGAGCGTGGCCCCTGCATTCGTGAATCCTCCTTCCCCGGCGGTGATCGGTATATACACAATCGGTGGAAGCGGCTCGCGCAGCGAGTCGTATTTCGCGTCTTGCGCGATGCCGACGATCTGATAATCGCGGAAAGTATCGGTTCCGGTCCTTCTGTTATGGATGAC
>Ga0210392_10001518_pt1 | contig 12148 bp, 10 predicted proteins | sample IncBWC30OmetaG_FD_161057 | JGI IMG/M metagenome (GOLD analysis project Ga0210392, IMG submission 161057) | Forest soil microbial communities from Barre Woods Harvard Forest LTER site, Petersham, Massachusetts, United States - Inc-BW-C-30-O ...
GGCCGCTTCCTTGGTTCATGACGTCGGCGTGCATATCGTGCGAGGGCCCAATGGCGATCTCGGCTTTGAGATCCTCGCCGGCGGCGGCCTGGGGCGCACGCCCATCATCGGCCAGGTCGTGCGTGAATTCCTGCCGCGGGAGCATCTGCTCACCTACCTCGAAGCGATATTGCGCGTCTACAACCTGGAGGGACGCCGCGACAATCTGACCAAGGCCCGAATCAAGATATTGGTGCGTTCGTTGGGTGTAGAGGAATTCAGGCGGCGCGTGGAAGCCGAGTGGGAACTGCTCCGCGGCGCAGGTCCCCGCGTCGATGACGCGCAAATCGCCCGCATGCGCGGGTTTTTCAATCCGCCCCCCTACCTTCAGCTGCCGAACTGCGAGCCGGACCTCGGGAAAGAAACCGCCTTTCGCGCCTGGTACCGCTACAACACCGCGGCACACAAGGTGCCCGGCTACCGAGCGGTGTTCGTGTCGCTGAAAAAACCCGGCGTGCCGCCCGGGGATGCCACCGACACGCAGATGGATTTGATCGCCGATCTCGCCGATCGCCACAGTTTTGGCGAAGTGCGCGTCACCCATACCCAGAATTTGCTGCTGGCCGATGTCGAGCAGCGCAAGACCTACGAGCTGTGGCAGACACTCGCGAGCGCCGGACTCGCGACGCCGAACATCGGGACTTTGACCGACATGATTTGTTGCCCGGGGCTCGATTTCTGCAGTCTTGCCAATGCCGGCTCCATCGATGTCGCCAAGCTCATCAACGAACGCTTCGACGACTATGACTACATCTATGATCTGGGCGAGATCGACGTCAAGATGTCCGGCTGCATGAATGCCTGCGGCCACCATCATGTCGGCAATATCGGAATTCTCGGCGTGGATAAGGGCGGCGAGGAGTGGTATCAGATCACCATCGGCGGCGCGGCCGGTGCCGACGCATCTCTGGGAGCGGTCATCGGTCCGTCGGTGGCGAAGACACAGGTGCCGGAAACGATTGCGCGGCTGTTGGATGTGTATGTGGAGCAGCGGCAGCCGGAAGAGCGCTTCCTCGATACCGTGCGTCGCCTCGGCGTGAAACCATTTAAGGAAAGAGTGTATGCCGCGCCGATTGCTGCGTGATCGCCGGATCGTAATCGACGAGTGGCGCTACGTCGCTGAGGCGGCGGTGGATGCGAGTGCGCCGCTCATTGTGACTCTCGCTCAATGGCAGAGGGAGCCCGACACCTGGATCGGACGCGGCAGCCCGCTCGGAGTGGTGCTCTGCCCTGCCCATCACGTTGAGCAGCTCGCGCCGGACCTGAAGTATTTCTCGCTAATCGCCGCGGAATTTTCCGGGCCGAGCGAAGGACGCGGCTACTCTCAAGCACGATTGCTGCGCGAGCGCTGGGATTTCAAGGGCGAATTGCGGGCCACGGGCTACGTGCGCCGCGATCAATTGTTTTTCATGGCGCGCTGCGGTTTCAATAGCTTCGAGCTGCCCGAAACGGACATCGACGACGCGCATACGGCGTTCTCGACGTTCAGCGCGGCCTACCAGCCGTCGAATGACTTGGGGCTGGCCGTCAAGCTGCGTCGGGATATACCTGCCAGCGCCTGAAGCGCAAACCGACTTTTTGGCCGATGCTGAAGCGCTCGGCTTCAAACCGTTCGCGGCTGATTTCCGCCTCGAGCGGCTCATGGATCGGTTGACCGGCGGCGCACAGATCCAGGCGCACGATGGGTCCAATCACGCGCACCGCGACCACGGTTGCGGGCCATCCGGAGGCCTCGGGGCCGATTTCGATCTCATGGGGACGGATCAGCGCGAGGTTTTTCGCGCTGCCGGTCTGCACGTCGGCCGCGGCGGAAATATCGATGGGACCGACATAGGCTCGTCCGTCGCGAATCAGTACCGGCAGTTCATTGACCTGGCCCAGGAAGCGATGCACGAAGGCCGACTTGGGCAGGTCATAAATCTCCCCGGGAATGCCGACCTGTTCGATCCTGCCGCCGTTTAGCACCACCACGGTGTCCGCCACTTCGATGGCTTCCTGCTGATCGTGCGTGACGATGATGCTCGTAAAATGCAATTCATCATGCAGCCGGCGCAGCCAGCGCCGCAGTTCGTGGCGTACTTGGCTGTCGAGCGCGCCGAAAGGTTCGTCCAGCAGCAGCACCTGAGGGTCGATCGCCATCGCGCGCGCCAGCGCCACCCGTTGCCGCTGGCCGCCGGAGAGCTGGGCAGGATAGCGGTCATGTGCCCAACTCAGCTGCACCAGCGCCAGCAAGTCTTGCACCTTCTTGCGAATATCCGTCGGGGAGGGCCGCTCGCGGCGGCGCTTCACTTTCAGTCCGAATGCCACATTCTCGAACACCGTCATGTGGCGAAACAATGCGTATTGTTGAAAAACGAAGCCGACCTTTCGATCGCCAATGGGCCACAGGGTTGCATCCTGGCCGTCGAACAGGACCTGCCCCTCGTCCGGCGTCTCCAAGCCCCCGATGATTCGCAGCAGCGTCGTTTTGCCGGAGCCCGAGGGCCCGAGCAGCGCCATCAAGGCGCCTGTGGCGACATCGAGATTGATGTTTTCGACCGCGGCATATTCGCCGAACTGCTTGGTCACGCCGCGTAGTGCGATGCTCATATGACGGCTCTCCTAGTTCTGTCGCGCGGTCTGCGCGCCGCGTGGCGCAGCTCGGGCTGGCGCCATTCCAGAATGCTTTTACCCGCCAGCGTCAGCAGCGCCAACAGCGCCAGCAGCGATGCCACCGCGAACGCGGCGGAGTAGTTGTACTCGTTGTAGAGAATCTCGACGTGCAGGGGCATGGTATTGGTCACCCCGCGAATGTGCCCGGAGACCACCGACACGGCCCCGAACTCCCCCATGGCCCGAGCGTTGCACAGCAAAACCCCGTACAGCAGGCCCCAACGGATATTAGGCAGGGTGACGCGCCAGAATGTCTGCCAGCCGGTCGCGCCGAGCGACAGCGCAGTTTCCTCGTCATCCTTACCCTGCGCCTGCATCACCGGGATCAGCTCACGGGCGATGAAGGGAAACGTGACAAAGGTGGTGGCCAGCACGATACCCGGCACGGCGAATACCACGCGAATGTGATGGGCCTTTAGGAATCCGCCGAACCAGCCGTGCGTTCCGAACACCAGGATGAAAATCATGCCGGCGATGACCGGCGAGACTGCAAATGGCAGGTCGATCAGCGTGATCAATGCGCTCTTGCCGCGGAAATCGAACTTCGCGACCGCCCAGGCCGCAGCCACGCCGAAGATCAGATTCAAGGGGACTGCAATGGCGGCCACCAACAGCGTGAGCTTGACCGAAGCCCATGCCATGGGTTGAGAGATCGCGATGTAGTAGGCGCCGAAGCCTTTGGCGAGCGCCTGGGCAAAAACGGCCAGCAACGGCAGCACCAGAAACAGGCAGAGAAACAGCAGCGCTGTGACGATCAGCAACAGCCGGCTCATCAGCGCTCACCGTGCCGGGTCGAAGCCCAATTCTGCAACGCGTTGATTCCAAACATCAACGCGAACGACAGCACCAGCATGACCACCGCGATGGCCGTGGCACCGGCGTAATCGTATTGCTCCAATTTGCTGACGATCAGCAAAGGCGCAATTTCGGATCGCATGGGCATATTGCCGGCGATGAAAATCACCGAGCCGTATTCGCCGACCGCGCGCGCAAACGCCAGCGCGAAGCCGGTGAGCAGCGCCGGCCACAGCGCAGGGAATATCACGCGGCAGAAAGCCTGCACGGCCGAGGCGCCCAACGACGCGGCGGCCTGCTCGACCTCTTTATCGAGTTCCTCGATCACCGGCTGCAACGTGCGCACCACGAAGGGCAGGCCGATGAAGGTCAGCGCCACGACGATTCCCAATGGCGTGAAAGCCACGTTGATGCCCATCGGCTTGAGCCAAGCCCCGATCCAGCCGTTTGGAGCGTAGAGCGCCGTCAAGGCAATTCCCGCCACGGCGGTCGGCAAGGCGAACGGCAAGTCCACCATGGCATCGATGAATCGCTTGAAGGGAAAGGTGTAGCGGACCAGCACCCAGGAAACGATGAGCCCGAACAGCACGTTGATCAGGGCGGCGATCAGCGAGGCCCCGAAGCTCAATCGCAGGGACGCCAGTACCCGCGGCGCCGTCACCACTTCCCAGAAATGACCCCATCCCCCACTCAAGCTGCGAATGAACACGGCCGAGAGCGGGATCAATACCAGCAGGGAGAGATACAGCATGGTGTATCCCAACGTGAGTCCGAAGCCCGGCAGGATACCCCGAGGCTTGCGTCCTTTAAGTGCCACTGACGCAGTGGTTGCCATGTGATTCCTAGGAGCCTACCTGTCGTAGATCCTATCGAAGGTACCATGGTCGGCGAAATGTGTGGCCTGTGCCTTGGCCCAGCCGCCGAATACCGCATCGATGGTGAGCAGCAGCGGAATGTTTTGCAATTGACTTGCGTGCTGGGCTGCGACCGATGGATCGCGCGGGCGGTAAAAGTGCTTTGCGGCGATCTCTTGTCCCTGCGGGGAATACAGATAGGCCAGGTATTCTTCGGCCACTTTGCGCGTACCGTGTTCGTCGACGTTTTGATCGACGACACTGACCGGCGGCTCGGCGAGGATGCTGATGGAAGGCGCGACGATATCGACCTTGTTGGGACCCAACTCCTTGACCGCGAGGTAGGCTTCGTTCTCCCAGGCGAGTAACACATCCCCGATGCCGCGTTCGACAAAAGTCACGGTCGCGCCGCGCGCACCGGAATCGAGCACGGGCACGTTGTGATAGAGTTTTTTCACAAAAGCCTCGGCGGTCGCTTCGCTGCCGCCCGGCTGCTTCAGCGCCCAGGCCCATGCCGCCAGATAGTTCCAGCGCGCGCCGCCTGAGGTCTTCGGGCTCGGCGTAATCACCGCGATACCCGGCCGCACCAGATCGCCCCAGTCATGAATATTTTTAGGATTACCTTTGCGCACCAGAAAAACAATGGTCGAGGTATACGGGGTGCTGTTGTTCGGCAGCCGTTTCTGCCAGTTAGGCGGAATCACGCCCCCTGCGGCAAGGGCGTCGATATCGTAGGCCAATGCCAGAGTCACCACATCGGCCTCGAGGCCGTCGATCACCGAGCGGGCCTGCTTTCCCGATCCACCGTGACTTTGGTTGACGATGACGGTGTCGCCGGTCTTGCCCTTCCAATACACGGCAAACGCTTTGTTGTACTCCTCGTAGAACTCACGCGTCGGGTCGTAGGAGACGTTCAGCAGTTTGACCGTGGCCGCCTGCGATGACGTGCCCGCAGCCAGCCCGAGACAAAGCAGCGCGCCCGCAATCATTGCCGCCGTTCTTGACACTAGAACGCCACTTCGAATCGCGTGAATATCGCGCTCATATGCGATCACGGCATGTCGCGCAACGGAATGACCAGATCCTTCAGAATCTTGTCGACCTCTTCCTGGGTGTCGAGCTTCTCGACCTCGCGCACCAGTCGGCGAGGCAAGTGGGGTGCCAGAAGCTCAATGAATTCGTACATATAGGCGCGCAGCAGGGCGCTGCGTCGATATCCGATCCAGGTGGTATGCCCCTCGAACAGGTGGGAGGCGTCCAGCACCACCAAATCGGCATCGGCCACCGGGTCCATGGCCAGCCGGGCCAGGATGCCAACCCCTAAGCCGATGCGCACATAGGTCTTGATCACGTCCGAATCACGCGCGGTCAATGCGACATCCAAGGACAGGCCGGCCGTTTCAAACAAGGCAGGCAGCGACGATCGGCCGGAGAAGCTGAACACGTAGGTCACGATCGGGTATTCAGCCAACTTCTTGAGGGTCAGCTTTCCCGCGGATGCCAGCGGGTGGCCGCGCGGCACGACCACCGCCCGATGCCAGTGGTAAACGGGCAGGCGCACCAAGTGCGGGAATAATTCTTCGGAGCCGGTGGCAATGGCGAAATCGACCCGATCGCGCGCGACCATTTCCGCGATTTGTTCGGACGTGCCCTGATGCAGGTGCAGGCGCACCTTCGGATACTTGATTCGAAACTCGCGAATCACCTGCGGCAGCACGTAACGGGCCTGCGTGTGGGTGGTGGCGATCGACAGCGTGCCGCCGTCGGCTTTGCGCAGCTCCGCCGAGGTGCGGCGGATATTTTGCATTTCACGCAAGATGCTGCTTGCGCGCGAAATGATCTCCTCGCCTGCGGCGGTGGTGCGCGTGAGTGCCCGGCCCTCGCGCTCGAACAGTTGAAAACCCAGTTCTTCCTCCAGCAATTTGAGCTGGCGGCTGACGCCGGGCTGCGAAGTATGCAGTTGCCTGGCGGCGGCGGTGATGTTCAATCCGTTTTCGTGGACCGCTACGAGGTAGCGCAATTGCTGGAATTTCATCTGCGGCCTTGGAAGCTTTAAGTTAAGTATCGACACAGCATAAGGCTTAAAGGCGCATCACGAATAGGCATGTACTCATGCTTCGGAGTTCGTTTTGCGAAGGCGCGGCTGGTCCTATAGTTCCGCTATGTTCGAGCTCTCGAAAGCATTGCAGGCGCGCGCGCTAGACAGCGTTTCGCAGCTCAGGTCGGCGCTCACAGAGTTCAAAAATGTGTGCTATGCCAACAGCTTAGGCCCGAAATGAACTACTTTCCGATGTTCTTCGACCTCACGGCGCTGAAGGTACTGGTGGTCGGCGGCGGCGAAGTGGCATTGCGCAAAGTGGCGCTGCTCGAACGCAGCGGCGCATCCATCACCCTGGTGGCTCCCGAAGTTCTTCCCGAGCTTCAGGAACGCGCCGCGGCCGGCAAGATCATTTTGGCAACGCGCGAATTCGTTCCCAATGACCTTGACGGCGCGCGCCTCGTCATCGTCGCGACCTCGCGGCGCGCGGTGAATCGTTGGATCGCTTCTTTGAGCGAGGCACGCCGCATTCCCGTGAATGTGGTCGATGACCGCGAAGCCTCGCGCTTCATCGTGCCCGCCATCATCGATCGTGACCCGGTGTTGGTGGCGATTTCGACGGGGGGCACCTCACCGGTATTGGCCCGCCGCTTACGCGAACGGCTCGAAGCCGTGATTCCGAAAAAAATCGGCGAGCTGGCCGTGTGGCTTCGGGCCTTGAGGCATGGCGCGCGCCGGCGCTTGGCAAGTACGAACGAGCGGCGGCGGTTCTTCGAAAACATCGTGGACGGCCCGGCGGCCCGGCGTTTCATCGAAGGCGACACGCACGGCGCGCAAGCGCTCGCACAGCAATTGCTGGCAAGAACCTCGACCGCTGCGCGCAGCGCAGGCGAGGTCACACTGGTGGGGGCAGGGCCGGGTGATCCGGAGCTGCTCACCTTGAAAGCGCTGCGAGCCTTGCAAGACGCCGATGTCATCTTGCATGATCGCCTCGTGCCCGAGAGCCTGCTGGACATGGCGCGGCGCGACGCGGCGCGCATCAGTGTGGGCAAAGCCGCCGGCGGCATCGGCAGCACTCAAGAAGAGATCAACGCGCTGCTGATCGAGCACGCACGTCAGGGTAAGCGCGTGGTGCGCTTAAAGGGCGGCGACCCCTTCATCTTCGGCCGCGGAGGCGAAGAATTGGAGGCCTTGGCCAAAGCGCAGATCAGCTTTTCAGTGATCCCCGGCGTGACCGCCGCGGCGGGCTGTGCTGCTTACGCCGGCATACCGCTGACCCATCGAGACTACGCGCACAGCGTCACGTTCGTGACCGGGCACGCGGAAAAGGGCGGGCGCGAACCCGATTGGCGGGCACTGGCCAAGCCCGGACTCACCGCCGTGTTCTACATGGGTCTGGCGCGGGTGGAACAGATCGCGGCACAGCTCGAGGCGCACGGCGCAGCCGCCTCAACGCCGGCCGCCCTCATTGCCCAGGGCACGCTGCAGAATCAGCGCGTCGTGACCGGGACGCTGGCCACCATCGCCGCGGCGGCGGCAGCCTCGAACATTCAATCCCCCGCGCTCCTCGTCGTCGGAGAAGTCGTGTCCCTGCACGCTTCGCTCGCGTGGTTCAACACCGCGGCAACGGCCGCACCGGCCGACGTTTCGCAGTCGGCCTGAGCGCGGCGGTCAAGCGCGGCAGTCAGGCGATCGCTTCGAGAAATCCGCGCTCCGCCACCCACGCTTTGTTGAACAACCGCGACTGATACTTCGCGCCGCCGTCGCAAAGAATGGTGACGATGGTGTGGCCGGGACCCATTTGTTTCGCCAGCGTGACCGCGGCCGCCACATTGATCCCGGCGGTGCTGCCCAACAGCAAGCCCTCCTCGCGCAGCAACCGATACACGTAACGCATGGTCTCGGCATCCGCTATGCGCAGCGCATCGTCGATCGGCGCGCCTTCGAGATTCGCCGTCACGCGCCCGGTGCCGATGCCCTCGGTAATCGATGAACCGCCATCGGTTTTCAGTTCGCCGTCTTTGATGTAGTGGTACAACGCGCTGCCCGGAGGATCGACGAGCACGATCCGCACCGCTGCGGACTGCGATTTCAGGTATCGGGCAATGCCCGCCAGCGTTCCGCCGGTGCCGGTCGAGGCACAGAAGGCGTCGATTTTTCCATCCGTGTCGCGCCATAGCTCAGGTCCCGTGGACTCGAAATGCGCGTCGCGATTCGCCGTGTTGTCGAATTGATTGGCCCAAATGGCGCCCGGCAATTCTTGCGCCAGGCGTCCGGCCACTTTTTGGTACTGATTCGGATTGCTGTACGGCACCGCCGGGACCTTGCGCAGCTGCGCGCCGAGGGCTTCGATGATTTGATACTTCTCGGCGGCCTGATTATCGGGCATGACGATCACGCACTTGTAGCCGCGCGCATTGCACACGTGCGCAAGACCGATGCCGGTGTTGCCGGCCGTGCCCTCGACCACGGTGCCGCCCGGTTTCAGTGTGCCGCGGCGTTCAGCGTCCAATACGATCCATTTCGCCGCGCGATCCTTCACCGAGCCGCCGGGATTCATGAACTCGGCTTTTCCCAATATCTCGCAGCCCGTCTCGTCGCTGACGCTGCGCAGGCGAATCAACGGCGTATTGCCGATCGAATCGGTAAACCCGTCCTTGATGTTCATCAATGCGTGGGAGCCTGTCTTGAAGTATTCCGCGTGAGCGAATTTAAGCGATTCGCGGCTGCAACGTCGCGGGATTTCAATAAAAGAATCCCCGGACTAGCCGGGGAATTTCAGGGGAACAGGTGCAGAGGTATAACCCTGCACGTCCTAAAGTGGCAGATACGCCGCACAAGAGTGCCAAAACGCTCAACCTTGTTAGTGTCGTCCAGTGTTGCAAGTAAGTAACGCTGGCAATTAACACGAACCTCGTCCTGGTGTCTATGATAGGCGTTACAGTAAAGAAATCCAATAGTTAACGCTTTTTAATTAGACTTTGCTGCGCTATGTCAAATGTGTAGCAAATTGGCGACGAAACAACATCTAGCTCCATTCTGACGCCTTGGCGTCAAAATCCTGCGATGTTGCAGGGATCACACAGAAACGCTGGCCGGTGGGCGCCTCCATGACCCACCAGGTGCGGATCAATTCAATGCGCGTTGCGCCAAGTTTTTCCAGCCTCTGTACTTCGGCCTCCACATCGTCGGATTCGATATCCAGGTGCACGCGGCTCGGATGGGTCACCGCCTGCACCTCGATTTGCAGGCCGTGACGGGAGTCCTCGAGCCGCTTGTAGATCTCCCCCTCCCCCGGGGGCAAGGCGCGCACCGGCATGCCGAGCGCGCTGCCCCAGAAGTCCGCCGCGCGATCAAGATCGGTGGTTTGGCAATCGATGATGAATCCCGCCAGTTTGCTTTTATGCATGCGTTGCTCCAGATTCGCGAAATCCACGAAGGGTTCGCTCATGAAATATTTACATACCATGGTACGGGTGAAGGACATCGAGCAATCGCTGCGCTTCTACCGCGACGCACTCGGCCTCAAGGAATTATCGCGTAAAGATTATCCGCAGGGGCGCTATACCCTGGTTTTTTTGGCCGCTCCCAACGACGAAGAAGCGCAGGTCGAACTGACGCACAACTGGGATCCGGAAGAATATTCCGGCGGGCGCAACTTCGGGCATTTGGCGTATGCGGTGGACAACATCTACGACGCCTGCAAGCGCCTCATGGATCACGGCGTCACCATCAATCGCCCGCCGCGCGATGGGCGCATGGCCTTCGTTCGCTCCCCGGACGCAGTCTCCATCGAACTGCTGCAAAAAGGTGCTGCGCTGGCGCCCGCGGCGCCCTGGAATACTATGCCGAATATCGGTCAGTGGTAGCGGGAAGGGTAAGTAGCCTCGAGGCAACGAGAAGAACAGTTGCCTCGAGGCTTCTTGCCTTTCCCGACGAATACTTCAGCCGATCAGCATCACGTGCCGACGCTACCGGCGGGCAGACGACATGCGGATTTTCCGGCCTACGCGTGCGAATAGGCCACACGACGGCGAATGGACTTTCGGTACTCGCGCCCCTGCACCGTAATGTTGGCGGCCCGGTGAGAAAGGACTGAGGGACGGGAAGCTTCAGGGCAACTGCTCCTTTGTTGCCCTGAAGCTTCCCATCCCTCAGCCCATCCGCACCCGCCAAATTCCCGGTGCCGGTGCCGAGGCACTAGAACATCTCCGATTCGTCCGGCGTCTTCGTCTCGACATGGCTGCGCGAGGCTATGTGATCGCCGGTAATCATTTCGCGGTAACCCTGTCCCGGGCCGACCATGGGATAGACACCGGCGTCGCGATCGATAATGACTTCCAGAAACGCCGGTCCTTTGAAACCGATGAACTCGGAAACCACTCGCGGCACATCGGCCTTCCGATCGAGGCGCACGGCGTACTTGAATCCGTCGGCCATGGCCGCCTTGACGAAATCCTTGGTACGCAGGCTCTTGTCGCTGGCGCTCAAGCGGCCCTTGTGGAATAGCTTCTGCCATTGTCTGACCATGCCATCGCCGAAATTGTTGAGCACAACCACCTTGATCGGCAGGTCATAGGTGGTGACGGTCTCCAGTTCGCCGATATTCATGCGGATGCTGGCATCGCCGTCGATGTCGATGACCAGACGGTCGGGCTGCGCGAACTGCGCGCCGACTGACGCCGGCAATCCAAAGCCCATGGTGCCCATGCTGCCCGAGGTCAGCCACAGGCGAGGACTGCGGAAATCAAAATACTGCGCCGCCCACATCTGATGCTGGCCGACGCCGGTGGTAATGATGGCCTCGCCGCGCGTCAGGCGGTTGATTTCCTCGATCACGTAGTACGGCTGAATGAACGCGCTGTCGCGATCGTAGTTCATGGCATGTTTGACGCGCAGCTCGTCGCAGTGCCGGTGCCACGCCGACCAATCCCGCCGAAAGCCCCTTTCCCTGCCATAGTGGAGCAAGCCGAGCAACGCGTCGGCCATCAAACCCACATGACTCCAATTCACCCGCTTGACCTTGTCGATCTCGGAGGCATCGATGTCGAAGTGCGCGATGAATTTGGCGCGGCCGGCAAATTTGTCCACGTTGCCCGCCACCCGGTCATCGAAACGCGCCCCAACCGTGAGCAAACAATCGCAGTCATCGACGGCGTAGTTGGCGAAAGCCGTCCCGTGCATGCCGAGCATGCGCATCGATAGCGAGTCGGTGGTATCGACCGCGCCTATTCCCATCAAGGTGGTGACCACCGGAATGCGAAACTCGCTCGAAAACCGGCGCAGCGCCTCGGCGGCGGAGCCGTTGATTACGCCGCCGCCGGCATAAATCAGCGGCCGGTCGGCGGCGCTCAAGGCCGCAAAAAAAGCTGCGCAGGCAGGCTCCGGCAGCTTGGCGGCTTCCAGCCTGTTCATTCGCTGCCGGTAGCCCGGTATCCCCAAGCGGCCCGACCCATGGAACACGCCTTTCCAATTCTGGACGTCCTTGGGCACATCGAGCACCACCGGGCCGGGGCGGCCGGTGCGCGCGATCTCAAACGCGGTGCGCACGGTGGCTTCCAGCTTGGTGGGGTCGGTGATCAAGAACACATGCTTGGCCACCGCTCCCATGATGCTCGGCACGGGTGCTTCTTGAAATGCATCGGTACCGATCGCCGTCGTCGGCACCTGTCCGCAAATCACCACGATGGGCACGGAATCGGCCATGCTGTCGCGCACCGGTGTGACGGTATTGGTGGCGCCGGGGCCGGAGGTGACCAAGGCCACGCCC
>Ga0210392_10001519_pt1 | contig 12137 bp, 10 predicted proteins | sample IncBWC30OmetaG_FD_161057 | JGI IMG/M metagenome (GOLD analysis project Ga0210392, IMG submission 161057) | Forest soil microbial communities from Barre Woods Harvard Forest LTER site, Petersham, Massachusetts, United States - Inc-BW-C-30-O ...
CAATCCCAGGAACAGCTGGCGTCGTCCGCAGTGTCGGTACGACGTGGATCGATCACGATCATGCGCGCGCCGCGCTTCTGCCGGTTCGCCAGCATGCGCTGGAACAGCACGGGATGACACCAGGCCGCGTTGGAGCCGACGAACACGAGCAAATCCGCCTCGTCGAGGTCCTCGTAGCAGCCGGGCACGGTGTCGGCGCCGAAAGCGCGGCGGTGGCCGGCGACGGACGATGCCATGCAGAGCCGCGAGTTGGTATCGACATTGGCCGAGCCGACAAAGCCCTTCATCAGCTTGTTGGCGACGTAATAGTCTTCGGTCAGCATCTGGCCGGAAAGATAGAACGCGACCGCGTTGGCGCCGTCACGCGCGATGATGTGTTTCAGCCGATGGGCGACATGATCGAGCGCGTCGTTCCAGGCGACCCGCTCCAGCACGCCCTTGCAGCGGATCATCGGATGCAGCAGCCGCCCCTCGAGCGCGACGGTCTCGCCGAGCGCCGATCCCTTCGAGCATAGCCTGCCGAAATTGGCGGGATGCGCGGGATCGCCGGAGATCGCTGCTCCCCCGCTGCCGTCGGGCGTCGCCAGCACGCCGCAGCCGACGCCGCAATAAGGGCACGTGGTGCTGACGGCGCGGAGTTTTGGATCGACTGAGGTCATCGGCGTCTCATGCAGCCTTGTTCTTATGCAGCCTTGGGCGCGGTCGCGAGCGACCGGCCGAACATCATCTCCTTGCGGATGGCAGCGACCGGCTTGCGCCCCCGGATCATGTCGAGATACCAGAGCGCATCCGAGGTATCGCCGACCAGCACTGCGCCGATCAGCCTGCCTTCAGCGAGCACGAGCTTCTTGTAGGTGCCGCGCCTGATGTCGCTCAGCAAAATGGCCTCGCTGCCGTCGGCGCCGAGAAAATCGCCGGCCGAGAAAACGTTGACGCCGGAGACCTTCAGGTTGGTCGCCACCACGCTGCCCCGATAGGCCGCCGTTTTCCCCGCAAGGTGCTGCGCCAGCACATGCGCCTGCTCGTAGGCCGGCTCGACCAGGCCGTAACAGATGCCGCGATGCTCGGCGCATTCGCCGAGCGCAAAGATGTTGTCGGTGCTGGTCTGCAGTCGATCGTCGACGACCACGCCGCGGTTGATCAGGAGGCCTGATCCTTTGGCGAGCGAGGTGTTCGGCCGGATGCCGGCCGCAAACACCACGGCATCCGCCGCGATCAGCCGCCCGTCGGCGAGCTCGACACCCTCGACGCGTTTCTCGCCATGGATGCGCGCGGTGTCGGCCTTGAGCAGAACCTCGACGCCGGTGCGTTCAACGAGCGTCTTCAACAGATCGGCCGCGGGCATATCAAGCTGCCGCTCCATCAGCCGGTCCATCAGGTGCAGCAGCGTCACCGGCGTGCCCGCTTTCGCTAGCCCATAGGCGGCTTCCAGCCCAAGCAGCCCGCCGCCTATCACGACCACCGGCCGTTTGCGGGCGGCGAGCGCCAGCAGCATGTCGACGTCGCGGCTGTCGCGAAAGGTGCAGACGCCGGCGAGATCGACGCCCGGCAGATTGAGCCGCAACGGCGTCGAGCCGGTGGCGAGCACCAAGCGCGAATATTCGATGCTCTCGTCGCCGGCGATCTTCAGCTCGTTGCGGCCGACATCGATCTCGGTGACGCGGCAACCGTATTTCACGGTGACGCCGCGGTCGCGCCACCAGTTGGCCGGCCTCAGCTCGATGTCATGCGAGGTGGTTTCGCCAGCCAGCACCGAAGACAGCAGCACGCGGTTATAGGCAAGCCGCGGCTCCTCGCCGATCACGGCGATGGCGTAGCGGCCGAGCGAGGTCTTGACGAGCTCGTCGACGAGGCGCGCGGCCGCCATGCCATTGCCGACGATGACCAGAGGTTCACTCAACGCTTGATCCCTCACTCTGCGGCCTGCGGCCGGCCATAGGCCTGAGCGATCATGAAGCCCGACAAAGTGTCATAGGCCGTGGTCCAGGCTTCGGCGACATCAGAGGTCCAGTCGGCGCCGAGGCCCTTCTCCAAGGTCCACAGCAGCGCCGAGCCGACGACGGGATAGTGCTCGGCCTTGGCACCGTAAGCGACATGGCGCGTCGCCAGCGATGCGGCGGCGGGCAGCACCAGTTCGAGATTGGAAAGCCCGTTCACGACGATGGCGAGCGTTGCCATCAGCTTGCGGCGTTGCTCGGTCATGTCATTGGGAAACATCGCGCGCACGGCGGGCGCTGTCTCGAACAGGCGATCGTAGAAGATCACGGCCGCCTGCTCGGAGATCGGCGCGACCTTGGCGAAACTTTCTTGAACGAGTTTGATCTGGTCCGGTGTCATCGCTTGCTCTTTCTCGCTGTCATGATGCGCGGGACTATCCCGCGCAGCTCTGGAGCGTCTTGGTGCCCCGGCTGGATTGTCCGGTTCGACCCGGGCAATCACGAGAGCGTCAGGAGCTAGATGCGCGCTTCGGCGAGGCTCGGCGCGCCCGCACTCTCCGGGCCCTTGCGCAGATAGAACCACCAGGTGAAGCCGAGGCAGATCGCGTAGAAGCAGAGATAGACCACCAGCGCGAGCTGCGGCCCGCCGGTCATCGCGATCGACTTGCCGAAGCCGAGCGGGATCAGGAAGCCGCCGACCGCGCCGATTGCGCCGATGAAGCCGACCGCAGCACCTGACTCGATCGAGGCCGCCTTCAACGCCGCTGCGCGCGCCGCCTCACCCTGGCCACGCGCCTTGCGCAGGTTCTCCTCGCGGAAGATCGAGGGGATCATGCGGTAGGTCGAGCCGTTGCCAAAGCCGGTCGAGGCGAACAGGACCAGGAAGCTCACCAGGAAGCCGGTGAAGTCCTTGATGCCGACGAAGTAGAGGACGCCGATCGTCGCCGCCGCCATCACAATGAAATTGAAGAAGGTGACGATGGCGCCGCCGACCTTGTCGGCGAGCAGGCCGCCGAGCGGGCGCGAGAGCGAGCCGACCAGCGGACCGAGGAAGGCGATGGCGATCGTGATCGACGGAAACTGCGTCTTGATCAGCAGCGGGAACGCGGCCGAGTAGCCGATAAAGGAGCCGAACGTTCCGATGTAGATCCAGGACATGATCCAGGTGTGCTTGCGCTTGACGATCGCAAGCTGGTTCTTGATCGAGGCCTTCGCGCTGGTGAGATTGTTCATGAAGAACACCGCGCCATAGACCGCGATCGCGATCGGCAGCATCCACATCAGGCCGGCATTCTGAAGGTAGACACCGCTGACCGGTGCGGCCTGGTACAGGTTGATCAGGCCGATGCCCATCAGGATGGGCGTCAACAGCTGCACGCTGGCAACACCGATATTGCCGCCGGCTGCGTTCAATCCGAGCGCCCAGCCCTTCATCCGGTCCGGATAGAAGAAGGAGATGTTGGTCATCGACGAGGCGAAGTTGCCGCCGCCAAGCCCTGCGAAGGAGGCGACCAGCAGCATCAGCCAGAATGGCGTGTCGGGGTGGCTGACGAAGTAGGCCAGCGCCAGCGTCGGGATGAACAGCACCGAAGCGGAGAAGATGGTCCAGTTGCGGCCGCCAAAGGTCGTCACCGCGAAGGTATAGGGAAAGCGCATCAAGGCGCCGATCAGGCCCGGCAGCGCCACCAGCTGGAACAACTGGTCCGTGCTGTAATGGAAGCCGGCCGCAGGCAGCTTGGTCGCGACGATCGACCAGATCGCCCAGACCGAAAATCCGATGTGCTCGGCGACGATCGACCAGATCAGGTTGCGGCGGGCAACGAACTTGCCCTTGGATTCCCAGAACTTCGCGTCCTCGGGATTCCATTCCGAGATCCAGGTCGGGTTCTGCTCACTCATTAGAGGTCCTTTCAATCGCAGGCACGAGAGCGCGCTCTGGGGAGGCCCCAGTCGGGCGTTCACAAAAATCGGATGATGAGTTTCGAAGGACGGCGTCGGTGGCGTCAGTAAGAGCTATTCAAGCTTCATGCCAAGCCGCGCCAAGACAAAAATCCAATATATTATAATTGGTTGCGGCGCCCTGCCCGAAATATTTGCAGAGCGGATTCGCATTCAAAATTTGCGATTCGCTCATTTCTTGTGCGGCGCACAAGAAATGAGCGGCGTGATTAAAAGATGATCGGCGCGAGGGTGCACTAACGTTTTGGATTGATCGCCAGGGGCGCGATCGCAATCAGCGCTGCGACAGCGCCAAGGGCAAACGGCCCGGCGTCCGAGGCGCCGGCAACGAGCCCTCCGAGTGGGCCGCCGATAGCTGTGCCCAAGTCCCACGCCGACGTCACGGCACCCAAGGCTGCGGTACGTTCGCGCGGATCGGCCGCTTCCGTCACAAGGCTCGTGACGCTCGGAATCAGCAGGGAAAGCCCCGCACCTGCCAGTGCTGTCGAGACGAAAGCGAGCCACTCCACATGTGCGAGAAACAAGCCGGCAAGTCCGACCGACTCGATCAGGAAGGCCGATAGAAGCACCCGCCTCCCGCCCAAACGGTCCGCATATCCGCTACCGAGAAAGCGGGTAATCATGAACGCGATGCCGAACACGGTGAGCGCGAAGTTCTGGCCTGCAAAGCCAAGAGCCGCGAAGCGTGGCACCAGAAACGCAGCGATGATCCCATATCCAATGCTGGCGAATACACCAGAAGCGCCGGGTATCCATGCTGCCCTTGGAAACAAGGCGCGGCGGAGTTTCGCAAGATCCGACGAGACACGCCCCTCAGGCCGCGTCGATGCAACCAACACCCAGGAGAGCATCGGAATGATGCTCGCGGCGATCCAGACATTGCGATAGGTGCCGATCGCCATGAGTGCGGTTGCGAGCATCGGGCCGGATGCCAGCCCCATCCACATCGCCAAACCAAAATGCCCTGCGACCCTGCCCCGCTGTGATTGCTGTGTATGCGCGAGGATCCAGCCGACCGAGCCGGTGAATAGTGCGCCTTCGCCCGCACCGAGAAAGAGGCGGGCAAGAACCAGAACGGGCAGGTTTGTCGCCACCACGTGGCCGACGCCGCCGATGAGACCGAGTATGGCACCAGTCATCGCCACGCGACGTCCGCCGCTCTGATCGGCAACCCGTCCCGAGATCGGGCGGGAGAACATGGTGGCCAGAGACCCGATCGTCACCGCCAGGCCGGCGGTGATGGCATTGGCTCCCAACCGTTCGTGGGCATAGGCCGGCATGACCTGGATCGTCATGCCAATCGCACCGAAACCGAGGAAGCAGGCTGACCAGAGCCGCCAGTAAGGAACTGCTCCGACGTGCTGGCTGTGTCGATCGGAATCGCCTCTTGGCATATCATCAAACCCGCATATTGTTTGATGACGTGATACTCTTTTGATTTTATGATACAATTCAGTTATAATCATCAAGATTATACGAGACTCGCATGAATACACGCGACCTCGAGGCTTTTCTGGCTGTCGTGGAGACCGGCTCGATCGTTGGCGCTTCAGCGCGGCTTCATCTCACGCAGCCCGGTGTGAGCCGCCGCATCCAGAGCCTGGAAGAACGGCTTGGCGTCGCCTTGCTCGACCGGCAGTCGAAGCCCTTGAAGCCGACAGCCGCGGGCCGCGAAACCTATGCGCACGGGCGACGGATGCTCGGCGTGCTGGATGATCTCAAGACGGGATTGTCGCCCAAGGGCGTGGTCAGCGGAGAATTCCGGCTCGGCATTTCGCCTTATTTGTCGGAGGTCGGGATTACGATACTCGCCGACAGGCTCCGCGGCAGCTTTCCAGATCTCATGCTGCGCATCACGACAGGCTGGCCCGAACAGCTTCTGGAGCAGCTTCGCCGCAGCGAGATCGACGTCGCCGCGTTTTGCCTTCCCGATGGATTGAATCCGCCGACCGAAATCGAGGCGGACGCCCTCGACATCCAGCCGCTATTTGTTGCGGCCTCTCCATCGCTGGCATTGCCTTCTCCCGCTACGCTGCAAGACCTCTCATCGTTTCCCTGGATCATCAACCAGGATGGCTGTGGCTTCCGAAGCGTGATCCAGCGCCGCTTCGAGCACGAGAATCTCCCGCTGCGAATAGGCATCGAGGCGCTAAGCTCGGACCTTCGCCTGTCGCTCGTCTCGCATGGGCTCGGAATCACGCTGGCGACAAAAGCCGCCATTGAAAACAGCCCGCTGCGCGATGCCCTCCGGATCATTCCCGTGCAGGACTTCGAACCACGAGTCCGAGCCTGGATCGTTCGTCGGCCGCCTGTTGGCAGACTTATGAGACCTATCGCGTGCCTCGCGAGCGCCCTCGAAGCCGCACTGGATAAAGACGCACCCAGCACGTAGGGCGGATTAGCGAAGCGTAATCCGCATCATGCTACAAAAGAGCCGACGTCTCTGCTAGTTAGCACGTCGTGTCGAACTATTACCGCGTTGGCGAAGGATATCGGAGGTTTGATTGATGGTCGTTTGGTCTCCCTTTCGGTTCAACAGCGGACAAGAGATAGCAAATCGATTTGTCATTGCTCCGCTGACAACCGATTCGTCCTATGAAGATGGAACGGCTGCCGAAAACGAGCTCGAATTTGTCCGACGACGTTCCGCCAGCGGATTCGGAGCTACCATTTCGTCCGCCGCTTACGTCAAAGAAGACGGGCGCTCCTGGCAGGGAATCGGTGCGGCACATGATGGACACCTGTCCAGTCTGCAACGGCTCGCTGAAGCGATGCGTGCGGTGGGAGGTCTTGCGATCCTCCAGATCTATGATGGTGGCCGCATCGCGAAGCCCGAATTGATCGGCGAGCAAAGTCTGCGTGCGGCTTCTGCGATCGCATCGTTGCGCCCTGGAGCAAAGACGCCAAGGGCGATGACGAGCGACGAGGTTGCAAACCTGGTTGCAAGCTTTCGAAGGGCAGCTTCGCTTGCCCGACAAGCAGGATTCGACGGCGTCGAGATTCACGGAGCCAACCACTACGCGGTTCATCAGTTTTTTTCGCCTCGGGCCAATCAACGCGCCGATCATTGGGGAGGCACGCTTTCAAAGCGTATGAACTTCCCTCTCGCTGTCGCGCAGGCCGTTCGCGACGCGCTCGGTCCAAAGCTGATCGCGGGGTTTCGCGTGACGCCGTTTGAGGCCGAGGCGGACGGTTATACGCTCGAGGACGCCAAGCTGCTTTGCAACGAACTTGCCAGGTTGAATCTCGACTACATCTCCGTCTCACTCGATAATTATCGGAAGAGCCGGCCTACGGGTGAGGCCCGCGTCTATAATCGTCCGGTCGAGGAGAGTTACGACACGGCAGTGAGTCCCATCACGGAATTGGCCCGCGTGATCGCGGGCCGCAGTGCGGTCATGGCAAGCGGTGGGATCAAGACGTGCGTGGACGCCGAGGGGGCGATCAAATTGGGAGCCGATCTGGTCGCAGTCGGACGCGCCGTGGTGGTTGATCCGGAGTGGCTTTCCAAAGTCCGAAGCAAGAGCGAGGCATCGATCCTTGCGGGACTGCCGAAGGATGAACGCGAGATCGCCAAGGCTTTGAGCATTCCTCCGCGAATGGTCGAATACCTGTTGAGCCGTCCAGGCTGGATCCCACGCCTTTAGCACTCGTAGGATGGGTAGAGCGCAGCGAAACCCATCTCTTCCCCTCCCGCGCAGCGATGGGTTTCGCGGAGCCTGTCATCGGGCGCGCGTTCGCGCGACCCGTTGGCTCTACCCCTACTATCAACCGCTTAGCTTCCGACCTTCCCGCTCAGCAGCTTTCCATACCCCTCAAATCCGTAATTGACGCCGGCTGTGCGCAATGCATTCCACATCATCGCTGACGCCGCCGAGATCACGGGTTTGCCGGTGTCCTCTTCCAGCGGTTGCAGGGCATCAAGCGTCGGCATGCCGACGCCGCTCAGAAAGATCGCTTCGGCCTCGGGATGATCGACCTGCCGGCCGATTGCATAGGCGCGCTCGTCATTTTCCTCATAGATGTTCCGAACGTTGGCAAGGTACCCGGAGCTCACGACGGATATACCGCATGCTTCGAGATGCCGCTTTCCCTGAGCGGTCATGTCCGCCGAATAAGGCGTGGCATAGGCGATGCGTCGAACGCCCAGCGCGCTGAACGCCGCCATCGCACTGCCGAAAGCGGTGATGAACCGCGCGTTGCCGAGCGCTTCCATTTCCGCAACCAGTGCCGCTACGCGAGCCTCGCCGAGGGTGTAATTCGTCGCCGTATGCGCCATGACGATCACGCTGGGAGAGACCATCGCAAGCAGCCGTACACAAGCCGGGATGCTCTCGACCTGGCTCAGATTCCGCTGCTCCTGGCCGACATGCGTGCCGGCTGGACCTTCGGCATGCATGCGCGTGAAGTGCACAGATACGCCCGGCGGAGTCAATTCGGCCATTTCCGGCTCGACCGTCGGATTGCCCGGTGGCAACAAAAACCCGATCCGCGTGCGCCATCCCTTCATCGTCTCGTCCCCCTCATGCTCGCAGTTCGTTCTCACCATTCAACACTGTCGATAGACGATTGTCGAAGGCGATTCGACGCAGATAGCAGGGATCAGCGCCTGATGGCTGATGTATTCTTGACAGCGCTGCCTTGAAGATTAGTCTGATCTCCAAACCAGAAACGCATCGCAAAAAAGCGGGCAAGGGGCGGAGACATGGGCTTTCCTCACGGTATTTTACCCTCCCCCACACTGACTCGACGAACCTTCGCTATTTCCGCGGCAGCGCTTCTGGGTGGATTGGCAAGAGCTCAGCCATCCTATCCGCTCCAGCGCATCAATATGCTCATTCCCTTTCCTCCAGGCACAGGCAACGACGTGGTCGGACGCGTCGTCGGACAACATGTGTCGGATTATCTCGGACAACCCGTTGTCGTCGACAACCGGTCAGGTGCATTCGGTAACATCGCGATGGAAACGACGAGGCGTGCCGAACCCAATGGGTATACGGTGGCGGTGGCGAGTACGAGTTTCTCCGTCAATCGATGGACGATGTTGAGCGCAACCTACTCGCTCGACGACTTTACGCCGATTGCGATGGTGGCGTCACAACCTTACTCGCTGATGGTGAGCAAGTCCGTTCCCACGAAAAACGTCCGCGACCTGATCGATCTCTTGAAGAAGGACCCCGGTAAATTCAATGGCGGACAGGGCAGCGGAACGGGTTACTTCCTGCTTGCACTGTTGAACAAGGAAATCGGCACCGGCGTCGCGACCATTGCCTACAAAGGCACCACCGAAGCGGTCACGGACTTGTTGGCCGGGCGGATCGACGTGTTGTTCGCGCCGATCACGACCGCTCTGCCGTACTACGTGTCTGGCCAGGCTAAGGTGGTGGGCGTTTCCGGCTCAAAGCGGGCAGCCCTGATGCCCGACGTCCCGACGTTCATCGAATCCGGATATCCAACGCTGGATATTGGTACCTGGTTCGCCATGCTCGGTCCGAAAGGCATGGCGAGCAGCGACGTCCAGGTGCTGAGCGCCGCGGTCGCCAAAGCCGTGGCGGAGCCGGACGCGATCGACATCCTGGCCAAGAACGGAATCTCGCCCGACTACCGCGCGCCGTCCGACGTCACCAGTTTCCTAAAAGCCGATCTGGAGCGCTGGAGGGACATCGTGAAGGCTTCCGGCTTCGTCCCACAGTAGGCCAGCGCGCTCTCGAACCCGCCACGCTGCGCTTCACGCCAAACTATCGCCGCTCATTCGTTCCAGGTGGATGCTGGACCGCGCCCACGATCCATCGGGAGCTAGACTATGGCCAAGGCCAAACCAAAGACATTGCCCAAGGATTTCGAGGATTTGCTGGCGAAGGGCGATATCGAAGCGCTCAAGGCCGTCTTCGACACTTGCGACGTCGACGCACGGGGCGGAACGTTCAAGCAGACCGCGTTGGCTTTCAACGATTGTCCGGATGAGCTTGTGCGCTGGCTGGTCGAACGGGGGGCCGATCTGTCGGCCGGCGACAGCTATGGTGATACGCCGCTGCATGCACGCGCCGGCCATTGGAAAGGCCGTATCGAGCTGCTGATCGAGTTGGGCGCGGACGTCCGCCATGACGCGGGTGGGCGGGGCACACCGCTCCACCGGGCAGCCATCACCGGCAATCTTCGGACGGCCCAGATCCTCCTCGGTCATGGCGCCCGTGCCGACGCCGTCAACCGCAACGGACAGACCCCTCTCGTTGCCGCGCTCCAGCGCTGCGGCAATGCGACGATCGAGCGCATCGCACCCATGTCAGAACTTTTGCTCGGCGCCATGGTGGACCAGTCGGAGAAGCCGAAGTCATTGGTGAGCCGCCTGTTCGGGGCCGGCGTCGAGCAGGTTTCGCCGGTCACGCCGGAGATGCAGGCGCTGGTCCAGCGGATCGGGACGGATTTCGAGTTTCATCGCGCGGGCTTCGCTCCCGATAAAGTCGATGCTGCCAGCGAAGCGCTCCACAAGCTCTATGCCCTGTTTGACGTCCCTCCCGTCCCGCATCGGACCGTTCACGACGGCAAATCGCCGATCACCGCCAACGCCGTTCGATGGGAAGAGCGGTATCAAGAGCTTTGGAAGCTGCTCGTCCCTTCCAGCGGTGCCGCGGCAACGGCCCAGGGCGAAGTGATCCGCATTTCAGGCCGCATCAGCGACGAACTCGAACGCAACGGCGGAGCAAACTGGGACGGCGACTACAAGAAGATGGCCGACGCCTTCCTGCAACATGTCGGCTCGGCGCAACCGCTGCCCGCTCCGGAACTGGGTGAAGCCCACCATCTCATATCCGCCGTGAAGCAGCAGCGCGCTAACCCCACCCTGATGTGCAAGCTCGCTGTGGATTGGGTCGCGCTCAACCCGGAGCCCATCAAGCTTCCGGCACCCGCTTACAAGCGGTGATCCCGCCCGGCGCCATCGATGATCGGGGTGGCGCGGCGGATTACCCTTCGCTAATCTGCCCTACGGGCTCATTCATCGTCATAGTTACGGGGCGAGCCGTCAGCATATACAGGCTGCAAGTGTGAGGCGCGATGCCCTGCACTCTTTCTCACGCGATCCTCCACCCAGATGCACCAGCACTCGAAATCGGGATCAATAAGCCACAGGCTTTCGGGCGGCGCGAGATCGACCATCACGATCGGCCCGCCGCTCTTGTGTCTAACCAGATTGCCAGAGCGAAGTCGCATAACGTCACCCATAGCGCGGAAGTTTGAAGCGTCCTTTGACTACCGGCAAAAGGTGTTCAAGAACAAATTAGGACATTGCTAACTTGGATCAGGGCGAAACCGGAGCGGCGATGAGCCAGAAACGGACACCCGGCTAATCTTGGCGCTGGTCATTGGTTGGGCCAAGGATAGTCCTTGACCAGCGTATTTCTGATGGCTTCGCGAAGCGACCTGTCATACGTAATCATTTGGTCAATCGGGATCGGATGTCGGCCCTGGTAAGGTTGAAACCGATAGGTCACGCTTACACCGGAGTACATTGCGTAAGCGACATCGCAGTTGCCGAAGGCGCTGCTTAGTGAGCCAGGCATGCAATTGATCACGAACGGCTTGCCCAACGGCGTGGTGTATATTTCGGTCTTCGCTATGTAGCTCGCAGCCCAATCTTCCTGACGTCCATACGGCGGATTGACAGGCTTGATGCGGCAAGCGAGCAGGCCGTTCTCAAGGTTCTCTTGAGAAGCGGTCCTACATATTTTCTCGGCCGTTTCCCGATAAAACTGTTCTGCTTGCCACTGCTCGTCCTTCCCTCGAGAGGGAGCGTCACGAATGAGATTAATCAGCTGAAAAAGATCAGGAGCCATCCGCTTGGTTAGGCCCGAAACGTCTTTGACCGCCATGTCATGAAGGATGCTATGGCTGTTTGATTGCAGGGGATTTCCGAAGCACCCCCTTGGCTCGCTCGAGTCCGGCGCTTTTAGCGGTATCGAGCCCGGAGCATCTTCTATTGGGTCTATTACGACATTTCCCATGGTAGCGCCCGGTGTTGCGAACACGTAGCGTCCTAAAGCGACGTAAAAACTTCCCGTATTCTGTTTGCATGTTGCGGGGTCGAACTTGAAGCTGGCAGCAAGGCCCGGTTCAGAGCACGGCGGGAATAAGAAGACCAAAATGGTGAAGAAGCGTCCGAGTTTCTTCGACATGAGGGTTATCATTGACGCTGCTCAGTTCTGCCATCTGACCTTAAATCGCGCGCGTGAACCATTGACCCAG
>Ga0210392_10001521_pt1 | contig 12133 bp, 13 predicted proteins | sample IncBWC30OmetaG_FD_161057 | JGI IMG/M metagenome (GOLD analysis project Ga0210392, IMG submission 161057) | Forest soil microbial communities from Barre Woods Harvard Forest LTER site, Petersham, Massachusetts, United States - Inc-BW-C-30-O ...
CAGCTCATCCCCAAACACAACACGAGCGGCGCCCACACTCTCAGCATCTTCATGCCCTCAAGTGTAGACCCCGCTCGCTCGCATCGACGCTGCGCCTTCGCGCCCGGCGACTAATCCGTGTCCTTGTCCTTCTTCTCCTCCGCCTTCTTCTCCACCGGCTTCGGCGCAATGCCCCTCACATACTTGTCGTACCAATCAAACCACGACTGGTACCGCTGCTTAATAAAGCTAGGCCGCGTGAATCCATGAAACTGTCCCGGATACACGATCAACTCCGCCGGCGTTCCCACCGCGCGCAGCGCCTCGTACATCTGCTCGCCGCCCTCCACCGGAACATTGAAGTCTTTATCTCCACCCATGAACAGCGTCGGCGTCTTGATCCGATCCGCATGCAGGAACGGATACGACAGCTTCACATACAGATCCAGATTCTTCCAGGGCGCGCCCAGCTCATCCTGGTACTGCAGGATGTATTGGTCGATCCCGTAGAACCCCAGCAGATTCCCCATGCCCGCGCCCGAGCTCGCCGCCTTGAACCGCGTCGTGCTCGCAATCGTGTAATCCGTCAGGATGCCGCCGTAGCTCCATCCCCCCACGCCCATCTGGTTTTCATCGATCTTGCCGGTCGCCACCGCAGCATCCGTCAGGGCCATCAGGTCGATCACTTCTTTATCGCCCCAGTCCCCGCTGATCGCCATGCTATACGCCTGCCCGCGCCCGGTGCTGCCACGATAGTTCACCTGCAGCACCGCATACCCGTGCGCCGCAAACATCTGCCGCGACAAATCAAACCCATGCTGATCCTGCGCCGTCGGCCCGCCATGAATAAACAAAATCATCGGAGCCTTCGCCCCCGCGACATACCCGACCGGCATCGTCAGCAGCCCATGCACCTCGCTGCCGTCCTTGGTCTTCGCCTCGATGTTCTCCGTCGGCGCAACCTCCAGCGTCGCCAGGAGCGCGTCGTTATGCCCCGTCAGTTTCCGCAGGCTATCGCCCTCCAGCGCATACAGCTCCGCAGGCGCAGCGTCGGTCGACCACAGCAGCGCTACGTGTCCGCCCCCCTCATCCAGCCCACTCGCCGCGCCGCTCCCCTTGGTCAACCGCGTCACACTCCCGCTGCCATTGAGCGGAATCTCCCCCACCCACTCCTCGCGATCCTGCGGCACCGCCGTCAATACCGCGTGTCCACCCGGCGCCAGCACAGGAGCACCCACCCATCCATCCAACTTCGGCGCCAACATTTTTGGCTCGCCACCCGCAACGGAGACCATCGCCATCTGCCGCAGGTCATAGATCGAATAATGCGGCGCTGTTCCCTGCCGGTAAATAATCTCCTTCGAATCCTTGGTCCAGGCCAGCGGCCCCGAATCTGTCCCCGCAAACGTGGTCAGTTGCCGCGGTGCAGCTCCCGCCTTGGCGTCCACCACAAATACATCCGGGTTCGCCACCCGGTCCGGATCCGGCTTCGACTGGTTGCTCGTAAACGCCACCATCGTCCCGTCCGGACTCCATGTCCCACTCTCCTCGCCGTACGATCCCGCACCATCCACCGGCGCGTTCGTCAACTTGCTCAGCTTCTTCGTCGCGACATCAAACAAATAAAGATGCGGCTCCTTCTCCGTCAGAAACCCCACCCGGTCTTCCTTGTAGTGGTAGCGGTCAATCACAATCGGCTTAGGCGGCGCCGGCTTCGCACCCTTGTCCTCCACCGGCTCATCGCGCTCCTGCAGCGTCAGCAGCAATGTCTTCGAGTCAGGAGACCACCGATACCCCTGCAGCTCCTGCTTCACATTCGTCAACTGCTGCGCCTCGCCTCCGCGCCGGTCCATCACCCAAACCTGCTCACCCTTGGCAGCGTGCTCGCCCTCCGCCTCGCGCCCCGTCGTGAACGCCAGCCACTTTCCATCCGGACTCCACTGCGGCTCGCCCGCCCCATCCTTGCTGAACGTCAGCTGCACATCTTGCTTGCCATCCCAGCTCACCATCCACAGCTGGGTGAGATTCTTGTCATCGTGCGCATCGATCCTGCTTACCGTATACGCTATCCAGGCGCCATCCGGCGACACCACCGGCGCACCCACCCGCGCCATCTTTACCAGGTCATCCGGCGTGATCCCATGCTTCGCCGGTACCGTCTGCGCACCCAGGCAGACACTCAAGGAAAGCGCGCAGCCCAGCACGGCCGCAGAATAAGAAGAGGTTTGTAAACGCATAGGCGGGAGTTTAGCATCCTCGGGGCCGCCCTCAAACTCCAATCCTCTCTCCCGCCACCAACGCCGTCCTGGCTTTTAGCTGGAAGCTGGAGGCTAAATGCTAGAAGCTGTGTTTAGTGGCCCCCGGCGACGCCCTTCTTCTCGCCGCCCCCGTCCCGCCGGTTTGCCCTCCTCCTCAACGACTTCTCCGGCCTCGGCCGCTTCCAACCCACAGCTCAAAGCTAGGGTTTTCCCCAGTTACGCAAAAGACGCCAAAGAGCTACTTTGTACGCAACGCAGCCGATCTGCTGTGAACGTCTTCTGTCGTTGTGAAGCACCGCCACTTACCCCCTATAGGTCCAGGGGTTTACGGCTCACTCGGGAGGCACTCCCAGCATCAGATTGGCCCGTTATCTGAACCTGGCAGGCTTACCTGCACAATCTGTCCATGGACCTGCCCGTCAGGGGCTTCACCGGAAATGGTTCGCGAGGTAAAGAGATATGAGATTTCTGCAGAGATCGTTCACCCACTCGGCTCAAGCGCCTTCATATGCCCATCCGCTACATCCAAAAGCAACATGGCTCTCTGCCCCACGAATAAGTCGCCTCGCCCTACTCGCTGCCATTGCGGGCGTCTGCCTCTTCGGCGGCTCCGGACGGCATCTGCTGGCACAGACAGCTCCAGCTGCGGACGCTGCGGACGCGAAGGACGCAGCCCCAGCGGTCGACCCTGATGTAGTCGATGCCGTCAGGAAAATGGGTGCCTACCTTCGCAGCCTCAAGGTCTTCCAGGTGCTCGGAGCCGTCACCCACGACGACGTCCTCGATGACGGCCTGATCATTCAATCCAGCAGCAAAATCGATATGCTCGCCGTCAAGCCCAACCGCATGCGCATCGAGGTCGTCAGCGATGAAAGGCACAGGCTCTATCTCTACGATGGAAAAACCTTCACCGCCTGGGGAAGGCTGAACAACTTCTACGCAACCGTTCCTGCACCGCCAACCATCCCTGAACTCTTTCAGCAGGTTCAGGAGAAATTCGACATCGAACTGCCGCTCATTGACCTCTTCAAATGGGGCACCAACGAAGACGACATCAATAAGATCAAGACCGCCATCGACGCCGGCCCCACAGCCGTCGATGGCGTCACCTGCGAGCAGTACGTCTTCCACCAGGAAGGCGTCGACTGGCAACTCTGGATTCAGCTCGGCGACTATCCTCTCCCCCGCAGGCTCGTCATCACCACCCTCACCGACGAGGCCAGACCGCAGCACACCATCAACTTTGACTGGAACCTCGCGCCCTCCTTCAACGAAGCTGCCTTCGTCTTCGATCCTCCGCCAGATGCCAAGCGCATCCTCTTCGACGGGCAAACCGTCGCCGACATCAAGAAAGGGAACTAGGTGACTGCTATGAAACGTTCCACTCAGATCTTTGCCCTGTTCGCCCTCGCAGTCCTGTTCTCCGGAATTACCCTCCACGCCCAACGTGGTGGCGGCGGCGGCCGCGGCGGTGGTGGAGGAGGCGGCGGCGGTACGCGCAGCAGCGCCCGCACCAGCGTCAACTCCACTCCATCTCGCGGCGGCGGCGGCGGAGGAGGCAATCGCAGCGCCGGCCAGGGCGGCAACCAGGCCGCCAATCGCTCCGGCAATCAGGGCGCCAACCGCAACGGCAACCAGAGTGCCAATCGCAACGCAAACTCTAACCAGAACGTCAATCGCAACGCCAACGTAAATCAAAACGTGAATCGCAACACCAACGTGAACCAGAACGTTAACGTGAATCGCAATGTCAACGTGAACGTAAACGGCGGCTATAACGGCGGAGGCTACTATGGCGGAGGCTGCTGCTACCATCCCGTCGCCGCGGCCGCGGCCGTCACAGCAGCAGTAGCGGTCACCGCAGCAGCCATCGGCTCCATCGTGAACCAACCGCCCGCCGGCTGCGTAACCCAGGTCGTCGGTGGCTTGGCCTACCAGCAATGCGGCAGCACCTGGTACCAGCCGCAAATGTCCGGAGGCTCCACCACCTACATTGTCGTCAACGCGCCCTGACAATCGGGCCACCGCTTGAACGCAGCGTTCAAGCGGTGGCCCGAACGTACCGCGGTTGTCAGGCTCTCGTCAGACCTGAGCTTGGAGCTCTCCTCTTCGTCGAGCTCCCTCCACATCTCCGTCTGGAATTAGAACTCTGCCTGGCACCTCGGCGCCGGCGCGGTACTCTAAGAACAGCATGGCGACCGATTACTTCTCCCTCTTCTCCCTCCCGCAGCATCTACACCTCGATCTCGCAGCCCTCGAGAAGACCTTCTACGCCCAATCCCGCAAGCTCCACCCCGATCGTTTCGCCGCCCAGCCTCCTGAAGCCCAACAGGCCGCGCTCGCCGCTTCCTCGCAGCTCAACGACGCCTACCGCACCCTCCGCGACCCCATCCTCCGCACCGAATACCTCCTCTCCCTCCAGGGCATCCAGCTGGAAGAACAATCCCGCGCCGCCACCGACCTCGCCAAGTCAACCGGCACGCAAAAGAAACAAGTAGCCCCACCCGACCTCCTCGAAGAAGCCTTCGAGCTCAACATGGCCCTCGAAGAAATGAAGATGGGCGGCGACGACCCCGACGCCCGCGGCGAACTGGAATCCGCCCGCACCAAATTCACAGCCATGCTCGCTGAAACGCAGCAGACCCTCGAAGGCCTCTGGACCCAGTGGGACACCGCCGTCGATACCAGCAACGAACCTGCGAAAGCCGCAGCCATCCAAGCCATGGTCGCCCTCCTCAACCGCCGCAGCTACATCCGCAACCTCGTCCGCGACGTAAACACCGCCCTCGAATAATCCACTGCCCACCCCAAACCCCGTCATCCTGAGCGAAGTGCGCAGCCGAAGGACTCCTGCTGTTGCTGTTGCCGTTGCCTTTCTTTCTGTCATTCCCTCTGGGAATCTGCTTCTTCTTTTGCCGTTGCTTTTGCTTTACGGGCTGTCATCCCACAGGAATCTGCTTCTTCCTTTGCCGTTGTTGTTTGCCTTTGCCTCTGCCGGAAGCCACCGAACCATCCTCGCCACGTCCCTCCGCTTCCCCCGCACACCCAATCCTGCTATCAACAAACCATGCGCGCCCGACTCCTCCACTTCGCCGCCCTCACCGCCCTGCTCCTCGCACTCCCCGCCCTCCAAGCCCAGTCCAACCCCAGCTGGACCACGCCCCTCACCCCCTTCCGCATCGCACCCAACCTCTACTACGTCGGCAGCCGCGACCTCGCCTCCTACCTCATCACCACCCCCGCCGGCGACATCCTCATCAACTCCAACCTCGTCTCCTCGCCTCCGCTGATCTTCCGTAGCATCGAGCAACTCGGCTTTCACCCCTCCGACATCAAGATCCTCCTCATCAGCCACGCCCACTCCGACCACGCCGGCGGCAGCGCTGAAATCCTCAAACAAACCCACGCCCAATACATGGTCATGGACGCCGACGTCTCCTCCATCCAAACCGGAGGCCGCACCGACTTCGCCCACTTCAAACCCTTCCCGGCAGCCCATGTCGACCGTACCCTCCACGACGGTAGTACCGTCCAACTTGGCGGTATCACCCTCACGGCTCACAAGACCGCCGGCCACACTCCCGGCTGCACCACCTGGACCACGCAGGTCGTCGAAAACGGTAAGCCCCTCAACGTGGTCATCGTTTGCAGCGTCACCGCGCTCGACGAGTACCGCCTCATCGCCGCCCCGGGCCACCCCGCCGCCTACCCCGGCATCGCGCAAGACTTCGCCCACACCTTCACCACGCTCGAAGCCCTCCCCTGCGACATCTTCCTCAGCTCCCACGGCGAATACTTCGACCTGCTCCCCAAGCTAGCCCGCATGCCGGCCGAAGGCCCCTCCGTCTGGATCGACCCCACCGGCTACCACCGCGCCATCGCCCAAAGCCGCGCCGCCTTCGAGGCCGACCTGGCCCGCCAGCAAGCCGCCGCGACTGCTCACCCTCACCACTAGCGCTTCTTCAACCCCGCCAGATGATGCAGATCATGCCCCGCCATGATCTCCACCAGCGTCCACAGCGTCTCATCCCCGCCACGCTCGGGATGCGTATAGCCCTTCTTCTTATCCGCCTCCGAAAGCGCTCCGACAAACGCCACATTCCAGGCCCGCAGCGCCTTGAACGTAGCCCACGCCAGCTCGAACGAATACGCGTCATACACCTTCGCCCACGCATCCTGCTCAAACGGTTGAATCACGGCGTGCTCTTCACCCAACACCTGCCGCAGCCTCCACCCCCACACAATCTCGCAGTCCGCCAGGTGCGCCACAATCTCCCGCACACTCCACTTCCCCGGCGCCGGCCGCGCCTCAACCTCCGCCGTACTTAATCCATCCAGAATCATCCCCAGCCGCACGGGCGTCTCCGCAATCACCTTCGCCGCATCGCGCCCCTCCAGCAAACCCACATACGGAACTCCACTCATCCTCACACCTCCGTCTCTCTCGTTATCATCATCGCAAGCGCCCACGCTGTACAGCCCCATTCTGCTTCCCCAATCGCATCCCGAGCATCCAATCCACCACGCCGAACTCGGCGCAAAGGATCCCTCATGCAATACAACACTCTCGGCGACACCGGCCTGCTCGTCTCCCAACTCTGCTTCGGCTGCATGACCTTCCACGGCGGCACCGGCCTGTTCAAATCCATCGGCACCGTCGACCAGCCCACCGCCGACTCGCTGGTCCAGTCCTCCCTCAACGCCGGCATCAACTTCTTCGATACCGCCGACGTCTACTCCGAAGGCGAGAGCGAGAAGACCCTCGGCCAGTCCCTCAAGAACCTCAACATCGCGCGCAAAGACGTCGTCATCGCCACCAAGGTCTTCAGTCGCGTCGGCCCCGGCCGCAACGACATCGGCGCCTCTCGCGGCCACATCCTGGACTCCATCGACGGCAGCCTCCGCCGTCTCCAGACCGACCACATCGACCTCTACCAGATCCACGGCAACGACGCCGTCACTCCGCTCGACGAAACCCTCCGCGCATTGGACGACCTCGTCACCTCCGGCAAGGTCCGCTACATCGGCATCTCCAACTGGCAAGCCTGGAAGATCGCCAAGGCTCTCACCATCTCCCACTTCCGCAACCTCGCCCGCTTCGACACCGTGCAGGCCTACTACTCCATTGCCGGCCGCGACCTCGAACGCGACATCGTCCCCCTTCTCGAATCAGAAAAGACCGGCCTCCTCGTCTGGAGCCCGCTCGCCGGCGGCCTTCTCTCCGGAAAATTCTCGCGCGAAAATCAAAAGCCCGCCGACTCCCGCCGCTCCAACTTCGACTTTCCCATCGTCGACAAAGAGCGCACCTGGCGCATCCTCGACGTCATCGCCCCCATCGCCAAGGCCCACAACTGCTCCGCCGCGCGCATCTCGCTAGCCTGGCTCCTCTCCAAGCCCGTAGTCACTTCCATCATCATCGGAGCCAAGCGCCTCGACCAGCTCGAAGACAACATCGCCGCCACCGAACTCCAGCTCTCCCCCGACGAACTCAAGCAACTCGACGCCGTCAGCGCCCTTCCCCCCGAGTACCCCGGCTGGATGGTCCAGACCCAGGGCTCCAACCGCCTCGACCCCTCCGTCCAGCGCTTCGCCCCACCCTCAGACCAGAAGTAATCGCCCACCAACCACCGGCGCGCCAAGCCATCGGCGCGCCCCCTCACCCAACTGAGAACTGACAACGAAGAACTGACACCTCTTCAAGCCCACGGATCATACTCCCCCACCGACCACACATACCCCTCCGGATCCTTCACCGTGAACGCCTTCCCGCCGTACTCCATCTCCTTCAACTCCATCACTACCTCAGCCTTCTCAGCCTTCACCCGCTTCCACACCGGCGCGCAATCCTTCACCACCAGATACAGCGGGGACGTCACCCTCCCCCCAACCTCCTCCGGCAGCGCATACATCTCCCGATGCGGACCCGCATTCGATGCCGACCCCAGCATCAACATCCCGGTCCCTCCAAATGTCAGCTGCGCATGCGCCACCGTATCGTCCGGGCCTTCATACACCGCCTGCCGCTGGAACCCCAGCACACGCTCCATCCACTCAATCGCCGCATGCGCATCCTTGTACCGCACGCTCGGAATCAGCATCGATCCAGCCATAATCGCACCTCCGGCCCAACGTCTCTCGCCACCATCATTACGCCCGCAATCAGCGCCTGTACAGTTAAAATCAAGGTCATTCCGGAGCCTCTTATGAAAGCTGCCGTAGTCCAATCCTTCACCGCCCCGCCCCTCTACACCACCTTCGACGACCCCGTCCCCAACCCCTCCGCCGGCGAGGTCCTCGTCAACGTCACCGCCGCCGCTCTTCACCGCATCGTCAAATCACTCGCCAATGGCACGCACTACGGCACCACCGGCATTCTCCCCTTCGTTCCTGGCGTCGACGGCGTTGGCCGCCTCCAAGCCTCCTTCGGCCAACTCCCCGCCGGCACCCGCGTCCTCTTCGGCAGCGCCCGCCCGCCCTTCGGCACCTTCGCCGAGCAGTCCCTCGCCAACGCCTCCATGCTCATCCCCGTCCCCGACGCGCTCCCCGACGCCACCGCCGCCGCCATCGCCAACCCCGCCATGTCCTCCGCCGTCGCCCTCATGCGCGCCCAGTTCCAGCCCGGCGAAAGCGTCCTCATCCTCGGCGCCACCGGCGTCTCCGGCCAGCTCGCCGTGCAGATCGCCAAGTCCCGCGGAGCCCACCGCGTCATCGCCATCGGCCGCAATCCGCAAGCCCTCGCCGAGCTCACCAGCCTCGGTGCCGACGCCACCATTTCACTCGACCAATCTCCTGAAGCCCTAACCGCCGCACTTCGCAACGAACTCGCCAGCGGCGTCGACATCGTCCTCGACTACCTCTGGGGCCCGCCCGCCGAAACCCTCCTCGCCGCCATCGCGCAAAAAGGCCTCAGCCACGCCGCACCGCGCATCCGCTACGTGCAGATCGGCAACATGGCCGGCCCCAACATCTCGCTCCCCGCTGCCACCCTCCGCAGCTCCGGCCTCGAGCTCCTCGGCAGCGGCTTTGGCAGCGCCTCCCTCGACCAGATCCGCCAGGCCATCCTCGCCTTCTTCGCCCAAATCGCCACCAACCCCCTGCAATTCGCGCTCAAAACCGCCCCTCTCAGCGAAGTCACCACCCTCTGGAACACCGGCGACCACGGCGTCCGCCTCGTCTTCCAACCCTGACCAACCAACGATTCCGCAAGCCCTCGCCTTCGCCTTTTCTGCGGCCTTAGCTTTTCTTTCTGTCATTCCCTCTGGGAATCTGCTTCTTCCTTTGCCGTTGCTCTTGCCTTTGCTCTTGCCTTTGCCTTTGCTCTTGCCTTTGCCTCTGCTTTTCTGGTTGTCATCCCGCAGGGATCTGCTTCTTCTTTTCCGGGTACCCATTCATGACAGCTTCATCGTCATGAGTTGGGTGGCGTTGCTCGGGCACCCACCACCACGCGTGCCAGACCGACTCTCAAAAATCTTCCACCTCCGGAACTATTCCCCTTGACGATATATCCGCAACGGATATACAGTCTTCTCCATGAGCACCTCCGGCCTCTCCCCCAGCGACCACCTCCCCCTCACCCCCGCCGTCTTCTCGATCCTCCTCGCTCTCGCCGACGGAGAAAAGCACGGCTACGCCATCATGCTCGAAGCCCGCCAGCACATCGCCATGGGCCCCGGCACGCTCTACGGCTCCATCGATCGCCTCCTCGCCAGCGGCCTCATCGCCGAAACCGGCTTCACCGACGACGAGCGCCGCCGCTACTACCGCCTCTCCGCCCTCGGCCACCAGGCCCTCGCCGCCGAAACCGCCCGCCTCGCCCAGTCCGTCAAACGCGCTCGCAGCAAGGGCGTCCGCGTCCTCACCCGCATTCCAGTCGCTGTCCCAGCCGGCACCCCGGAGCCCCGCGCATGAACACCCCCACCCAGCCTCGCCTCCGCCTCTACGCCCTCGCCCTCCGCCTCTACCCCGCCGCCTTCCGCGCGCGTTACGCCGAAGAAATGCTACAAACCGCGCGCCTCGAATTCGCCCGCTCCCCCCACCCCGTACGCTTCTCCGCCGCCCTTGCCTCCGACACCCTCCGCTCTCTCCTGCGCGAGCACCTCCGCGCCGCCACCCCCGCCCGCCCCGGCTACGTCGCCGCCTTCGCCCTCTTCTTCACTTTCCTGCTCATCGGTGTCTCCGTAGTGAACCAGCAAATCCTGCGCCGCGGCGCCGACCGCCAGCCAGCCTTCCTCGCCGAGAAATTCACCCGCAGTTCCCCACAAGACCCATCGATCGCCGCAACCCTCGCCGCTCCCAAACAGGAGATCTCTTCTCCTGCCTGGCTTAAAAGTTCCAGCCCCATCCTCCTGATCTACGACGCCGCGGGTCAGCCTGTAGCCGGCAACGCGGTCCTGCACGGAACCCTCCCGCGTCTCCCGCACGGCATCTTCAACACCATCCGCGATCGCCGTGAGTTTCGCGTAACCTGGCAGCCGCGCGTCGGCATTCGTGTCGCCCTCACCGGCGACGCTCTCCCCACCGGAGGCTTCGCCGTCGCCGGCCAAAGCCTCATCCTCAGCGAGTCAAAAGAAATCCGCTTTCACTCCCTCCTGCTCTGGATCTGGGCCTTCGCCATGTTCACCTGCGCCTCCCTCGCGCTCTTCGCCCGAAGACGAACCCGCACCCCGACAGCCTGACACCTCTCGACGCCCCAAATTAGTTCGCCCATCATCACCTCTCCGCGACTATCCTGTTGCCGGAGAAACATCATGGCCGACAACCCAACCAAGTTCGGAGCTCTCCTCACCTGGGCCGGCGGAATCGCCGCAACCGTGATTGCCGGCGTCCTCGTCTATCACTTCACGACCCCACCTCCCCCAACGCCCCCACCCCCGGCCGCTCAAGTCGGCCTCAACGGTTTCGTCGAAGACGATGTCACCCAGAAGCCCGTCGTCGACGCCATCGTCACCGCCGACCTCGGCGCCAAGCTAGCCTCTCAGCCCACCGACAGCGAAGGCCGCTACGCCTTCATCATGGACAGCACTACGCCGCCCGCGCAGAGCATCAACGTCGACGTCCTCGCCGGCGGCTACCAGCACTACACCGCCACCGTCCCCCTCACCGGCGGCGACACCTTCGCCGGAATCCAGCTCCAATCCATCTCCCCACCCGTCGCCCCACCCCAACCCGGCCAAGCCGTCGCGCCCGTCCACCTCCCACCCAGGCCCACCCTCATCCTCCGCGTCCCCAGAAACTACAACATCCGCACCGACACCGCCGCCCTCAAGCCTAAATAAAATCGTCATGCAACCCAAAGGTTGCTCTTTCCATCTCGAATACACTAATATGCAACCAAGAGGTTGCCCATGGACTCCAACGTTATCGAGAAATCCATCGAACTCAACGCCCCCGTCTCCCGCGTCTGGCAAGCCCTCACCGACCACCGCCAGTTTGGCGAATGGTTCCGCGTCAGTATCGACGCACCCTTCCACCCCGGCCAGCCCTCCACCGGCCACATCACTCATCCCGGCTACGAGCACCTCCAGTGGGAGGCCGTTGTCCAGAAACTCGAGCCCGAACACACCTTCTCCTTCACCTGGCATCCCTACGCCATCGACCCCGCGGTCGACTACTCCCACGAACCCCCCACCCTGGTCGAGTTCACCCTCTCCCCGACCGCCACCGGAACCCTCCTCCGCGTCGTCGAATCCGGCTTCGAAAACATCCCCGCCGCTCGCCGCTCCGAAGCCTTCCTCAAAAACAGCGGAGGCTGGGCCGCACAGATGCGCAACATCGAGGCCTATGTCGCCCAGCACCCCTAGCCCTCGTCCTCGCGCCCGCAGCCTGCACCCCCGCAGCCTGCACCCCCGCAGCCTGCACCCCCGCAGCCACGCCCCACTCTTCCCAGCCCTCGCCGC
>Ga0210392_10001522_pt1 | contig 12130 bp, 12 predicted proteins | sample IncBWC30OmetaG_FD_161057 | JGI IMG/M metagenome (GOLD analysis project Ga0210392, IMG submission 161057) | Forest soil microbial communities from Barre Woods Harvard Forest LTER site, Petersham, Massachusetts, United States - Inc-BW-C-30-O ...
CGTGCGACCGCGCATTGCACCGGAATGCAACTGCGCATCGCGGTCGACTATTCTTCGCAGCATTCGCTCCTTGAAAGCTGCCGGCGTATGGCGGCCGAGCCCGGCTGCGATCGCGCGCGCTTCATGCAGCATCTTGCCGACGTCGATCACTCGACGCCGGCCGCGCCGGATGTGGATCTGCTCATCCGCACCGGCGGCGAAAAGCGCTTGAGCGATTTCCTGCTGTGGGAATGCGCTTACGCCGAGTTGCACTTCGTGGAGTGCTTTTGGCCGGACTTCGACGCGAACGCTTTCGCGCAAGCCATCGAGGAATATGCCAAGCGCGAGCGGCGCTTCGGACAAATCGGCTCCTCCCGCCGGGTCCGCGAGCGCACGGCGAGCGGCGCTTGAGCCGTCCCGCGCCGCAGGCCGTCCAATTGCGGTATTCTCCCGCGCTGGCAGGAGGTGCGCATGCACGGACGACGCCATGTACTGGTAGGGTTGATCCTCGCGGCCGACGCCGCATTGTTTCCGGCAAGCGTTCAAGCCGATAATTTCGGACGCGTTCGCTATGACCGGCAAACCGACCGATTGGTCGTGACGATGCTTTACCGGGGCACCAACCCCGGCCACACGTTCTCTTTGAAGTGGGGAGAGTGCCAGACGGGCCAATCGGGCGGCCTGCCCGGGGTCAACGCCGAGGTGCTGGACGATCAATTCAATGACCCGGAAGAGCAAGACTTCCAGAAATCGGTGCGTTTCAGTTTGAAGGGCATGCCCTGTCCGCGCCCGGCGACCGTCACCTTGCGAACCGCGCCGCGCTTTTTCTACACCCTGACCATTCCGTAGGAACCTGGGCCAACGCCCCAAGCGGTATGCGTGTGCTGCTCGTTGAGGACGACGCGATGATTGCGCAAGGCCTGCAAACGGCGCTTCGCCAAGGCGGATTCGCCGTGGACTGGATGCGGGACGGCAAGAGCGCCGCCGGGGCGTTGCAGGCGACCGTCTTCGACCTGGTGTTGCTCGATTTGGGGCTGCCGCTCCGCGACGGCATCGATGTTCTGCGCGAACTGCGCAAGCGAGGCGATGCCACGCCCGTCATCATTCTCACGGCGCGCGATGAGATCCAACATCGCATCGCGGGGCTGGACGCCGGCGCCGACGACTACATCGTCAAGCCCTTCGACCTCGACGAGGTGACGGCCCGCATGCGTTCCGTGCTGCGCCGGGCGGCGGGACGCGGCGATCCCAGCATTCAGCACGGGGAGCTGCGGCTCGATCCGGTTGCGCACACCGTCGAGCGCGCCGGCGTTCCTGTGAGCGTGTCCGCGCACGAATTCGCGGTGTTGGAAGCGCTGCTGCAGCGCCCCGGGGCCGTGTTGTCCCGCGCGCAGCTGGAGGATCGTTTGTATGGCTGGGACGAGCAGATCGGCAGCAACGCGATCGAAGTGTACGTTCACGGCCTGCGGCGCAAGCTCGGAAGCGATGCCATTCGCACGTTGCGCGGCGTGGGCTACTTCGTTCCCAAATGAGCTCGATTCGCGCACGGCTGCTGGTCGCATTGATCGTGCTCGTGGCGCTGATATCGCTGCTGGCGGCAGGCGCCACGTATCGGCGCGTGTTGAGCGAGACGTCCACGCTCTTCGACTATCAGCTTCGGCAAATGGCGCTGTCATTGCGCGGCCAAATCTCCCTGGCTCCGCGAATTGTCGTGCTGCCCCCTGATCAAGGGGATACCGACTTTGTCGTGCAGATCTGGGATGTGTTCGGCGCGCGAACCTACGTTTCGCGCCCGGGGCTGCCGATGATCAACCAAACGGTTCTGGGTTACGCGGACCTGAACTTGCGCGGCCAGACCTGGCGGGCGTACGGCCTGCAAACGGCGGATGGCGTGATTCAGATCGCGCAGCCTACCCAAGTGCGCGAGGCCTTGGCCCGCGCTGCGGCGGAACGGGTCGTCATTCCGCTCATTCTTCTGCTGCCGATCATGATCGGCGCCGTCGCATGGATCGTGAGCCGCGGATTGCTGCCGCTGCGTTTCGTGGCCGCCGAAGTGCAGCGCCGCGACGCGCGTTCCCTGGCGCCGCTGGGAACCGATCGGTTGCCGAGCGAAATAGAACCGTTGGTCGGCGAGCTGAACCGTCTCCTGGAACGGCTGCAGCGCTCCTTCTCGGCGCAGCGCGCATTCATCGCCGACGCCGCGCACGAGCTGCGCTCGCCCCTGACGGCGTTGCGGTTGCAGCTGCAATTGCTGGATCGCGCGCCCGACGAGGCCGGGCGCATCGACGCCCGGGCGCGGCTGGGCGCGGCGGTCGAACGCGCCATCCACCTGGCCGAGCAGTTGCTGGCCCTCGCACGCAGCGAACCGGAAGCCCCCATGGACTTCGAGCGGGTGGATCTCGCGGCGGTGGCGGCCGAGGGAATCAAGGATACGCACGATTTGGCAGTCGCGAAAAACGTCGACTTGGGACTGGATGCGCCATCTGCTCCGTGCATCCAGGGAAATCGCGAAGCGCTTCGGACGCTGGTGCGCAATCTGGTCGACAATGCCGTGCGCTACACGCCATCCGGCGGAACTGTCCAAGTGCGCTGCGATTGCACGGCCGGAGAGGCAGTTCTCGAGGTCGACGACACGGGCCCAGGCATTGCGGCTGCGGACCGGGAGCGGGTGTTCGATCGCTTCTATCGCCGTGCGACGGCGCAAGAAGGCGGCACGGGGCTGGGATTGGCGATCGTCAAGGCCATCGCCGAGCGACACGGAGCAGGAGTAGAGCTCGGCGAGGCGGCCGGCGGGGGCCTGCGGGTCAGGGTGATCTTTCCGCGCGCCGATTAAGGCTGCCTTAAGCAAGGCGTGTGATCTTATCGGCCTCAAGCGATTGCTCGCTTCACCTGGAGGAAAGTTCACATGCAAGTTCGCAACACCACGCTCGCCTGGTCGGCAGTAGGCCTGCTGGCCGTGGGAACCGCTACAGGCTTATCCGCCCATAGCCTGCTGCAAGGCACCGCAGCAAACTCGGCCTTGGGCAGCGGGGATCCGGTTCAATCCGCGCCATCTCAATCCACATCGTCCCAATCCGCGTCGTCGCAGCCCATTCCCCTGATCACGGCGCCGAATTATCGGGCGATCGTGTCGCGCAACCAGGCTGCCGTCGTCGGCATCACCACGGCAGGCCCGATTACCACGGCCGGCGCGCAGGAATTCAATGGTCCGAACGGCGACGACGATCCGTTCTCACAGTTCTTTCGCGGACATATGCCGCGCCCGCACGGCGTGCAGCACGCCCAGGGCTCGGGATTCTTGATATCGGCCGACGGACTGGTGCTCACCAACGCGCACGTCGTCGACGGCGCCAAGGAAGTCACGGTCAAGTTGTCGGACCATCGGGAATTCAAAGCCAAGGTCTTGGGCGCCGACAAGAGCAGCGACATCGCCGTGCTCAGGATCGACGCCCACAGTCTGCCCACCGTCACGCTCGGGGACTCGGACAAGTTGGGTGTCGGCGATTATGTGCTCGCGATCGGCGAACCCTTTGGTCTCGAAGAAACCGCGACGGCCGGGATCGTCAGCGCCAAAGGGCGTTCGTTGCCCGGCGACGGCTACGTGCCCTTCATTCAGACGGACGCGGCGGTCAATCCCGGAAATTCCGGCGGCCCGTTGTTCGACGCCGCCGGTTCCGTCGTCGGCATCAATTCGCAGATTTACAGCAATTCCGGCGGATTTCAGGGCGTCTCGTTCGCCATCCCGATCAACCTGGCCGTGCAGATCAAAGACCAGATCGTCAAGACCGGCAAGGTTGCGCATTCTCGTCTAGGGGTTGAAGTTCAAACGATGAATCAATCGTTGGCCGACTCCTTTAAATTGAAGTCGCCCAATGGTGCATTGGTGGCCAAGGTCGTTCCAGACAGCGCGGCGGCACAGGCCGGCATCAAGGTGGGCGACGTCATTCTGAAGTTCAACGGCGCTCCGATCATCGATGCGGGCCAGTTGTCGCAGCGCGTTGGTGTTGCGGCTCCGGGCGAAAAAGCCGCGATCGAGATCTGGCGCGACGGCAAGACGCTCGACCTCACCGCGACCATCGGCAACGCCGCGACGCTTGCCTCGGCCGATGAGCCGGGCGGCGACGCGTCCCAGGCGAAACTGGGTTTGGCATTGCGTCCCCTGAATCCGGAAGAACGCCGGCAGGCCGGTGTCCCGGGTGGTCTGGTGGTCGAAGAGGCGCAGGGCCGTGCGGCCGACGCCGGCATTCAGCCGGGGGATGTGGTGCTCTCCGTTGACGGCACACCGGTTCAATCGGTCGAGCAATTGCGCAAGATGGTCAAGGATCACGACAAGCAGATCGCCCTGCTCATCCAGCGGGGCGACGCTCGGCTGTTCGTCCCGGTGACCTTGGGATAAAGTAAATACAACGGGCTCGCCGGTACGCAAGTTTTAGCGTGCCGGCGAATCGCCCTCCTCGAGGAATTGAAGTGGATGACGCATCGGTCTGGGACGGCAATTGGGCCTGGAGCGTTCCGTTAATCCTCCTTACCGTCATCCTCCACGTCATCGGCCTGGTTTCCATCAACGAACGGATCATCCGCGCACAGCGTTTCGTGGGCGGCCGCCGCAACTTTCTGGTCGGATTCTCAATTGTTCTCGGGGCCGCCACGCTGGCGGCCATCATTCTGCACGCCGCTGAGGCGGCAATATGGGCGGTCGTTTACCAGGCGTTAGGCGCGCTTCCCGACAGCAAGTCCGCCATCCTCTACTCCTTGAGTGCGATGACCACTTATGGCCATGAACACTTTAATCTGGCAAAACATTGGCTGCTCATGGGCGCACTCGAGGCTCTGAATGGCATGATTTTATTCGGATTAACAACGGCTTTTCTTTACGGCATGATCCGCGAACTGCTGGCCGAACGGCGCACGCTGCAGCCGACCTTGTAATCTACGCCGCCAGCTCTAATGATGGGAGTTCATGGGCGGTCTTAACGGGTGCGATCGATGGCGACGGGTTGGGCGAAGGAAGGTGCAGTGCAAGAGCAAATTGACGCGACCGTCAAGGATGCGATTGACCTTGCCAAAAGCCGCCTGCCACAAGGTCCCAGTCTGACTCACTGCGCCGAGTGCGGGGCAGAGATTCCGCCCCTGCGTCGCGACGCCGTTCCCGGCGTGCGCCTCTGTCTGTCCTGTCAGGACGCTCATGATCGGGAGGCCGTGAGGTCCGCCGGGTACAACCGCCGCGGCAGCAAGGACAGTCAGTTACGCTGATTTTTTCATCAGCCTCAGATCCAGCAGGCTTTGTGCGGCGGCGACGATCGCCTCTTCGCGCGGGCGCGGCGCCCATCCCAGCAACCGCCTGGCTTTTTCATTGGTGCCATTTTTCAGCTTGCCGAGTTCGGGCAATATTTGCTTGACGGCCGGATCCTTGAGCGCGGCGAGGCGCACCAGCCAATTGGGCAGCTGACGGATCGGCACCTTTTTGCCCGCCTCGCCCATGCGTTCCTTCAACACCTTGGCGATGTCGCGGATCAACATGAAATCGCCGGCAACGGCCAGGAACCGTTCGCCTTTGGCCGCTGCATGCGTCATGGCGCGGATGTGCAAGTCGGCCACATCGCGTACGTCGACCACGCCGAAACTGAGGCGCGGACTGCCGGGCACCGCGCCGGACATCAGCCGCTGTATGAGAAGAACCGAGGTTGAATAGTCAGGTCCCAATACCGGCCCGAAGACGGCCACGGGATTGACCACCGACAGCTCCAGATCGCCGCCTTCTCGGGCGATGAAATTCCAGGCCTCCCGTTCGGCCAAAGTCTTCGACTTCACGTAGGCCGAAACGTCGTTGCCGGTGGTATTCGTCCAGTTCGTTTCGTTGAACGGCGCACTCTGCGGCGCGTGACCGTAGCCGATCGCCGCAAATGAGGACGTCAGCACCACACGCTTCACGCGGGCATCGCGCGACGCCCGCAGCACGCGCAGCGCGCCCTCGCGCGCCGGGACGATCAGCTCGTCCTCGTGCTTCGGCACGTTCGCGGGAAAAGGCGACGCCACATGCAGGACGTAGTCGCAACCGGCCACGGCGGGCGTCCAACCCGCGTCGCTCTGCAAATCGGCGGCAAAAAAGCTCAGCCGCTCACCGGGCTCGGCGCCGCCATGCTTCAGCATCGCGCGCACGTCGCCCTCGCGCTTCATGTCGCGAACCGTGGTTCGAACCTGATAGCCTGCATTCAAGAGCTGCAGAATCGCATGGCTGGCGATGAATCCTGAACCCCCGGTGACGAGAACTCGCATGGTCATCCCCTGTTCTTGTAATGCGGTTTGCGACTATAAACCTTACCTGTCGCCCTGAGATGATTCCAGCTCAAACCAGCTTGAGATCGAGCAACGAAGATTGTGCAAAGATGCGCGCGCTTTGCTCGGGAGAAAGACTCCACAACGAGCGGAACAGGCCGCCCAGCACGGATCGATAGTCGTTCAGCACCGGATAGTCGCGGTCCTGAAACAAGGCTCCCGGAACCAATCGCCGCTGCTCGCCGACGATGGTCCCGCCGCTGATCGAGCCCCCAAGAACCCAATACACCGTGCCATGTCCATGATCGGTGCCGCGATTGCCGTTTTCGCGAAAGGTCCGGCCAAACTCCGACAGCACGACAACCACCGTGTGGTTCCATTCGGCGCCCAGGGACGACGCGAATACCTGCAGGCCCCTGCCCAAGCTGCTCAAGTTCGAGGCGAGCGTGCCCTGTGCCGCGCCTTCGCCCACGTGAGTATCCCAGCCGCCGATGTCGACGAATCCGATCCGGTATTTGTCGCGCATCAGCCGCGCCATGCGTTCCGCTTCGAGTTCAAATCCCTTCGTATTGATGGCATTGCGATTGGCCGCAGTCATCTCATCGGCCATCTCCTGCGCCACTTCGTGACGCAGCTCGAGTCCATTGCTCACCGCGGGCGCGAGGTGGTGACCGGCGTACATATCGCTCAAGATGCGCGCCTGCCGCTCATCGAAGGGCGGTTTACCCACATTCTTGAGGGATAGGTTGGGTACGGTCGCCGCCCCTTCGAAAGCCAGCGGCAGCGCGTCGGTGAACGCAATCGACGAACTGGCATGCGCAGGTGCCGTCAAGGTCTCGGAGAGCCGGCCGAGAAAACCCGAGCGATAGTTGCGCGGCCCCGCCATCGGCTGGCCGAGTTCAATGCTGTCTTGAGTCTCGAAGTGGCTGCGCGATAGATCTTCAGTGCCCGTAAACGGCACGAACGCCACCTGCCGCTGCAGATACATCGAACCGATGGATTCACGGACCGCCGGCGCCAGCGCCCAGTCCGCATCGAGCGCGAGCGCGCTGGTGTTGGAGGCCGGATCCGGCTTGGCGATGGCAATGTTCGGGCGCGCCTCATAGTAGAAGCTGCTCGAATAAGGAATCAGTAAATTGGTCGAATCGTAGCCGCCGCGCAAGAATACCAGCAGCAGGCGCGCCCCGCTGCTCGGTGCGGCAAACAAACGGCCCGCAATCCCGGCGCCCAACAGCGCCGCGCTGCCCAGGAGCAAACGGCGGCGGTTCATGCGCGGCTCATTCATAGTTGAATTCCGGCGAGGACAGCAGAAACGTATTCCATTCCTGCTGCGAATTCGCGCGATTGAGCGCCTCCTTGGTACGCGCAGCGAGAAACGGCTCCGCCGCTTCGAAATACAAGCGATTCGACAGCTGCGGAAATCCTCCGGCGGCCGCGGCGGTCCCCGCCTCCGGATCGAACAGCCCGGCATTGCCCGCGCCGATGGCACGCGCTATCTCGAATCGGCGGCTCATTTGACCCGAGCTCGCCCAACCGAGTTCCGTCAGCGGATACCCGTCGGGAGTCTGGCGGCCGTAGGGAGCCTCGCCGAGACCATTGAGCCAATTGAGCAGGGGCCGGGTGTTGCTGATCGGCCGGCCGTCGTAGGCGAAGCGGATCGCGGAGACGACGTAGCGCGTGGGATCCTTGAATTTGCCGCCCAGCGCGGCCGCGAACTCACGCGACAAGAACAGCTCGTGCAGGACGGCTGCGATGTCGCCGTCGGTATGCATGAACGTTTGCGCCATCCGTTCGACCAACGCCGCCGGCGGGTCGTCCGCAACGAAATAGACGGCCAATTGCCGCGAGACAAACCGGGCGCAGGCGGGCTGTGAAACAATCAGGCCGACGGCGTACTCAACTTCGCCGAAGCCCTTGCCCGCGACCGGATGGCCGAGCAGGGTTTTAGCGCCGAAATCATGCCGTGCCGGATTGAATTCAAAGGCCCCGCTGCGAATATACAATCCCTGCATCTCAGGTTTGAGCTTCGGCGCATCACCGGCATTGACGCCCACACCGGTGAGAACGCGCGCGAGCTCTTGTACATCGTGCTGCGAGTACCCTCCCCCCACGCCCAGCGTGTGCAACTCCAGCAATTCGCGCGCGTAGTTTTCATTGATGTGTCCCGCGGCATTCTGATTGTTGTCCAGATACTGCAGCATCGCCGGATGCTGCAAACCCGCCATGACCAGGTCTTTGAAACGTCCGAACACATGCGGTCGAATCGCGCGCTCCTCATAGTCGCCGATCAGCCAGCGCAGATTGGCCTTGTACTGGAACACGCTGAAATGATTGAGCCAGAACCACACCATTTGCTCTTGCAGCTGCGCGGGCGAATACACGGCCCGCAGCAAATCGCGGCGGATCGCTTCATAGGCGAGCTTGTTGCCGCGGTCATTGATCGCTTTGCGCGCCTGCTCCTTGTCCGCCCCGTCAGGCATGGCGTTGAGCAGCTTGTACTGGGAATTGACATCGGCAAGCCACTTGGCGGGATCCGCATGGGATATCTCCATAGCCGCGATTTCCGCGGCTATCGGGGCCGGCAGCGCAGCCTCCCCGGGATGCAGTTGACGCTCGAGAAAGCGCTCGCGGCCCAATTGACGGTAGCTCTCGACGCTCGCCGAATCGAGGCCAAATGATGCGCGCTCGAGCCACAACGTATCTTCACGGCGCATGGCATGCAAGGGTGCCGCTGCAACGCGCGAGTCCTCGCCGCGGGTGGCGCAGCCGGCGGCCAACAGCGCGATGGCCAGGCCGTACCAGATACCGCCGAAACGTCTAGGGCGCATGATTTCCCCTGTGTCTCTCCTTTAGCCTAACGGACACCCAGGGCTGGCGTTGACAAACGGACACCTGGTGATGGCGTTGACAAACGTGATGGCTTTGACGGCGCCATTGGATTCTCTTGCCGCCGCTCATTATGGCCCCGTTTTGCATTGCGCCCGCCATCCGCAGCCGCACGGCATGAACCCGCCCGAGTTGGCAGGTACATATGTACCTTGGTAGAATCGGTGTTTGAGGAGCCCAACGATGACCAAGATCGAGCGCGTGCAAACAGGAATCCGGATCGAGAAGCGGATCTTGAAAGTGTTGAAAGCGCTGGCGGAACTCAAGGATCTCTCGGTGGGCGATCTGCTCGAGGGCATCGTTCTTCATGCCTTTGAGGGGAAGACGCCTTTTTCCAAGGAAACCATGGGACAGATTGCGGATCTCAGCAAGATCTATCGGCTGGGGCTTCGCGCGGGCGACAGCCATCGGCTGAAGGAGCGGCGGCCATGACGGGCCCGGTGGTCCACACGCGCGAGCGATTCGCCTTGATTGCCCATGCGCCGTTCGAGCTTGCCTGGCCGCTGTTCGGCGCGCACAAGGAGCGGGAGTGGGCCCCTGACTGGAATCCGAGTTTCGTATGGCCCGAGAAAGCGGTTGACCGGGAGGGCATGGTCTTTAAGATCAGGCGCGGCGACAAGACCGCGATATGGGTGAACACGGTCTTCGACGAGACGACCAGGCGAATCCAATATGTCTACCTGATTCCCGGCGTTGTCGTCACGGTGATCACTCTGCAGCTCGAGCCGAGTGGAGACTCGACGCGCGTCGAGGTCGTCTACGAGCGTACCGCGCTTGCCGATGCGGCCAATGAAACCGTGGGGGATATGGCCGCAAGCGACCGCATTGCAGGCGAGGAATGGAGCCGGCAAATCAACGCCTACCTGCGTCAGCGGTACCCGCCTCTCGATTGAAAGCATCACGAGCCGACAGAAAGCATCAGGAGTCAAACAGTGAATCTGCCCCAATTTTTCTGCCTCGCATTGATGACCGCCGCGCCCGCGGCCTTCGGCGACGCCAGCGCGTCAAATACGCTCGCGGAGACACAGATTCGATCCGCCCTTGCCGACTGGGTGTCCGCGGCGAACCGGGGCGATTACAAGGCCGCGCTCAAAGTATGGGCGCCGGACCTCATTGGTTGGGCACCGAATGGCATCGATGATACTTACCAGCGCGAAACTGAAGCCGCCAAGGGCCCCATGCAGGCGCCGAAGACCAGCTACAAATTGGTCATCAATGAGGTCATCGTCGAGGGCTCGCTCGCGGTGGTGCGCGATACCTGGATCGAAACAACCAAGCGCGATAGCGGGCCCGAGACGGTGAGTCGATTTCGCAGCTACGAGGTCTGGCGTCGTCAGCCAGACAAGACGTGGAAGATCAGCAGATGGATCGACGGTCCCGTCCTGCCCTCGAAGGACTAGGGGGGCCTCCGAACAGTGGAGGCGTCCTGGCATCACGCCGTCTGAAATTTTTACAAGCGCATGGCGGCGGCTCGCAGTGGAACCGCGGCAGCATCGATTGTTGAGTCGTTGTCCTATTGACGGCCCCGCAAATGAAGTTCAGCGTCGCCCCGGGGTCCGAACGATGTCATGCATCCGCCGCCGCGGATGGAGAGTTTCTGTATGGTCACCAAGGTGGATCTCCGGCGTCGACAGCTGCTGATGGGAAGTGTCGCCGCGGGAATCGCGGGCGCAACGGCAGGGCCCGTGCGCGACGGAGAACTCGGCGCGCCTCCGCAAACCATTCGCGGTTCCGTACCATGGAAGGAAGGGGCGGCAGATGCGCCGCCCGGCGTCTCCGGTTCCGGATACGTGTACTTCACCCCCATTGAAGCGGCTTTCATTGAAGCAGCGGTGGCGCGGTTGATCCCGGACGACCCGGTCGGCCCGGGCGCTGTCGAGGCCAACGTTCCTTTCTTCCTGGATCGCCAGCTCGCGGGACCTTTCGGCCGGGGCGATCACTATTATCTCGGTGGGCCTTGGCCCAAGGGCACACCGGAGCAGGGTTATCAGAGCCGTTTCAACCCCGCGCAACTATATCGCGCGGCCATTGCCGCGATCGACCGGTACGTCGGCGCAACGCTAGGCGCCGCGACTTTTGCGAAGCTCGCCGCCGCCGATCAGGACAAATTGTTGAAGGAACTGGAGAGCGGCGACGTCAACCTGGACGGCGGAGTCGACGCCAAATCGTTCTTTGCCATGCTTCTGCAGAACACCAAGGAAGGCTATTTCTCCGATCCGATATACGGCGGGAACAAGGATATGGGGGCGTGGAAGATGATTGGTTTCCCCGGCGCACACTATAACTACAAGGATTGGGTCGCTCGCCACGGCGAGCGGGTGCCCTTCCCCACGGTCGGCTTCAAGGGCCGCCCCGGTTGGACGGAGACCTGAGAGATGGCCACGACCCTGAAACCTGTGGACGCGGTGTTGGTGGGCTTCGGCTGGACCGGCGCCATCATGGGGCAACAGCTTTGCGATGCCGGCTTGAACGTCGTCGCGCTGGAGCGCGGGCCGTGGCGCGATACGCCGACGGATTTTGCCACGGGATTTGCGCAGGATGAATTGCGCTACATGTGGCGCCATCATTTGTTTCAGAATCTGTCCGACGACACGCTCACCATCCGCAATAACGTCGATCAAGAAGCACTGCCGATGCGCCGGCTGGGTTCGTTTCTGCTCGGCACCGGCGTGGGCAGCGGCGGCGTCCATTGGAACGGGCAGATCTGGCGTTTTCTGCCGACGGATTTTCTCACCAAGAGCCATAACGAAAAGCGTTACGGCAAGAAGGCGGTCTCGGCCTATGACATGACTGTCCAGGACTGGGGGGTCACGTACGAAGAGCTTGAAGCGCACTACGATCAATTCGACAAGCTCTGCGGCACGAGCGGCAAGGCGGGAAATTTACAAGGCAAGATCCAGCCGGGCGGCAACCCGTTCGAAGGCCCCCGTGCGAACGAATACCCCACGCCGCCGATGCAGCAAACCTACGGGCCGACCTTGTTCGGCAA
>Ga0210392_10001524_pt1 | contig 12104 bp, 13 predicted proteins | sample IncBWC30OmetaG_FD_161057 | JGI IMG/M metagenome (GOLD analysis project Ga0210392, IMG submission 161057) | Forest soil microbial communities from Barre Woods Harvard Forest LTER site, Petersham, Massachusetts, United States - Inc-BW-C-30-O ...
CTCCTTAAGTCTATGGATTTTGACGAGGCTCAAGAAGCTGCTCAAAGGCTTAAGCGCATGGTGCCTCCGCAGGCGCTCGGGCAAGGACCGACGCCGACTGAGCAGCAATTGCAACAGACTGTTCAGGCGCTACAACAGGCTCTGAGTAAGAGTTTGGAGAAGCAGGGCAAGGATCAGTTGAAGCTGGTTGGGAAAGACCAGATGCGGGATATTGACTCTTATAAGGCTGAGACGGATCGGATGAAGGTGCTAGCGCCGATGGCTCCTGAGGAATTTCAGGCTCTGGTTGTTCAGCTGGTTCAGGATGCACTCGCCACTCAGCTGGCGCCACTCGTCAATGCAAATAAGGAGGGCGTGCAAGAGGAATCTGTTGAAGAAGGTGACACGATGCCTCCGGAAGGTGGTTCTTCAGGAGTCGAACGAAGTGAGACTCCTGAAAACCATCCTTCCCGGGTGCCTGGCGCTAGACAAGCGCCGGATGGGGAGTGGTATGTGAAAGACCCGACTGGACAGAGTAAGTATTTGCATGTTGCGCCTAAGGGAGCTGCAGCATGAAATGGGACTGGGACAGTTTTAAGAGACATTTTGGGCTGAAAGCCCAAAATGGCTCTGGCGACGGGGATGGTCCGGGAGGGACGAGCACGAGTTCTGCGGATGCAGCGGCTGCGGGGTTTGGTGGACAGGGTGGAGACACAGGGGCTCCGGCTGGGACGAGTACGACGGGGACTGGTGGGTTTGGTGGATTTGGTGGCAATGTTGGCTTCGGCGGTAACGCGGGCAATACGAGTGTGGGGGTTAATGCGGGAAATGCGAATGCGGCTGCGGGATTTGGTGGAGGTGTTGGTGCGCATGGTGGTGTGAGTACGGCAGGGGTGAGCGGGCCAGGTGCTGCTGCGGGTGGGGGTGGAGGAAGTGGTGCTACGGGGGGAGGTGGTGGGACGGCTAGTGGTGGGAGTGGATATGGGCGAGGTACGGTTAATGCGTTAAATCAGGCGCTAGCATCTCAGATGTTTGGGAAGGGTGTGCAGGGAATGAACCCTGCAACGGTTAATTTGTTAATTCAGGCAGGGCTGATGGGAGTTCCGTTTGGGTATGCTACGGGAGTGCCAACTGCGGTTAGTCCTGTGGCTGTGAGTGAGTTGGGGCCACCGACGAAGGGAAATGCGCTGAGTCCTGCTGAGCAGGAAGTGATGGCGGGGATGAACCCTGGGCAGCAGATGATTATGAGGGGGATGCTGAGTGGGATGGCGAGTCCGGGATTTGCTAATCCGCCTCCTGGTTATATGAATATGGGTTTTCCAGCGATTGAGGGAGTTAGTCCTGGGCTGACGGCTGCTCCGGCTGGGCCGTCTCCAGGATCGGGACCGGGAGGTCAGGATGGGGGACCGAATGCGCCCTCACCTTTTGCTTCGAATACTGCTAATTTTGGTGCGCCGGGTGCGCCGAGGGGGACGACTGGGTTTCAAGCGCCTCCTGGGTTTGCGGCGATGATGTCGAATAATGTGGCGCAAAATATGGGAGCGGCTGGTTCTTCGACTGGGACGCCTGGCTCTTATGGTGCGCCAACGGTGGGCGGTGCGGGTGTGGCTCATATTACGCAGACTCCATTTCAGGGTGGAGGGCACGCCTGATGGCCTATGAGGATGAGTATGGTTTTGGGGATGGGTCAGAGGGAGCCATCTCCCAAACGAATTATGGGCTGGCGTCTAATCCGCTGATGCCGTTGGGCGACCCGATGGCTTATGCGCGGATGATGCAGAGCCCGACTGGCGATAGGCCAGTTGGGGGGGATTATGCGGTGCCGGTTGAGAATACGGTAAATCCTGCTGTTCAGTCGCAGGGGATGCCGGTTGCGCCGATTAGGAGTCCGGCTCCGTTGAATGTGCCGCCTCCTGTTCATAGGGGCGGTGGTACGCCGGAGCAGCCGCAGAATGATTTGCAGCCGCAGGGACAGGGGCCGGATCAGGGACAGTTGGGAAGTTTGGGACAGCTGTTGCAGATGAAGGGACTGAGTGATTTGGCTTCTCCAACGCCGGGAGGGGCAGTGGCGGCTCCGGGTGCGGGAGCTGGACCTGGGAGGGCTCCGGCTGGCGCGGTTATTGAGAAGGCTGCTGCGCCGTATAAGGATATGGTTGTTGATGCGGCAAAGCAGAATGGGGTTAATCCAGATTTGTATAAGAGGCTGTTGTATCAGGAGAGTGGGTTTAGTCCGAAGGCGACGTCTCCGGCGGGTGCGAGGGGGATTGCGCAGTTTATGCCAGCGACAGCGAGGGATGAAGGAGTGGATGTGACTGATCCGAAGTCGAGCATTTATGGAGGGGCGAGATATCTTGGTAAGATGATTAAGCAGTTTGGTGGGAATGAGCAGCTGGGAGTGGCGGCTTATAATACTGGACCAGTGAATGTGCAGAAGTGGTTAGATGGGAAGTTTAATTTGTTGCCTGAAACGCAGAATTATGTTAATACTATTACGGGGAAGCCGATAACGAAGCCGTCGGGGAACGTGCCATCTGCTATGGCGACTCCGCAAGCGGCGACGACGACCGCTAAGGGAGGTGGGTTTGTTGTGCCGCCAGCAGCAGCGGCGAAAGGGACTGGTGAGATGTCGCCAGCTGGTGGACCGTATGTGATAGTTGGAGGGAAGAAGTATGCGACGGATGGGAGCGGAAATATAATTAATCCCAACTCTAAGATGAAGTATCCGGATAAGTTTGATCCAAATAATACTGAAGATAGTCCGAAGTCTGAGGGGGCGATGGTGAAGGTGCCGGGTAGTGAGAAAACGCTGCCGGTGACGGGTGGCGTGGGAAACGATCAGGGAACGCCTAATCTGGGAGGTGGAGTGAGTCAACCGGCGATTGATCCGAACAAGATTGTGCCTGGTGCCACGCCTTCTCCGGAGGTTCCGGCTGCTCCAGCTGCTGGGAATGCCCCGGCGGCTACGCCGGGGCAGTCCACGTCGGGGTTCATGAATGATGAGGCGATGAAGAAGCTGTGGCAGTATATGCTGATTAAGAGCTTGTTTCCGCAGATCCAGTTTAGGAATGTGGGGTATGATCCGTGGGCTGTCCATAGGTTAGGGCAGAGCGGTGGCTACTAATGTTTGATCTGTTCGACTTTCAGCCAGTGGATTACGATCCTTTTAAGCAAAAGGGTAGCGCTCCATTGGCTGTGCAGGTCGCTGATGCTGATAGGGCTCCTCCAACACCAGCGCCTGATGCGTTGGGTTCTTCTGTGACGGTGAATGATCCGAATGCTGCCGCACTGACGCAAGCGGCTGCTATTCCGACTTCTTCCACACAAGAGGCTCCAAAGGAGTCTCTTGTAGGGAAGATAGGCGGAAATATTATAAAAAATATTGCTGATCTGACGGGTGAGGGGCTGGCACACTATGCGGGAAATCAGGCTCATCCGATAGAAAATAGGTTGATAAGTGCTGGGCTGGAGGAAGGGAGTAGAATGCTGGATGCGGTGCCAAATGCGCTGCATCAGTTTATTTCCCCGATGTATGGGGAAGGGCATGTGCCTCAGTTTAATACTGGGGAGAGTGGAGCGGATTATGCTGGGGCGGGGATTAATCTGGCTTCTCTGCTGCAGGGACCGGGAGGTGAAGGATCGCTAGGAGCGGGGTGGAACCCGAAAGCGCTGGAATATTTGAAAGGGTTGAAGCTGAAGAAGCCGCCAATGCTGCCGGAGACGGATGCTATGGTGCAGCATATGATTGGGCAAGGGCCTGATTATGCTAAGAGTTTGATTGAATATGCTCCGAATGATACGCCTGGGAAGGGATATGCTGCTATAGCGACTAACAAGCATATACAGGAGGAGCTGGCTAAGCCTAAGCCTCCTCCACCTCCTCCGACTGCTGTTCAGCCAGCGCCTGCTGCTCCGCCACCTTCTACTATTAATCCGGCTGGATGGTCACCTGGAGCGTTGAATCATATTCAGAATTTGGGGCTGAACCCAAATTTTATGACTCCTGCGGATACACAGGCGCTCCTTCATGGTGGTTATGCAGTGGGTGCTGATAAGCCGTGGCTGGATGCACTTGCTATTCATACTAAGGAGACGACTCCTGGAGTTGTGACACTTACGCCTGCTCAGAAGGCTGCTATTCAGGGTGCGAAAGCGGCGAAGCCGGTGAGTGTGGCACAGCCGGGGACTGGACTGCCTGTGCCAGCTGGGACGCCCGCTTCTGTTGCTGCTCCGAAGGTGGCGAAGCCGCTGAAGGCTCCTAAAACGGTGAAGTCGACGCCGCTCAGTGCGGAGCAGGCGCTGGGGATTGGAGGTGGGGCGACTGACGCGCAGCTGAGTAAGCTGTTTTCGACGTATGTGGGGCCGCTAGATGTTCCTACTATGAAACCGTATGACCCGACTGTAACAGGGTTGAATGCGCTGAGTCATGAGACTGCGCCTGGTACGAGTGGGCAGAAGCTGCCGTTTAATCCGTCTGGGTTGCCGATGGATCAGGCGTCTGTTATGAAGAGGATGAAGGAGCAGGGGTTTGCACCGATTGGGAGTAATTGGCTGTTTTGGAGGGGTATTGGTAAACATGGCCCGTACTCTTGGGACTCGGCGAGTGTAGGCTATAAAGATCCGTATGGAAAGACTAATGAGCCGGGACTGTTTTTGCATCCAGATGTTAGTGCGAAGGGAAAGCCAGGAAAGCCTCCAGCTGCCACTTATGCTGGCTATGAAGGGAAGGTTAATCCGCATGTAATTAGGGCCGATAATCCATTGATTAAGGAATGGAAGAGTGTATCAGGCCATACTGGATATAGTTCGCCACAAATGCAGAAAGCTATTAAGGATGCGTGGGCCAAAGGGCATGATGCACTCCTACTGAAGAATATAAGTGACCAGGGTGGATTGCATGATCAGATGATTGTGAGAAGTCCTAATCAGCTGAGACATCCTCATGCGGCGTTTGATCCGAAGTATAAGGACACGCCTAATCTGCTGGCGGCTAGAGGGACGCGGGCTCCGTTGGTGGTGGAAGACCAAGATCAAAATGCGGGAGAGCAGTGATGGGAGAGCATAGGAATGCGGTCAATAGGCTGGCAAGGAAGCGCAATCGGCGTCTGAAGCATGTGCATCCGATGGTGGCGGAGACGGCAGTTGAGATCATTATGGAGAGTTATGACTCGCTAATGCACCATGATGAGCATTGGAGCGCTTTCAAAAGGCAGTTTCCAGATGCGACTAGCAAGGAGCTGGAGCAGATCTATTTGGAGCATAATTGGGGGAAAGGTGTTGAGGCCGCGAGGATGACGCTAGCGAGGATGCTTAATCCGGCAGCGAGTCCTGGGCTAGATGAAAGTTCGCGAGAGAAGATACATGAGGCGCTCATTCTGGACCGGTCTCTGATGATGGGGAGACGGACTGATGCATGGGACGCCGCAGGCGTGAGGAGACAATAACGTGGCAGATGAAGATAGAGTTGAGACAACTCAGGTTGAAGAGACTGGGACAGGGACACCTCCCACTCCCGCCAGTCCTTCTCCCACACCTTCCGACCAAGGGTCGGAAGGTGTGGAGGGGAAGGCTGAAGGAGCATCTCCTTCTCCGAAGGAGTCTTCCCCTCAACCTTCTGGATACTGGCCTAAGTCTGCGGTTGATAGGGTTGCCAAACTCACGGCGCGGCTGAGGGAGTATGAAGCGAGGGGTGCTGGAGCGCCGAAGCCGATTGACCCGTCGACGGGCCAACAGTTTACGCAGGAGCAGATTAATCAGATAATTAATGAGAGGGCTAATCTGGTTGCGAGCCAGACCGCGTTTAATACGCGGTGCAATGATGCGGCGAGTAGAGGTGCGTCTAAGTTCCCAGATTGGCAGACTAAGTTAACTGGGCTGACGCAGCTGGTGGATAGCACGGATGAGAGGAGTGTGCAGCAATATAATTTGTTTTTGGAAGCGGCGTTGGAGACGGGGGATGCGGAAAATATTATATATCGGCTGGGGAGCAATTTGAATGAGGCGGCGAGGGTTCTGGGAATGAGCCCAATGAAGATGGCGATGGAGGTGGGGAAGCTGGGAGAGGGGAAGGGTAAGGAGCCGAGTAAGGCTCCTAAACCGATCCGTCCTGTTGGGTCCACTTCTCCGGTGACGGGCGTGAAGCCGGATGACCCGGAAAGAGGCCAGGAGATGGCCATTGATGAGTGGATGAAGGCGCGCAATAAGCAGGCTGCCGAGAGGCACATACGCTGAGAGCTTGGGCTGGAGGCGAGAGCCTCGCCCCTGTAGGAGATGCTAGGGCTCCTTCCTCCTAGCCAGTTCTGGGGACTGTATCCCCTGAGCCAGCTGCTGAGCAGCTGGAGAGTAAACTGGTGGCCGCTCTGCCACAGAAAGGAGGGCGAGGCAATGATGCTGCTCGCCCCAGCTAAAGGATGAATAGCTGTGGCTAATCAACTTCTTACTATTAACCTCATTACGCGGGAAGCGGTGAGGCTCTGGAAGAACAGCAATGCGTTCCTTCAGAATGTGGATATGCAGTATGATGACTCGTTTGCTATGCCGGGCGCGAAGATTGGCAATACGCTACGCATCAGGCTGCCAAACGACTACATTGTGACGACTGGTCCTGCTCTGAGCGTGCAGGATACCGCAGAACAGAATACCACTCTTACTCTGGCGACGCAGAAGCATGTCGATATTGCGTTCACTACGCAAGAGCGGACTATGCAGCTGGACGACTTCTCACGGAGAGTGCTGGCTCCGGCAGTGAACAATCTGGCGGGCTCGGTGGCGATGGACATTATGTCCGGCGCTGAGGGCGGCATCTGCAATTTCGTGGCGAACCAGGATGTTTCAAACAATATTCTGAGCCCGATTGCAGCTACTTATCTGTTGGCGGGTGCTAACCTGGATAATAACTCGGGGCCGATTGAGAACCGGAAGGTTGTCAACAATCCGGTCACTGAGGCGAGAATGGTGGCTACGCTGGCTGGCCTGTTGAACCCGGCTCCTGAGATTGGTAGGCAGTATATTACAGGGCGTATGTATGACGCCCTGGGTTTTATCTGGATGAAGGACCAGACTGTCATCACCCATACGTCTGGGACGATGGCGCAGGGTTCGCTGACCGTCAATGGGGCCAATCAGACTGGGTTGAATATTACTGTTACGGCGGCTGCGAGCACGCTGGCGGTGGGTGACATTGTTACCATTGCTGGTGTGTATAAGGTGAATAGGATTACGAAGCAGACGACTGGACAGTTGGAGCAATTTGTTGTTACGGCGCCGCTGGGTGTTGGTGGGACTACGCTCTCTATCTATCCGGCGATTGTTCCTCCGGCCGGTGGGTTGCCTGTCCAGTATCAGACTGTGACGGCGAGCCCGGCGAATGCTGCGACAGTTAATCCGACGAATGGACTGGCTGCGAGTTCGGTCTATCGGAAGAACTTTGTGTTTGCACCGGAGGCTGTGACGCTGGCCACTGCGGATCTGGAGACTCCTGAGGGGGTACATGCGGTTGCAAGGGAGCAGTTTGATGGCGTGAGCATGAGGATGATCTCGGATTACTTTATTGGGACGGACCAGCTGATTACGAGACTGGACGTGCTGTATGGGTATCTGTGGATCAGGCCTGAGTGGGCCGTCGTTGTCGCAGACGTGATCTGATATGAAGTCTCCGGCCAGAGGTTCTGGAAGTCAGAATGTCTGGCTGGAGGGACTGAGTGATATGGGGGGCCAATTCTGGCCTCCAGAGTTAGAGGAGGAGGATATGCCGGAAGTTGGCGCGAAGTACCCGATGATGCTCTATGATGGGCCTCGTCAGGTGATTGTGTATGATGACGAGGAGTATGAAGAGGCGCTTACGCATGGATTTGCTGAGCATCCCTCTGAGCCACAGGGGACCTCGCCTCCTGGTGGGGCTGAGCCCCCGCCTACTGGGGAGGAGAGGCCACCTGCTAAGTTGCCGCCGCAGGTTAAGGATGTTCCATATCTGTCGCAGAATGGTGATCTGTTGACGTGTACGATGGGAAACTGGACGGGGGAGCCCGACACCTATACATATCAGTATAGGAGGGATACTGATACGACTATTGGGACGGGTTCCAATGAGTATGTTGTTACTCCTGCTGATGTGGGGAGTAGGGTGGACTGTGTGGTTGAAGCGACCAACTCGGCAGGGAAAGGGTCTTCGACCTCCAATACGGTTGTGGTGGCTGAGCCGGGACAGTCTGGACAGCAGCCAACGCAGACGCCTGAGCAGCAGAGGGCGACTGTGAGTGTGCAGAAGACGGTGACGGTGACACCGCCGCCTAAGCCACCTGTGCCGAAGGCGCCTGTCCCGCCGCCTGCTACTAGGGTGGTGCCGCCTCCTGTCTCGGCAGCGAAGCCCGTGCCTCCGAAAGCGCCTGTGCCTCCTCCTACTTCGAAGAAGTAGGAGGAGGCAATGCCGAAGATCCTGGAGGATGCGGTTAAGGCAATCAAGAAGAGTAGTCCAGGGGTTAATCCGTGGGCTGTAGCAACGTCCTCTCTTCAGAAAGCGGGAGATCTGAAGAAGGGGACGAATAAAGCGACCCAGAAGGGCAAAGAGCGCGGTGAAATGACTCGCGCGCAGAGACATAAGGAGAGGTGAGATGCCGCGAAGAGGTAGAATGAGTTCGGTTTACTCGGTGTATCATGCGTTGGAAGATAAGGGGCTGTTTGAGAATAATAAGGCGAATGCTCAGGCAGTCAATAATGATGGGCTCTCCATTTATGAGGGGCCTGTTGAGTATCCTAAGATGCTCTATCATCCGAAAGGGGAGATGTACTGCATTACGCAGGGCATCATGGTGACGGATCGGGATAGTCGGCCTGTGTTTGATGAGGCAGGGAAGCCCAAGTTTGCGGGAGCGGTCTGGGGCGTGAAGAATGTCACTGTTGATACGGAGGCGCAGGAAGCTGAGCTGATCAAGGAGGGGTGGCATTTTACGGAGGCGCAAGCTCTGAGGGCTAATCCGGAGACGTCTCATAAAGCACCGCCAAAGAGCGTAGCTGAGATCCAGAAGGATCGGATTGCCGAACTGGAGAAGCAGCTGGTCGAGGCGAATTCACGAGGTAAACTCGTGACTTCGACTCCGGCAAAGGTAGGATAAAATGGCACAGCTTACTCCTTTAGCGACGTCGGTTAATGATATTTGTATGGCTGCGCTAAAGGAGTGCGGTGCTGTTGGGCAGGGGCAAGTGCCGACGGGAGAGGATTTGGCGGATGCTTGGACGCGACTGCAGTGGATGTTGCAGGAGTGGGGTGAGGACTCCATGTTGGTGTGGAGAGAGCAGACTATTACGGTGCAGAGTGTGAATGTTGGGCTGTTGCCTGTTGATTTGGATCAAGGAACTCCGAGTAGGCCAGTGTATTATTTTCCGGTGGGGCCGGGAGCTGGGATGCTGGGAGGGTTTGAGACTGGAGTAAATAATGTGGCGGTGCATCCGACGCAGGCTGTAAGTGCTGCGCCGAGAAGGCTTAAGAGGGCGTTTCTGAGACAGGCGACGACGGGTGGATTGCCGATTGACTATCCGCTGGCGAAGCTGGACTCCATGGGGGACTATTCTAGGATTGCGTTGAAGGGGCTGGTTAGTTTTCCGGGACTGTACTATTATGACTCGGATTGGCCGCTTGGGAGGTTGTTTCTTTATCCGTTGCCGCTTAATTCGATTTATGGCGTTGGGATAGTGATGAGAGATCAGCTGCCTATTCAGTTTGTGACTGATGCTGATGTGATTGAGCTGCCATTCATTTATTTTAATGCTTTCTATACTAATTTGGCGCTGAGGTTGAGGCCGTCGAAGGGACTGAGGAGTTTTCCAGGGGATAATTTGCCGGAGCTGGCGAAGGGCGCAAGGGCGGCGATAAAGAATACTTCTGTGCAGATCGCTCAGTTGGAGATCCCACAGGAGTTGAGAAGGCCGGGAATGTATAATATATTCTCGGATAGGAGTTATTGAGGCTAACGCCTCAATAACTCCTGAATAGTAGTGCGTGTTTGGTGTAATCTAGGCTCTTCGAGGTTGGACTCGAAGAGTCCAACCTCGAGGAGACTAGGATGACTATTCGTGTTTTGCCTGATACGCCGGTTAGTAATACTATTACGGCGTTGGCAGGTGGCGCGCTGACGGCAGCGACCCCTCTGCTGAATACGGGGATGAATGAGATTGATACGGTCGTTACGACGGGCGACTCCGTTGTGATGCCGCCTGCTGTGATGGGTTTCAGCGTGTGGGTTAACTGCCAGAATACGGCTGCGGGTCTGTCTGTGAAGATTTTGGGACAGGCAAACCCGTTCAACAGCAACCTTCCGGATCAGTTTGTATTGCATGGTGCTGTGGCGCTGGTGTTGGGTTCGACGGGCTGTGTGCTGCTGAATGGACACTGCTCTTTGTTCATCTGCACGACGCAGGGTATCTGGAAGCAGGTCGGCGACTTCTCATAAGAACGAGACTATGAACTCTAACTGCCTTTCAGGCTCCGGGCCTGAAAGGCCCGGAGCATGAAATGGCTACACAATCACACTTTGCTACCTTGCCATCTTTCCAATCCACAAGGGGCGGAACGCTCATGGATGCGGGAGATATGAGTAAGTTTTTTAATATGGTGTTGGGCGCTCAGAGTGGGGTGGCAGCCCATGCGGGCGGCGGAATACCACTGGCGACGCCGATTGGGTTGGGGTTTACCTCGGTTGATACGGTGGCGACAATCGCGGACTCTGTGATGCTGCCTCCGGCTATTACGAGTGCGGTGTGCTGGGTGTTTAATGGAGGGGCTGCAAGTTTGAGTATCTATAATTTGCAGTCAAATTCTCAGACTGGAGGTGCGACGGATGTCATTGTCCCTCATGGGTCAGCAACGCCTAATGGAGGGGCTGTGGCTATTACACTGGCTGTTGGACATGGGACAGTGTTTGTCTGTATGAAGCCGGGTGTCTGGAAACAGATTGCAGACTTCGCATGACGGAGAAAAGTGATGCCTTTTCCTTCTGGTAGGTATCCGAGCTTTAATGCGACTTTTGGCCAGATGATGCCGTCTGGCCAAGATCTTCTGCAATTGGCGCAGGATGCAGGGGGTTCGGCAGGTGTGACGAGTTTTAACTCCCGGAATGGGATCGTCACGCTTACGTCTGGAGATGTGACTACGGCGTTGGGATATGCGCCGTATAATTCGAGTAATCCGGCGGGGTATCAGACAGCCGCGGCGGTGAGTGCGGCGATTGCAGGCTCCTCGTTTACTTATACGCAGCTGCCCGCTGAGGTGCAGCAGGTGCCTGTTAGTTTTGCGTTTGGTGGTGCGCCGACAGCGAGTGCGCTGATTAATATGCCAGCATCTATGGCGCTGACGGTTCCGGCTAATTTGGCGGGGTCAGCAGTCTTTGATAGTACGCTGACGACCGCTAATGCTGTGTTTACGCTCAATAAGATTAGTGGTGGGGTAACGACTGCGTTAGGCACCATTACTATTACTTCCACTTCACATACTTCGTGTATTCTGAGTGGGGCTGGTGGGTCGCTGGCGGCGGGTGATGTACTGCAGATTGTTGCGCCAACTGTGCCGGATACGACGCTGGCTGACATTGGGATTACTATTCAGGCTATGAGAGTATAAAGTAGTGGCTGTTATTATTTTGACGAGTGGGACGACATGGGCTGTTCCCGGCGATTGGAATAATTCCAACTATACAATTAATTGTTTTGGAGGGGGTGGTGGCGGGAGTGGTCCGTCCGCTAATGGATATGCGGGTTCTGGTGGTGGGGGTGGAGAATGGCGCTCGATAACGCAGGCTTCCGGCCTGACTTTTTCGGGCTCGGTCGCTATCTCCATCGGCGGCGCGGGTAGCGGTGGTACAGCTGCTGTCAATGGTGGGGCTGGTGGTAATACGACATTCAACGTGAACTCTGTTGTTGCTGTTGGAGGTGGGGGTGGCGTTGCGCCAACCAACAGCGGAACTGGATCGGCAGGTGGTGTGGGAGGGACGGGGGGTACGGGAGCGTCAGGTCATAATGGCGGGACAGGCGGTCACGTAACTGGTGGCGCTCCTACTGGAGGGGGTGGAGGTGGTGGGGCGGGTGGAGCGCTCGGTGTTGGAGCAGGTGGCGGTCCAGCGAACAGTGCTTATGGGGGA
>Ga0210392_10001525_pt1 | contig 12102 bp, 10 predicted proteins | sample IncBWC30OmetaG_FD_161057 | JGI IMG/M metagenome (GOLD analysis project Ga0210392, IMG submission 161057) | Forest soil microbial communities from Barre Woods Harvard Forest LTER site, Petersham, Massachusetts, United States - Inc-BW-C-30-O ...
TCGAACAGGCTGCCGCGGTGGCGCGCAGCTTCGCCGGTCACGCGCACGGCGCACCGCGTTTGCTGAGGCTGATCCGCGGCGATCAATGGACGGTTTCCGGCGATTTCGATGCGCAGCGGCCGCTGTTTCAATTCGCCATCGATGATGAAGCGCGCACCGAACTGTACGTCTCCAGCGTCACCGGCAAGGCGGTGCAAGTAACCACGGCCCACGAGCGATTCTGGAACTGGTTCGGAGCGGTGCCGCATTGGTTGTACTTCACGGAGCTGCGCCGCCATGCCTGGGCGTGGAGCCAAGTCGTGATCTACGCATCGCTTCTGGGATGCTTTCTTGCGGGTATTGGCATCTATCTCGGCCTGCGGCAGATGGCCGCGCAACCGGCAGGACGCTGGTCACCGTATGACGGCTTCAATTTGTGGCATCACGCCGCTGGACTTGTCTTCGGCATTCTCACGCTGAGCTGGGTTGTGAGCGGGCTGTTGTCGATGAACCCTTGGGGCTGGCTCGAGAGCAGCGGCACACAATCCGAAAACGCCGCGCTGCGCGGTGCGCCGGAGCCGTCGCTTGCGCGCATTGGCGCAGCCTTGCAGACATTCGCAAACGGCGCTGCATCCGATGCCGTGTCCCTGCGGGCGGCGCCGTTGAACGGCGAGATTTATTTCATCGCCAGTACCGCAGAAGGCGAGCATCGGCGCCTCGATGCCGGCTCCGCGGCCGCACCGCTCAACAGCCGTGATTTGGAATTCCTGGCCCGCATTTTGACCGGCTCCGGCGCACCGATCGCCCCGCAGCTCATGAGCCGCGAAGACAACTTTTATTTCAGCCATCATCGCGATGTCGTCGCGCTCCCGGTCTATCGCCTGATCCATCCGGGTTCCGGCACCCGTTACTACGCGGATCCGGTGGCGGGGATGCTCGTGGCCAAATTGGATGCGAATGCCCAGGCTTATCGTTGGCTGCATGAAGGATTGCATCGTCTGGATTTTACGCAGTCATTGAGAGGCCGCCCGCAGTGGGATGCGCTCATGCTGGTGCTGCTGTCCGGGGTTACGGCGGTGTGCGTCACGGGCGCATACCTTGGGTTTAGACGGCTGACGCGTTCGGCTCGCGCTTAAGTCGTAAAGCCTACCCAGCGTCCGGCCGCGACGATGATGATCCACAGCAGCAGCGATGTGCCGCCTGCAAATTTGGCGGGCGCCGGCGGCTGCTTCCGGTCCCACGTTTCCAGATGCCGAGTTCCGAGCCAGTGAAACAGCGCCATGTTGATCCCGGCCAGCAGCAGGCAGCACATTTTTATGCGGAATGGAATATTGCCGTAGTAGATGAGCGCCTTGGACGAAAACATCAGCAAGCCGGCGCTGGCGGCGACGCCGAAGGCCACCCAGGTCCAGGGGAGCATTTCGCCCGCCAGCTCACTGAATGGCCGTTCTCGATTGGTGAGCCCCAACAGGCGCAAGTCAACGGTCATGATCGAGCCGACGACCAACACCAGCGCAAATACATGCACCGTTTCGATGGTGGGAAACAGCCAAACCGATTCACGGATTTCGGTCGGAAAATTCAGATCCTGCAGCCACGTCAGGGCTTGTTCCACGGCCATGCGCTATGCCTTACACATAGGCGATCCAACGTCCGGCCGTCACAATGCTTGCGCCGAAAAGTACCGAGACGATGCCGATGGCGCGCGCCGCATGGCGCCGCGCCGGTGATTCGGTCCAATACTCCGGGTTCCGGCGCATGCGCAGCTGCACCACCCGCAGCATCCCGGCAAGCGCCAATACCAGGAGCATTTTTACGCGAAATGCCCAGTTGAGCAGTTCGCGGGCAGGCTCCGTGATGGTCAGCAAGATGCCGCTCGCGAGCAACACACAGAGCGCAGTCCAGATCCAAGGTGTCAACTTGGCCGTGAGCGTCGCGAGCGCCTGCGTCCCCCGGGTCAGGCCAATGAGCCGAAAACTCACGACGTAAACAGAGGTCAACAGAATCGCGATGGCGATGATATGCACGGTCTGCACCAGCGGGACAAACCAGTTTGCGGATTGAAACGCAACGCTGACATTCGTCCTCGACAGCCAATCGCAGAATTGCTCAATCACGTGCCACCACCGATTTTTGGAGCGCCTACTCTGAATGGAGTGCATCATCCAGGCAAGGGCCCGGGTCAAGTATAGTCAGCAAATGCAATTCGGACCGTTGAATACCCGCCGAACCCTGCTTGGGCTTGGCTGCGCATTGCTGCTGGCATGGTGCGTCGGCCTGTTCGCCCGCGGCTACTGGACCCCGGACGAACCGCGCGAAGCCGACATCGCGTGGCGCATGAGCTGGCAGGCCGACAAAGCGGTTCCCCTATTGGCCGGCGACGCCTTCTGTGAAAAACCGCCTTTGACTTATTGGCTGGCCGCCCTTCCCATCCAGCTTCTGGGTACGCAAGCGTGGGTCGCGCGTCTGCCCAATTTACTGTACGCGCTGATCACGGCGCTCGGCGTTGGCTTGCTCGGCGCGCGCAGCTTGGGCAAGTTCGCAGGGTGGGTGGCCGCGGCAACCATCAGCACGTTCCTGCTGGCCTACCAGGTCGCCATTTGGCTGGCGACCGATGCGCCATTGCTTGCCGCCGTGGCGGTGGCGCTGCTCGGCGCCTACATCGGGTTCTATGCCGCGACCAGCCGGGAACGCTTGCGCGGCTATCTGTTGATGCACACCGCATTGGCCTTCGGGTTCATGAGCAAAAGCGCGGTCGCCTGGATGGTGCCGGCGTTGGCCATTCTCACGTTGAGCATTTGGGAAAGGCGATGGCGCGAACTTCTTCGATGGGAATTGTATTTCGGACTGCTGGTTCAAGCGGCGTTGATTCTTACCTGGGTATGGTTTGTGTACCGTGGCAATGATGGCCTGGAACATTTGAAAGTGTTCTTCTGGAACAATCTCGTCGGCCGCTTCGCCGCGGTGGACGCGCCGCCCGATTTGCAGTATGCGGCAGCGCATCGCAATTCACCCGGGAAATACCTGATCGAACTCCCCATGTACTTATTCCCGTGGACCCTGCTGGTGATTGCCGCGGCACGCCGCGCGTGGCGGCAGCGCCGGGCTTCGTTGGATGACAATCGTGCCGTGCGCTTTGCGCTCGCGGCTTCGCTGCCGCCTCTGCTCGTACTCTCCCTCGCCGCAACGGCGCGCAATATCTACCTCGCGCCGGCGCTTCCGGGAGTCGCGTTGCTCGTCGCGTGGTGGGCGCGCGAGATTCTGCCGGGCCCGGATACCTGGGACGTGCGCGCGCTGCGTGCCACAGCCGCGATGCTGTTGCTGGGCGTCGCGGTATTTGCCGCGGTGACTTTCGTACTCGGCACTGATTTCATCTACGCCGCAATCTCGCTCGCCGGCCTGTCTGCCGCCGCAATTCTGGCGATCCGCGCCTGGGCCGCGGCGCGCGAGCATGCCGTCCATGCTCAATGGGCGCTGCTGCTTGCCTATTGCGCGCTGCTCATCGGGCCTGCGTCGCAAGTTTACCGGCGCGTTGACACTTGGCAGGATCTGGCCGCGATCGGACGTGCCGTTGGGCGCGATGCGGCCGGAAGGCCGCTTGTGCTGTTCGCGCCCGATGAGACTACGCGCGCGATCATCGATATGTATGCAAGGCCGTCCGTCGAGCGCATTGCCGGGCCTCTGGATGCCGCGGGGATCGATCGCATCCGATCCGCCGCCGCCGCCGCGCCGATGAGTCTGTTCCTGGTGCAACTGCCCTCGCAATCACCGCAACTACCGTGGCGCAGGAGACCGCCGCAAGCCGACGTGCCGCCTCTGTGGCAAACGGCGAAAATTCAAATGGCGAAGAGCTATTCCCTGCCCAACGGCCGGCGCTACGCGCTGCTGCAGGTCACGCCCTAGCCAGACTGCGGTATAGCGAATCGTATTCGTTGATCTGTCGAGACCAGGAAAAATCCTTGGCCATTGCATTTTTCATGAGCGGCAGCCAGCTGCGCGGGTCCGCATACCAGTCGAGCACGGTGTTGACCGCCCAGCGGGCGGCCGGCGCATCGTAGTCATTGAATACGCAACCGGTGCCGCGACCGGTGCTCGGGTCGAAATGCTGGACCGAGTCGGCGAGTCCGCCGGTGTTGCGCACGATGGGAATCGTGCCGTAACGCAGACTGTACATTTGATTCAGGCCGCAGGGCTCATAGCGCGAGGGCATGAGGAAGATGTCGCTGCCCGCCTCGATGAGATGCGCGAGCGGCTCATCGAACCCTGCGCGGTAGCTCACGCGGCCGGCAAAGCGCTGCGCCAGGCCTTCGAAGAAAGCGGAATAGTTCGGCTCACCGCTGCCGAGAACTACCAGGCCAAATTCCCGCTCTTGCAGCAAGGGCGGCAGGGCATCCATCAGCAGGTCGATCCCCTTCTGTTCGGTAAGGCGGGTCACCATGCCGATGAGCGGCAGCGACGTCGGCATCGTCAGCTGAACGGTCTCGAACAGCATTTCTTTGTTGATGAGCTTGCCGCGCAAATCCTGAGGACTGAAATGCGCACTCAGGTGCGGATCGTGTCGAGGGTCCCATTCCTGGTAGTCGACACCGTTCAATATTCCCGTCACGCGATCCGCGCGCTCGCGCAAGGCCGCCTGCAATCCCATGCCGAGCGGTGCATCGCAGATTTCGCGCGCGTAGGTCGGGCTCACGGTGCTGACCGCGTGCGCGTGTTTTATGCCGGTTCTCAATGAGTTGATGACGCCGCGCGAAATGTCGCCCTGATCCAGGAGCGCCCACGCTGAGCCCAAACCCAGATCGGGCGCGGCGGCACTCGATATGATGCCCTGGAAAGCGATGTTATGAATCGTCAAAAGAGACTTGGCGCGTCCGAGCAGCGAATCCGAAGCGTATTGAGTCCGCAAGTACAGCGGCAGAAAGGCCGTGTGCCAGTCATTGCAATGAAATATATCAGGCGCGAACCCCACGCGGCGGCAACCCTCGAGCGCGGCGCGGGTCAGGAGCAGGAAGCGGCGATGCTCGTCGGGATCGTTGGTATACAGGTCCGCACGATCAAACAGCGTCGGGCAATCAACGAAATAGATCGCGGCGTCGCTGCCCGGGAAATTGGCGGTCAGCAGCGAAAACCAATATTCGGTATCGCCGATGGATAACGCGATCCGCTGGGCACCGAGCACGGGCTGAAGATCGGGATAGTGGCGCCGCACGACGGGGTATAGCGGCATGAAGGCGCGAACATTGTGCCCTATGGCGCTCGAGTTGCGTACCAGCGCACCGGCGACATCGGCCAGGCCGCCGGTCTTCGCGTACGGTACGATCTCCGAACTCAAAATACACAGCTTTAACGCCGCCATAAAGGCAGTCTAACAAACCGGTGCTCACGGCCGCGAGAAACCTGATGCAGGCGTTTGCCGAGTGTGTCAGGCTTCGGTTCATGCGACACGCTGCCCGCAACAACACCGGACGCTATGTCAGCCGTCTGACGAGCGGAACGCTGGCGGTGATCATGGCCGGCGGCCGCGGCGAGCGCCTCAAAGCGCTCACTCAACACCGCTGCAAACCGGCGACTCCCTTCGGCGGAAAGTTCCGCATCATCGATTTCGTGCTGTCCAATTGCGTCAATTCCGGTATTCGCCAGATTGCCGTATTGACCCAGTACAAGTCCCAATCGCTGATCCAGCACATTCAGCGCGGCTGGAGCTATCTGCGCGGAGAACTCGGCGAGTTCGTGGAGCTGATTCCTGCGCAACAGCAGATCGGCATTCACTGGTATCGCGGCACTGCCGATTCGGTGTATCAAAATCTCGAATTCATCCGCTCGCATCATCCGACTCATGTGTTGATTTTGGCGGGCGATCATATCTATAAAATGGACTACGGTCCGATGATCGCCTATCACGACCAATGCGAGGCGGACATCACGGTCGGCGTGGTCGACGTGCCCCTCGAGCGGGCCCATGAATTCGGCATCATGACCACCGATGACACCAATCGCGTGCTCAAATTCGCCGAGAAACCGAAGAATCCCGATCCGATCATCGGTCATGAAAATTTTGCGCGCGCCTCGATGGGCATTTACGTGATCACCGCGGATCGGCTGGAAAAGTTGTTGACCGAGGATGCGGCCAGCGAAACGAGCAGTCATGATTTCGGGCGGAACATCATTCCTCCGGCCATCGCGAACCGGAGGGTATTCGCCTACCCGTTCCACGATGTGGAAACGCGCGCACAGAATTACTGGCGCGACGTGGGCAACGTCGACGCTTTATACGAAGCCAACATGGAGTTGGTGTCCCTCAATCCCGAATTGAACATTTACGATCACCAATGGCCGATCTGGACCTATCAGGCGCAGCAGCCGCCGGCGAAGTTCGTGCTGGACGATGACGGCCGGCGCGGCATGGCCGTAAATTCCATGGTGGCCGGCGGCTGCATCATCTCGGGGGCCTACGTCAGACAGTCGCTGCTGTCGAACGATGTGCGCATCGAGGAGGCGAGCGTCATCGAAAGTTCCGTGCTGTTGCCGGGGGTGACCATCGGCCGGCATTGCAAAATCACGCGCTGCATTCTCGATGAAGGTTGCGTGATTCCCGACGGCATGCAAATCGGTCAGGATCCGGGCGCCGACGCGAAGCGTTTCTTCGTGACCAAGCGCGGCGTGGTCCTCGTGACTCAGGACATGCTGCGCGCATCGGCCGCCTCACCGCCTTAACTCAAGGGGTGCGGCGCCGCGCAGTTTGAGCCTGGACCACGCGTCAATGACGCTGCCCGCGTCGATGCCGAGCATCGTGGGTTCACCGGCAATCTCACCGCGCACCAGCTGCACGTCGGCGCCCGCCACGCCCCGGGGCCGATACAGCGACGGCAACGCCTTGCCGAACAGCACGACCTGCGGGCAGCCCACGGCGGCGGCGGCGTGCGCGGGACCTGAATCGACGGTGAGCAGGCCGTCGGCGCGCTCGAGCAATGCCACCAGGCGGGGAATCGGTAGATCGTCCGCCACGTTGTAGAGACCTTGGATATCGGCCAGCGACGCAAGCTCTCGGTTGAGCTGGTATTCGGGGCCGGTGCCGAGCAGCAGGATGGCGTGCCGGGGATGGTGCCGGCGCAGGAATTGCAAAACTTCGACCCAACGCTCGAGAGGCCAGTACTTGTTGTTGACCGCCAGGCGACGCGGGCCGCGCCGCATGGTGCGCTTATTGCCGACCTGCACCAGAATCAGGGGCGGCACGGCAAGATCGCGTGCCTCGAGCCACGCCGCAAGTTCGACCCGCCGCGGCTGCGCCACTTCCAGATAACAACCCGGAGCAACCGCATCGATGTCGGCAGGATGTGCGCCGGCCGGCCTGCTCGGCATGACTTGCGCCAGGCGCCGCCACTGCTCTGTCGCGTGCTCACCGGGCAACAACGCGTGATCCTTCACGTCGACGATGTATTCGCTGGGGATCCCCGCCCGCTCGAGGATGGGTCTGGCCGCATCGTCGCCGTCACAGAACCAGGTGGGACCCGGGGCCCGCGCGCGCAATTGCCGCACCACGCGCCGTTGATCGGCGCTCAGCCAGTAGGGAGTCTTGCGGCTGCGCACGCTCAAGATCTCGCCCACGCCCGGCTGTCCCCGCAGCAGCGGCTCACTCCAGGGTCCTGAGGTGACGATATCGACGGGCGCGCGAAATTCCGCGTACAGAACCCGGATCAACGCCGTCAACAGGACCATATCGCCAAAGGCCCCGCAGCGTACCGCCAGCGGCCGCTCGCAATCTTGCGGGGACAAGGGTTTGCTCCTGGGAGCCTCCTAGCGAATGACGCTGTCGCTGAATCTTTCCATTTCTTCCAATTGGGGACTGAATTGCAGCAGCAGCAGATCGACGCCCACTTCTTCGAACTTGCCGATCTGATCCTGGACTTGCGACGGAGTGCCCACGAGCCCCGAGCGCAATCCGCGGTTCGATACGGAATATTCTTGAATGGACATCTTCTGTTCCAGCTGCGTTCCTTGCAGCCATTGCTGGTAGTTCGCGTAGCCCTTGGCATTCTGCTTCACATCGGTGATGCGCTCGACCTCCTTGGCCACTTCGCTCTCGGATTCACGCGTGAACGCGTAGCCCGCCACGCCGAACTGCATGCGTTCCAGCCCGAGCCTCTCTCGCCGTGCGCTCATGTCGGCTATTTTGGCCGCCACGTGCTCGGGGGAATCGCCATGCATGACGTAGGCATCGCATTTTTGCGCGATGAGATTCTTGGCGGCCTCGGATTCGCCGCCGGCATAGATCGGCGGCCGCGGCGAGCGCAGCGGTTTTGGCTCGAGCACGGTGTTCGCGGTGTTGTAGTACTTTCCCGTGTGGTTGTAGGTTTTCTGCGACCAGGCGCCGTTCACCACATCGAGCCATTCCGCAGTTCGCCCATAGCGGTCATCGTGGCGCTCGAAGTCGACGCCGTACATCTTGGCTTCCTGCTCCCACCATGAGGAAACCACATTGAGTGCGAGGCGGCCGCCGCTGATGTGGTCGATGTTCGCGGCCTGCTTGGCAAAAAGCGCCGGCAGATGAAAAGTCGGCCGCACTGCCACCATCAGTTCCAGCGTCTTGGTGACCGCCGCGAGGGCCGCCGAGGTCGACCAGGCATCGAGGCTCGGCGCGTCGATGCCCTTGATGTCGTTCATATTGAGTTCCGCAATGAGCGACAGATCAAATCCGATCTGCTCGCTGCGCTGTGCGAGTTTGCTGGTGTACTGCCAGGTGGCCTCCATATGCTCGTCCTCGACGTTGCGCAGCCAGCCGCCGAACACGGGCATCCAGTATCCGTAGCGAATTCCTTTCTTAGCCGGCACGGCGCACCTCGTCCTGCAGATAGTCGGCGAGATTTTCCACCGGGTTGAAGCCGATGACTCGAGGCGCATCCGCGACGAAGTTGGAAAGCGCGTTGATGTCGTAGTAGTAGAGGTTGCCGTCCCGGTCATCGACGATGTATTCGATACCGCCGACGTCGATGCCGGCCGCGCTCACGATGCGTTCGATGTCTTGAATCACCTTGGGTGGCGCTGCATATCCTTCGACCTTGAGTCCGGCCTTCGATGCCTCGACCACACAGGCATTCTCCAGGCTTTGCCCGCTCGAGGTTTGACAGATGTCTGCCGGGCACAAGTCAAAGGTCTCGCCGGTCAGGTGCACCTTGATGGCGTACAGATACTTGAAGCCCAACGTCTCCACCCGCGTGATGAAGCCGCCGCGCGCCGGAATGAATTCCTGTACGAGCGCGACGCTGTCATTGCCCAGGTCCAACTGTCCGGCGGCGACAGCCGCGGCCAGTTCCGCCTTGGAATTAAAACGCGTGATGCCCTTGCCGCTGCCGCCCGTGTTGGCCTTGACGATGATGGGATAGCGCAAGCCTTCGGCGGCGGCGGCAGCCTGATGCGGCGAGTGAATGATGCGCGAGGGCAGAAATCGAAGCCCCAGCGATCTCAACAGCGAAGCTTGGCCGGCCTTGGATATCTCATATCGAAATGCCTTGGCTCCATTGAGGACACGCACGCCCTGCAGCTGCAAGTGATCGAGGTAGGCCAGGGTATGGAAAATTCCGGAACCGTGCCGGCGGCTGTTCGCCGACGGACTCATGCGATTGAACAGGACCTTGAAACCGGGTTTCTGCGCGCCCACCTCGTAGAAATGGTCGGGTATGAAAATCTTGTCGAACGGGAATTTTCTCCGCTCCAGCTCGGCAAAAATCGGCGCGAACCACTGTGGGTGTTCGTATAGAAAGGCAAGCGCCGCCCGCTCAGGCGCCGCTTCGGGAAACGCCACCGCACCACTCGATATCGACATGAACAGCTCCTACATACTTCGTTAATCGTCATTCGAACCGAAAATGATGCGCCAGCAGCACGCTGCTAGGCAACAGAAGCGAACCGGGCAGCGATTTTGCCGCAAATAGCATCCGCCAGGCGGGCGATTGGGCCAGTATGGGAGCGCCGGCCTAATTTGCCAGTCCAGCGGTATTTCGGCATCCTTGCCGCAAGGGTCTTATGGGGACGAAATGGAAGACTCACCCGCACTGCCCGAGTACCCGAACGGCGATACGCCAAACAGCCTGCGGTTCGCGGCCTTGTACCACGATCTGCGGCAGCTTGCCGAGCGCCAACTGCGGCGCAGCGCGGGAGCGCCGATCAGCCCCACCACGCTGCTGCACGAAGCCTACATCGACATGTCCGGCAAGGACGCGGTATTCCCCGATCGCGAACGCTTCATCGGCTACGCGGCAAGGGTGATGCGCGGTTTGATCATTGACATGGTGCGTGAGCGGCGGGCGTTGAAGCGCGGCGCGGCCTTTCACATAACTCAGATACCGACGGAATTGAGCGCTTGCGGGGAGAGCGAAGCGGCCTTGAGCCGCCTCTCCGACGCGCTGGATGAGCTTGCCACGCACGATGCGCGGCTCGCGGAGGTGGTCGATTTGAAGTATTTCTGCGGATATACCTTCGAAGACATTGCCGCGCAGCGCGGAACGTCGAAGAAAACAGTTCAGCGCGATTGGGAGAAGGCGCGAGTCATTCTCTTCAGGCAGTTGAGCGACGTTTCCTAGGCTCCTTGCCGCTTGCGAAATTCATGCATCCTCTTTTTCGCTTTCGCCCTGGCGTCCGCGCCCGTGCAGGCCTGGGGCGACCTCGGCCATCGGGTCACGGCGCTGATCGCGTATCGGCATTTGACGCCCAAGGCGCGGACCGCCCTGGACGCCTTGTTGAGGAGTGATGGCGACACGCTCACGACGCAGGATTTTGCGGGCCGCGCCACCTGGGCCGACAAATATCGCAGCACGCACCGCGAGACGGCAGCCTGGCATTTTGTCGACGTCGAAATCGATCACCCCGATCTTGCGGAGGCCTGCTTTGAGTTTCCCGCGCTGGGCGTCGGGCAACCCGCGAGCGCCGGGCCGGCTCGAGATTGCGTGGTGAACAAGATTGACGAATTTGCAGCTGAGCTGGCAAGCCCCGCCACGGCTCCCGCAGAACGCTTGCTGGCGCTCAAGTTCCTGATTCACTTCATCGGAGATGTGCACCAGCCGCTGCACGCAGCGGATCACCATGATCGGGGCGGAAACTGCATTGGGCTGGCGCTGCCGCATGGACAGGCCGCGAATCTGCACGGCTATTGGGATGTGGATGTCGTCGAGGCGTTGGGACGCTCTGCCGAACAGATCGCCGACCGGCTCGACGCGCGCGCGCCTCACCCGCGGCAGGAGAACTGGGCCAAAGGTACGGCCCGGGACTGGGCGATGGAATCGTTCGAACTGGGCCGGCGCGATGTGTATGCCCTAACTTCTCGGCCGACCTGCGCACGCTTCGGCTCGGTCGCGCTGTCTCCAGAATATGCCGCCCGGGCGCAAGAGGATGCCGCGACGCAATTGCTCAAGGCCGGCATTCGCATGGCGGCGGTACTCAACGGGGCGCTCGGAAATTAGCGGCGGCCGGGCGTTTTAAAAAATTTCCTGAAGCGCGGCGATACGCGAGATTTCGCCATCCGGCACGCCGACTCCGCGCGCAAGACGAGGCCATTGTCGAAGCACCTCCGCGATGCGGTCCAGTAGATGATTTGCGCCGTCGATGTCGAATTGCTTCGCCACAGCCATCAGATCCGCCCGAGTGATGTGCTGCGCCTTTCCATTCACCAACATTTGATGCTGCCGCGTCCATTTATCGAGACCCGGATTGTGCGAAAAACTCATGTCATAGGCGGGCGAAAGACTCCATGTTCCGGTTTTCTCCATGATGAACGCGAGATTCTTCGTATGATCGTCGCAATTGCGCGCCATGACATTGAACGCGCAACGCATCCAGGCCTGCCTCATTGCCTGGGCTCCAAGATTGAGCTCAAGTACCGTGCGGAAATACTGCTCATAGCTGCTCACATACGGAATGTTGAAATCGAGATGCTGCAAGCCGCACAGTGTCTGGACATGCAGCTTGTCGTTGCCGCGCCGGTCGAAGCGGCGCGACATGAAGTGAGCGCGTCCCCCTTCCTCGAGCAGGGAGCATTCGGACATGGCGATGCCGCATTCAATCGCCATCAGGTAGTGAGCGTATTCGATGCGTCCAAATCCGCGCGTCAGCCCCAAGCGGCCGTCGTCGCCGACA
>Ga0210392_10001526_pt1 | contig 12097 bp, 10 predicted proteins | sample IncBWC30OmetaG_FD_161057 | JGI IMG/M metagenome (GOLD analysis project Ga0210392, IMG submission 161057) | Forest soil microbial communities from Barre Woods Harvard Forest LTER site, Petersham, Massachusetts, United States - Inc-BW-C-30-O ...
CCATCGAGCCGAACAGGAATCGCTCATAGTATCGGGTGAACTTGCCCGTCCCGGCGGCACGGAGGAGATCGTCGTAAGTCACCGTCTCATTGGCGCCGGACGCGGCGGTGAGGGCCAGGCGTTGCGGCCATTCCATCTCCACCGGCGGCAGCGCCAGGAACATCGGCCCCGGAAAATCGCCCGGCTTGCCGATACCGGCCTCGCTCACCGCTTCATCGATCACGAACTCGGCCAGGCGCTGCGACAGGGCGGGTGCCGATATGTCATCGACCGGCACGAAATCGATGGTGCCGGCAATGGTGGTGCGGAGCCCCGACACCGGAAAGCGGCTGATGCGACGGATGCCGGAATGGCCGGCGGTCAGTTCGCGCCAATTGTCCTGCTTGCCATTACCCAGCGAGGTCAGGACGCCGGTGCCGGTCACCACGACGATGGGGCGCCCGCGACTATCCAATTCCGCTTGTCCCATGTACGCCTCCTACGCCGCCTCGACTACCGCCAACGACTCGCCGCGCCAGTGGCCCCAGGACGTCACCAGCACCTGGCGTAGTTCCGCCGTCATTGGCGCCTCCAACTCGGCTGCCTCCAAAGGCTGAAACAGCCTGCGCCTGGCGAGCGATATCGCGGCGACCGCCAGATTTGCCGGAAACGACGGCTCCAGTGAGTGGCCAAACGCGGTTGCAGTGGCGCGCACGGGGAGGCGGACGTCGCGCAGGAAGGCTGCCTCCTCCACCGTTGCCGCGGACGCGCCGGATGCTCCAGAAATCACCGCCGTGTGCGACGGGTCGAGATGGTGCCGCATTGCGTCGAATTGCCCCGTCGCGACAGCCGTTGCCTCGCCTGGCCGCCGGCGGCTCCGGTCGGTCGCGATGGCGGCGATATGGGCCAGTGCCGGAGCACCTCGCCGCTCCGCGTGTTCCCGGCTTTCGATCACCAGAAAGCACCCAAGTGAGCCAAGCACCAATCCGCCACCCTGCGCCTGACGTTGCCAAACACCGGCGAAATCGCGCTTCCACAGCAATTGGCCCATCTCATAGTGCAGCAGCACGTCTGGCCGCTGTGCATTGTATGAGCCGCCAACCAGGAACAAGTCGCCCTGACCTGCGGCTATGCGGGCACAGGCGATGCGGACCGCATCGGTCCCGGACGCCTCCTCGCCCATGAAGGTACGCGAGGACCCCACGACGCCGTGGACGATCGAAATGTTGCCGGCCAGAAGATTGGAAAGCTGCGCAAGGAACAGTGTGGGGCGCAGATCGGACAGAAGGTGCTCGTTCAGGTAGGTCCCCGGATCGGCAGCAGCGGGCAGCGCCGAGAGGATGGCGGTATCCACCGCATAATCGCGCTCGCCACCGCCGGCTGCGACGATCATGTCCATGCGCGACAAATAGTCGGGGTTGCCCTTTACGTCGGCGGATGCCAGCGCCAGCCCGGCGGCATAGGTGCCGATGCGCTGCCAGGCCTCCATCTGCCTCTGGTCGCCGCGCTTGGGTATCTGTTTGTCGAGATCCAGTGCCACCATGGGGTGTACCGGCCAGGGCGCAAAGCTGGTTGCATCCACCACCGGCTGGAAGCCGCCTTCGCGGGCAAGCGCTGTCCAGTGCGCGTCGATCCCGTCGCCCAGACAGGATACCAGGCCGATCCCTGTGATCAGTGCGTCGCGTGACCTAGCCATGCAGAAAGGCCTCCGGAACCGCGACACGCCGCGCGGTTTCCAGCATCTGAGCGCGCAACGTCTCGTTGGGGAAGGGGACGACGCGATAGGTGATCTCCGCGTCGGCTACCTTCTTCCCATCGGAGGTGATGCTGCCTGAAACCATCGCGTAGCCCGAGCCGTCGTGGACCAGCCGGGCCTCGGCCTGCAATGGCTGGCCGGGGACGACAAAGGCCCTCAGTTTGGCCTCCTTCACCTGGGCCAGGAACGGCATGCGCTGGAAGCGAAGCATTGCCAGCACCAGCCAACCGCCGGTTTGCGCCATGGTTTCGATCATCAGTACGCCGGGCAGCAGGGGATGTCCTGGAAAATGGCCCTCGAACACCGGGCTGGCCTCGGGTACCTGACACTCGGCGCGCACGGTCCGCGCCACCGGATCGAGTTCGGCGATCCGGTCCACCATCTGGAAGTATTCCAGCTTCATGCCGGATCAGGCTGCCTTTGCCGCCACCAGCTTGTCGATGTTGGCGCAGAGGTTGCCAAGGACAAAGTATTCGTCGGTAGATACTTTCCCCTCGTTGACCTCCTGGGTCCACTGCTCCAACGGCATCTTGATGCCAAACGACTTGTCGATGGCGAAGGCAACGTCGAGGAAGTCCAGGCTGTCGATGCCAAGATCGTTGATCGCGTGGCTTTCCGGCGTGATCTTCTCACGCGGAATGTCGCATGTTTCGGAAATGATTCCGGCGACGGTTTCGAAGGTCGGCGACATCGATCAGCCCCTGCAACAGCGGCCCGGGCACTATCACCGGAGCAAGTGAGCCGCAAGGCCTACCCCGCGGCAGACCCGGCTGGCACATCGCGCTGCGGCGGACGGCTGCCGGGATCAGACCCAATGGGCCGGATGCCAGATCCAGCCGCTATCGGCCTTTTCCCAGTATCCGGGCATCCAGGTGGCGCTGGGTCCTTGCGCCGGAACATACTGGCCAGGCTGCCAGACGTAGGCGCTCCCCGTCCAGTCCCAGTGCCCCGGCTGCCAGAGCAGCGGGGTGGCAACCACCGGCGGTTTGGGAATCGTCTCTGCCATAGGGGCAGGCACGGGCGGCGGAGCGCTGCCCGCCGAGCAGCCCACCAGCGCACAGGCGGCGCCAAGCAGCACGGCGGCGGTGCAAAGCTTCATCTGAACAGTGCCTCCCAGCGATCAAGCGAGCACGGTCACTTGAGCACAATCACCGCGGAATTCCATCCCGGTACCCAGTCAGCGGGGTAGCAGAAGAGTTGCGACCGCCTGGGCGGCAATACCTTCGCCGCGGCCGGTGAAGCCGAGCTTCTCGGTTGTCGTCGCCTTCACCGATATGCGCGTAGCATCAGCGCCCATGATTGTCGCCAGGCGATCCGCCATCGCGCCCGCATGCGGGGCGATCTTCGGTCGTTCGCAGATCAGAGTGATATCCGCATTGGCCAGCAACCCACCTCGTGCGGCGATACGACCCGCAGCATGCGCCAGGAATCGGGCACTGTCGGCGTCCTTCCAGGCAGATTCGCTGGGTGGGAAGTGTCGACCGATATCGCCCTCGGCCAGCGCTCCGTAGATTGCGTCGCACAGCGCATGGATGCCGACATCGGCATCAGAGTGGCCGGCGAGGCCTCTGTCGTGCGGGACGACGATGCCGCAGAGTACAAGTGGCCTGCCCGGCTCCAAAACATGGACATCGAACCCCGTGCCAACGTGCGGGATCAGGTGAGCAGTCATGGCGCGCTCCAGCCGAGGGAGGTCTTCGGCATAGGTCAGTTTGATATTGTCCTCGGAGCCAGGGACGATGGCCACCGGATGACCCAGGGCTTCCAAAAGCGACGCATCATCGGTGGCCGGCGTGCCAGTTTTCGCCCTATGGGCGGCCAGCAGCGTGGGAAAACGGAACGCCTGCGGTGTCTGGGCCCGAAACAGGCCTTCGCGCGGTAGCGTGGTGACGATCAGGCCATTCTCCACACGCTTCAGCGTGTCGGCAACCGGAAGCGCGGGGATTGCGCCGGGGGTGTGCTCCAGTGCCGCCAGCAGGGCGGGGATGGTACCGGGCGGGATCAACGGCCTTGCTGCATCGTGTACCAGCACGACATCGGGCATCTGCGCGGCCAGCGTCTCGAGCCCGGCGCGGACACTCTCCTGGCGTGTGGCGCCCCCGACTACCGGAGCACCATGTTCGACGCCGTTAAGCGCCGCCTCGATCGCGTCGGAGTCGCCCACGGGCAGCAGAATGTCCACGTGCTGGGCCAACGCTTCGGCCGCATGTCGGATCACCAGTTTCCCGAGCAGAGGCAGGAACTGCTTGGGCGTCTCAGCGCCGAACCGACTGCCCGAGCCGGCCGCGACCAGAATTGCAGCAATCCGCATGGCGGCACCGTTGCCGGGCGCGAGCACGGCGTCAACATGTTCCCGCGCCGGTCGCGGGCGGCGGGATTGGCAGGGCTGAAAAGCCCGTGCGTGTACGAAAGTGGCCAGCGGCATACTCTTGCCATCTCCGCTATGGAGCAGGAACCACGCAGGTTCGCCCTCAGCATTTGCAGCTTTAGCATTGCGCGTCGGCATATGTGTCGGTAAATTGCCCAAATGATGGGCAAGTGTCATTCAGGCACCACAGTTTCCACCTTCGACCTACGGCCGATCGACCTCGGCGGTGGCGTGCGGATTGGCACGCCCGTGATCCTGGCGCCGATGTCAGGTGTGACCGATCTGCCATTCCGCCGACTGGCCAAGCAGCTCGGCGCCGGCATGGTCGTCTCTGAGATGATCGCCTCATGGGCGATGATCCGCGAGAACCAGAAGACGATGGCGATGGCCGAGATGGACGGCTGTGGCGGTATCAGCGCCCTACAGCTTGCCGGCTGCGAGCCCGGTGCGATGGCCGAGGCAGCGCGACTGGCGGTAGATCGTGGCGCCGACCTGATCGACATCAACTTCGGCTGCCCGGTAAAGAAAGTGGCTCTCGGTCAGCAGGCCGGATCGGCGCTGATGCGCGATGAAGCCGCAGCGGCCAAGATTCTTGAAGCCACAGTGCGCGCCGTCAGCGTCCCAGTGACTTTGAAGATGCGCATGGGATGGGACCACGCCAGTCTGAATGCGCCCCGCGTGGCGCGGATTGCCCAGGATTGCGGCATCCGCATGGTCACCGTGCATGGTCGCACCCGCCAGCAATTCTATACCGGCGCCGCGGACTGGGACTTCATCGGCCAGGTGAAGAACGCAGTGGATATTCCTGTGATTGCTAACGGCGATATGCTGAACGAGGAAGATGCCGCCACGGCGCTAAGGCGCTCCGGTGCGGACGGAGTGATGATCGGTCGCGGCTGTTACGGACGGCCATGGTTCCTCGCGCAGGTGGTCCACTTCTTGCGCTTCGGGACCCGGTGCCCAGAACCGAGTTTGAGCGAGCAGAAAGACATCATCACAAGTCATTACCGCGCGATTCTCGACCATTTTGGTAACCATGCCGGGGTGCGCCTGGCGCGCAAGCATATCTCTTGGTATTCGCGCGGCCTGCCCGGGTCGGCGGAATTTCGCGCGGCGGTTAACCGACTGGCTGACTCAGCTGCGGTCCTGGCATTGATCGATGGCTTTTTCGACCAGCTGATCGCGCGCGGCGTCACTCGCTCCGCTCTGTCGCGGGACGATGCCGAAATGGCGGAAGCTGCGTGAGAAATCCGGTTACCCGAGCTGCACTTGCCCTGGTCGAGCGCAGGCGCGTTTCTGATCCGGCGCAAATTCTCAGCGCCCTGCCGGTCCCGGTGGTCATGATCGACGCGGACAACCGGTTTCGCTACGTGAACCATGCCGCAGAGCAGTTTCTGGGAATTTCGGCCTCCGGGCTGTCGCAGCTTCGTCTGCGTGATCTGGTTCCCGAAGACAACCCGTTGTTCCTGTTGGTTCAGCAGGTGCGGCAGGGGGACGCGACCGTGTCCGACCATGACCTGTCGGTGGACAGCCCGAGGCTCAACAAGCACGGCATGACGGTTCAGGGGTCCCCCTTGCCCGAAGAGCCGGGATCCGTGTTGCTGGTCATGCAGGACGCGTCCGCCGCCCGTGCGTTGGATCGCCAACTGGCGTTCCGCGGGGCGGCACGCAGTGTGACAGGCATGGCTGCGATCCTGGCGCATGAGGTAAAGAACCCGCTCTCAGGCATTCGCGGTGCAGCACAATTGCTGGAAACCACTGTCGACCCGCAGGACCGCGAGCTTGCGGTGCTGATCCGCGACGAGGCGGATCGCATTCGCGGTCTTGTCGACCGGATGGAGATCTTCGGCGAGAAGCCGATTGCTCGCACCGCTGTGAACATTCACCGAGTACTGGAGCATGTACGCAAGTTGGCGCAATCAGGCTTCGCCCCACATGTTCGCTTCCAGGAAACCTACGATCCGTCCCTCCCGCCGGCGTGGGGCAATCGCGACCAGCTCGTACAGGTGATCCTCAACCTGGTGAAGAATGCTGCCGAAGCGGTCACACAGGGCGGTCAGGTCAATCCCGAGATCGTGTTGGCGACAGGCTTTCAACACGGCATGCGGCTTGCTGTGCCAGGGAGCATGACCCGGCTTGACCTTCCTCTCTTGGTCACCGTTCGAGACAACGGGCCAGGCATTCCCGAAGACATCCGGCCGCACCTGTTCGAGCCATTTGTGAGTTCCAAGGCCGCAGGCAGTGGCCTGGGCCTTGCGCTCGTCGCCAAGATCATTGGCGACCATGGCGGCCTGATCGAGGTGGAAAGTCGCCCAGGCCGCACCGAATTCCGCCTGCATTTGCCCGTGTTGACTGACGACGAGGCCGATCCCGGCGCCTGACTGACATGGCTGAGGACGCACGATGACCCCACCAACAGTCCTGGTCGCCGACGACGACCGATCGATCCGCACGGTGCTGACCCAGGCACTGGGACGCTCGGGCTATCAGGTCCGCAGCACCGGTAACGCCGCCACGCTATGGCGATGGGTGGAGGATGGGGAAGGAGATCTCGTCATTACCGACGTGGTGATGCCGGACGAGAATGGCCTGGATCTCATTCCTCGCATCCGCAAGATTCGTCCCGACCTGCGGGTGGTCGTGATGAGCGCGCAGTCCACGTTGATGACGGCGGTGAAGGCAACCCAACGCGGCGCCTTCGAATATCTTCCCAAGCCATTTGACTTGCAGGAACTTCTGTCCGTCGTTGGCAGAGCTTTGGCGGTGCCGCCGCAGCCCACGGCCACCGTGTCGGAGCCGCGCGACGCTGATGAGCGGCTGCCGCTGATTGGCCGGAGTCCGGCCATGCAGGAGATTTACCGTACCATTGCGAGGCTCACGACCGCCGACCTGACGGTGATGATCAACGGCGAATCCGGCACCGGCAAGGAACTGGTCGCGCGTGCGCTGCACGATTACGGGAAACGAAGGGCGGGCCCGTTCGTTGCCATCAACATGGCAGCGATCCCGCGTGAGTTGATCGAGAGTGAGCTATTCGGGCACGAGCGCGGTGCCTTCACCGGCGCCACCACGCGTACCCAGGGCCGCTTCGAGCAGGCCAATGGCGGCACGCTGTTCCTGGACGAGATCGGTGACATGCCGCCCGAGGCGCAGACGCGGTTGTTGCGTGTGCTCCAGGAGGGAGAGTTCACCTCGGTTGGCGGACGGCAGCCCATCAAGGCGAACGTGCGCATCATCGCCGCCACTCACCGCGACTTGCGCAATGCGATTCGCTTGGGGCAGTTCCGCGAAGACCTGTTCTATCGGCTGAATGTCGTGCCGATTCGTCTGCCGCCCCTGCGGGAGCGGGTGGAAGACATTCCGCTGCTTGCCCGGCACTTCCTGGAGCGGGCACTGACCGACGGCCTGCCGGCCAAAATGCTGGACCAGGGCGCGGTCGAGCAACTCAAGCGCTACGCGTGGCCTGGAAATGTGCGTGAGTTGGAAAACCTGATGCGCCGGCTGGCGGCGCTGTGCCCCCACGAGACGATCGGGGCGGAGCAGATTTCCGCGGAACTGGTGGAAACCGTGTCAGCGCCGGTCGAGGCGCCGGCGGTGGCGGGTCCGGAGCCGCTGGTACGGGCGGTGGAGCGCCATATCCGCGATTTCCTTGCGGCGCATGAAGGCGGCGCGGCACCGTCCGACATCTATGATAGGGTTATCGCCGAAGTGGAGCGGCCGCTGATTCGGCTGACTCTCGCGGCGACCCGTGGCAACCAGATCAAGGCCGCGGCCATGCTCGGCCTCAACCGCAACACGCTTCGCAAGAAGATCCGTGATCTCGATATTCCGGTAGTGCGGGGTCTCATGTGAATGTCGCGCCGCCTCCTGGGTCGCTGAAGCCCGAACAGATGCCCGAGCCGCCGCCCGATCCGGCGGTGACAAAGGCACGTTCACTGCTTGGCAAGCTCGCCGACATCCTGCTCGGCAAGGTGGCAACGCTGGTGCTGGCCGCGCTGGCCTTCGCGGTCGGTCTGGCCACCTTCATAGTGATGGCGCGCGGAGCCCCGTTCGGTCTCGCTCCGGGGCTCAGCGTCGGCCTTGTGCTCGCCAATCTTTCGGCCGTGTTGCTGCTCTGTGCGGTGCTGGCGGGCCGTCTTACCAGAGTATGGGTCGAACGCCGGCGTGGATCGGCCGGCTCGCGGCTGCATGTTCGGCTGGTACTGCTGTTCGGCGGTGTCGCGGTAGCCCCGGCCATCATGGTGGCGTGCTTCGCCGTGGCGTTCTTCCATTTCGGCATCCAGTCCTGGTTCAACGACCCGGTCCGCCAGGCAGTGAACGAATCGCTGCAGGTATCGCGTGGCTACCTCGAGGAACACCGGGACAATATCCGCGCCGTTGCGCTGGAGATGGCGAACGACCTGACGCGCGCCGGGCAGTTCCTGTCCGCGGACCCGTCAGTGTTCGTCGAGGTGCTTGGCGCGCAGACCACGTTGCGCGGCCTGACCGAGGCGGTGATCTACGATCCGCTGAGCGGCCAGGTCCTGGCCGCAGCCGGCCTGTTCGCGGGTCTGGGCGTGGAGCCCCCGCCCGCCAGCGTCACGGCCCAGGCGCAGAGCGGGGAGGTGGCGGTGCTGGCCGCAGGCGATGGCACACGCGTGCGCGCCGTGGTCAAGCTGGAATCCACACCGCCGCTGATGCTGATGATCGGCCGACCGGTCGATCCGCAGATTCTCGAGCACATGACGCGCACCGAACAGGCGGTGGCCGAGTACCAGCGGCTCGACGAGAATCGGTCATGGCTGCAGATCGCCTTCGCCTGGATTTTCGCCATCGTGGCCCTGCTGGTGCTGCTCGCTGCGGTGGCAATCGGTCTGGTGCTCGCCAATCAGATTGCGCGACCGATCGGGCGTTTGATCCATGCGGCCGAACGGGTGCGCGGTGGCGACCTGAACGTTCGTGTCGCCGAGGCGCAGACGGGTGACGAGGTTGCCGGCCTGTCGCGTGCGTTCAATCGCATGACGGGGCAGCTTGCAGCCCAGCGTGGCGAACTGATGGACGCCTACAGCCAGATCGATGAACGGAGACGGTTCACTGAAACGGTACTGTCGGGCGTTTCTGCTGGAGTGATCGGTCTCGATGCGTCAGGTCGCGTCGAATTGCCGAATCGCGCAGCGGACGAACTGCTCGGCATCTATCTTCTCTCGGCAATCGGCCGCGAACTCTCTGACGTGGTACCGGAATTCGCTGACCTTCTGCATGAGGCGGCGGCCTCGCCGGAACGTGCGCGTACTGCGGAAATCCAGATCGGACCACAAACACGTCGCCGCACACTGCTGGTCCGCATCGGCGCCGACCTGTCCGGTGGGCGCACGGACGGCTTCGTGGTCACGTTCGACGACATCACCGAACTGCAATCTGCCCAGCGCAAAGCGGCCTGGGCGGATGTGGCGCGGCGGATCGCGCACGAGATCAAGAACCCACTGACCCCGATCCAGCTTTCCGCCGAACGCCTGAAACGCCGATTTGCGCGCGAGATCACGTCTGACCCTGATACGTTCTCCCAATGCGCCGATACCATCATCCGACATGTCGGCGATATCGGCCGCATGGTGGACGAGTTCTCTGCCTTCGCGCGCATGCCGCAACCGGTCATCAAGCCGGAAGATATTGGTCAGGTCGCGCGCGAGGCGCTGATGCTGCAGAAAACCGCACGGCCGCAGATCGCCTGGCAGACCGACATTCCGGAGCAAGGACCGGTGGTACCTTGTGATCGCAGGCTGGTACGGCAGGCATTGACCAATCTGCTGCAAAATGCCGCCGATGCTGTTGCGATGCGCGAGACCAGGACGGATCAGAGCGTCGGATCGATCGGGCTGTCTGTGCAGCTAGGCGAAGGCGATGTTCGCATCATCGTGACCGACGATGGCATCGGACTCCCGCAGGAAGATCGTGCGCGGTTGACGGAACCCTATGTAACACACAAACCGAAGGGCACCGGGCTCGGCCTCGCCATCGTCAAGAAGATCATGGAAGACCATGGAGGTCGGCTGACCTTGGATGACAAGCCCGATGGTCCTGGAGCGGTGGCCGTACTTGTTCTGCCTGTGAAGGTGTCGGATGGCGTTTGATATCCTGATCGTCGATGACGAACCCGACATCCGTCTGCTGATCGACGGCATCCTGCGCGACGAAGGGTACGAAACGCGCGGTGCCGGCGACTCCGACGCAGCGATCGCAGCGTTCCGTGTGCGGCGGCCTTCGCTGGTGATCCTGGACGTGTGGCTGCAGGGGTCGCGCCTGGACGGTCTTGGACTGTTGGAGGCGTTCCACAGCGAGGAACCGCACGTGCCGGTGGTCATGATTTCCGGCCATGGCACGATCGAAACTGCAGTCGCGGCAATCCAGCAAGGCGCCTACGACTTCATCGAAAAGCCGTTCAAGGCGGATCGCCTCTTGCTGGTGGTGCTGCGTGCCCTGGAAGCGGCAGCACTGGCCCGTGAAAACGCGGAGTTGCGCCTGCGTGCCGGGCCGGAGGCCGGGTTGACTGGAGACAGTCCGGCAATAGGTGGCTTGCGGGCCGGCGTTGAGCGCGTGGCGCCGACCGGTTCGCGCGTGCTGATCAGTGGCCCCGCCGGCTCCGGCAAGGAAGTGGTCGCACGGATGATCCATGCCCGATCCCGCCGGGCGGACGGCCCTTTTGTTGTGCTGAATTGCGCGACGCTTAACCCGTCACGGTTCGAGGAAGAACTGTTCGGCCTCGAGGCAGGCAGTGATCCGATCGCGCATCCACGTCGCGCCGGCGTACTGGAGCGAGCGCATGGCGGCACTCTGCTGCTGGACGAGGTCTCCGACATGCCGCTGGAGACGCAGGGCAAGATCGTGCGCGCGCTGCAGGATTCGACGTTCGAGCGTCTGGGCGGTTCCGCTCGCGTGAAGGTGGATGTGCGCGTGTTGTCGACCACCAACAAAGACCTGCAGTCTGAGATCGGCGCCGGTCGGTTCCGCGAGGATCTGTACTATCGGCTCGCGGTGGTGCCACTGAAGGTGCCGGCGCTGAAGGATCGGCGCGAGGATGTGCCGCCGCTGGCGCAACTCTTCATCGAGCGTTCGGCGGAAAATGCCGGCATGCAGCCACGCGAGCTGTCGGCTGATACCCTGGCAGCTCTGCAGGCGTATGACTGGCCAGGCAACGTGCGCCAGTTGCGCAATCTGGTGGACTGGCTGCTGATCATGGCTCCAGGTGGTGCGGTTGATCCAATTCGTGCCGACATGCTGCCGCCCGAGATCGGCGCCAACGCGCCCGCGCTGCTGAACATCGACCCGACCGCGGACATTATGGGCCTGCCGCTGCGCGAGGCGCGCGATCTGTTCGAAACGCAGTATTTGCAGGCGCAGTTGCTGCGTTTTGGTGGCAATATTTCCCGCACCGCGCAGTTCGTCGGAATGGAGCGCAGTGCGCTGCACCGTAAGCTGAAGCAGCTTGGGGTGAATTCGGACGAGAAGGTGGGGGGTTAGGCGCGGCCGAGATCCATCGCGGCAGCCGGACACTGATCCCCCACCAGATCCGAAGATCGACGCGGCACGAGTTCGAGAGTTCTAGTACAGGCACAACACGTGCACCGTCGCGCGGCGGGCGATATCCAGCACATCGTCCCCGGACACCGCCAGCGCGTCAGTGTAGGTTCCTTGTTGCCGCAGCATTGCCGACAGCGGTGCGGAGCCGGGGCCGATCACCATGCCGGACGCTGGGATGGCTGCCCGCTCGGCGTGCAGCCGGGTGCTGTTGACCATGCCGCGCACGATTCCCACCACCTCGCCGTTACGCAGATCGACCATTGGTCCACCGCTGAAGCCGTGATTGATGACCGGCGCCGCAACCCAGACCATCTTCCGCGGATCGGTAAACTCCGCCGGCGCCGGCGGGAACTTGTCATTCTCCAGGACGGCCCAGGTTTCCGTGGGGATCAGGGGACCACCAGTCGCTGGGTAGCCCAGGACAAACAGACGGCCGC
>Ga0210392_10001528_pt1 | contig 12091 bp, 15 predicted proteins | sample IncBWC30OmetaG_FD_161057 | JGI IMG/M metagenome (GOLD analysis project Ga0210392, IMG submission 161057) | Forest soil microbial communities from Barre Woods Harvard Forest LTER site, Petersham, Massachusetts, United States - Inc-BW-C-30-O ...
CCTCGTTCGGCTGCCGTGCCGAGGCGATGATGGCCACGGAACCGGCCGGGGCTTTCTTCAGCTTGTCGGAAATCTCATTGAGCGCCACCGTCCACGTGGATTTCTGGCCGCGGACCAAAACATCCTTCAGGCGGTCGGCGCGGCCGATCCACTTGTAGTTCAGGCGGCCGGCGTCGCACATCCACGAAGCGTTCACCGCATCGTTGTCGCGCGGCGTGTAGCGGTACATCTTGCCTTCGCGCGAACCGATGAGCGTATTGCAGCCCGTCGCGCAGCCCGTGCAGAGGCTCTTGGTTTCCTTGAGGAACCACGCGCGCATCTGGAAACGGAAATCTTTCGTGGTCAACGCGCCGACTGGGCAGATGTCCACCGTGTTCAACGTGTAATTGTTGTCGAACGGCATGCCCGGGAACGTCGCGATGGTGTTGAAGCTGCCGCGATTGATGATGCCCAGCGCGTCGTCACCCGCGATGTCGCGTGTGAAACGGATGCAACGGGTGCACAGGATGCAGCGTTCCGCATCCAGCATGATGCGCGGTCCGAGATCAACGGCCTTCGGCTTGTGGACCTTGGCCTCCACGAAGCGGCTTTCGGCCTGGCCGTAATCCACCGAGTATTCCTGCAGCTTGCATTCGCCAGCCTGATCGCAGATCGGGCAGTCGAGCGGATGATTGATGAGCAGCGATTCGAGGACGCCTTCGCGCATCTGCTTCACGGCGGGCGTCTTCGTGTAAATTTCCATCCCCGGCGAGATCGGCGTCGCGCAGGAGATCGCCGGACGCGGCGACTTGGCGATCTTGAACGAGCCGTCGGCATTTACGATGGGCTTGCGGTCGGGTCCGAGCGCGGGCGTGCCGAATTCCACGAGGCACATGCGGCAGTTGCCGACGACCGGCAATTTCGGATGCCAGCAATAATGCGGCACATCCGTCTTGGCCAGTTCGCACGCCTGGATCATCGTCGTGGGCGTAAGCTTGCCGGACCAGTCGGCCATCATGCGCGGCACTTCGATTTCGCGACCATCCACCTTCACCTTGATCTTGTCGATCGCCGGTGCGGCGGGCTTCGTTTCAGTTGTGGCGGCGGTGGACATTGAAATCAGTGGTGCGCGGCTTCCAGTTGTTTGTGTTCGCCCGGTGCGGCCGTGGCTTCCGCACGGCGTTTCTCATCGGCGGCGCCCTTGGCGACAAATTCATCCTTGAACTTCACGACGAAACTTTGCACCGGCCAGGAACAGGCCTCGCCGAACGCGCAGATCGTGCGGCCGCCGGGGATATTGTCCGCGGTCTTCACCAGATAATCCGCATCCGCCGCCCGGCCTTCGCCGTGCGTGAGCCGGTGCAGCGTCTTGTTCATCCAAAGCGCGCCTTCGCGGCACGGCGTGCACTGGCCGCAGCTTTCATGCGCGTAAAATTCGGCCAGGTTCGCGAGACATTCCACGATGTCCACGCTGTCATCCATCACGATGATCGCGCTGGAACCGCTCATGGTGCCGGCTTGCGCCAGCGAATCAAAATCATACGGCAGGTCCAGCATGTCGGTCTCGACGAGGACTTCCTTGCCTTCTGCGTCCTTCTTCTTGAGCTTGAACTTCTCGCCCGCCTTCAGGACTTTCGAGGATGAACCGCCGGGGATGATGGCTTTCAACTGCCGGCCGTCGAGCAACCCGCCGCCGAAGTTTTTATCGTAGAGCAGTTCGCGCAACGTCGCCTTGCCGACCTCGATCTCGTAGTAGCCGGGGCGCTTCACATGGCCGCTCAAACTGACGATGCGCGTGCCGGTGTTGTTCGGCGTGCCGAGCTTCGCGAAGTTCGAACCACCCATCTCCACGATGTGCTTCACGTTGCACAGCGTCTCGACGTTGTTGACGATCGTCGGGCACATCCACAGGCCGAGCACGGCCGGAAAATACGGCGGCTTGATGCGCGGATACGGACGCTTGCCTTCGAGCGATTCGATGAGACCGGTCTCTTCGCCGCAAATATAAGCACCTGCGCCGCGGTGGACGTACATCTCCAGCTCGTAGCCGGTGCCCAAAATGTTTTTGCCGAGGAAATTTTTCGCGCGGGCTTCCGCGATCGCCTTGATCAAAATCTTCGCACCCTCGGGCATTTCGCCGCGGATGTAGATGTAGGCCAGCTTCACGTCGTTCGCGTAGCAGGAGATGATCATGCCCTCGATCAGCTGGTGCGGATCCTTGTGCATGATCTGGCGGTCCTTGAACGTGCCCGGCTCGGACTCGTCCGCGTTGCAGATCAGGTAGATGGGCTTGCCGCTCTTGCGGTCAACGAAGCTCCATTTCAGGCCACAGGAGAAACCGGCGCCGCCACGGCCGCGCAGGCCGGAAACTTTGACATCCTCACGGATCTGCTCGGGACCGGAAAGCTTCTTGCCGTCCGGCAAGTCCTTGGGCTGGATGGCGAGCGCCTTCTTCAGGCCTTCGTAGCCACCATGACGCAGGTAGCACTCGATGTCGGGCGTGTAGCCCTTTTCATCGGCGTGCTTCAAAATCAATTTATATTCTTGCGCCATATCAATCAGTCAAACTTGACTCTTTTAAAAATATCTCTAGCTTACTGCGTCCCGTCATTGCCCGATGGTGTAACGGTAGCACAACAGACTCTGAATCTGTTTGTCATGGTTCAAATCCATGTCGGGCAACCATTTCATTTGCAGCCAGCCACGATCTCGTCCGCTTTCGCGTGTGATACACCTTCGTAAAATTTGTCGCCCACCATCATCACGGGCGCCGTGCCGCAGGCCGCGAGGCACTCGACAAACTCGACCGTGAACCGGCCGTCCTTCGTCGTCTGCGGACCGTGCTTGTGCGCGTCCAGGCCGAGCCGCGCGCAAAAATGCTTGTGCAGGTCGTACGCGCCGCCGAGCGCGCAGCTCAGCGTGCGGCACACCTTGATGGCGTACTTGCCCTGCGGCTCCTGCCGGAGCATCGGGTAAAACGTCAGGATCTCGAAAACATTGATCGGCTGCAGCTCCAGCTTCTTCGCCGTCCACTGCACGGCCTCGTGCGAGATCCAGCCGAACTTTTCCTGCACGGCATGCAACACCATCAGCGACGCGGCGCGCTTGACGGGATAATGCGTGATCAGCTCGTCAACTTCGGCTTCCAGTTCTTTGGTGGCGGTAAAACTCATCGGTCGCTTTCTCCCATTACGAAATCGAGCGAGCCCAGGATGACGGGCACGTCGCTGATCATCGCTCCCGGCATCAGTTCGCCGAGGATGCTCAAATTGATAAATGAAGGGGCGCGGATCTTCAAACGGTACGGCACGCCGCCGCCCTTGCTGTTAATGTAAAAACCAAGTTCGCCCTTCGGATTTTCATGGCCGAAATAAACTTCGCCGGGCGGGCAGTTCACGCCTTCCGTCACGAGCATGAACTGGTGGATCAATTCCTCCATGCTCGACAACACTTTCGACTTCGACGGCAGCGTGATCTTGCCATCGTCAATGTTCACGGGCTCGTGCGACTTGTTTTCCGCGCCGCCGGGAATCTTGTTCACGCACTGCTCAAGGATGCGCATGCTCTGCTTCATCTCTTCCATGCGGACCAGATAACGGTCGTAGCAATCGCCGACGGAACCGAGGGCAACCTCAAAATCCAAATCTTTGTAGCAGAGGTACGGTTGGTTTTTCCGCAGGTCCCAGTTCACGCCGCTGCCGCGCAAATTCGGTCCGCTCAAACCGTAATCGATCGCCATCTCTTTTGAAACAACGCCGAGGTCGCGCAGACGGTCCACCCAGATGCGGTTGCGCGTGAGCAGCGTGTGCGCCTCGTCCAAGGCCACGGCAAATTCTTTGAGGAACTGGCGGACCATGTCGCACCAATTCGGCGGCACATCGCGCATCAGGCCGCCGATGCGCGTATAGCTCGTCGTGAGGCGCGCACCGCTTGCGGCTTCGGCGAGGTTGTAAATCTTTTCGCGTTCCGTGAACGTCAGCAGGAACACCGTGACCGCGCCCGTATCCATCGCGAACGCACCGAGACCGAGCAAGTGCGAGGAGATGCGCGCGAGTTCCGCGACCATCACGCGGATGTATTGGCAGCGCGGCGGCAGTTTGTCATGGATGCCGAGAAGTTTTTCGACCGCCAGCGCGTAGGCGACGTTGTTCGCCAGTGGCGCGAGGTAATCCAGCCGGTCCGTGTAAGGGATGAACTGGGTGTAGGTCATGTTCTCGGCGATCTTTTCGTCGCCGCGATGCAAGTAGCCTACGTCCGGGTCCGCCTTGGTGATGACTTCGCCGTCCAACTCCAGCACGATGCGCAAGACGCCGTGCGTGGCCGGATGCGACGGGCCCATGTTGAGCACCATCCGCTCACCGTGAATGTCCGCAGCATCCTCGACCGCCTGCGCAGCGCGCGCGGCAGAATCAAGGATTGAAATGTCTTGAGCGGTAGCCATGAAAATTTATTGCAGCTTTCCATCAATCAGCCGTTTGTCGCTAATGGCCGGCTCGGCACCTTCCGGGGTGCGGACACGCGGTTCGCGGGAAATCGCATCGCCACTGCTGGGCAACGTGACGAACGGCCCGCCTTCGAGCGGTATCACCTTGGTGAAGGCCACACCCGGCAAATCCGAGGGCTTGCCGGCGAGCGGAAAGTCTTTGCGCAACGGATGATACGGATATCCTTCCCACATCAAAATACGGCGCAAATCCGGATGACCGCTAAAACGGATGCCCATCATGTCGTAAATCTCGCGCTCATGCCAGTTGGCCGTGCGCCAGACGGGCAAAACGCTCGGAAGCTCGGATTTCTCCTCACTTACGTCGGTTTTGAGGATAATTTCGTCTCCGTTACCGATAACGCGAAGGTGATAGACCACTGTCCAGCGGGGATCTTCCCCATAATTGTCGATGCTGGAGATATCGACCAGATAGTCGAACCCGATGCTCTTGGCGTACTGGCAAACCTCAAAAAACTGCTCGGCATCGGCGATCACCAATGTGATTTCGCCACGGAACTCCGTCGGTTCGGAGATGAGGGCGCCGAACTTGGTCTTGATTTTATTGGCGGATTCGAGGGCGGACACGATTATTTTTCCTGGAGATTTAACAGCTTGGCCGCGACCGTGCCTTGCAAAATGGGTTGTTTGCCGATTTTTTCCTGGATCTTCATCAAGGCATCCAAGACGGCTTCCGGACGCGGCGGGCAACCGCTGATATAGACATCCACCGGGACGATGGTGTCCACGCCCTGCAACACGGCATAGCTGCGATACATGCCGCCGGTCGAGGCGCACGCGCCCATGGCGATGACCCACTTGGGTTCGGGCATCTGGTCGTAGATGCGCTTGAGAAAGCCGGCGGATTTGTAGGTGACGGTGCCGGCGACGATCATGCAATCGGCCTGGCGCGGGGAAAAACGCATCACTTCCGAGCCAAAACGGGAAATATCGAAGCGGGAAGCGCCGACGGCCATCAATTCGATGGCGCAGCATGCGAGGCCCATGGGCATGGGCCAGACCGAGTTCTTGCGGAACCACGCGAGCGCGGCGTCAACGGTCGTGAGCACGACGTCGCCTTCGATCTTTGAGTTGTAGCCGTATTCGGTTTGAGACATTAAATTGCGCGGGAAAAAGCGCTCGGCAAGCCTAGCTTTCCCTAAAATCGCTCGCAAGATTAAATTGTGATTTTTTTCACAAGCCACCCCGTTTTAACCGCGGATGGACACAAATTAACACGGATGGGATGAGAACCAAGCGGGGGCAAATTTAACCGCAGAGAACGCAAAGGACGCAAACCTAAAGCCTGACTTGTTACCGCGAAATACGCCAAATACGCGAAAACGGATTCGAGACAAAGTCCAGAGGCTGAGGTTTACACAGAATTAACAGAATGAACAGGATTGGGGCGGGCTTTTACAGAAGGTAACAAAGGGAATTGAGGGTTTGACACGAATTGTACGAATTAACGCGAATGGGGCAAAGCAAATGGGCAAACCCCATGTGCCCCTTCCGTTTTACATTGCCTCAAAATGGAGTTTGCCTAGGATTCAGGCCATGCCGTCAATCTATGTCATCGGCGGCCCGAATGGTGCGGGCAAAACCACGTTTGCGCGCGAGTTTTTGCCCGCCGCCCGCGTGGTGGAATTTTTGAACGCAGATATGCTGGCCGCCGGCCTGTCGCCATTCCAGCCGGGCGCAATGGCCGTGCGTTCGGCGCGGCTGTTGCTGGGTCGCTGGCGGGAACTGCTGGCCTTGCGGCGGGATTTCGCCTTTGAGAGCACCTTGAGCGGACGCACCTACGCCGGGATGTTACGCGATGCCCGCGCCGCCGGTTACGAAGTGCGGATGTGTTATCTGTCGCTGCCAAATGTCGCCATGTCGTTGCGGCGGGTACGCCAGCGGGTGCGCAAAGGCGGTCATGACGTGCCGGAAACGGATTTGCGGCGGCGTTTTCTGCCGAGTTTACAGAATTTCTTTTCGTTGTATCTTCCCTTGGCGAATGAAGCCCTGCTGTATAACGCAGCGGGTCGCCCGCCCCAGTTAATCGCCCGTTGGCAAGGCCGGATGGCATGGCTGAGCGAGCCTGAAATTTATGATCGCATCCAAAAACAAATCGAAGCCGGCCGCTAAAGCGCGCACCGCGCAGACGCCCTTTGTCGTCAAGGCGCAACGGGCGATGCGCAAGGCGCAACAGACCGCCGCGCGTGAAAATGCGCGCTTCGGCCTGCCAATGATTGTTCAGGCCGCGCACTGAGGCGCACGCGTGCGCGGGCAAAGCTTCCGCCTTCGCCAAGCCTTCGGCGCGACAGTCCAAGCGTCCAACATCCAAGCTTCCGCCTTCGCTAACGCTACGGCGCGACGGGCCAGAGAAACTCCAATACCCAAACACCGCGCGGAAAACTGTGAGACCACATCATCCGAGGACGTGGCGGATGGGGGCGGGCTTTTACAGAAGGTAACAAAGGGAACTGGCTATTTGATTTTGTCCAGAACCGAGCGTTTAAACCAGGCGGGGATTTTATTGGTCTTGGTCTCGAGCTTTTTGCCCTCGGTTATCTCGGCCAGCCAGGTGTGCCGGCCGGCCGCGTTATCGCCGGAGTTATCGAAAATATAAGCGCGGTTCGTGTAGCGGATGGCGGCCATCAACAAATCCAGTGAGCGATGGTAACGCTTTTCAATCCGGTCTTCCGGCACGGCGTGGCCGCCCAGTTTCACCCGGTTGCGGACGCGCGAAATGTTGATGGCGGGGTCATCCGTGGCCACGAAATATAAATAGGTGCGATACCCCGCCGTTTGCGCCTGTTTCAGGAGGTCCACCTTGCCGGGGTGCGACATGACGGTTTCAAGGGTGAAGGAAATCTTCTGTTCCAATAGTTTTTGCCGGAGAAAATCCACCGCCACGGATGCGAAATAGGAATTCACCGCCACTTTCGCAAAATCCAGCCGACCGTTGGCGAAGGCAAGATTACGGGCGGTGGCGGCAAATCCTTCCGATATTAAAAACGATGATCCGGTAAAAAACGCCAGCACTTCCTTAGCGGTCGTGTTCACTTCATAAGCGGAGAAATCCAGGAATCCCTGTTGGCGGATCTCCTGTTCGATCTCATCCGGGTTCAGGTAAATTCCCAGCAGGGCCGGCGGCAGGTGCGACTTTAAGGTGCTTTTGCCGGAGCCGTTCGGCCCGGCAAACATGCGCAGGCGTGGCGTGGCCATGCTCAACGGATGGTGAAGACGCTGCCGGTCTGGAATTGCGTGGGCGGTTCGATGTTCTTGACCGGAACACGCCGTCCGTCAGGAAACACCTCGTAGATGACGCCATCCTCGGATTGAAGCACGCTCTGGCCGGAAGCCAGCACGCGCTCACGTGCCGCCGCAAAGGCCGTCCCCGACAGGGCGGGAAACTGGCTTTCAAGCTGTTGGATGTCTTGGTCTGACATGGCGAACCTTTCTACTACAACCAGCATACGGCAAGCGTCGTTGTACGGCAAGTGCGAGCCGCACGTGCCAACGCGAATGGGGCAAAGCTTCAAATTCCAAGCTCCAATCCCGCGGTGGCGGGACAGGCATCCAGCCCCGCAGGGCGGGATCCAAATACCTCGCGGAAAGCTCTGGTTAACAGGTCTGCCTACCGTCGAAGGTTGAACAAACCGTTGGTGCCTTTCACGGATTCCACGTGCCAGTCGAAGAAGGCGACGTTGCGGATGTCCGAGCCGTGCACTGCCGCATGGGAAATCCACGAGTGCCACCACGGCGGATCGTTGGTGCCGTCCAATTGCTGGTCGACATCGCGCAGGGCAAAGGTGCCGCTGTAATTGTTGGTGATGGCCGCAGGTTATTTGAATGGCCTGTGCGGGCAACGGTCCTGCAGGTCACAGACCTGCGCTCCAGCTCCGGGCGGGGCAATCTGAACAAGTTCCACTTGTTACCTGTCCCATCTTGGCACACCATGAAAACACTGCGGGTGCGTTTTATGAAAACATTTGCTGAATTAAAGTTTCCGGGGCGGCTGATCGCCGTCGAGGGCCTCGACGGCTCCGGCAAATCCACGCAGATCTATCTCCTGAAACGCTGGCTGGAGGCCGAGGGCATCAAGGTCTATTTCAGCGAGTGGAACTCGTCCGAGCTGGTCAAATCCGCGACGAGCAAGGCCAAGAAACGCGAGTTGCTCACGCCGACCACCTTCAGCCTGATCCACGCGACGGATTTTGCGGACCGGTACGAGCGGCACCTGGTGCCCCTGCTCCGCGCCGGCTACATCGTGCTGTGCGACCGCTACGTTTTCACCGCGTTCGCGCGCGATGTCACGCGGGGCTGTCCGCCGGACTGGGTGCGCGGGAATTACAGCTTCGCGGCCGGGCCGGATCTGACGATGTTTTTCAAGGCGGACCTGCAGGTTTCCCTGAACCGCATCCTCGAGGGGCGGCCCAAGCTGAAATTCTTCGAGGCGGGCATGGACCTGCGCCTCTCGACGGATCCGTACGAGAGCTTCAAAATTTTCCAGGGGCGCATCCTGGAACAGTACATGGCGATGAGCAAGGAGTTCAATTTCGTGACGATCGATGCGAACACGAGCGTGGAGAAGCAGCAGGTGATCGTGCGCAAGCTGGTGGGCGAGCGGATAGACCTGAAGAAATTCAAGCGGCGCAGCCCGTTGCCGCTGCCGCCGGCGTTGCCGCCGGAGAAGGCCGGGCCCAAGGAAGTGGAGGAAGACAAAGCCGCATGAAAAAACCGCATCGTTTTTATGGACACGGCATCCCGCGCGTCAAATGTGACGACCTCGGCGGCAAGCTGATCGTTGTGGAGGGCGCGGACGGTTCCGGCCGCTCCACGCAGATCCTCGACCTGGTCAACTGGCTGGAGACGAGCGGCCGCCCGACGGTGCAGGTGGGGCTGAAACGTTCCACGCTGGTCAGCGAGGAGCTGGAAAAGGCGCAGAACGGCAATGTTCTGAGCCGCACCACGCTGGCGCTCTTTTACGCAACGGACTTCGCCGACCAGGTGGAGAACCTGATCATTCCCGCGCTCAAGGCGGGGTTCATCGTGCTGGCGGACCGCTATATCTACACGCTGATGGCGCGCGACATGGTCCGCGGCATGGATGAGAAATGGCTGAAAAACCTGTACGGCATCGCTCCGGTGCCGGACGCGGTGTTTTACCTGTCCGTGGAACCGGAGGAACTGGTGCAGCGCAACCTCGCCAAGAATGCGACGCTGGATTATTGGGAAAGCGGCCTGGACCTCGGCCTGTCGCGGGACGTGTTCGATTCCTTTTTGAAATACCAGACGGCGATGGGCGAGGCCTTCCGCCGGTTGCAGAAGACCTACCAGCTCGAGTTCATCGATGCGAACCGGCCGGTGAATTCCGTGAACAAGGAATTGCGCAAAAAGATCGGCGCCGTGCTCGACGAGGAGTGAATCTGTTCAGTTCCCGCTCTTTGACAATTTAATGCCAATTACGGCGTGGCCGCCGGCGGATTGGTCGGCAGCGTCGCGCTGGGGGCGTTGGTGGCGAAGATGGGCTTGCGGAACGGCCGCTTCACAAGGTCATCGAATTGAACCCGCTGCTCGGGCGTCAACACTTCGCGGATCTCGAGGCGCGCGTCCTGCATGGTCTTGCGCATCTGGTTCTGGCCGTCATCGATGATTTTGGAGATGGCGTCACGCTCGGCCGGCTTCAGGCCGAGTTCGGTGTCCAGTTGTTGCAAAAACTTTTTGCTGAGGATTTCCGGCGGGCGCAGCTTGGGCGGCTCGTTGGTCGTGCCGGTCAGGTTGGCTGCCGTCGGGTGCGCTTCGGCGGTGGGTGCCGGTTTGCGCGCCGGCGCCTTGGCATGGTTTTTCGAGACCTGGTTCACCAGCAAGCCGCCGGTGAAGACGCCCGCGCCGAAAATCAGCGCGGTGACAATGACAATGGTGGGGATGATCTTCCAGTCGTTCACGGCGTGGAGTCGCCCTGGTCAACGGAAGCCAGCAGCGTGTTTTCGAAATCTTGCGAGAGATCATTGCCGCCATCGTTCGTGTCCGGTGTGAACAGCGACACCGCACCGCAAACGACGGCCACGGCCACGCACGAAACGGCGGCGCGCCACAGTCCGCGCATCCATTGGACGCGCCAGGCGGTGGCCGTGCGTTCGGCGATGAGCGCCATGATGCGCTTTTCAAACGCATACGGCACCCGGTCGTCCGGTTTCTGCAACCGGGCGGCGGCGACTAATTTTCTCTGTAATTCAGCGAGATTCATACACGCTCCAATCCAATTGACGTGAGCCTTTCATACGGGGTTACAAATACTTGTCCTTGGTCATCCGTGCCAGAATTTTCCGCATTTCCCCGCGCGCCCGGAACGCCCGGACTTTCACCAGCGGCACGGACCAACCGGTGATTTCCGCGATTTCCTTCACTGAACGGTCCTCGATTTCCAACAATTGAATGACCATCCGCGCATCCGACGGCAGCTTTTCCATCACCCTGTCTATCAACAATTTGGCGGCGTCCGCATCCTCAGGTGCGCTGGCCGGGTCGGCCACAAACCGTTCCAGCCAATCATCTTCCGGCTCGGAGATTTCGCTGAAGGAGGACTCGCGGTTGCGCTGGTGGCCACGCAAAAAATCATAGCAGGTCCGCACGGCCATCCGCATCAGCCAGTGCTCAAAGGGCGCCTCGCCGCGGAAACTCTTCAGCTTGTCAAATGCCTTGAGCCAGACCTCCTGGACGATGTCCTCCACCTCGCTGTCGCGCCGCGCATAGCGCCGCGCCGTGGCGAAAACCCGCGGGGAATATTTCGCGACCAGCGGCTCAAAGCTGGAGGGATCACCAGCCAGCACGGCGGTGATCAATTCGGCTTCAGACCGTTCTTCCATGCGCGGGAAAGTTCAACTTCATTCCACGACCAGCCCGAAGGCCGTTTCGAAGTCGCGCGAAAAGTGCGCGATGCATTCCGCCGCCTGGTGCGGCTGTTCCAGCAGGACCTTCAGCCGTTCCGCCGTCGTTTCCGGACGCATCCGGATCAGCTCCGCGGCGGCGGCGATGTTCGCCAGCCGGCCGTTCACGTCGTGGCGCATGTCGCGCAGCCGCCGGTGCAGCGCCAGGACCTGGTCCTGGGTCAGCGTCACCGGGCCGTTAAGTTTGTAACTGGCAGACATGCCTAAATCATTGCGGAATGCCATGCGAAAGCAAGCGTGCTATTTGGTCAGGAATAGAAGTGTCCCAACTCCCGCAGCGAGGAATAATCCTTCGCCCGCTCCGCCGTCGCCCGGCCGATGATGACATGATCGATGACCTCAATCTTCAGAAGCTGCCCGGCGCGGATGAGGTCGCGCGTCACCTTGATGTCCGCCTCGCTCGGCGACGGGTCGCCGCTCGGATGGTTGTGGACCAGCACGATGCCCGCCGCGTTCGCCGCGATCGCCGCCCGGAACACCTCGCGCGGATGCACCAGCAACGTGTCCAGCGTCCCTTCCGCGATGTCCTCCACGCGGATCAGCCGCTTACGCGTGTTCAACAGCAGCACCTGGAACGACTCCACGTTGCGCAACCGGTTGGATTCCCGCATGAAATTCATCACCGTCGCCGGGTTGTCCAGCACCGGCGATTCCTCGCGCCGCTCCTGCTCCATCCGCTTCGCCAGTG
>Ga0210392_10001532_pt1 | contig 12086 bp, 10 predicted proteins | sample IncBWC30OmetaG_FD_161057 | JGI IMG/M metagenome (GOLD analysis project Ga0210392, IMG submission 161057) | Forest soil microbial communities from Barre Woods Harvard Forest LTER site, Petersham, Massachusetts, United States - Inc-BW-C-30-O ...
GCTCGCGGTCGGCTGCTACGCCGCGCTGGACGATGCCGGGCTGCGCTGCCCGCATGACCTGTCGGTGGTCGGCTTCAACGACATGCCGTTCATCGACCGGCTGCGCCCGCCGCTGACCACCATCCGGTTCCCGCACTATCAGGTGGGCACCGAGGCCGCGCAGCTGCTGCTGGAGCGGATCGCCGGGCACACCGGCCCGGTCAAGGTGCTCTTCCTGGCCCCCGAGCTGGTGGTCCGCGGCTCCACCGGCCCGGTCCCGGACGTGCGGCAGGCTGAGGAAATTTCCGGTATAGATCTGAATCATGTCGGTTGACATGGGCCTGACGAATACGTCAGGCTTCGGTGCAAACGATTGTCAGTGCAAGGGGTGACCTGATGGCAGAGCACGGTGACGAACTGCGCCTGGGCTGGCTCGGCACCGGGCGGATGGGTTCTGAACTGGTGCAGCGGTTGCTCGCCGCGGGCTGTGACGTCGCCGTCTACAACCGGACCCGGGCCAAGGCCGAACCACTCGCCGCGCTCGGCGCCAAGGTCGTCTCCTCGCCCGCGGAACTCGGCAGCAGGGACATCGTGTTCGCCACCGTCGGCACGCCGCAGGACCTGATCGACGCGGTGCTGGGCGACGGCGGGCTTTGCTCCGGCGAGGCGTCGCCCCGGGTCCTGGTGGACTGCTCCACCATCTCGGCCGACGTTTCCGGGCAGATCCGCGGCAAGCTCGCCGCGCGGGGCACCGATCTGCTGGCCGCCCCGGTGATGGGCAACCCCAAAGTGGCCAGTGTCGGCAAGCTCACCCTGGCTGTATCCGGGCCACCGGCCGCCTTTGATCTGGCCGGGCCATATCTCGACCTGCTCGGCGCCGGGGCGACATACGTCGGCGAGGGGGAACTGGCCCGGACGGTAAAGCTTTGCCATAACCTGTTCCTCGGTGTCGTCACGCAGTCGCTGGCGGAAGTGACGATCCTGGCCCAGAAGAGCGGTGTCAGCCGGGAAGCGTTCCTCAGCTGCCTTAACAAAAGTGTGATGGGTTCGCCGTTTACTCGTTACAAGTCGCCGGCGTTCGTGAACCTGGACTTTCATCCGACCTTTACCGCCACCTTGCTGCGCAAGGACTTTGACCTGGGCCTGGCCGCGGGCCGGGAACATGAAGTGCCGCTCCCGGTGGCCGCGCTGGTGCACGAGATGATCCAGGCACTTATTGGCCGGGGTTACGGTGAGCAGGATTTCGCCGCCCTGATCGAGCTCGAGGCGCAGTCGGCCGGCCTTCAGCTGGCGAGTGAAAACTCCGACATCTCAGACGGCCTCGACCAACCCGACGGCAGTGAAGCCAATGCAGTACCGTGAGCCACTGTCCCGGCCAGCCCTCATGCAGCCATCCGAACCTCCCATGGCGCGCGGTTGCACTGGCCAATCCACAGGAGATTCCTGAACTGGAAGGAGGACCGGATGAAACCTCACCGCACCCGGTTCTTGGCTATTCCGGCCGTCGCCGCAGCCGCGGCTATGGTCCTAGCCGCCTGCAGCAGTAGCGGCAGCGGCGGCAGCAGCAGCAGCAGCTCATCAGGCAGCAACAAGTCGCCCATCGTCATCGGCGCGTCACTGTCTCTGACGGGTGACTTCTCCGCGGACGGCCAGGCGTTCGAGCGTGGCTACAACTTGTGGGCGAGCGAGGTCAACAGCCATGGCGGACTGCTCGGCCGCCAGGTCAAGATGGTTTACGAGAACGACCAGAGCAGCCCGACCACGGTGACCACCAACTACACCAAGCTCATCGCGCAGCAGAAGGTGAACTTCGTCTTCGGGCCGTTCTCCACGCTGCTGACCGTCCCAGCCGCGAAGGTGGCGGCGCGCTACGGTTACGCGTTCCCCGAGGGCGCGGGCGGCGGCCCGGCGGTCTACGCGCTCAACCTGCCGAACGTCTTCGCCGTCAGCCCGCCGGTCCAAGACCAGCTGGTGCCGTTCGCGGACTGGGTGGCGGCGCTGCCGGCCAGTGAGCGGCCGAAGACCGCGGCCTACCCGATGGTGAACGACCCGTTCGCCGTCCCGATGACGCAGACCGCCCAGGCCATCCTGCAGAAGGCCGGCGTCAAGACGGTCTACTCGAAGGTCTTCCCCGCGGAGAACCCGGACTACAAGGCCGGCGCCGACTCGGTGGCGGCCACCAATGCGCAGATGGTGGTGCTCGGCTCGGTAGACGTGCCCACCGCCAACTCGTTCATCACGGCGTTCCGGCAGCAGCACTACAACCCGAAGATCTTCGCCGCGTCGGCCGGGCCGGACCAGGGCCAGGCGTTCCTGAGCGCGGTCGGGGCGAACAACGCCACCGGGATCATGGTGCCGAACGGGTGGTACGCCGGGGTGGCCAACCCGCTCAGCCAGGACATGGTCAAGGCCTACATCGCCAAGTACGGCGGGACGGGGGCGGACATCAACGCCGACGTGGCGGAAGGCTACTCGGTGGGCGAGACCCTCGCGGCCGCGGTCGCCGCGACCAAGAGCCTGACGAACTCCAAGATCATCAGCTACCTGCACAGCGGCGTGACGATCCAGACGGTACAGGGACCGGCCAAGTTCGCGAGCAACGGCATGAACGTGGTGGCGTCGAAGTTCATCTTCCAGTGGCAGACGGGCAGCAAGTTCGTCCAGGTGCTGCCGACCGGCGCTACCGGCTCGGTGGCGATTGTCAACCCGAAGCCCAACTGGGGCAGCTGAGCACGGAGTTAGCTGACGGTGCGGTGCGCGGAGCGGCATACGGCGGCCAGCCTACGTTCGGCCCAAACGGGCCGAACTCGGGCCGGTGAAGGCATACGGTGCCGGTTGAACGCCATATGCGCTCCGCGCACCGGGGCACCCACACAGAGCTGCCGGGTGCCCCGGCATGGCCACAGGAAGGGAGAGACCCCATGAGGCGCGACCGCGCCAGGTTCTCGCTGCTCGCTGCCGGTGGCGCGGTAACCGCGCTGACGCTGGCCGCGTGCGGCAGTGGCAATGCCAGCACTACCAGCTCCACCAGCAACGCGGCCAAGCCGATCACGGTCGGTATCTCGCTGCCGCTGTCCGGGTCGTTCTCGGCCGACGGCATCGCTACCGAACACGGGTATCAGCTCTGGGCGAGCGATGTCAACAGCAACGGCGGCCTGCTCGGCCGACCGGTCCAGCTGAAGATCCTTGACGACAAGAGCGACCCGAAAAGGACGACCGCGGACTACAACACGCTGATCGGGCAGGATCACGTGGACCTGACCCTGGCGCCCTACTCCACTCTGCTCAGCTACAACGCCGCGCAGGTCACGGCCAAGTACCATTACGCGCTGGCCGCCGGGTCGGCCAGTGGTCCCCTTGTCTTCACACTGAAAGATCCCTACCTGTTCAGCGTGAGCCCGCCGGTCGCGAACCAGATGGTGCCGTTCGCCAACTGGGTGCTATCCCTGCCGCCCGGCCAGCGGCCCACCACGGCCGCCTACCCGATGGTGAGCGACCCGTTCGCTGATCCGCCGGTGCAGACCGCGGAGTCGATCCTGCACCACGGCGGTATCAGGACGGTCTACGCCACCAACCCGCAGCACGCGCCCACGCCGAACGCGACCGACTCGAACCTGATCCCCATCGCGAACGCAGTGGCCGCCCAGCACCCGCAGGTGGTGGTGCTCGGCACGATTGACGTGCCGAGCCTGCTGACCTTCATCCACGCGTTCGAGCAGGACCACTTCACGCCGAAGATCATGATCGCGTCGTCCGGCCCGGACCAGGGTGAGGAATTCCTGCATCACGTGGGCCCGTCCGCCGCCGAGGGAATCATGGTGCCGGACGGCTGGTTCGGCGGCGAGCAGAACGCGCTGAGCCACGTCATGGTGCAGGACTACATCGCCAAGTTCGGCGGCACCACCAACGACATCAACGCCGACGTGGCCGAGGCCTACTCGGCCGGCGAGACGCTGGCCGCCGCGGTCACCGCGACCGGGGGCCTGAACAACAGCACCATCGCCAGTTACCTGCACACCCACGTCGTGCAGACCGCGGAAGGCCCGGCCAAGTTCACCCGCGTGGGCCAGAACCCGCTCAGCCAGACCTTCATTTTCCAGTGGCAGAACAGCCAGTTCGTCCAGGTGCTGGAGAACGGCTCGACGCATTCGGTCAACATCGAGCGCACGAAGCCGGCGAACTGGTAGGCCGGCCGATCACGCGGGCGGGCAGCGTGCCGCGACCCGGCACCAATCACAACTAGTCAGCAGGATGAAGGGCATGAACCAGGGATGGGACGCGAACTCACCCAAGCCATCGTCGACGGCATTCTCGGCGGCGGTGTCTACGCGCTGATGGCGGTCGGGCTAACGCTGATCTTCGGTGTGCTCGACATCATCAACATCGCCCAGGGCATCCTGGTCGTGCTCGGCGCGTACCTCAGCTACGTGCTGTCGGTGCACCTGCACATCGACCTGTTTGTCGGCCTGCTGGTGACCGTCCCGGCGATGTTCCTCGTCGGGGTGGCGATCCAGTGGGCCTTCATCAGGCCACTGCGCGGCCGGGAGCGCACCTCGATGTCGCTGCTCGCCACCTACGCGGTAGCGATCATCCTCGAGGGGGTGCTGTACCTCATCTTCGGCTCCAACTTTGTCAGCCTGAACGCCTCTTACGTCCAGACGGGGCCGAAGGTGTTCGGCTTCTACCTGGACTACATCTACATCTACGGTTTCGCGGCGGCCGTGGTGCTGGTGGCGGCGATCTACTACATGCTGTACCGGACCCAGTTCGGCCGGACGATCCGGGCCACCATGCAGGACCACACCGCGGCCCGGATCGTCGGCATCAACGTGAACCGGGTGCAGATGCTCACGTTCGGCATCGGCGTGGCTGTCACCGCGGTGGGCGGCATGGTGTTCGGTGCCACCGGCGGCGGGTTCAACCCGAACACCGGGTATGACCTGATCTCCCGGCTGCTCGCCATCATCATCCTGGGCGGCATGGGCAGCATCGCGGGCGCCATGCTGGCCGCCGTCTTCATGATCACGCTGGAGGCGGTGGTGGACGTGCTCTGGTCGCCGAACTGGTCGGTGGTGGTGTTCTACGGCGCGCTGGTGCTCGTGCTGGCCATCCGGCCGCAAGGCGTGTTCGGCAAGAAGGCAGCGAGGGCCCAATGAGCGCACCGTCCCCGACGAGCACCGACCTGGTGACCACCGAGCCGGCCCGCACCAGCCTGCTGCCGGCCGGTCGGCCAGGCATGCTGATCCGGCTGGGCAGCCTGGCCGTGCTGCTGGTCATCGCGGCCATCTTCCCGCTGGTGATCACGAACCCGCTGTACACCCAGTTCGCCGTGGACACCCTGATCTTCGTGGCCGCGGTGGTCGCGTGGAATCTGTTCTCCGGGTTCTCCGGCTACATCTCACTGGGCCACGCGGTGTTCTTCGGCACCGGCGCCTACACGGTCGGGCTGCTGACCACGCACTGGAAGGTGATCGGCGGCACCATCTTCGCGCTGCTGCCGCTGGGCGGCCTGGCCGCCGCAGTGGTCGCGGTGCCGTTCGGGCTGATCGCGCTGCGGGTGCGGCGGCACACGTTCGTGGTGATCACCATCGCGATCTTCTTCATCTTCCAGTTGATGGCCTTCAACCTCTCCTTCACCGGGGGTGTCCAGGGCCTCAGCACGCCGTTCTTCCTGTGGAGTGCGGCCGACTACAACAACCCGTTCTACTACGTCGCGCTCATCCTCGCGGTGGGCGCGATCGTGCTGGCCTGGCTGATCCGTGGTTCCCGGTTCGGCCTTCGGCTGCTGGCCATCCGGGACGACGAGGACCGGGCCCGCGGCCTCGGTGTCCGCGCCATGCGGACCAAGCTCAGCGCGTTCATCATCTCCGGGTTCGTCACCGGGATGGTCGGCGGGCTGTGGTGGTTCTTCATCGGCCAGGCCCTCCCGGAGACGGTGTTCGACCCGAACTTCGACCTGTCCGTGGTCCTGATGGCCTTCCTCGGCGGGGCCGGCACACTGGCCGGGCCGGTGCTCGGCGCGCTGATCCTGGAGCCGCTGCAGCAGTGGGAAGCGATCACGTTCACCAACGGCTACGTGGCCGAGATTTCCCTGGGCGTGATCTTCCTCGCGGTGATCCTGCTCCTGCCCCGCGGCATCATCCCGACCGGGAAAGAGTTCCTGACCCGGTGGCAGGCCATCCGGGCGCGCCGCGGGCAGCCCGCCCAGGACGGCGCGGCCCCGGCGGCCAGCGGCGCCGCCGTGCCCAGCCCACCCACCCCCAAGACCGGGAGCATCCGATGACCGCCCTGCTGCGCACCGACGGGGTGAGCAAGGCGTTCGGCGGGGTCCAGGCGCTCGACAGCGCCACCGTCGAGGTAGCAGAAGGCAGCATCGCCGGCCTGATCGGCCCCAACGGCTCCGGCAAGACCACCCTGTTCAACGTGATCACCGGCTACGAGCGAGTGGACAGCGGTGAGGTGTACCTGGGCGGCGCGCGGATCACCAACGCCCCGCCGGACAAGGTGTTCGCGGCCGGCATCGGGCGTACCTTCCAGCTGACCCGGGTGTTCTCAAGGCTCACCGTGATGGAGAACATGATCGTCGCCGCTCAGCACCACGAGCAGCGGCAGGGCCGGCTGCACAACCCGTTCGCCCGGGCGGGCGGCCCGGCCACCCGGCGCCGGGCGATGGAACTGCTCGAGTTCACCGGCATCGCCCACCACGCGGGCGCGCTGGCCGAGACGCTGTCCTACGGCCAGCGCAAGCTGCTCGAGATGTCCTACGTGCTGATGGCCCGCCCGTCGATCGTGCTGCTCGACGAGCCCGCCGGCGGGGTCAACCCGACCCTGATCACCATGATCGCGGACCGGATCAGGCAGCTGAACGAGCAGGGCACCACGTTCCTCATCGTCGAGCACAACATGGATTTCGTGATGGGACTGTGCGACAACGTCACCGTCCTGGACTACGGCACCGCGGTGGTCTCCGGGCCGCCTGACGTGATCCGGACCGACCCCCGGGTACTCGATGCGTATCTCGGCACCGCGGAGGAGGACGACGATGACATCCAGGTCGGCTGACGACACCACCCCCGCCCTGGTCATCCAGGACGTGGTGGCCGGCTACGGCGGCGGTGACGTGCTGCACGGGGTGACCATGCAGGTGGCCGACGGTGGCATCACCTGCGTGGTGGGCCCCAACGGGGCGGGCAAGTCCACCCTGCTGGGCAGCATCTGCGGGCTGATCAAGCCGCGGCTCGGCCAGGTTACGCTGCGCGGCGAGCAACTGTCCGGTAGGACCCCGCGCCAGGTGCTTGACGCGGGCGTGGTGCTGGTGCCGCAGAACCACAGCCTGTTCCGCGAGATGACGGTACGCGAGAACATCGTGCTGGGCGGGTACATCCTGCGCGAGCGCGGGCTGGCTGACCGCCGGCTGGCCGCCGTGCTGGAGATGTTCCCCCAGGTGACCGAGTGGCTGAGCAAGAAGGCGGGCAGCCTGTCCGGCGGCCAGCAGCGGCTGGTCGAGTTCGCCCGGAGCCTGATGCTCGACCCGAGCCTGGTCATCCTGGACGAGCCGTCCATGGGCCTGTCGCCGAAGGTGCTCAAGTCGGTCTTCGACGCGGTCCGGATGATGCACGCGCAGGGCAAGACCATCCTGCTGGTGGAGCAGAACGCGCGGGCCGGGCTGAGGCTGTCCACGCACGGCGTGGTGCTGGAGAACGGCCGGGTCCGGCTGTCCGGCACCGGCCACGAGGTGCTGAACCACCCGGAGATCGGCGCGCTGTACCTGGGTGGCGCGGTGTCCGACCAGCAGACCCCGGAGGTGAAGGCCGCCGAGGAGCGGGCGGCCGAGCCGGACCAGCCGCAGTCCGCCGCGAACGGGACGGCGCCGGGAGCCGCTCGTTGATCATCGACGCGCACCGCCACGTCATCGTCCCGGAGATCACCGCGCGCAGCGTGCCCGAGGCGTGGCGGCCGGTTATCCGCCCCGCGGCTGGCCGGAGCGTCGTCAGCTTCCGCGGCCGGGAGATCAACTCGGTGCTGGGTGAGTTCAGCGACGTGGACGTCATCCTGGCCGAGGCGGCCGCGACCGGGGTCGATCACCTGCTGCTGTCGCCGTGGATCAACCTGGTGCCGGTGGACGCGGCGCCCGGCGACGCGCAGCTGGTCTGCCAGGTGCAGAACGAGGCGCTGGCCCGGCTCGTCGCGTCCCGGCCCGGGCAGCTCAGCGCGGTCGGCGCGGTGCCGCTGCAGGATCCGGAGCTGGCCGCGCGGGAGCTGGCCGGCCTGCTCGCCGCAGGCCTGGCGGGCGTGCAGGTCCCGTCCAGCGTGGCCGGCCGGTACCTGGGTGACGACGTCTTCCTGCCGTTCTGGGCGGCCGCGGCCGGCACCGGCGCGCTGGTCTTCATCCACCCGACCACCCGCGGCTTCGGCATCGAAGCGCTGGACAGCTACTACCTGTGGAACTCGGTCGGCAACCCGCTGGAGACCGCGGTGACCGCGGCGCACATCGCGCTGGCCGGGGTGCTCGAGCGGTTCCCCCCGCTGCGGGTGCTGCTGGCGCACGGCGGCGGCGCGCTGCCGGTGCTCCGCGGCCGGCTGCGCCGGGCCTACGCGGTCCGGCCGGAGGCGGCCGCGCGGACCGGGCACGGCCCGGACTGGTCGCTGCGCCGGTTCTACTACGACAGCGTCACCCACGACGCCGCGCTGCTCGCCGACCTGGTCGGCTACGCCGGGGCGGGGCAGATCCTGCTCGGCTCCGACCAGCCGTTCGACATGGGCAGCGACAACTGCGTGGCCGAGGTGCGCGAGCTCGGCCTGGGCGACGGCGAAGACCTGATCCTGGGCGGCAACGCCGGGCGGCTGCTGGCGCTGGCCGCCAATGCCTGAGTTCCCACACGCGGGCGGGCTGCTCGCCGCGCTGCTGGCCGAGCACGGGGTGCGGCATGTGTTCGGCGTGCCCGGCGGGCAGACGCTGGCGCTGTACGACGGCATCCTGGACCAGGCCGGGCTGAGTCACGTGCTGACCCGGGACGAGCGCTCGGCCGCCTACGCGGCGGACGGGTACGCCCGGGTGACCGGCCAGGTCGGCGTGTGCGACGCGACGGTCGGGCCCGGCGCGGCCAAGCTGCCGTCCGGCCTGAGCGAGTCACTGGGTGCCTCGGTGCCGGTCGTCGCGCTGGTCAGCGACCTGCCCGCGCGGCTCGCCCCGCACCGCTACCGCGGCGCCGCGTCCCAGGCCCTGGACCAGGCCGGGCTGCTCGCCCCGGTCACCAAGTGGCAGGCCACGGTGCCCACCGCCGAGGTGCTGCCCGCCCTGGTCCGGCAAGCGTTCCGGGTGGCGACCAGCGGCCGGCCGGGCCCAGCCGTGCTGTTCCTGCCGCAGGACATGCTGGACGGGCCCGTGCTGGATGGACAGCTGCCCGAGGGGGCCGCCGGACTGGCCGGCAGCGCCCGGTTCGGCCGGTTCCCGCCGTTCCGGCCCGCTCCGGAGCAGGCCGACCTGGCCGCCGCGGCCGCCGTGCTGCGCACCGCGCACCGCCCGTTCATCCTGGCCGGCGGCGGGGTGCAGCTGTCCGGGGCAGGGCCCGCGCTGAGCGCGCTGGCCGAGCGGGCCAGCGCCGCGGTCGGCACCACACTGTCCGGTAAAGGGGCGATGGCCGAGGACCATCCGCTGAGCGTCGGGGTCACCGGCTCGATGGGCACCAGCGCCGCGGCGGCCGCGCTCAGCGAGGCCGACGTCGTGCTGCTGGCCGGGTGCAAGGCCGGCAGCGGGGCCACCTATGGCTGGACGCTGCCCCGGGCCGATCAGGCGGTGCTCCAGCTCGACCTGGACCCGGCCGAGCTGGGCCGGGCCTTCCCGCTGCGCGCCGCGCTGCTCGGTGATGCGCGGGCCGGGCTGACGGCCTTGCTGGCCGCCCTCGATGCCGACGACGAGGAGGGACAGGCGCCGGAGCCGGACCGGTCCGGGTGGCGGGCCCGGCTGGCCGGGCTGACCGCGGCCTGGCGGACCGCCCGGGACGCCGAGCGGGCCAGTGACCAGCTGCCGATCGCGCCGCAGCGGGTGCTGGCCGAGCTGGAGGCCGCGCTCGGGCCGGATGACGTGCTGATCTGCGACGCCAGCCTGGCCAGCGGCTGGGGCGGGATGTACCTGGAGCAGCGCCGCCCGGGCCGCCGGGTGCTCTGCCCGCGCGGCCAGGCCGGCCTCGGCTACGCGCTGCCCGCCGCCATCGGCGTGGCCACCGCCGATCCGGGCCGCCGCACCGTGGTACTGACCGGCGACGGCGCGCTGGGCTACGCGGCGGGCGAACTGGCCACGGTGGCCGAACTCGGCCTGCCGGTAACCGTGATCGTGCTGAACAACCGCTCGCTCGGCTGGATCCGCTGGTATCGCCGGATCACCTTCGGCCGGGGCTGGGAAGACGACGACTTCGCCGACGTGGCGTTCGGTGACGTGGCCCGTGGTTTCGGCCTGCACGCGGCGCGGGTCAGCGAGCCCGGCCGGCTGGCCGGTGCGCTGCACGGCGGGCTGGCCGGCCCGCCCGCGCTGCTGGACGTGGTCACCGACGCCTGGCAGACCCCGATCAGCGCGCACCGCAAGGCGGTGGCGGGTGACCAGCCCGCCACGGCTACCCCTGGATATGGAGGCTGAGCCTGGTGCCCCGTCACCCCGACCGCCAGATCGAGCGGATGTCCCAGCCGGAAGCCGCCCGGCTGCTCGCCGCGAGCGGGGTGGCCGTGCTGGCCACCGGCAGCGTGGAACAGCACGGCGGCCACCTGCCGCTGGGCACCGACACGTTCGCCGCGCTGTCCGTGGCGGAACGGGTGGCCGAGCGGCTGGACACCGTGGTCGCCTCGCTCGGCCCGGTCGGCGTGGCGCACTACCACCTGTCCTGGCCGGGCACGCTGTCGCTGCGGCCGGCCACCCTGGCCGCGGTGCTGGTCGACGTGTGCGGCGGCCTCGGCGCGGCGGGCGCGCAGCGGCTCCTGGTGGTGAACTGGCACGAGGGCAACTCCGCCACGCTGCGGCTGGGCGCCGACCAGGCGCAGCAGCAGCACGGGGTGCAGGTGGTGATCGCGGAGGCGCATGTGATCACGCATGGCAGCTTCCCGGATGAGATGGAGTTCACTCACGCCGGGTCGATGGAAACCGCCGCCGTGCTGGCCTACGAGCCCGGCCTGGTCCAGCTGGGCCGGGCGACAGAACCGAGCGAGCGGGCCGCGGGGGAGGCCGCGCACGGGCTGTTCCGGCGGCCCGACGTGTACCCGGTGCTGCGCGACTTCCACCAGGTGGCGGCGACCGGCTGGTACGGCCGTCCGGAGCTGGCCGAGGCTGGCCGGGCCGAGGAGATCGCCGAGGCGGTGGCGGACCACGTGGTGGCCCGGGCCCGGGAGATCTGGGCCGCACTGGGGGCGCAGGCATGACGGCTGAGCTGCCCGCCACGATGCGCGCCGCGGTGCTCCGCGAGTTCGGCCAGCTCGAGGTGGAGGACGTGGACCGGCCGGTGCCCGGCCCGGGCGAGGTGCTGGTCCGGGTGCGCGCCTGCGGTATCTGCGGCACCGACCTCAAGATCGTCAACGGTGCGTACCGGGGCACCTGGCCGCCCGCGCTGCCGTTCATCATCGGCCACGAGTGGTCCGGCGAGGTCGCCGCGCTCGGGCCGGGCGCGGAGCGGACCGGGCTGCGCCCGGGGCAGCGGGTCGTGGCCGAGAACCACACTGGCTGCGCGAGCTGCCCGATGTGCCGGGCGGGCCGGTACAACCTGTGCGAGCGAGTGCGCGAGCCCGGTTTCAAGCTGTACGGGCACACCGCCCCCGGGGCGCTGGCCGAGTACGCGGTGCGCCCCGCGGTGGCGCTGCACCCGGTGCCGGACTCGGTCAGCGAGGTCTCCGCCGCGCTGGTCAACCAGGGGGCGCTCACCGTGCACGCGGCCCGCCGGACCGGGCTCGGCGCGGGGGACAGCGTGGCCGTGTTCGGCCCCGGCCTGCTCGGCCTGCTCATGATCCAGGTGGCCCGGGCCGCGGGGGCCACTGACGTGATCATGGTCGGCCGGGGCCGGCGGCTGGCCGTGGCCAGCGAGCTGGGCTGCACCGCCGTGGTCGACTACGAGCAGGGTGACCCGGTG